>JACCDP010667882.1_pt1 | contig 32368 bp, 57 predicted proteins | sample 7445841 | NCBI WGS metagenome assembly JACCDP01 (sample SAMN15323441, study PRJNA562643) | freshwater metagenome | isolation source: river surface water | place: USA:Blue River Watershed | collected 2017-08-17 | reverse complement strand
GTCCGAATCACCCGCAGGGCTGGGCCTGCCAGAAGGACCCGCGTTTCAGATGGCCCATCAATGCCTCTCAGACGGCCCTCACAGCGTCGATCTGAGATGCCCAGCCGCTGATCCCCATGTCAGACCCCCATGCGCCCATCGGCCTTTTAAACGGCTCTCACGCGATCCTGTTGCATGGCACAAAAAAAGGGAGGCCGAAGCCTCCCATGTTCTATTCATTCTGGTCTGGTCTGGTCACATCTCTGGTCTAGACCGCATCACCAAGTTGATGAGCTTGCCCAAGGCTGGACTTGGTATCGAATGACCAGCCTCAAGCCTCTGGTAATGTCTAAGGCTGATCCCAAGCCTCTCAGATGCGTTCTGTTGCGTGATGCCCATCATCGCTCTGAGCTTAGTGATCTCTACTGATGTCATGCGCGCGCTCCCTTCAATGCGTCCAAGTCTTCATAAAGGAGCTTCTCAGCCATAGGCGCAATCATCGCCATCTGGTCCGCTGTGATGCGTCTCCCTAGATGTCTTCCCGGTCTAGCTGCGCACCATTGCCCAAACCCATGATAAGGGTTCTCAGACATCCCTCTTGCCTGATAGCAGCCATCCCGCTCCCTTGGCAGCGTCTCAAAGATCACAGTGAAGCGATCCCATGTCTTACCTCCATTGTCATAGATGCGGACGCGATGCCCATATTCTCGCTCTATCCATGTTTTGCGGGTCATGCATCCTCTCCCTCAAGCTCATGCTCCTCTAGTTCTGACATGACGCAGGAGGCCCAAATCTCCACAGCATATGACAGAAAGAAAGATGCCATCCCAGACCATGAAACTCCCTCATATTCCTGAAAAGGATTGGGAAGCTCTCCGCAGCATCCTTGAATGTAGTCCAGAACATCATCCCCATGCTTAGACATGACGCGTTGCGCATCATCATACCAGCACGCCGGCATATAGGCTCCACTAGCACAGCCTCCCTGACAGATGCCGGCGATAGTCTGTGCTGAGATGTCTGGCATCTCCTGCTCTATCCATGCTGGAATTTCGCAATCGAGAAGTTCCCTAATAGGCGTGTCGCAGTCCCAAATTTCTTTCTCATTCATATCTGATCTCCATTTCTTAACTGTGCGTATACCCATCGCGTTCGATACCCAGCCACATCCCTGCCCATTTCAGCATCAGGCAATCATGACCCTGCACGACATCCCTGCGGAGTTGACGATAGGTTCGATTATCAGCCCCACGCGCCCAGATGCGTCTCAGAGCTTCTCGCTGCTTTCTTGTAATAGGTGTCATGCTGCTGATCCCTTCACTGATCGATCACGATAGATCAGCACATTCAGCACATCACCACGCGGCAAGGTCTTCTCGAAATGCCTAAAGCTCCCCTGTGGAGGTGGGGAGATGTCTTCTGCCATCACCTCCCGCATGAAATCCCATCCCCAGCGAGTGTCTAGGCCAGCCCATGATGCGACCATCTCCCGCGCTGTTGTGTAGATCGCGGACTGTGCCGCATCGCTGCGTTTACGTTTGATGTGCGTCCGAGCCTTCTCAGAGTGCGCGCTGTCAAACCAGCAGATTTCATAGATAACGCTCATGCGTCCTCTCCCTCACCCGGCATTGCTGTCAGCAGCAGCATAAAAGCTCCCATCAGCATCAGGCTGCCACCCAGCAACTTGTCGCCTCCTGCTGCGATGATGGAGCAAGAAAGCGCCAACATCCCAGCAGATGCGTAAAACATGATCGTCATGTGTTTGGTGTCGTTCATCTTCTCTCTCCCCTCAAAAGTTGTAGTCGTAGACGCGCTGCGGAGTGTCGCTGAGAGCGTACCGATTGCCATGCGCATCAAACCAGCGACCAGCCTTCCCCTTGGCCTTAGAGAGCCGAATGCGGGTCACATATCCGTTCGGGTCAGACTGGATGTCCCAACGCTGCTTATGCTGCGCAGAACAGTGACCAAGAAAGCCACCAGCCTGAAAGCCAAGCTCTGCGAAATCATGAAGCTCTGTTGATTTCATGGCGCGGATTTCGACGCACGTTTCGCTGATCTGACGGATCACCTCAAAAGGCTCAATGTCCGTGTACATGATGTGATTTGCATATTTCATTTCGAGTCTCCCTTTTAGATTAGATTGGCTGCCATGATGGCGCAAAGGACTGCTGGTTCAGCGTGACGGCGAGAAAAGTCTTCATCGCCACATTCCCAAATCTTGTCACAGGCGAAACGGCGAGCGGTCATCCAGACTTTTCCTTCCCACATGAAGTCGATTGTGTGGAAGTCGTATTTCGGATCACCCAAGCTGCGGTCGATCTTCTCTTCGCAAACTTCAAATTCATGGCCGTGAAACTCAAACTTGCCATTTTTCACGACAATGGCGGCCGTCTCGCCAGACCAGTTGTCCTTATTGAATGTGTGGGTCGTGGTGGTCATTTCGTGTTTCCCTTCGCTGTTGATGCCCCTCCCTTAGGCGACATCTTGTCGTAAGCGTTAGCGAAATCGATCCCATATTGGCACAAATAATTACACCGAAACGACATGATGTCGTCACGCTCTATATATGTGTCAGCTATACGGGTCAGCGCACTGATCGCTGATCCGATTTCAATCAGACCATGCGCCCAGGGTAAAATGCCATCTTGGCATAATGTCGCACCATATTGGCGCGGGAGAACATTGTGCGAACGCGAATGTTCCCGTTCTGACCACATCAAACCAAAACGGCATCGACCATCCTCATAATGGAGGGAACGACCTATGCTGATACGATCTTTTTAAAAAAAATTTGGGGGCGTTTATATTTTCCCGGCCAAGACGTTCGCGCATTCGTCCGCCCAATATTTCCAGTCGTATGCGTATTCAGCGTCGGTTCCTGCATCAACCATAATCGCGCCACGCTTTTCAGCGCAACGTAACAGGTCGTGCAGATCTTGGATTAGACGGAGGCATTCCGCGTGGTGGCGGCTTTGCGGCTCTATGTTATCGTTAGCAAGTTGCATATCAGTTCTCCAGCTTCATATCAGGCCGTTAGAATATCGCCGCCTATTTTCTAACGCAAGAACTATTTTACGCAGCCATCAACATAGACGGCGCGGCAGTACCCCCACCCCCCATCATCCGAGCGAAAACACGATTGAAGTGCTTAGGGAAGGACATCTGGACCTGCTTACGAGCTACGCCATAGAAGTCATAGCGCGGCTTGTAGCTTGGCATACCAGTGAATACCAGCATGATGACAGCCTGATCCCCACGCTTCTCAGCGATAGCGAAGGGCCGGTCATCACTACGGCGGCGCATCAGGAAGAATTGGCGGTCGCCCCTTGTGCGCGCCTTGGCTTGTGACTTAGGTCCACCAAGCCCAGTACCCTGCACACCAAGCTCGGCAAGCATACGGGTGTATTGTGCGCCCGGAATGTCGCCGTACTGATCCTTCTCGAAGTTACGACCCTGAACGGTCCATGTGCCAGCAGGTAGCACACCAATACCCTGCAAAGCCTTTTCGCTGCGCTTGAGACGACGCGCTCCACCTTTGATCTGGGGAGTAAGATATTTGTATGCTGGCAACCCCTTCGCCTGAAATTCCCTAAATGCGATACCAGCGTTAACCAAATTGCCCTTAGCTGTAGCCCTGATGCCAAAGAGAGCGTTCAGGGTATATGGGCGTGGGTTGTCGAATACCCGGCGCATTTCAACACGCTCCGCCACAATCATGTCTTGAATAGTATCATTGGCAGCGAAGCGAATAACGTCAGACAAGCGGCGACCCTTGGCCTCCAAAGAAGCAATGACATCATCCGCGTTGATGTTTGTTTTCATTGCTATCGCCATCATCAGTCCTATCGTTCAAGCTACGCTGCCATCTGACTATATCATAGTCCGCTTCAAAGTCCCAAGGCTTCCATCGCCACTTGGTTGGGTCTTGCTCCCGCTTTACCTTTCCGTTTCTGAACATCAAATCGACAAGTCCGAAGCGTGGCATCCTGCCCGTGTTTCTTGGCATATCGTTTAATCTCGCGTTCTAGGCGGTTGATGGTGGCCGGTGAGAACCCAGTGGCTTCGGCTATCCGATCTGCTGGAACAAAAGTTAGCATATTTGTGATCTGGTCATAGTCTTTCGGAGTGATCCGGCGATTAGGCATCTTTCACCAGCCTGAAATCAAGATAGTGCTTCCCGTCTTCACCTTTCGCAATGACATAACGCTTACCAGATGCCCTCACCCAATTGTAGCTGTTAAGGGTTTCGCAGTGCGACCTCAGCATATCCAGCCCACCCTTTACCGGCGTTGCGTTCATGACGCGCTTCTCAAAGTTGTTAGCCATTGTAGTTCCCTTCCAATATCTTCTGGAAATTCTCCCTCTTGAACACCCAGTCGAATTGGCATCCGCCCCACCCTGTGTCGCCACGCAGGAACGGGCTTGCCTGAATGTTCTCGAAGACGGTGACAAAATCATCCATCGAATACTGCTTGAGCCGGGTTTGGAGCAACTGCTTGCGTGATGGCGTTACATCGCGGACGGTCTTCTTGCCAATTTTGGGTGCAAGTTTGTTCCAGACTTCGACCACATCTTTAACGGATACAGACTCCTCATCCGTGTCTGAAACAGGCGTTTCGGACATACACTCGTTAGAGTGTATATCTTGGTTAGTGGTTAGTGGTTGGTGGTTAGTGGTTAGGCTTTTTTTGGGTTCGGTTTGGGTTAGGCTTGGGTTAGCGGTGGGTTTCTTTGGGTTCTTAGGGGGGCGACCTCCGAGCTTCCCATTTTCCCTCTGCTTCTCCAAATAACGACGGTATTCCGCCATTTCTGCATCACAGCGGTCATGTGTCCAGCGGTCGTCTTCTCCAATGCAGAAGAAGTCCTGAAGAACCTGTGTTACCTCATCAATGTGGTCACGCATACCGATTTGGCGGGCTACATCGGCCTCATCTCCATACACATGACCATCCTTTAGATAGTAGAGGTCAAGCAGGCGACGATAGGCCAAATCCTCTAACAGCGAGAGGTGGCGGGTGTGACTGGCGTAATCGCCAATGTTGAATTGAAAATAGTGCATCTCAGCCACCAATGGGTTGCAGAGGCACAATGAGGGAAGTAATAAAATTCATTAGCGTTGCCTCCTATCTAGGCGATGTTAGGGCTGGGTCTGAGAGCGGCAAACTCTCCCCAGCCCGATTTTCATAGCACAGCTTATGGCATCTTAAAAGAGCCATATTTCACAATAGAACTTCTGCGCAAACCAATGTGATGGCTGACTGTCGTGCGGTCCACGCCCATGAAGTGAGCGATCCGCTGCGGATTCCAGTTTAACTGGTCGTGCATCAGAGACATGAGATGCCGCCGTGCTGTGATGATGGGCTTGACCCGTGAGCTACTGAATAGCTGCTCCCTTGTGACCCCATATTCAGCCATCACCTGCTTAATCAGCGCATTACCCCTGTCGCTGATAACCATTGGCCCGCTAGGCTTTTTAGGCGGTGGCGGTGGGGCGACTGGCTTGCGCTCTTGAGCAACCGGCCACTCAAACTTTGGCTTGTATTCCTGCTTATCAGTTTTGCGGCAGTGCCTGATTGTAATCATATCAACTCCGTTTGACGATTTTTCATAATTCGAGTATTTTGGAGCGGCATGGTTCCTCTCCCTTCCCATGCGGCAGGTAGGTTGTCCCCTTTCCAGCCTACCTGCCTTTTGGGTCCACTACTTCCCGCAACTCGATAAACGGGAATAGCGCCTGAAAGACTGCCTTACGCAATGGCCAGTCACGGGATATTGCCAGACGCGATTTTGGCTTCACATCTTCGACAATATTCCGATCCCCTTCAAAATATTGGAAGTCCCCTGTGTACCCTACGCGCCGTCCGTTCGAGTGCTTTAGCTGCCGCCCGTCGATGACGAATAGGAACTTAGGGTGTACGGTCAGATGCGATATTTCTCCACGGGCCTGACGTTCATGCAACTCATCACACCGCATCGCTTCAGCCTTACTGTCGTGGGTGTGGTGATTTGCGCAGAACGCTTTCTTGGCCCGGAATTTCACGCAGTCTGTTCCTTAATCAACTCTTCGAGAGCGACTCGTGCCGCTTTCCAAGTAGTGAAACGCGGAGGTTTCGCTTTCTTGTGCCAGCCACTGATCGTACCGGGCATAATACCCGCCCTCTTCGCGATTTGATACTGCTTGATATTGTAGTACGCAGCACGGGCAAAAAACTCCCTGATTTCGTCGTCCATAATTCCTCCTTGACTTCGCCTACATAGCATCATAGCAAGTCGTTGCAACATGATTTTGTGTTGCCTATGACTGAAGGGGTTCGATATGCCTGTATATAATAACCTTAACATGGCGCGGATGGCGTTCCACCAGTTAAGGCTTAAGAAGACTGGCAAGAATACATTTGCCAAGTATAGCTACTTTGAGCTTGCAGATTTTCTCCCATCCGCATTGCAGATTTTCGCAGACAACAAGCTCTGCGCCACAATCAGCTTCACCGAAGACCGTGCTATTATGCGTGTGGTCGATACGGAGGATGGTTCACATTGCTTCTTTGAGTCGCCACTTGCTGATGCGCAGACCAAAGGCTCCCTCCCTATTCAGGCTCTTGGTAGCGCACATACCTATATGCGCCGCTATCTCTGGGTGCTGGCATTAGAGATTGTCGAGCATGATGGCATTGAAGCTATGGCTGGCCGGGAAACACCCAAAGCTGACACGATTAGCTTAGAGCAAGCTAACGAGCTTATGTCTCTGATTGAGGCATCTGGCCGCAGCATGGATTCTGTTTGTGATTACTACAAGATTGAAGACATCCATGATCTGCCAGCGTCGAAGTACGAACACGCTCGTGGTGTTCTGTCGAAGGGAGCTAAGTGATGTGGGTCTATATCGATGTCGCTCAAGGTAGCGATGAATGGCACAAGAACCGTTGCGGCTCTCTAGGGGCCTCAGAGGTGCATGATGTGCTTGCTAGGACAAAAAGTGGCTACACGGCTGCTAGGGCCAACACTAAGGCTCGTATGGTCGCTGAGAGGCTCACAGGGCTTACTCAGGAGACGTTCAAGAGTTCCGCTATGCAGTGGGGCAATGACACTGAGCCACAGGCACGGTCTGCCTACGAGTTTATCACCGGCAGCAAGGTCGAAGTCGTCGGGATGTTCAAGTTAGCTAACTTAGTTGGTTCACACGCATCCCCTGATGGTCTGGTCGGGACTGATGGCCTAATCGAAATTAAGTGTCCGAATACGGCGACACATATTGAGACGCTAAAGACGGACAAGATTGATCCGAAGTATATCACCCAGATGCAGTGGCAAATGGCGCTGACAGACCGCGAGTGGTGCGACTTTGTGTCCTATGACCCGCGTATGCCAGAAGACCTGTCGCTGTTCATCAAGCGTGTGCCGCGTGATCCGCAGATGATTGCCGATCTGATGAAGCAGGTCGAAGAGTTCCTTGGCGAAGTCGATGCAGACATCAGGGCGCTCGAAGAGATCAGGAAGCGTCGGCAGTGAAGACCATCTGGCTGAGGGGTGATCTGTATCGCCGCAAAGCCCATGAGATGGTTGCTGCCGCGCCTGATGGGTGGTGGGTCATGATTGGCCCACCTGCCCGGTCCCTGTCGCAGAACAAGAAGATGCACGCGATGCTTAGGGATATAGCAGACTCAAAGCCAGAAGGAAGGGAGATGCAGCCGGACGATTGGAAGGCGGTGTTTATGGATGCCATCGGACTTCGGCCACGCTACGTCACAAATCTGGACGGCAATGGGATTGTTCATTTGGGATGGCGCTCGTCCCTTATGAGCAAAGAGCAAATGAGCGAAATGATAGAAGCCATGTATGCGTATGGTACGCAGAACGGCGTGATATGGAGTGATAAGTATGACTGAGATTGTAGCAGCGGATGAACTTCGGCTTCTGATTGAACGCATTGAGCGGCTTGAGGAAGATAAGAAGGCTGTGTCTGAGGACATCACCAGCGTCTATTCTGAAGCTAAGTCACGCGGGTTCGACCCGAAGATTATGCGCCAGATCATCAAGCTGCGGGCTATGGAAAGCCATCAGCGTCAGGAATGGGAAGCTGTTCTCGACACATATATGTCCGCTCTAGGTATGTAAGGATTAGATATGCAGGTAATTAACATTTCAGGCCGCGCAGGTGCGGACAGCGTTATTCGTGAGACAAAGAACGGCGATGCCATCTTGAGCCTCAATGTAGCCGTCGATCAGCGTGTCGGCGATGAGAAGACGACCAACTGGTATCGTTGCAGCATCTGGGGTAAACGCGCCCGGACACTGGCTCCCTATATCCTAAAGGGTACACGGGTGTTCATCTGCGGCGAACTCAGCATCAGCGAATACGAAGGCAAGCAGCAGCTTAACGTCCGCGTGAACGACATTGAGTTCTTCAATGACCGTGGTGACGATAAGGGCGAACGCAAGCCGACGGCGCACGATAAGGCGAAGGCCAATGGCTACCAGCCTGATCTGAACGACGATGTACCTTTTTGAGATTGACGACGAATAGTATTTATATATTATCCGTCGCGACCTTCTCCCACCGGAGGTTGCACTAAAGAGAAAGGGCTGGCGTCCGCAACTGGATGTCAGCCCTTTTTTATGAAACAGTGTTGACTGCAAAATATGCGGTTGTAATGTAGCCAAGACTAGCGACGGTTAGTCTTTTATCGGTATTCCTTGTTCAGGTGACTAGAGTCGGGTGGTGTTGGGGCCATCCGGCTCTTTTTTTATGCCTAATATTTTTGTTGCAGCGACATTTTAATATGCTATGAAGGGTCATCGCACAGCGATATGGAAGGAACTGATATGAAAAAGCGTTACCGTTCTTATGAAGATTACATCCGCCCTAAGTATCCCAAGAAGATTGTGATCCAGCGTTCTCAGAAGAAACGCGGTGATCTGGTTCTTGTCTCTAGCTCTCTGCCAGTGGAGGTGGCGCGATGACAGTCAACGGCTTTGTAATCCGCAGATCAACCACCATTAAGTCGAACGAGATTGTCGAATCTAAGGATGCGATAATCAAGTTTCACCGTATGCTGAAGGATGGCTCTCAGATGCTGGCTAAGGCCCTACTGGATAGCGGTAGGCTACATGGCCCAATGACCATGAAGCAGCAGGTAGAGTTAATCGAATACGCAGACAATGTGCAGGTGGTTTATGTGGCTTGACCACGATGAGAATTGCGCAATCAAACGCTGGGGCAATGGACGTTCTTGGTGTGATTGCGGGATGGGAGACGATATGAATATCATTGATAACATGACCGATAAGCAACTTATCATCCGCGCCCGCAAGGTGTTCGATGATAATGACGAAATTGTTTCCATGTTCAGCATGGAGACTTACGAATACCGTGAAGCCAGCGCCCATATCTATGGGATGTGGGAAACGATGATCGATTTGGCTGCCCGGCTGGAAGAACGCAACAATGATGTTGCCCGGCTGTCAGAAGCTCTTGAAGGTGCGCGTATGGCTCTTGGTGAGGTGGAATGACCACTAAGGAAGAGAAGAAGTACATCACCTATCGAAAAGCATTGCTCCCAGAACAACTAGACCGCGCCAGAAGGAGATACATCGGATTGGTCCGAGAGGCTCGTCGGCTAGATATGAAATGGGTGCTGACAAATAAGGAGCTATACAGCGATGAGTATGACTGATTACCTCATCACCGCAGGAGAGCATTTGAAATGAAGTATGCAGTCTGGCCGGAGAACCAACCCGATAAGGTGCGCTACGCTAAAACGCGCCTTGGGGCGGCATGGCTTATGTTCTGGGTTGGGTTGCTGACCATGCAGCGCATGGTATGCCTCTATCCGGCAGGGGAGCATTTGAAATGAGCAAACGTCCAGCATGGTATGGCGGGAACAAGATACCCGACAGCTATCTAAAGAAGTTTCAGAAGAGCGTAGAGGATGAGGGTATCCCCTACGATCTGCGCGTGTTTCTTAACCGACTAGGACAAAGCAAATGAGCGAAAATTATTCAGTATTAGTTGATGCGCTAGAAGAAATGGCAGCACATCTACAAAAATCCAATCCTTGTGATTTGCATTCGCTTTTAATGGATGATGCAGCAGACGCCATCAAAGTGTTGAATGGACAGCAACATCTTAATCGAATCTTATCTAACGGGACAACTGATAGGCTTCAGGAGATTCTGGACCGATTGGTTTTCATTATGAATGTTATGGATCACGATCCAGATGTTTCGGTTCAATGGATATATACCGAGATTGAAGGATTATTGTCGGGAGGCCAGCAATGATTGATACGCTAACAGTAGAACTCGACATGGAAGTGGCAGACCAGATCGTCGTATCTTGGCTCAAGGACAACATGAGGCTTATTGCTAATGTTAGCGGCCCAGATGCCATAGACGACGAAGACTACAAGGCAATGGAACGCATTCTGCAATACATGACGGAGACTGGTGATGATTGAGGCAGCAATTGGAATATGCGCTATATTCGGCGTTGTAGGTTTTGCCACAGGCTACATGGTTTGCAGCCGGGTTCTAGGTGATCGTATCGACCATCTCGAATTGCAGATACTGATGATGTCAGACCGTGATGAAAAAGGCCGTTTCGTTAAATCTATGGGTAAGTTAGATGACGAAGTTATTCGAGACTGAGGACGATCTTGGGCGTGAGCGGATCGCCGTATTTCGGTTCGCTGCGTTCACTAATTCCGTCCCGTATAAGATGCCTATGGAATCTCAGGCCGACTACATCATGATGCGTGGGCCTGATGCTAAGGCTATCGTCGAGATAAAGTGCAGGACAACGCGCTCAGACCAGTATGCAGAGTATATGATTGGCGAGAAGAAATATAACGCCCTATGCAAATGGGCTGAGTATGGCTTCCAGCCGATCCTGCTTATCAGTTGGTCTGACGGGATTGGTTATGTTAAATGTCCAGTCGAGCATAAGAAGAGTATGCAGGGCAAGAATGACAGGGGGCCTGAAGTTGTCCCAGACCCTGTCATCCTGATCGACATAGCCAAATTCAGGATGATTTAGTCTTCGTCATCCTCAAGGTCGCCCGGCGTAAAGCGGAAGGTGACCTCAATCACATCTTCCTCATCTTCTTTCTCGCCAGCATTAGCCCAAGACTCTGCCATAAGCGCCGCATAGGCGATTGCGTCTTCCGAGCTATCCTTATGCCATGCATCGGTCTGTTGTTGCCGTACGAGCTTCAGGATCAGCATAAACAGCCATCCCTCCTGCTCAGACAGGATATTGCCTGTCATCACGTTAAAAGCAGCCACAGTCTGCGCCATGCTGCGCTCACCATCCTGCTTATCATACTCGACACCGCGTTCGAGCATTAAGTCAGCGGCCCGCTCCAGAAATTCAATTGCTGAGATCGTCATCTTCCCGTCCTCCGTCGTAAACGCATTGACCGCGAAAATACGCACGGTTTCCGAGTACTTCACAAAGTTCAGGGGGAAGTAGCATCCCATCCTTAAACGTCAGGATAGCAAAGCCAGACGTATGTGGCGATGGGTTATTTTCAGCATAGTCGAACTGGGGGCCATGCGGATCAGACAGAGTCCCTGTGTCTACGCCCCAGCGGCGACCATTATAGTCTGCCCAAGGTGTAACAGCTAAACGATGCAGGTGACCCGTCACCATGGTCTTGCCGGCCTTCAGAGCGTTGTTATAGGCCGCGTGGATGCCATTGTGGTAGCGATGCTTAATCATGGTGTGGCTATTCACCAACAGCGACCATGCGAAGTCCCAACGGCTAAACTTGTCTTCCAGACGCTCTACGATGCCTTCATAATCAGCGGCATTTGACACCAGCATACGGTCAAACCGCATATCATGGTTGCCGACGTTCCAAAATGTTGCGCAGCCCCTAGGCAGAAGCATCTCAATGTCAGCCATACGCTCTTGGCAAATCTCTAGCTCACCCTTTACGGTTGGCAGATCGGACCAACCCAATGGAGCGTGGCGAGATACCCGTGCGCCGTCAAAGATGTCGCCATTGGCAACAACGGCCCGTGGCTTCAGCTCCTTAATCAGAATGTGCATTGCCTCATGCGCTACCGTTCGACATTGGTTCGGCCACCAGTGAGCATCAGAAAACACCACTATGGTGCCTGTATCGATATATAATTCGTTCTGGTTCTTATAGGCGCGCCCAATGTCGTTTGACGACCAAGAACCAAATGTCCCAGCATTGCCGCGTGGCTTGGTTTGCAGGACAACACCCCTGTCAGCCAGACCCTTCCTACGCTTGTAGATGGTCCGTTCCGACATCCCTGTTACTTCACAGATTTGGCGCGGGCTTCCATTGCACTGCTGCCATATCTTGATGAAGTCCTCATCCGAGCAAAGTTTAGCTACCATTACTTCCCCCTCTTCATAGCGTCTCTCCACGCTTCAATGGTCATACGATGCCGCATGGCGCAGTCGCCATACTTAGCAATCATATCTATCTCCCAGATAGCTCTCTCTGGGTCTGCCAGCGGCTTCGGAGGTGCAGGAAGTGGCGGACAGTTACTCGCTAGGTTTGCCGGTGGCGCGGGCATTGGCATCACTGATACCGCCTTCGAGCAGCCCGACAACACGAACATCAGGATTACAATCGAGAGGAACAGCAGGAACCGTTTTGTATATTTCACGGATCGTGCGTGTTTGTCCGGCGACCACCATATCGGCTTTATCGCGCTCGACTTGGTAAACAGTCGAAATATCATCTATTTTCCCCTGCATTTCGCGGCGCTGCTTTTCAGCTTGCTCCAGCGCCTTCGCATACGCAGCATCACACTGCCAGTCACGGACCTTCCAACCGGCGGCTGTGCCAATAAGCAAAGCGCCTCCCGCCAGATAGCCCATGAACGGATTAATCGGCCCCATTTATTTTGCCCCATTCGCGCACCGCAAAGATTGTCGCGCAAGACGCGATGGTTGCCGCCAGATCAGTCAGAGAGATCGGCGCTTTGGTCATCATCGGCAGCACAACAGCATTAACGATAACGCCCACAGCAATGCCGACGCACGTTACGGGCCGCCACCATACACGGACGCGCTCAAGCAGCGCCTTTTCCAATCCTGCTAGTGTCATGGGTAGAATGCCTCTGGTAGTTCGTAATGCGGGCCATCAGGGAACTTCTTATGCAAAGCGCCCATATTGATCTGAGGCGTGTCAGCAAGAAGCCGCCATGTACCGCCCCAGCGGATGCGAACATCTTCGATCTCAGCGGCCTTCTTCATCGCTTCCGCGAGCGGGAGGAAAAGCGGCCAGTCCCAACGTACTTGACCAGCCACATACGGAGCGATGTCAACTGCGTGTCCTGAGATGTGGCGGGAGCGCATGGTTTTTGATGCGCCTTTTGCAACGAGTTCCTTTTGCCGCGCAACGGTGCGAAGCCCTTCTATGACCGTAAAGTCAACAGATGAGATGGAGATGGCACGTTTAACGACACGCACCAGATCGGGATGTACGCCACGCAGGTTCAATAAAGAACGCGGGCCAAGTTTGTAAGGCATTACCTGTCAGCCTTATTGTCCAATTTGTCTTCAATGCGACGGAGGTGCATCATGACCTCCTCAAATTTCTTGTCAATGGCTCCGAATTTCTCGTCACCGAAACCGATACGCGCTTCCATAAGCGTCAGACGATTGTTCAGATTTACCCACACCCCAATCAGACCCGCTAAGAAGCCGATTACAGTCAAAATGGTGTCGATGTTCAGCTCGCCCATTGGTCATTAACTCCAAATTCGCTTTCAGGCGTGGGTTATCTGGTTCGTGTTCTACTGCATTTTTTGCGTGAATGATAGCCTGATCGAACAGGCCAAGATGATATGCTGAAATGGCTGCTAAATCGTGCAATTTATACCCCCAGACTGATGGATCGCAGGTGTAGACCAACGCCTTCTCTTTAATCCTCAAACCCTCTAAGGCTGAATAATAGCAGCTATGCCAATCGCTAATACGATAAGACTGCATGGCTAGATCGGCCCACGGCTCGCGGGTATTTGGCGCTTCAGCAGTTGCCCGACGCAACCATGTAATTGCTTCCCATGTATCTTTGCGCTCCGCATAGCTCTGCCCCAGAAGGCGCATGGCATAGCAGCGTTCATTTGGCCAATTAGCACCCGGCATACCCAGATAGCTGTGCAGAGCCTGAATAGCCTCATCCCAGAGCCTGTAGAACGTCAATTCGCGGGCAAAGTAGAAGGCATTACGCGGGCAGGCTGGGTCTTCCTTCACGGCGAGCCGCAAAAGGTCCAGATACTGCCCACGGCTCTTTGTCGGGTCTGGCAGGTGGCGCACCAGCAACTTGTCGGTATGTGCGTAGACCTCAGTGATCCGGCCATCAGGCACAGGGTACTCATGGACAGGATGATGCCAGTGATAGCCCCAGCGATGGTGAATCTTCTCGTAATAGAAGCTGATGTCGCTGCCCCAGTCGAACAGATAGCGCAGACGGGTGGTATCTGGTGTCCAGACCCGCTCAATCTCCTCACGCCAGCCGGGTTCCATGACCTCATCGATGTCGAGCGAGATGCAGACATCCACATCTTCAGGGACAAGCGCCAGAGCCGCATCGCGGGCTTTATCAAAGCGCCAAGGCTTTACCCGTATGTCATGCACGATAGCGCCGTGCTGGCGGGCAAGTTCTGGCAACCCGTCGGTGCTTCCGGTGTCTGCAATGATGATATAGTCCGCGTCCTTAGCGGAGGCACAGAAACGCTTAATGAAGTGGGCTTCATTTAAGGCTATGGCGTAAACGGCTATTTTCATATCAGCGCCCAACTAATGATAGAGTGAACTTTTTGACGTATTGGAAAAGCTTGCGGTAAATCTGCCGCTCACCAGTGTACATCTGGTTTGCAGCGATGCTCATTTGCTCAATATTCGCAGGGCCGTATTCGCCCTTAATGTCGTTTGCATATACTGGGATGACATGAAGCAGCGGCGATCCAGCCGGGATTGTTATCTTACACTCCCTCTTGGGTACGCAGATAAAGTTAATTGCGTGGAACCTGCCATAGTCCACCACTCCCGGTAGGACCATCAGATCGTCTAAAAACTCAGAGTGGTAAACGGCTGGCATCACCAAGGCAGACACGCCCTCTTTTGCGAAGATGCTCCAAGGCGCTCCAAAGTGCAGCGGAGTGGCCCTCACATCGTCCTCTGGCTCAATAACACCATGTATGATGTTAGGGTCCATAACTTTGCCGGGTAAGAAGCAGGAGCCGCGATCCTTTTGTCCAACCATAAACGACACCCCAGCCTTATTGGCAAGAATGTGGATGTCGGCCCAAGCGGGAATTATGTAGCCCATCCGAGCGTAATCAATCATTCCCGGGCAGTGCGGGAACTTAGCTTTACCGAATTTTTCCTTTTGCTTTTCATAGCAAAGAGGCTTAACCTCTGAGGCGCGCACAACCGGAAAGCGGACAAACGCTTTATGTGTCGTATCGACAAATTGGATGTCTGGCTTCCTCTTAAACGGGTTCCTCATTTGCGCGGCTCCCGTAGCTCTTTAGTGTAGACGTTCCTACGGCTCCTCTGGCTTTTGCGCAGCGTCTCAATGTAATCGAACTCAGGAATGGACATTTCCCTGACGATTGGCTTTAATGGGATCGCATCGCGCTTAATAGGCATCACAACTACTAATGGCGTTCCTGCTGGGACAATCCCATCAAAGTCTGGCGTGTGCCAAGCGGCTGGGAAGTTTATTTCCTTTACATACCTATCCGTATCCACAAGCCCTGATAGGCAGGTGAAGTGCCCATCACCAAAGCGGTTTGGCAGCGGCATAACCAAGGTGGACCATCCCGGCGCGGTCTTGATTACCCAGTGATTAATGAACTTTATTGGCGCAGTAGGGAATGTCGGAGATGACTTTTCGCCTAGCTGCTTAATATCGTGGAATTCGCACAATTTAAGCTCAGGCGGGTTTGTTACCTCAATCTGCGTCCGGTCATTGTTAGTGCGGACATGAAGATCGCCCTGCAACGGGATGACATAGCCGAGCGACATAGCGTCCAAAACAGGCATACACTGCTTGATGGTCATGCTGCGAGCGCCGGATTCATCGCGCTGCTCAAGGCTGATCGGAACCTTCTTAAACCAGTCCGGTATAAACTTGGCTGCTGGCTTTGGTTCTGGAATAATGCCCTTGTGGGCCGGGTGGCACATGAACTCCATAATCGGAGTTTTTTTGAATAGGCCAAACATAATCGCCCCCTTTCTAGCGATTAAATGTGATACCGCGTTCCTCAAAGAATGCGTAATCAACTTTATAATGCTCTTTTATGCGCCCAATCTCTTCTTCGGTCAAATCGCCGACGCTTACCTTATTTGAGCCTTTATTATCGTGAAACTTTCTTGGCCCCAATTCAACCCCCACAAGGTTAGCAAATTTGCTAACTTCATTGTGGAAGTCGCTAAAGTCCAGAAGCTCGACATCGCCTTGCAGGAAAGTAATCTGCGGCTGGGCAAGTTCGATTACAGGGCCGTGCTTAACCCTAGCCAGCGTATCCAGAATATCCATCGGCTTTAAGTCGGCTATCTCCTGCTTGGCCTTGGCGAGAGTTTCTGGATTGATCGGGTAATCTTCCCAGATCAATTTCCACTGTACGGTTATAAAGTTGTAAGCTGATACAAAACGCTCAATCGGGCAACGATAAAAGCTATAAAGCTTATACTCATCACTGCCGAGAACAGCGTGTGCGCTTTTGGATGGAATGTGTCCAGTGGTCAGAAAGCGGGCAAGGTCGCTGTTCTTCGCATGAAGAAAGTACTCTATGACCGACCTAGTTCCCGTTTTGGGGTTTAGGAGCAGGGCCACTTTAGATTTATCGAATACAATCATTACGAGCCGCGCTTGCCCTGCACCCAAGCCACAAGAGAGCGCCGCGTACCAGATGTCACCGGCTTCACGCGATGCGGCATCCAACTGGCGAAGAAAACAACGTCACCCTTTTTGGGCTTAAACACCTTAATGTCATCAAGGTTGCCATTGTTGCAAATCTCAAATTCGCCACCCTCATAATCATCAGGGTTATCAAGCAACATCACAATTGATATTTTGCGCTGATAATTTTCCCAGCCAAAGGCAACATCCCAGTGCCATGTGTAATGCTGGTTTAAGCCATATTTGGTATATTGAATCGCGTCGAAACCCTCAACGTCATACAAAAAGTGGTCATAATTAACGCGAGAAATTAGCCCAGCAAAACGCTCAAAAATCCATCCGGTGTTCTGATCTGGGCGCAGCCAAGCTACGTCTGAATCCCTTACGTCTTTTACGCTGGTGTCATTGCCGATCTTGCCGGAATTGAATTCCATGTGAGGCTCAAGAAAGGTGATCCTATCCACCTCTTCTTGCGTAAAGCCGTCGCGCCAAATCGCAAAGCACTCTAAAGGCGCGGCGTATTTCATGACACCAAAAGACATCGTTGTTCCCCTTCACGATGACGTAATGGTAACATAGCCTCCTGATGGGACAGAAACCGGATACGTCGCATTATCTGGGTTGTTATAATAGCTAATCAAAGTAGCCGGAGTCAACGGAGCGGGATTGCCGCCCGGAGTTGAGCCGGGAAGGTTGACCCCAAGCGCCGAAGCCGGAACGCCGGGAACAGCAGGCGTTGTCGGGTTTGTGCCAGCATAATTGCCGCCTGTAGGGGAATTCATGCCAGCGTAATTGCCGGGATTTTGCCCTGCGTAGTTTCCGCCCGATCCCGGGTTAGTCCCTGATGGGTTTCCGCCTGAGCCGGGATTAACACCAGCGTAGTTGCCGCCAGAACCCGGATTAGTGCCAGCGGGATTCCCACCTGACCCGGGATTCGTCCCTGCATAATTGCCGCCAGAACCCGGATTAGTGCCAGCGTAGTTGCCGCCAGAACCCGGGTTGGTCCCTGCATAGTTCCCTCCGCTCGAAGGGTTCATGCCCGCATAGTTGCCGCCTGAACCCGGGTTCGTTCCAGCGTAGTTGCCGCCAGTTGACGGGTTCATGCCAGCATAGTTACCCGGAATGAAATATCCCGGGTAGAAGGCTTGGTCACCCGCATCATAATAGGGCGGGACATATGTGCCGGGATTATAATACGGGTTACCCGGAACTACTGGATTGAAATATGGGTTACCGGGAACATACGGGTTGTAGATTGGGTTACCGGGAATAACCGGATTGAAAAAAGCATTGCCCGGAACGTATGGGTTATAAATCGCATTACCCGGGACGTATGGATTGTAATACGGATTGCCGGGAACGTATGGATTATAGATCGGATTACCCGGAACAAATGGGTTATAGATCGGGTTGCCCGGCACATATGGGTTGTAGTTTGTGTTGCCCGGAACGTATGGGTTGTAGAACGGAACCGGAGGATTGTAGTAAGGATTGCCGGGATAATACGGATTAAAGTAATCGTTTCCCGGGACCGCCGCCGACCCAGTCCCGCCGCGCCCAGCCACAGTGATCTGATGCCGCCCGTAAGGCAACGTAAAGTTACCGGGAGCATTGAAGGTCTGCGTCCCGGTCCCAGAAGCTCGCCAAGTCTTTTCAAGCCCAAAATTAGGCTTACCCGGACCCGCCATTATTTGGCATCCTTGACCGCTAACGAAACAATATACGAAGAGCCGCTATCGTATGTGTAAACTGTCCAAACGTCTACAGCATTCGCCGTAGTCGTGATCGGAGGAACAATCCCACCAGCGTAGTCAGTGCCAGTGGGCCATGTAATTGAGCGCCCGCCGGTAGCATCCTGCTTTGTGATGATTGTGAATGTGTATGGGTTTGTCGGCAGGTTGGTGAACGAAGAGATCGTCACGTTACCAGTCAACGTCATAGAAAACGTATCATGAGCCGATACATCAATGTTGATTGAGCCAGTTGTATTGCCCAGCGCATTAAGAGCGGACAGCGGCATCAATCCAGTTGTAGAACCCTGCGGCCCGGTAGGCCCGGTGGGGCCGACGCTCCCAGTGCTGCCGGTAGGGCCTGTTGGCCCATAGGCAAACGTGTTCTGCCAAAGGCCGCTTGTTCCATCATACACCAGTGCCTGACCGCCTGTGGGGGCCGTAATCAGAACATCGTGAATTTCATCAAGCTCATATCCGTTCTGCACCTTCACGAAGATGCGTCCAGATGTCGGGCTTACTGAGATGACGTTGGCGACATAGACCATGTGAATAGGCGCTACGGGCTTAGTCGTCTGGAATGCACCGGCAGTCGATCCAGACAGGTACAGCGTCTGTCCGACGGAATAAGAGGACGTATCGATGCCCTGAACAATGCCATATTCGACAACGATACCTTCAGCACCGTTAGCAATGTTCTCAGCGGCCACACCAAATGTGCGGGCTGAAGTCGTGTCACTATTGGCCCGCGCAAGGGTTATTGATGGGCGCTGCCCTTGGCCGCCAGAGACATATACAACCTGCCCTTTGGTGATGGTGCTGCCAGTGCCGTTATAGCACATCTGGTAGATCATCTCGCCAATAGGCATTACGACATTGCCGCCCTTTAGGCCGACAGATAGCGTACCTTCGCCATCATCCCAGCCGAGCTTGGCAATGCCAGACCCGGTAGCATTGGTTGTGTCAAACTGGACAAAGTCAGGCGTTGAGATCGAGTCGATCCCAGTTACATTGCCTGTCGGAGTAGCGCCCGTAGGCCCGGTTGGCCCGATAGCTCCGGTATCGCCCGTTGCGCCGGTTGGCCCGGTTGCTCCGACAGCGCCTTGTGGCCCAGTGGGGCCGACATCGCCTTGGATGCCCTGAATTCCCTGAATTCCCTGTGGCCCGGTGGGGCCGACAACGCCCTGAATTCCTTGTGGGCCGGTGGGGCCCGTCGGCCCTACTTCGCCCTGAATTCCCTGAATTCCCTGTGGCCCGGTGGGGCCAGCAACACCCTGCGGTCCGGTGGGGCCAACAATTTGGCCCACATCATTCCACTGAACGCCATCCCATACATAGAGATTGCCGTCCGCTGTTACGACATAAGCGTCATTGATATTGTTGCCAGTCGAAGGAAGGTTGCCAACAGTAGCGACTTCACCCTTTAGCGTAATCGAAACGCCCGGAGAGCCAGTGCTTCCCGTCGGCCCGGTAGGTCCAACGTCTCCCTGAATTCCCTGCGAGCCTGTCGGTCCAGCAACGCCCTGAATGCCTTGTGCGCCGGTCGGGCCGGTGGGGCCGACATCGCCCTGCACGCCCTGAATTCCTTGAATTCCCTGTGGCCCAGTAGGCCCAGCAACGCCCTGCTCGCCTTGAGGCCCGGTGGGGCCGACGGCTCCCTGTGGCCCAGTAGGTCCAGCTACGCCCTGCTCACCCTGAATGCCCTGCGGCCCGGTAGGTCCAGCGACTGTAGATGCCGCTCCGGTTGGGCCAGTCGGGCCTACAACTGAGTCACCCTGAGCGCCGGTCGGGCCGGTGGGGCCAGCAACCGTCGATGCAGCGCCGGTAGGCCCTGTGGGGCCCATATCGCCAATAGGCCCGGTAGGCCCGGGAACAGTTGACTCTGCGCCGGTGGGGCCGGTGGGGCCGATAATAGAATTACCCTGCGCGCCGGTTGGGCCGGTGGGGCCGGTTATGGAGTCGCCCTGAATGCCGGTAGGGCCGGTCGGCCCAGCATCGCCCTGATCGCCTTTCGCGCCCATAGGCCCAGTTGGCCCAGCAATGCCCTGCCCGCCGGTAGCGCCCACAGGCCCGGTTGGACCTACGGGACCGGGAGCGCCCGGGATTTGAATTTCCACCACATTAGCAATGGTGTTTTCGGTAACTACCGTGCGGGTGGTTGTGACTTCAACAATTCCGGTCATTCGGTGTATCCCGTCTCAACAACAGCGCGACCACGCACCCAGTAATAAGCAGCGCCGCTAGTATCGATAACGCGGACATCGTAATATCCGCTCTCTGGAAGAGTTGCCGTTACCGTGTCGGAAAGAGTGAGCATGAACTTGCCAATGGAACGATCCACATATGTCACGCCAAAGTCTGCCAATTTCGACTGCTTGAATTCAGTCCAAATCTCAGCTTCGATTGTGTATCCAGTGATGTCGATGCCGTTGCCAGCAACGTCCTTTAACTGGAACGTAATATCCCAGTCGCCATGTTGCTGTATGACAATATCGTAATTACCGGGCTGGATCATGCGTCACCTCTGTGAGACGTATATCACTCGATTGGAATTATATCCAGCGTATTGAGGTCTACCTTGTAGAGGGAGTCATCAACAAACTCATGCTCCATCCAAGCTTCATTCTCACCGCATTGAAGGTCTTGCATACCATCTTGGCAATAAACATTGCGCAAAATGTCGCCGTCAATGGTTGAATACACGATAATGTTCACCGTTTAAGCTCCGTAACCGAAATAGCGCGATTATTGTTTGCTTGAATAGCTTGAGTTGCCGACCCAAGTGGGATCGTTGCGTATATGGCATATGTATAAGTCCCAGCCGCAGGGGTATCCACATACCCCAATGAAACAGGGATAAATTGCTGGATCATCCCAGAACCATATGTACCAATGCTAGAATATACCCTTATCGGGCTACCGTTCCTAGAGATAACAGCCTGTGCAACTAATGGATAAGGGGCAGCAGTCACATTGTCATAGTAAATGCTTAAATCAAAATTAGCGGTAATTAGAATAGGCCCGCCATTTGTAGTGATGGTAACTTGTTGGATGAGAATCGGGCTATTTTGAACAGTTTGAGAGACAGTGCTTGTCGAATATGCCCACCCAGTCCCGGTGATAGCATTGGCCTGAACCGCTGAGGTGGCCACCTTACTTGTTGCGATTGTGCCATCGCTATTAATAGCAGCAGTTACACGGGAGTCTGTAGCCAGAACCCATGTAGAGCCATTCCAGCGCCATAGAGCATTATTCGCATCCGTCTCGAACCATAAGTCACCAACAGCCTCAGGGGTTGGCGCAGAGGCTTGGAAGTAGGTGTTCACCTTACCGTCAGCCGTCGCTTGAGCGTCAGCGGCAGCGAAAATTGCAGTCGAGATCGCTGTATCCTGTGCAGCGACCCAACTAGAGCCGTTCCAGCGATACATCTTGTTGCCATCATCGGTATCAAACCAAATGTCACCAACACCTTGTGCCGTTGGCGCACTGGCCTGATAGAAGCTTACGATTTTGCCGTCAGCAGCAGCTTCCGCATCTGAGATAGCCAGAATGTACGGGCTATTCAGGGGATCATATACCGTTGGCGCAGTCGGCGTGACAACGGCCTGCTCGCTTGCATCCCATGCGTAGATAGCAGCATTCTCTTCGATCAGCGTCATCGGCACTTGGCCGGTATTGTTAATGCCCTGCGTCAGCACACGGAACGGCTTATCAGCCCAACCAAGTGGGCTAAACGAGATATAGACAATATCGCCAACCTCACAGCCGAGAGCCTTCATGCTAAATGTCGCGGTGAAGATGCCCTTATACTGCGCCCGTTGGAGAGCCTGCTTGGCGATACGCTGCGCACGACGGCCTTCTTGCACCCAAGGCAGATCAAGCGTCTGCATACGCTCAATGCCGTCGATTGAGGTAATTGAGACTACAGGGTATTCCACTGCCTGAAATAGCGATGCGTCAGACGGATCGGTATATTTGCCGTGAACAGCGTTCATCATTTCATCCAGACCGCGTGTCTGGTTCCATGAAAACTCGCCAAGAACATCGTCGTCGCCAAACTCAAGAACAGGGGTAGCCAGATCATTTTTCATGACCGTGATCGACAGCTTGCCGTTTGAGTCGCGCAGCGTTGCGTTCATCGCCGTCAGTAGAATTTGGATGATTTCCATCCGGCTATCTGCATCAGAGCCGACACCCGCAGTGCGGTAGCGCGGCTGAGTACCGCCCGCCGCCAGCGCAATTGGCTCATCGCAAATGTTAGCAGCGGTAATGAATGACGCAAGATCGATGCGGGATGGCGGAACACCGCAACCCACAGATAATTTGTTGTTAACTCCTATTTTCCAGCCGAGCAGGAACCAAAGAAGCTGCAAGGCTGGGTTGTCGCGGTTTGTGCTTGCGCCGCTACCCCCTGTCGTTTGATCTGTGGCGCGTTCAGAGCCAGAGCCGCCAGCAACAGTACTATCTCGACGCGGATCATAAAGCTTCGCCCCTTTGCCTTTAATCGTCACGCGGCTTGGCAGTCCATTAACCAGCGGGCTTTCAACCTTGCTTGTCGTGCCTGTACGCTTGATGCGGATATGCACATAGGAACAGCCGGTTAAGCGGCAGGTAGAACCCCAAGGTGTGCCAGTGTTGATTGTAACGTAATTCGCCGCCGTGCCAGCCGTAATCGGCGTTACAGTCAGGTATCCGACATATGGTGTGATAACACCATAGCCATTGCGCCATGCTTCACGGTCATCAAACCAGATGCTGTCGATGCTCTCGACCTCATGAGCGGATGTCGCAATGATGAAGTCGAAGTATTCTTGATCTGTCCCAGACGGCTCAAAATAGCGGATGTCCGTATTCATGGCCGTCTCGCCGAATACGAATTTACGGTGCGCCTGTGGGTCTAGGCTTGGGTTAAGGCGGCTCGCCTGAGCCTTCGGCATCTTTGGGCCAAATAGCTGCGCAGAGATGCCAGACAGGACCGTGCTTGCTGCCATCGCCAGAATGGCCGAGCCGATTGCTGACATACCTCCGACGGCAATTGTAGTAGTGCCAATGGTGACACCGGCCACTGCCGTCGTGCCATAGGTCGCGGTAATCACAGGTGTAAACGCCCCAGCGACAGCGGCCACGCCGACAATCACAGCAGCAATCGCTAGAGATTTAAGTACCTTACCCACGACCAACCTCCCATGCGTTTGACCATTCAGATCGGTCAATGAAGGTATAGCCCATTTCGCCTACAAAAACAGCCTTTCCGCCAATCACAATTCCAAGGCTTCCGTCGTGGAGCGCAATATCACCAGTCTGAGCAAAGCCGATTAGGGTTGAAGTGAACTTGGAGTCGGTGAATTGTTCGACATTATCAAAGCCAAGCTCCTTCAGGACGCGCAGAGAGCCAATCTCGCTTTTATAGTCCTTGGTGATTTCAGCCATCGGGTTTTCACCCGTAATCGCCTCAACAGCCCCAGCCACAAAATGAGCGCAGTCGTGCTTGCCGTATTCAAACGGCTCACGCCTTTTAGATAGTAAATAGTCAGAGAGACGCTGCTCCCAGTCTGAGAGGCGTTGTTGCATTAGTTTTCCCTTACCGTTCCACCATAATCCAGCATATTTGAGTTGCCGGAACTAATAGTGGATATAGAAATTTCTGATTCCGTCCTCACACCGGCCTTATTTGCCCCATTGGCAGCAGCAATAGCGCGAGATGCTGATTCATCTCCAGCGTCATATTCCTTCTGCATGGCATAGGTTTTACCCGTCGTGACAGACAGCGTAACCAGATAATGCTCAATGGTCAGCGTAATCATCTGAGATTCAGGTGAGCCATTGATGGTGATGTCGTTCATATAACCAGTGTAATAGTTATACACTTCACCGATCTGGTTTTCGTTCTCATCTACCACATACCACCACAGCCGGGCCGTGCGCCCCTGCCAGTTTGCACGGTCACCAATTGTGTTCAGGAATGCGTTATTGTTAACGATTAACCCTGACATCGAAACAGACACTTGATTTGAGCCTGCTTCGTCGTGCTGGACCTCAGACACGCTGATTAATTCAGACGGATACGCCTCAAAAGTGCGTCCATCTAAATCCGCATCGCCAGTGCCGGAAAATGTCTTATCATAAAGCCCTGTGGTGGCCCGTACAGGATCACCAACCACATCCAAGTAGCAAACCCACCGCGCATAAACGATAGGGGCCTCAATGGCCGTCTGAAGTGTCGGAGACAGGTTCGACATTAGAACGACTCGCGCAAGCTAAATGACATGGAATATACCAGACCCGGCTCAACCGAATATCCGGGATCTTCAACAAAATACATCAGCGCATATGGGTTCTTGTATTCAATCGCCGTGTTGTCAGAAGGCGATGTGCGGATTGACGGCTCAAAAGAGATTACAGCCTGACCAGTGCCGTTCGATACGACATCCGCCGTAAGCTGAAGCAATTGATTGTTAATCGTGAGGAACTGCCCAGCCTTCAGAACTGTCGTGGAAATAGGCCAGCCATCGGTGTTGAGTGAACGGCCAACCTGCCCGCTACCATTAACTAATGGCGTTGCAGTTGACGACGACTGTGCAATTTCATTCACTGGGATGCGAAAGTCATTAGCCGCGCCACGCGCTGATGCCATAAATGCGCGCCATGAATTTACGGCAGTCTCGCCAACGATAGGGGGCAGCGTCAGGCTGCACTCCCACCATCCGCGACCAGATGCCAGCACTTGCCGCGCTCCCGTCCATTGCGAGATATTTTGCTGTGATGGCTGAACGAGCCTCCACGACATCGTGGAAGGGGCTGGTGAGCTAGGAAAAGTAATTGTAGCCATTATCCAATAGTTCCCGGCAGACGGGCGCGGCCCGCTGTTTTCATTGTGCGGTTCTGAGCGGCTGCAATAATATACGGCGCAGCTTGTGCAATACCAAGTTCGACTTGGGCACGAACAGCAGCGGGATCAGCAGAGCCACGCGCATCCACATTGATTGTCATGCCACTAGCACCGCCATTAGGCACAATCGAACCACTGCGAGACGGCACAAACATTTCAGGGCCGCGTTCGCCAACCATGTACGCGCTACCAGCCTGAACAGGGCCGCCGATTGCCTTCGCGCCCTTAACTGGCAATGTAATACCAGTTATCGCACTAATGCCTTTGCCGATCATGCCGACAATCTGTTGCACCACAAACATCTCAAACAGCTTACTGATGACAGAGTCGATGACGTTGCTCATCACCTGCTTAAAGGTCATAGCACCAGTAATCATGCCCTTGATGCCAGCAGAGAACGACTCACCCATAGCTTGAGCAAGACCCTGAACCTTATCAGCTCCCTGATATACGACTTCATCAACCTGAGTTTTAATCTCATCAAACAGATTGCTCATTCCAGAGATGGAATTTTTGATGTCATCGCTCAGGAACTTGTCGATTTCCTTGCCAGCAACATCACCCATTTTCTTCATGGATGACTCAAATTCCTGTGCGCCCTTTGTCATGATGAGCCGAGTCTCAAGAGCAATCATTTCCCGCTCTTTGGCAATTTTTTCAGCTTCTTTTTGCGCCCTCTTCATGGCCGTCACTTGTGTTTTGGCAGCCTTTTCAGAGTTAATCCGAGCCTCCCTTGCTGCGTCAAGCTTATCCTGACGCTGCTGGATAAGTAATTGCTGCGTTTTCACGGCGGCGATGTTAGCTTCGCCGTCCTGAATGATCTTAGTCAATTTGGCTTTGCGTTCTTGAATTGCAGCAAGCCTAGAATCCCTAGCAGCGACGGCGGCGGCATAGGCGGCCTCACCCTTAAATTCAGGCCGACTTTTTTCTAGCCTTTTTTGTTCCGCATTGAGTTTGGCAAGCTCACCCTTAGCTCCTGCAATTGCAACAGAGCTTTCCGTGAACGCATCAGCTACAGCACTTGCTGCGGCAATCCCATTCATATACTTTGCAAATGCAGATTGCGCCTTTTCGGCAGCGTCTTTAGACTCAAGCAACTTCGCGATCAAAGGCCCAAGAACGCTGATAGCAACCAGAATAGTTGCACCCCAAGGCCCAGCAAGGAAGCGACCAAATTTACCAAAAGCGCCTTCAGCCTGACCCATTACATAGGTAATATCGCCAAGCTGCTGGACCAAAGCTGTCATTACTGGGGTGCCAGCGGTCACCTGACCCATAAACTGGTTGATCTGCATACCGCCCTGCGAGAACGCCTGACGCTGCTGACGGATCGCTTTCTCCGAGTCAGATACGGTGTTTTTTAATTTGGTTTGTGCAGTATCAAGGCCAGCAGTCGCAGCCTTAACCTGATTAACCTCACGCTTGAGTTGCTCAAACGCTTCGCGGCCAACGAGTTCGGCGACAAGAGATACCCTAAGCTGCTCTAATTCTGCCGCCATTACTCTCGCGCTCCCGCTCTAATTTAAAATAGGCCACCCATTCGTTATACTCTTCAATGGATATAGTCTCAACTTCATAAATAAAACGGCCAAGCCGATCCGCCAAGGCTACTAAATTGTACCTGAACGGATCGGCCCTTAGTTTTTTTCCTGCTCCTCAGCACTCTCTGACGACATCAGTGCGCCAGCAACGCGAGTAATCAGGGTCAGAGGCTCACGCATCAAAGTCGGCTTGTCTTCAATCGTGAAGAGGTTGTTGCCGTCTTTATCCTGCGCCTTCATGACAATAATCTCGACCATACCGGCCATTGTCATGCTCTGAAGGAAGTTCGGATGCTTACGCTGCACCCTATCCATTTCGATAGCCAAGAAAGGCCCGTAATAGACAACCTGAGGGGAAGACTCATCCTCTCCCCACTCAGGAACCTCAATGCTGCGGCGGTCAGCATCCTGACGCGCTGCGAGACGTTTAGCTAGACTCATAACTCCCCTTTCTTAATCCAATTACGAAGCTGTGCTGAACGACAATGCGCCATTACCTTGGAAGGTAAAGCTGGCTTCAACCAAGCCATCAAATGACGAGTTGATCGTTAGGCCGGTGATGATAGCCGAGCCGGTGTAATATTTGTCACCAGTCGTCGCGCCTTCAGGGTAGACGTTCAGGGTAACTTCAGCACCCTCAACCATCGCGCCCTGACCAGTTGTGTCAGTTTCGTCCCAGAAACAATCAAGCGAACCAGACCAGCCCTTCAGCGTGGTTTTATGTGTCCGCCAAGAGTCGCCCATAGTTGTATCTTCTGCGGTATCAGCCGTAGTAGAGATAGAGAACGAGCGGATTTCAGCGACAGTGTTCGCGCCAACTTTGACGGTTCCTTCGCTGCCAGTATGCGTAGCCATTATTCAACCTCCTCAGAATCAATAGAATCAACCGTCTCAGTGACCGTTTCAACGGGATGCCAACCCTTCTCTGCAAATGCGGCAAGGTCGCAATCAGGAACCCGGATAGGCTCCTTAGCGTCCTTATGATGAACAGTTACCATCTTCATCGTGCCGTCTCCACAGAGTTGATCGCAGTGACGTAATTCACCGCATAAACAAGCCGCGCTGAGGAGATTGGCTTCTCACCATCAGTGACGATGTCAACCTCCGTGCTGGTCAATATACAAGACTTTGCCAATCCATTCAATTGGAAGTCATTTCCTATCGCTTGCTCGACACTAACGCAAAGAGCATCAATGGTATCTTGAATCGTCGTGCTGGTCCCAGTGCAGAGAATATGAACCGCACAATTAATAGTGCGATTAAGAGTGCGATTGCCAATCGTCATCAGCGCCGACCCCTCATCCATCGTGTAGACAAGGATGGCAGGCAGCTTGGAGTCATCCAGAGCGTAGCGCCGCATTTTGAACACATTGTTTCCAACCGACGGCAGGCCGGTCAGAACTGTTGCAATGCGGTCACGGATTTGCTGGCGAACGTGAGACATCAGTTGCGCTCCATTACCAGCGTAGTGACCCCAAGACCGTCCGTGGCGACTACTCGCACGGTATAGGTCACATTGTTAATCTTGATTGTGTCGCCTTCTGCTGCCGTCGGGATGTCCACAGTGCGGCATACGAATGAAGGCTTGGGCATCGTTACATCCATCATTTCCGTCGCAGTGATGCTGGCGTGAGGATTGTCGAAGATGCCGCTAATGGTGATCGGGCGCTTGTTGGTCTGCGTGTAAACGGCAGCAGTCCCGAAATCATCGAGTTCAAAGAAAATAGATAGATCAGTATCGGACTCAACGCCCATTACTATTCTTCCTGCCGCGTGGCTTTGGTTCGCGGAACTCTACAGGCTCAACGCGATTCTCAATCACTGCCTCATCATGCGGCACGGCCTTACCATAGGCCATCAGGGACTTGCCCTCAGACGGATTGGCTTCAATGATGTCGCCAACTTGACGAAGAGCGCCACCAGCAACCGTCGATTTAATAATGCGATATTTCATTTGACCTCCAAAGGATTGGGGGTGGCTGACTTCCGAGCCACCCCCTCACCTCAGTCGTTACGCGCCCGGTGTGCCGAGTGCGAACGAAACAGCGTGACGGACAGCCACATCGACGCTCTGGAGAGCAACAACGCGGACAGTACCAGTCGTGGACGCAGTGTACGGATCAACCGTCAGGTCCAGACCACCCCACATACCGATCAAGCAGTCGGAGAAGTTACCGAAGAGCATATAGCCAGCGGTAGCTTGGTTCGAAACAATCGTGCGGTAGCCGTTCATCGTGACATCGTTATCGACAGCGAAGATCGCCTGATTGGTTGCCTTCGCAGTCGTCTTCAGCGCGCCATACAGGCTGGCCGGGACAATGTACGAGAGGTTTCCGAGCAGAGCGTTGTCTTCAGCGACAAGCGTTTCCAGACCAACGATTTCAGCCCAAGTCGGCGTAGCGCCAGCGAAGGTGTCAGCGTTGATGCCCGAAGTGGCGTAGATGCCCGTGGGCTGACCCGACAGACCAGTGCCCTTCAGAGCGCCAGCGTCAATCGCCAGAGCCAGAGCCTGCGTCAGATCGTCACGGACCAGAGCTTCAATCGAAGGGGTCGATTGGAGGATCAACTGACGAGTCATGTCAGAGAACGCACCAACGGTCTTCGGTGTCAGGCTGACAGTGCCGAAGGTCGGTTCCGACTCAGAAGCCGCGCCGCCTTCAGTGCTGATCCAGCCAGCCGACGAAGCAGCAGTCTTCTTCGGAATGGCAACGTTGCCAACCAGACCCGGCATCATGCGAGCGCCAGCCTGCATCACCGACGAAGCGTTGCGCAGAACGTCGATGAAGTCACCAGCCATCAGGTTGGTTGCAACGATTTCGTTGTCGTCGCCAGTGTTCAGGTCGCGCTTGCCCCAGTTGCCCAGAACGTCGGCGGGAACCATAACACCCTGAGCCGTCGTGCCATAGGCGCGAGCAGCGGCTTCAGATGCTTCGAGTTCGAAACGAGCAGCTTCCTGAGCGGCACGGTCAGTCGGGTTAGCGAGAGCGCGGATGGCGCGAACCACCGAGTACTCACGAACTTCCTTCTTGTTCAGACCGATTTCCTTGTTGTCGAGCGGCGTAGTGCCGATAACTTCAAGGAGTTCGCCACGGAACTGGTCAACCGACTTGCCAGCAGCGATAGCTGCACCAGCGAGATCGGAACGGTTGTGACGCTGACCCAGCTTCACAATTTCAGCGGCATTGTCGGAGGCAGCTTTGGCGGCTTCCGCACGAACCGCATCAAGGTTAACTTCAGACATAATATCGTCCTTTTTAACTGATGGTTCAACTTTAGGTTCGGGTTCGGGAGCAACCGTGCTGCGCCCCACGCCAACTGACGGGTCGGCAGGGATTGAAACAACGGAAACTTCCATAGGGGACCAAGATTTGACGCGATAAGCATTCTTATCTGTCGCATCCCGCTCCATTTTGTTCACGCGATAACCGACGCTGACGTTGCCACGGATACCGTCGAGAACATCCTGATATACCTCTTGGGCTAGTGCAGATCGACCGAAACGCACTTTTGACCGCAACACACGGTCCCCATCAAGGCTCACGGATTCAATAACACCAATCTGCTTTTCAGGATCGTGGTCCAGAAGCAATGGCGCGCGGCCAGAACGCAGGAATTCCAAATCAATGGAACCCTGAGTGTGGTCCAGAATTTCTTTGCCGAAGCTGCGCTCAACGGGAAGCTCCGAAGAAACCGCAATATAAACCGACCGGGTCGATTCATCGATTACCTTGGCATCCATCGCATTGGCGCGATGAACGATTTCAGGCAATGCCTTACGGTCCAGCGTTTCAGTAACGTCTTCAGGCTCAACCTCTGGAGTTTCTTCCTCCATAGGCGTGTCAGAAGTATCGATCTCAATCTCGACCTTCACAGTTGCCCGTGTTTCCAATTCCTCATCAGACATTACTGTAGCCTCCATGATATTTCATTATATTACGCCATAATTTCGAAAATGGCAATTAACTCGTCATCAGTCGGATCATTCCACCCAGATTTCGCTTTGATGTCATACATAAGGTGGCGCGCCGTGAAGCCTTCAAGCGTAATATCGGCGTCAACAATCACTTCGCCGGATGCTTCAACATCAGCAACAACCAGCCTTGCCTTGGCTGATGCCAAGGTGACTGATGCAGAAACATCCTTCTCAAGGAAGATGTACTTGCGAGCAGGGCGGAATGGACGGCGCTTCTTAAATCCAGCCGCCTGAATGGGCTTGCCTACAGGAGCTACAGTCGGCGTGAAAAACTGATTTTGGTTCTCAACCAACGGAGGTTGAGCAAATTGAGGCCCGCCCTGTATAGTAACAATAGGCGAATAGAACTGAGAGCTATTATCCAAAATGTTTGGATATAGATTTGTTGGCGCAGATTGCTGTGTGACTAAGGCTGAATAAAATTCATGCTCGTTAGTTACAATGTCCGGGTTAACCGTGACAGCGCCAACGGAAATTGCTGCGCTATAAAACGCATTGATATTGTTTAGGCGCGCAGTCTGATGAAGATCAAACGCACCTTCAATAATATCGTGCGTGTAAAATTGATTAGCTGAATTCAGGCGGTCTGGGAAAAGATTAACGCCGCCTGTCGATAGAGCCGCCCCATAAAATACATTTACGTTGGCGAATTGATCTGGCTGTAAGCTTGCGCCTCCCACAGAGATAGCGGGAGTGTGAAACGTGTTGTTATTTGTAAAACGCTGAATTTGATGAAGGTCAAATGCGCCTTCTACAATGTCGTGCGTGTAGAATTGATTGGTATTTGTTACCCGCTGCGGCGCAAGAGTAATCGCGCCAGCAAGAACCAGCGGATTATAGAATGTTGCCGTATTATTCAGCCTCTGCGCAATTAGGCTAACCGGACCTGCCGATACAGACTGAGTGTAAAACTGATTTACGTTATTATAGCGATTAGGTGCGATTGTTGCCGCACCAATTGAAATGCTTGGGCTGTAAAATGCGTTGGAATTATTGAAACGAGATGTTTGATGAAGATCATTCGGACCTTCTTCAATATTCAGCGGATAAAACGTATTTTGGTTCGCATACAACGATGGAACAACATTAACGGCACCGCGAGTTAGTGATGCATCATAAAATGTATTTACGTTGTCGTATTTGGATGGCGATAGATTTGTAACCGCAGTGGACTGAGAAACAGTCGCGGAATAAAAGAAGCTTTCATTATTAAAGATGTTTGGCGTTACAATTTGCTCTGACAGATAAATGGTAACCAGAACAAGCCCGCCGCCGCCATTCCCGCCGCGACCAAATCCTGCAACACCGCTACCAGCTCCACCACCGCCGCCGCCGTAATTTCCGGCATTGCCGCCAGCGCC
>JACCDP010044312.1_pt1 | contig 32369 bp, 25 predicted proteins | sample 7445841 | NCBI WGS metagenome assembly JACCDP01 (sample SAMN15323441, study PRJNA562643) | freshwater metagenome | isolation source: river surface water | place: USA:Blue River Watershed | collected 2017-08-17 | reverse complement strand
GTTGGCGGCTCAATCGTCACTGAATACGTTGAAGAACAACCGTTGACATTGTCATTTAATATTACAGTATATTGTCCGGGTTGATTAATAACAGGGGTAAAGGTATTGCCTCCTGAAACCACACCCGGTCCTGACCATGATGCGGATGAATTAACTGGGTTCACAACGCCATTTATAACTCCTATCCCTGTAATACAATCTAAGCCGTTTTGAGGAGTTGTTGTGTAATCAAAATCTGGTGCAGAAAGTACGTTCACAACAAACTGATCTTGGACAGCAGGACAATCTCCCAACTGTACCTCTACGTCGATGGTTCCGCTGATGGTATTTCCAGTAACGTTATTTGCAGCATTGAAGGTTGGTATGTTTCCAGAACCTGAGGCCCCTAAACCGATATTCGTATTGTTATTCGTCCAAGTAATGTCCGCACCTGGAGGAGTAGAAATGTAATCATCTGGGTTTATTGGTGCGCCTGGACAAACTGTAAAATCAATATTTGTATTAATTACTAATTGAGGCTGAACGGCAACCGTGACAATCGCTGTATCACCTGGACAAGCTGCATTTTGAACGGTAACATAATATTGCACCGAATCTATGGTGCTCCCCGAATTATTCAAGGTTTGAGCAATATTACTTCCTGTGCCATTTCCAGCGCCTGTTATGGTGTTCGGGTAAACCGCGGTCCATGTGAATTGAACATTATCAAGGTTACTTGTAATGTCAATATCCGTTGTTTCACCATTACACAATTCATAAAATAAAGGATCAACATTTGCATTGGCTTGTGGATTAACAGTAATCACGTGAACGTCTGCTGAATCATTTGAACACTCCACCGTGGCTTCAATTTGAATAGTACCAGTTTCGTTGGTATTGTTTTGAGGTAAAAGTGCTGAAAAAACCACTGGCGTTACACCGCTGCCAGAAAGCACCGTGATGTTGCTAATGTTTGTAGTATCCGTGATGTCCCAATAAATCCAATAATTTGGTTGGTCAGATGTCATGGTAAACTGAACCGTTGAATCACCACTACATACTGTTTGATCGTAAAGTGAAAAAGAAAGATGCGCCTCTGGTTTTATAACAACTGAATCAACATGAACATCCTCTCCGCAGAAATTTCCCGTTGTCATTGTAATATAATATGTTCCTGGCTGACTAAACAACACTTCCACATCATCCGTACCGTTGGTCCATTGCGTGTAATCATACGTCGCACCAGTAAACCCATTGTTAGAACCAAGGGTACCACTATTCACCGTAAAGGTATTAGGCGTAATTGTCCAATAAAAACCATAGGTTGTATCACATCCGTTTTGATTTACTGTTTCACCTCCATCCGACTCATTACTAAAGGTGACAGGCTCTAATACGCAAATAGGCGACTGTGGCGTATAGCTAAAATCAGCGGTCGTACCTGTGGAAATTGTAATTGGCCCTACGGTTATTACAGTAGGTAACCCGTTGTTAGAACAAATATTTTGGGCAACCACGGTGGCCGAAAAAGCATTCTCAATTGGAGGAAAGCCTGGAGCAAACACATAATCTATTCCACATGAAGAGGTATTGAACACGTGATTGATGGTAGTGTCATTCGTTGTAGTAAACACTTGAGAAGGAGAACCATCAGAAAACGATACCGTGTAGGTAATTGGAACGTCGTTTGACAAAATATCGATTGAGTATGGTGAAGGCAAGCAGGTATTAGAACCGATACCAGCTACAGTAACCAAGGGTGCATTCCCATTAAAGACAGTATAAGAAGCTGAATTAGTGCAACCGTTTTGAGTAACTGTATGAATTAAGGTAAACTGACCGAGCGGATAATTGTGTGAAATTTGAGAACCAACCATGGTGAAATTGGTAGAGGTAGATCCATCGCCCCAAGAAAACGTTTGTGAAACCGCGTTGTTGAATTGGGAATTAAAGGTAAAAATTGCAGAGTCTATCGACCCACAATTTTTAAATATCGTTTGTCCGTTTTGCGTGGTTGTCCCATATCCACCACCAGTAGATGCTAATGTTAATGCAGCATTAGGAAGTGCATTTACATCAATCGTTCGTGTAAAGGTACTTGCTGCAGAACCATTGTTATTATTAACAGTAAGCGTAACAGTGGTTGTTGGAGCCGTTGCCGTATTGTAGGTTACGGTATGTGGACCAGCCCCAACAGCGGTTGCAGGCGTTGCACCCAATCCAAAATTCCAAGAATATGTAGTTCCTGCAATGGTAGAAGTAGAGGTATTTGCAAAGGTGATGGTACTGCCTTGACAAATAGTAATAGTACCACCTACTGCCGCTGGAACAGAACTAAAACTAGCAGTTGGAGCTTGTCCAAAGGTTACAAGAGATATTATAAATCCAGTAACTAAAAATACGTTTTTAAGCATTGGGTCTGTATAGATATTAGAGCCCAAAGGTAAACAAAAGTATCAAAGAAACGAAATCCAGTCTACGTGCTTTTTTAAACGTTCGATTGTTTGTTCCTCTTCGGAACCCGCATCAGGAACATAATTATATTTCCAAGTTGCTGAAGGCGGCATACTTAATAAAATTGACTCCGTTCTTCCGTTGGATACAATTCCAAATTTTGTCCCGCGATCGAATAACAAGTTGTATTCCACATACCTTGATCTTCGTAAGGCCTGCCAATCGACTTGTACTTGCGTTGCTTCTGGATGAATTTCAGAGGTTTGATCCTTGTAAAGTACAGGAAAATTCCTCCCTAATGCTAAGCAAAAATCAAAGATTTTTATCCTATCTTCATCAGATTCTGGAACTAAATGATCGAAAAAAATACCTCCCACTCCTCTTGTTTCATTTCGATGCGGTAAATAGAAATAATCATCAGCCCACGCTTTGTATCGTTCATAAACTGTTGGATTGTATGCATCACATACCGATTTCAAATGCTTATGAAACCGAGCTGCCTCCTTGATGTTCACATACATTGGAGTTAGGTCAATTCCACCACCAAACCACGAATTACCTTCATTGGTTTCGAAGTATCGAACATTCATGTGGATTGTTGGATGCAAGGGATGCAAGGAATGCAAAACAATAGAAACGCCTGTTGCCAAAAAGGAATCCCCGCGCATTCCCATCTGTGTTTTCATGGCTTCAGTAATCTCTCCGGTAACTTTTGAAAAGGCTACCCCCCCTTTTTGAACTACGCGTCCATTGTCAATCGTCATGGTAACTCCTCCCCCACCTTCTGCTCGTTCCCATGCATCCGATTGAAATGCCCCTTTTCCATCATGATTTGTTAAAGACTCAACTATTTCTAATTGTAATTCTCTAAAACGCAACCCTATTTCATTTCCATCCATCCGTTCGTTCGTGTTTGAAATTCTTGAATCGACAATTTACCAAGCCAACATTTGAATGATAAAACTGTACTGTTTTACCATATTCGAACGTCGTCATTAGTCCTGCCCTCATAGGTAAACTTCGAGTAAACCAAGGAACAAAACTGTAAATTATGTCATAGCCAAGTAATACTGATTTACTAAGATCCGTTTCATAAGACACCCTAAACGCTTTGTGAAAATTTTTAACCCTTGTATTTTCCAAATCAAAACATGTTGTACTCATATAATCGAAAACCCCTTGGTTTTCAAGCACCGAATTCACCTCTTTCCATTCTGTCCATTCTCTCAAACCATAAAGAGAAACTTGAGGATTCGATCTTGTTAATTTCAATATATTTAACACCTGCTTTTTATCCTGGCTTAGGCATACTATATTTAGCGGTGTTGTAGTTTTCGAAAATGCTTTAATCATAGATTCATTGGCTAGAACCACCCGTGCATTCGTTGGCGCATAATTATAAAAATCCGATACAAATTGATTTTCTAATGTGGTATCACTGCTCAAACCTGTTTGAAACAAGACCACCTGCTTCGTGAGGCTTTGCTTTGCCAATAATTGACCTAATGCCACCACTTGGTTTGATAATTCTGAAGCCACCATGAAAACTTGTTCATTATTCTGAATGTTTTTCGACATGGACGAAATGGGTAAAGGAAGAATTAACGGAATCCCTTTTTCAGCAGAAAACACGGATAATTTCTCACAATCCAAGGGGTGCATCGGTCCAATAAATAAATCAAACCGGTCTATTTTTCCAGAGCGAATTAATTGGTCGATGGATTCTTCTTTCGAATGATAATCAAAGAAATAAACATCCCCGTTAATGTCTAAATTTTTAATTGAATCTAATCCAGCCATCACCCCCATATAAAAATCAAACGCAAATTTCTGATATCCTTTGAGGGGAAAAATAATGGAGTCTCTATTAAAAGGCAGAAAAACTCCGATGCGAAGTGCTTTATTCAGTTGCTTGGGCATGAATTTACCCGGCACTATGTTAGTAGTGGTTGATTCGTAAACCGGGGGAGCTTTAACAGGAATGGTATGAACCGCGACTTGACTAGCCGATGGCTTAATTGGAATTCTCAAAGTCATACCCGGTTTTATCGAACTGGAAGCTAGCGCATTTAATGATTTTAATCGGGTAGTACTTATTAAATATCGTTTTGATAAATCGCTTAATTTGTCACCACTTTTCACTACATAATAAATGATGGTATCCGTAAAATCAAAGTTCCTAAAGTTCATGCTATTGCTGTCAACCGCAGTAAATTCAGGCACTGGATTTATGATGTCTTCAGGGAGCGCATACCTTTTTATTCCCAGATGTATTTTGAGTTTTTGATTAATAACAAGACTTTTATATTGAAGCCCATCAACAATCGATGGATTGTATTTAGCCAGCGTATCTATGCTGATTGCGAACTTCTTTGAAATACCAAAAGGGGTATCTCCTTTTATAACTAAATAGTCAAAGGTTGAACGCATGGCTCGAACTAAAACCTTACTCCCCAGAAGCACTTGATCCGTTAACCCTGAATTATCGGCCTTGATTTGTGTTGAACTTACAGCTAAATCCTGTGAGATTGAAAACAAGGTCATCCCCTCCTTAACGGAGACTTCATGATACCAAATTCCATTTTTTTCAATTAGCGGATGACAATTCTGAGCGATATAGGCCCAGGTAATCATAAGGGTAAAGACGATATGTGCAATCCGGTTTATTCCCATTCTATGGTGGCGGGTGGCTTGGAGCTGATGTCGTAGGTAACGCGATTGATTCCCCGTACTTGGTTAATTATCTTATTGGAAGTTTCCGCTAAAAACTCATACGGCAAGTGACACCAATCCGCTGTCATTCCGTCCGTAGAAGTAACGGCACGCAAGGCTACCGCATTTTCATAGGTGCGTTCATCCCCCATAACCCCGACAGATTGTACCGGCAATAAAATAACACCTGCTTGCCAAACGGTATTATACAAGCCATAATTCTTAAGTCCTTGAATAAATATGTGATCTGCTTCTTGAAGAATACGCACTTTTTCTGCCGTCACCTCTCCCAATATTCGAATTCCTAATCCAGGACCCGGGAAAGGGTGTCGATCTAACAAGGCATCATCCATTTCCATTGCGCGACCAATTCGGCGAACTTCGTCCTTAAACAAACTTCGAAGCGGTTCAACAACCTTTAACTTCATATAATCAGGGAGCCCACCCACATTATGGTGAGATTTAATCGTTTGCGATGGTCCACCCGTTGCCGAAACAGACTCAATCACATCCGGATAAATCGTTCCTTGTCCTAACCAAGACGCATTCTCAACGTTACTAGATTCTTCTTCAAAGACATCAATAAATACTTTTCCAATGGCCTTTCTTTTGGCTTCCGGGTCTGTTTTACCGGAAAGTGCCTCATAAAATCTACTTGATGCATCTACCCCTTTTATATTGAGCCCCATGTGTTTGTATGAGTCCAAAACTTGCTGATACTCATCTTTTCTTAATAAGCCATTATCAACAAAAATACAGTGTAATTTAGGTCCAATCGCTTTGTGTAACAACATAGCCGCAACAGAAGAATCAACTCCACCCGACAAGCCTAGAATTACATGGTCATCTCCAATTTGTGCTTTTAATTCCGAAACTTTTTCCTCCACAAATATCCCAGGTGACCAATCCCCCGTACACTTACAAACCCCCAAAACGAAATTTTGTAGAAGCCTCATTCCATCGGTTGAATGATATACTTCCGGATGAAATTGAACACCAAACGTGTCTTCGTCTACAAATTGGTAACCTGCATTTTCCACATCGGCGGTGCTACACATGCGCACAGCCCCTTGAGGCAATTGTGCAATTGAATCCCCGTGTGACATCCACACTTGTGTTGGATAACTTAACCCCGACATCAAGCCATCAGAAACCCCATGCTGCAACATTGCCCTTCCATATTCTCGCGTGTTTGATGCTTTTACCTCACCCCCATAGCGTTGTGCCATAAGTTGAGCACCATAGCAAATCCCTAATAAGGGTACTTTTCCTTTAATGGCTGATAAATCAGGTTTTGGAGCGGAATCGTCTCTCACAGAAAATGGACTTCCCGATAAGATTACACCTAAGCAATCCGGTGTCGTAGTTCCAATTGATGTCCATGGATGGATTTCACAATAGACATTCATTTCTCGTATTCTTCGGGCAATTAGCTGCGTATATTGAGAACCGAAGTCGTAAATTAAAATAGTTTGATGCATGCGCAAAGTTAAATTAAATTGATATTCCGAATTCAGGTAAACTCTAAAGAATTGTAAAATTTCGATACACAGACCGGAATGAATGTCATTATCGGGTCGAAATAATTACCTTTGCCACCTACATCTTAGATTATGATTGGAGACTTACTAAAAAAGATATTTGGCGATAAAAGCACCAAAGACCAAAAACGATATCAACCCTTTGTGGATCAAACCACAGCCTTCTTAGCTGAGATTCAGCAATTATCGGACAATGGATTGCGCGAAAAATCTTTCGAGTTTAGAGAGAAAATAAAAGAAGCAATCAAAGCACAGGAAGAAGAAGTGCTTCAGTTGCAAGCTAAAGTTGCTTCGGCTGAAAGCTCCATAGATGAGAAAGAAGCGATTTTTGAACAAATCGATGTGCTGACTAAGGCTATTGACCAAACAATAGAAGAGGTATTAATTGATATATTACCCGAAGCGTTCGCAGTGGTTAAAGAAACTGCGCACCGTTGGGCTGTTAATGGTCAATTAACGGTAAATGCCACGGCGTTTGATCGAGACCTTGCGACAAAAAAAGACGGAATTACGATAAGTGGTGACCAAGCCATTTGGCACAATGAATGGACCGCTGCAGGTAATAAGGTGGTTTGGAATATGGTTCATTACGACGTGCAGCTCATGGGAGGCGCTGTTCTTCACCAAGGGAACATTGCAGAAATGCAAACCGGAGAAGGAAAAACACTTGTTGCAACGCTACCCGTTTATCTGAATGCCCTTGCAGGAAAAGGTGTACATATAGTAACTGTCAATGACTACCTGGCCAAACGTGACTCTGAATGGATGGGTCCGCTGTATCAATTTCATGGACTGAGTGTTGATTGTATCGATAAACATCAGCCAAATTCAGATGCGCGTAGAAATGCATATTTAGCCGATATTACGTTTGGAACGAATAACGAGTTTGGATTCGATTACTTGCGTGATAACATGGCTGGACATCCAAGTGAATTAGTTCAACGTAAACATCATTTTGCCATTGTAGATGAGGTCGATTCTGTATTAATTGATGATGCTCGTACCCCATTAATTATTTCTGGACCAACAACGAGCACTGGTGAACAAGAATTTCATGCCTTAAAGCCACGAGTTGAACGTATTGTTAATGCGCAAAAAGAAGTGGTGCAAAAGTTCCTTTTAGAAGCTAAGAAGAATTTGGTGGTATTAAATGAACTTCAAGCGGATAAGAAAGCTGAGAAAGTAATGCTTGAAGAAGGAGGAATTGCGTTGCTTCGTGCGCACAGGGGATTACCAAAAAATAAAGCCTTAATTAAATTTCTTTCTGAACCAGGTGTTAAGGTTCATTTGCAAAAAACGGAAAACACGTACATGCAAGAGCAAGGAAAGCACATGAAGAAAATTGATGCGGAGCTTTTCTTTGTAATTGACGAAAAGAATAATTCAATTGAATTGACAAGTAAAGGAATTGACTTAATTTCTGGAAGTGAAGACCGGGATTTCTTTATTATGCCAGACATTGGAGCTGAAATCGCAAAACTTCAAAAAGAACAATTAAGCAATGAAGAATTTCTAGAAAAGAAAGATGTATTAGTTAGAGATTACTCCATTAAATCTGAGCGAATTCACTCTATTAATCAGTTATTAAAGGCATATACTCTTTTTGAAAAAGAAGTAGAATATGTGATTTTAGACAGTAAAGTCAAAATTGTAGATGAATCCACTGGACGAATCTTAGAAGGAAGAAGATACTCAGACGGATTACATCAGGCCATAGAAGCTAAAGAAAATGTGCAGATTGAAGCTGCTACCCAAACCTATGCCACCATTACCTTGCAGAATTATTTCCGAATGTATCACAAGTTAGCCGGTATGACCGGTACGGCTGAAACTGAAGCGAAAGAATTTTACGACATCTATAAATTGGATGTAGTTGTGGTTCCAACGCACCGATCGGTTGTCAGAAAAGACCTGAACGACATGGTATACAAAACGGCACGTGAAAAATTTGCAGCCGTTATCGAAGAAGTTGAGCGTTTGGTAGCTGAAGGACGTCCAGTTTTGGTGGGTACAACAACCGTTGAGATTTCGGAATTACTGAGCAAAATGCTTCAATTCAAAAAAGTACCCCATCAAGTATTAAATGCAAAATACCATCAAAAAGAAGCGGAAATTGTTGCCGCTGCGGGTCAGGCTGGAGCAGTCACTATAGCAACCAACATGGCAGGTCGTGGTACAGATATCAAATTGGGTGCAGGCGTAAAAGAAGCAGGAGGACTTGCTATTATAGGTACGGAACGACATGATTCACGCCGCGTTGACCGTCAGTTACGTGGACGTTCAGGTCGCCAAGGCGATCCAGGCTCATCACAGTTTTTTGTTTCTTTAGAGGATGATTTGATGCGTAAATTTGGATCTGAGCGCATAGCGAAAATCATGGACCGCATGGGACTTAAAGAAGGAGAAGTTATCACGCATGGCATGGTTTCTAAATCCATCGAAAGAGCACAGAAGAAAGTTGAAGAAAACAATTTTGGTATCCGTAAACGCTTACTTGAGTATGATGATGTGATGAATGCACAACGTAAGTTGATTTACAAGCTTCGAAAGAATGCACTCTTTGGTGATCGCTTGGATATTGATGTGGATAATATGTTCTTTGATTTGTGTGAGCAAACCGTTCAGCAAAACATTAACGCAGAATTCACAGATTTCGAAGTTGAATTGATTAGAATTCTCGGGATATCCTCCCCTGTTAATGAAGAAGAGTTTAAGCGCTCGGATGCTAATACCCTAGTGAATCTTGTGTATCAGAGCATGTTAACACAGTACCAACGGAAATGTGGAAAATTTGCAACGAAAGCCTACCCTCAAGTGAAGCATGTGTATGAAACCATGTCAGACCGATACAAAAACATTGTTTTTCCATTAACAGATGGCAGACGAGAAGTGCAACTTATTGTTAATTTAGAAGAGGCCTATAATTCTCAATGTATCAATGTTTCTAAACAATTCGAGAAACATGTTATTCTTGGCATCATAGACAACGAATGGAAAGAGCATTTAAGAGAAATGGATGACTTACGGTCTGCGGTTAATAATGCGACCTACGAGCAAAAAGATCCACTGGTAATCTACAAATTAGAGTCCTACGATTTATTCAAGAACATGATTAATCGCGTAAACATTTCTTCTGTAGAACTCTTGATGAACTTGGATATTCCTTTTGAACAGGAAATGCAAAGTACCAATAAGGAATCCAACGAAAGCCATTACGCGCAAGCGCGAACCAATGTCAGCAGCTCGGGTCAAGCCCCTCGATTCGAAGGCAGTCAAGGCTACCAGGAGGCAATTCAAAATTCAATGAATGAACCCGTAAAAAAGGAACCGGTCGTAGTTGATCCAAAAATTAATCGAAATGATCCTTGTCCGTGCGGTAGCGGAAAAAAATATAAGCAATGTCATGGAAAATAGGCCTGATTGGCACCGGAAATGTTGCCAACTTTTGGGCTAAAAATCTGAATAGCTTTCCTTCGGTTGAGTTATTTGTTAAAGGAAGGACGCCCGAAGCAAGCAGCATATTTTCCGAGAAGTTTAACATCCAACCCTTGGAAAGCCAATCCGTTGACTGCTTTTTGATTTGTGTTCAAGACCGAAACATTGACTACATCTTACAAACCATAGATCCAGTTGTTCCAACTTTTATATGTGCAGGGTTGTATAGCTTAAAGCAAAGTGCCCACAAGACTTCAGGTATCATTTATCCGTTACAGACAATTCAAATCAATGCAATACCAAGTTTCGACGAAGTCCCCTTTCTATGCGAATTCCCTTATAATGCTCGTGCATGTGGGCTAAGATTTTTAACTGATTTTAATTTATCTTACACGGAAACAACAGAGGAGGCACGATTTACTGCACATGTTGCGGCAGTGTTCATAAATAATTTTGGGTATTATACTATGAAAAGCGGATTGAGCCTTGCTGAAACGAAAGATTTACCTGCAGATTTATTTAAACCTATTATAGACAAAACAATTGCTAACTTATTTATTCAAGGAGACTTACAGACAGGGCCTGCCCGAAGAAACGACCTTGAAACCATGGTCAAGCATCAAGCAAATTTAAGTGGATCTTCCCGCGAACTTTATGATTTCATTAGCAATTCCATCATGAAAACTTACGGCAATGAACTATAAAATCAAATTACAAACAATTGACAGCTTCCTGTTTGATGTGGATGGTGTATTGACCAATGGTACGGTATTAATCAATGGCACGGATTATCAGCGAAGCATCCATGTTAAAGACAGTTATGCCATTCAATATGCGTCAAAACTTGGATATAAAATCTTTTTGATCACTGGCGGAGAATCTGAGTTCATTCGAAAGACGTACATGAAATTAGGTGTAACCGATGTGCGCTTAGAGAGCAGTAATAAAAAAGAGGTCTTTGAGGAATTAAAGCAACAATTCAACTTGGATGAGAACAGAGCCTTGTACATGGGGGATGACATTCCCGACATTCCTTTAATGAAAATCATTGGGACGACAACAGCACCTCAGGATGCCTCGATCGATGTGAAGGCCATCGTTGATTACATTTCACCTATTAATGGTGGGATGGGTTGTGTGAGGGATGTCATCGAACAAACACTTCGGGTACAAGGAAAATGGCTGGGTGAAGGCGCTTATACGTGGTAATTAAACCCCTAGTTCTTTAGACCAAAAAGCATTTAACAACATAACCAAGCGGCGAGACGTATTATTCATGTATCGTTTTGTGCGATACCCACCTATCCACTTGATCCCCGTAATCGCATTGGTTAGAAACACTTCATCTGCAGAAAGCAAGTTGTGCGGAAGAATGGGACATTCATAGACCCGAACTCCGTTCTGAATGGCTAAATTTATTACTTGCATACGCATGGTGCCCGCAATGCATCCTTCTTGCAATCCAGGTGTGTAGAGCACCCCATTACTTACGATAAAGATGTTACAACTTGTTGATTCGATTAAATTCCCCTTGTCATTTTGTAAAATGAAGTCGTCTAAACCTAACTCATCTGCGGCAATAGCAGCAAGCACTTTCGTTAATCCATTTTTTGTTTTGAATGGCGAAAGAACACTTGGATATAATTTGATGTCCTTGTACACATCAATTTCTAGCCCTTTATAATTTAGCAGAAAATCATTTTCTTCGATGGGCCAAACCTCAATAAAATAAGTTGCTTCATTTGAAGTTGGTTTGTAGGTTCCACCAGCTGACCGATCGATGCTTATCCGACACTTTCCGCCTGATTTAATTTCACTCTTTTCTAGTAGTTCTAATATTTTCTCATAAAACACTTCTTGAGTCAGGTAACTTGGAATTCTAATTTTAAGAATTTCAGCCCCCTTGAACAAACGTTGAATATGTGCAGTTAGGTTGATTGGCTTACCATGAATAATCCGTACGCTTTCAAACACACCATCGCCATATAAGAACGCTCGGCTCCCCGCTTCTATAGCTGGCTCAGAAGCCAATAATACCTTACCATTATTGTTGACGAATAACATTATCGGACAAAATTATCAATAAATTCATATGCCTTATTTGGCGAGAGTAATAATACGAAAAGAATTCCAAAAAGCGCTCCGCTGATATGTCCATCATTTGCAATCCCCGTATTTCCTCTTTTCATTGCGAAATACTCAAACAATAAATAGAGTGGTCCAAAAATATAGGCGGGAATCGGAATTGGGATAAAGAGTATACCCAGAGGTAAATTAGGCTCCCAAAGAATCAAGGCAAAAATAACCGAAGAAACTGCACCCGAAGCGCCAAGCGAACGGTACATGGCATTATTTCGATGTCTGAAATAAGGTATTATCGTAGCGGCTAATCCGCCAACCAGATACAAGGAGACATACATTACCGTTCCTTTTGAATTACCATATGTTTGAGTCCAAACGGATTCTAAATGACTTCCCAACATGAAAAGCGATAACATATTGAACATTAAATGCTGATAATCCGCGTGAAACCAAGAGTGCGTAAACAATCCCCAAGTTTGTTTACCCTGAGCAATCTCATAAGGATTGAATAAAAATCCTTCCCTCCAATAAGGCTTTTTAATGCCCTCGTAGCTAATCCAAACCGTTAAAGCAATTATGATAAGCGTTGTAGAAATGGCCATCCGAATGTTAGGTTATAAATTCAATCAAAATTAGGTATATTTGCATAACAGAATGAGGTTTTTAATTGTTTTATTTTCTATTCTAATTTTTGCTGTTTCATGCAATCGGCAACCTGAAAACAATTTTAATTTTCTCAAAGATGCGAGCTTATCCATTTCAACAAAATTAGAACGATACCTAGAGAGCGACAGCTTATTAAAAACACGCTTTAGTCCGGATGAAATCAAGTTACTTCGAGCGTATTACGAACAAGTTGATTTCGAGCCAACCATTGCATCCACGGATTCTACCCTTCTTAAGAAAGGAAAGGTTTTAACAGCGCTTGTTAATGAGTCCTTAGCTTTTGGTGTTCCAAAAGAAGTTTGTCTTCCCTTAAACGATTCGCTACATCCGGTGGAAGTTGAATTACGAAGCATCGTTAATTTATCTCGAATTTTATCAGTCGTTAAACATGGTTTTTTCGACTATACGACCAAGAAATCTAAACGAATAGAACCAATCGATGTATCAATGTTAAAGCAGTTTTTGGCTAAAAAACTAAAAAAAGACAGGGATAAATTTATCATTAACCAAGGACCTGTTTCTGATACCAATTATCGATTTATGGCTGAAGGGATTTATAAATTTGTGAATTCCTATACTATCGATACCCTGAATTATAATCCCAAAAAAGACAAAGAGGTAAAAGATAATCACAAGGCATTCGCCATCAAAAGTTTAAGAGCAAAAGGCTACATGAATTCTTCCTACAGCGTTGATCTGTATCAAAACGCCCTGCTTGAATTTAAAACAGACAATGGACTCGATAGCACGTATGAACTTAATGAATACACCATCGAGGCTCTTGCGGAATCGAATAAACATCGCTTAACCCGAGCAGCTATTAGCCTGGACAAAGTTCGTCAACATGCTCCTTATGGTCCACGGTATGTACGAATCAATATTCCTGAGTACAACCTGTATTTTTATGCCAACGACAGTTTAAAGGCCATCCACCGAGTCGTTGTAGGCAAACGCGATACACAAACCCCAGAACTCGTTTCTGAAATACGAACCATAATCATTTATCCATATTGGAAAGTACCTGCGAGCATTATTAAAAAAGAGATCATGCCGGAGGTTTATAAAAATCCATCATACCTTGCGAAACATCATTATAAATTGTGCCGATTTAACGATACGACACGAATTAACCCCACCTCCATTAACTGGAGTAATCGTCCGAGTGGATTTAATATTATTCAAATGCCTGGCAAATGGAACAGCTTGGGAGTAATCAAATTTGAGTTCCTGAGTAATCATAGCGTTTATGTTCATGATACGCCACAAAAAGCCCTTTTTAGTAGAAAAATCAGAAGTTTTTCACACGGATGCATGCGCTGTCAGTACCCTGTAGAACTCGGTAAGATAATGCTAGAAAATGATCAAGAAGGCAGACGAAAAAAGTCAATGCCTGCAGATACTCTTGACTCCCTTGTGCGCATTGGCGACCACAAAGCCATCTCGTTAAAAACAAGAATTCCAATTTTTGTTGAATATCAAACGGTTACAACGCATGAAAAACGTTTGACCTTTCACTTAGACATTTATTATAGAGAAGAAGAAATCATCCGAATTCTTACTCAAAAAAAGCAAATTAACCCTATTTCATAATGATCGTTTCACCTTCCTTATTGTCTTGCGACTTCGCTAACGTTCAACGCGATGTTGAAATGTTGAATGCATCGGCTGCTGAATGGATTCATATTGACGTAATGGATGGGGTTTTTGTTCCAAATATCTCGTTTGGATTCCCCATATTGAGTGCAGTAAGAAGGCACACAAGCAAAGTACTAGATGTGCATTTAATGATTCAAAACGCAGACGCCTACCTCAGTGAATTTAAAAAAGCTGGTGCGGATATTATAACCGTACATGTTGAAGCTTGTCCACACTTGCACCGTACCATTCAAGGCATAAAGGAATTAGGTATGAAAGCCGGGGTTGCACTAAACCCGCATACACCACTTTCAGTATTAAACCATGTGTTATCAGACCTTGACTTGGTATTGATAATGTCCGTAAATCCTGGATTTGGAGGGCAAAAATTTATTCCAGAAGCCATAAATAAAGTAAAAGAACTGAATCAGATGAAGATCTCCAAGAACTTGGATTTCATCATTGAGGTCGACGGTGGTGTAAACAGCGACAATGCTCCACAATTGAGTGAGGCTGGTGCCAATGCCTTAGTCGCAGGCAGCTTTGTCTTTAATTCGAAGGATCCACTGTCTACGATTCATTCACTTAGTCTAGTTTGAGCAACGTAACTAATCTTCATTCTTCACGTTCCGTACGCATGCGACTTGCCATTTTTTTAATTACTCTAGCAACGTTTAGCCTATGCTCCGCACAAAATCTAGCGGAATTAGAATTAAAGCTTAAAGACCGCCTGACTCAACTTCGAAACGCTAAGTCAAATACTGAAATCAATAAGTTAAATAGTCAATTCACAAAGGAAATGGGCGAATTTCTTAAAAAAGAAGGAGCCTATGAATTCGAATTCACACAACTTCCCACCGTAGCCGATTTAAAAAGTGAGGATGGCCTAGTTCGAATTGTGCATTGGAATCTTGAATATACAGACTTTAGCTACAGCTATGCAGGCTATATCTTACATCGAGACCCAGAGAACGAAAGCACTGCAATGTTCAGCCTAATCGACGTTACCGACCCCTATACCTTAATTCCCGAGCAAGTTATTGATTCGAAAAATTGGTACGGTGCACTTTACTACAAAATTATTCCAGTAGAATATAACAACGAATTTCAATACGTCTTGTTTGGTTGGGACGGCGCTACGACGAGCAGCAATTTTAAACTAATCGACGTTTTAGTATTTAAAGGAAATACCGCAAAATTTGGAAGCCCCTTATTCGTAAACAAAAACAAAGTCCTTAAACGCGTGGTTTTTGAATTTGCAGACAAAAGCACCATGTCCTTGAAAATGGACCAAAAAAGAAATCGAATTGTGTTCGATCACTTATCCCCTGAGACACCTGCATTAACCGGACTTTATTCCTATTATGTGCCAGACTTTTCCTATGATGCGTATGTATGGGAAGAAGATCGCTTCATACTCAATGAGGATGTAATTGCAATTAACGACGCCGAAGACAAGGAATCCACTATTTATGTAATGGACCCAAAAACAGGAAAAGTAAAGAAAGAAACCTATAAATTGAAATGGATTAATCCAGAAGATAAACAGCACGATGGCGATATAAGTCATGTGGCGCGCACACCGGAAACAGAAAATCCATCGGAAATCACAGACCAAAACAACGAAACAACTGTTCCTAAGAAAAAATGGTGGGACCGAAGAAATCCGGATAACCTAAGCGTTACTACAGGAAAATATCGTAAAAACAGAAGAAGGCCCCCACAACCATGATGAAACTCGGTGAATTTAACTCCCTATTTATCAATCGATTTACTCCGCAAGGAGCCTATTTGGTTGAGCATTTTCAAGCTGAAACCGATGAGGAAACAAACGTTGAGGAGGTCTTACTTCCAACAAAATATCTAGCGCCTGATGCGAAAGAAGGTGACCCCGTTTCTGTTTTCCTAATGAAAGACTCTGAAAATAGACGTGTGGCTGTTACGGATAAACCGCTTCTAACACTTGATACGTGCGCCATTTTGCGCATCGTAGAAATCAATCCATATGGCGCCTTTGCCGATTGGGGCTTAGATAAAAATCTAATGATTCCATTTGCAGAACAACGACAAGGCGTTGAAATTGGTGACACCTACCCGATTTTCTTAAAATATGACGAACTAACAGATCGCCTGTATGGTTCGATGAAAATTAGAAAACACCTCATTGAAGCTCCCGAAAGCATAACCAATGAACGCGTTACCTTTATGGTTACAGAACATCATGAATTGGGATGGAGAGGAATCGTTAATCAATGCTACAGCGGTATGCTCTACCGGAGCGATTGCAGAATCCCGGTAAAACTTGGTCAATACATCACCTGCTATGCAAAGCTCGTTCGACCGGACGGTAAAATAGATTTGCAAATGAGTGCCGGCACGGTAGATAAATACGATGAGGCTGTATCTATGATTTGGGAGTATTTAACGGAACATAAGTTCCTGTATCTCACGGATAAATCGGACGCCGCAGACATTTACAATCAATTTCAATTGAGTAAAAAAACATTCAAGCAAGCCGTTGGCAGGTTATACAAGGACCGAAAAATCAAATTATTCGAAGATAAAATTGCACGGATTGATGAGTAAATCCTACGTGGAGCAATATTTGCACACTTACGCAGCACCACCAAGGGGTCCGCTTCCCACCCTATTCGATTTCCCCCATCAATATGCCCCAAATGAATGGGCGTTAACTGCGGCAGAGCAGCTTCAAGAGTTAATCCCTAAGACCTTTGCGCACGACTTCAACACCCTTGGAAAAATGTTTGGCGTGCTGGTGGTTGATTCGCCTTTGGGAGTAGGCTTTCTGGCTGGATTTTCAGGGAAAATTGACGAATCGACACAGTTCCCGGGGTTTGTTCCTCCAATCTACGATACACTGAATACTGAAGCATTTTTTAAACAAGGAGAGCTGGAATTAAATGACTTAACTCGTCGAATTAATGACCTTACGAATGGGGAACCGTTAAGCACAATCCAACAAGAGAAATCTAACTATGAATTGGATGCACAAGAGCAAATCACCTTGCTAAAGAACGCAATAAAAGCCAAAAAGGATCTGCGAGATACCATACGAAATTCCCCCAACCTAACGGCGGAGCTTGAAACACAATTAGCGAATGAAAGTAAAAAGGAACAGCTCATCTTAAAAAACTTAAAAAAGGAAATCCAAGCCACTTTAGAAGCACTAAACGCGAAAATTTCTCTGATACAAGATGAAATCACTGCCTTAAAAGAAAAACGTACCAATCAATCCATCGCATTGCAGCAACAATTATTCAATGCATATCGCTTAGTAAACTTCAACGGTGAAGCATCTACGGTTCTCGACGTTTTCAAAGCCTTTAACGGCGATATCCCACCCGCTGGAACAGGTGAATGTGCCTTGCCAAAACTGCTCCACTTTGCAGCCATAAACCAGTTGAAACCGATATGTTTTGCTGAATTCTGGTGGGGACAATCTCCTGTTGGTGAAATCCGAAAGCATGGACATTTTTACCCAGCATGTAGAGCGAAGTGCGAACCAATTTTAGGGTTTATGCTCCAAGGGCTTTCCGTCGCAAAAAATCCAATCCTTTCGATCATAAACACTTCCCCGTTGCGCATTCTATATGAAGATGACTTTTTGATAATCATTGATAAGCCAAGTGGCTTACTGTCCGTACCGGGTAGAAGCGACCTTGATTCGGCTGAGGATCGATTAGCACTAAGGGAAGGAAAAGGAGCGTATATAAAAGCGATACATCGATTGGATATGGGAACTTCGGGTATATTGATGTTCGCAAAATCTCCTGAAATATTGGCAGCTATGCAAAGTCAATTCGCCAAGAACCAGGTCGCTAAAACGTATGAAGCATTGTTAGACGGGATACCGAAAGCACTAGAAGGAATCATTACACTACCCCTGCGTCTAAACTTAGACCATCGTCCACACCAAATGGTCTGCTTTGAGCACGGAAAAAAAACGCATACGGAATTCAATGTCTTGGAATTTAAAGACAAGAAAACACGCATAGAATTCTATCCGAAAACAGGTCGTACCCATCAACTTAGGGTTCATGCTGCGCACCCGATGGGATTGAATTGCGCAATTCTCGGAGATGAATTGTATGGCGTGGCAAAAGATAAATTATACCTTCATGCGAAAGAACTCAACTTTACCCACCCTGTGGAATTAAAGAAAATGACAATCAATTCAAAAGCAAATTTTTAAGCGAGAAAAAACTGAAAGAAACTAGAACAATCCTATATGACTTGAAACTTTTGATATAAAATCAGCAAAAGTATTTCCTATCATTATAGAGTACCCTTCGTTTAGCCCATTGAATCCAGAAATATTATCGCCTGGAGAGCCTTTCTCATTAAAGATAAAAAGCTCATTTGTACCTGGGTTAATAAATTTAAATGAAAAATCTGCTTCTAATCCCATGATATACCCATTGAAAGTATTAGTATATGTTCGCGAAGATTGGGTAGTGTATGTCCATAAACTTGGCAAATTCCCGTGATGTATTTCATTTGTAATTTGATAATCAATGTCAATATATATTTCTTTACCAGTCTTAATCAATGATCGGTTTGATGAAGCATATTCAAATTCAAAAAAATCGGCGGTAAATATTTCCTCAAAAGATCTTTTAACCTGATTAAAAACATCAGCTTCAAGGTCCTCAACTTTTTCATCGCTGAAATTAGATTTTAAATCAAACACATTACTTCTTGATGGCTTCGGATAAGGCATCCCAAAATTATCCTCACCATAGGTGAAGCCATTAATCACTTCGTTCAATACTACGGCAGAATAATCAGAGAAATCCTTTAAATTTAAGTTTCTCTTGAAAACAATAGTAAACTTATAATTCCTTGATTTTTTCATGTAAGAAAGTAGCGCCCGAAACAACCTAACATTTTTGGAATTGGGATTGAGTTGCTTATTGATCACATTTTGCTCAAATGCCGCTAGTTCAAATTCCCACATCTCTAGTTCCTTTTTATTAACTTGATTGATAAACTTTGACGTGGGATACGTTTCTTGAAAACCTCTAACCTTTGCAATAGTTGGGAATTTGTATAGCTCAATAAACTCAACATTTTCCAAATGTTTGCCTTTTGGGCAATATTTATAGTATGCTTCAATAGCTAAAGCAGAACTATCCTTTGTTACTTGGCCAAATGACACTTCTTCTAATTTAGTCTTAACCTCATTAACATACCTTCCATCAGGGTAACGGTCGAAATATGAATTTAACTCAATCAAATTATCACTTTTCATTATTTTATTGTAGTAAAATAATTCCTTAAAATAAAAGAAATAGGAAAGAATAAGTAAAATAATAAATCCATAAACATAATGTTTCGGCTTTATAGTTTGTTGCTTTGAAGTATCGTCATACCAATGACCTGAATTTGTCATATTAAAAGTTTAAATTTGTATAAATATATATTTTTTTTGAAATGTGAATACAATAAATTCTTACATAAACCAATTCAAAGGAGAGACAAAAGTTCAACTAGAAAATTTGTATTTCTATTTAAAACAGTTGATTCCAGATGCTGATGAACAAATCAGTTATAATATGCCTTGCTTAAAACAAAACAATAAACCCTTGGTCTATTTTGCAGGCTATAAATCTCATGTAGGGTTTTACCCTACAGCAAAACCTATAGAACATTTTAAGGAAAAATTAAATAACTACAAACATTCTAAAGGAACGATTCAATTTCCAATTAACCAACCCCTACCAAAAGAATTAATAAGAGAGATTATTGAATATAAAATCACCTCCCTATAGGTGGCATAGGTTTAATATCTTTAATCGACGAACAATACAAACATTTATTAAGCATGAACTTCTATTAGTTCATCCTTTGAATAACAGGTGATTTAACTATCTTTGCCTCCATTATTAAGGAGAAACTATGGCAAATACCTCAGACATTCGTAACGGATTGTGTATCAAGCACAACGAAAAACTATTTCAAATCATTGAATTTCAACACGTTAAACCAGGGAAAGGTCCTGCATTCGTACGTACAAAAATGCGTCAAATTGAATCCGGAAAGGTCTTAGATCACACCTTTTCTGCTGGTCACAAAATTGACCCGGTGCGTATTGAAAATAGAGAATATCAATACTTATATCAAGAAGGAAGCGAATTTGTTTTCATGAATAATGAAACATTTGAGCAAGTAAATATTCCTGCTAAAATGATTGAAAAACCACTTTTTCTTCAAGAAGGAATGGTGGTGAATATCCTATTTCATGCAGAAGAAGAAACGCCGCTTGTAGTGGATTTACCGATGTATATTGTTTCTGAAGTTACCTACACCGAACCAGGTGTTAAAGGAGATACTGCAACGAATTCAATGAAACCAGCGACCATTGCAACCGGAGCTGAAGTTAAAGTTCCTTTATTCATTGATAATGGGGAAATTATTAAAATTGATACACGAACTGGCGTTTACGTAGAACGCGTTAAAGGATAAGCATGAAAAACACCGCCCTACTTCAAAAACACCTCGATGCGAATGCAAAGATGGTTCCTTTCGCTGGATACAACATGCCCGTTCAATATGAGGGGGTTAATGCTGAACATGAAACCGTTCGAACAGGGGTTGGTGTGTTTGACGTCTCGCACATGGGGGAGTTTTTCCTCAGGGGACCAAAAGCCTTGGATTTAATCCAACGCGTTACAACCAATGATGCCTCCGTACTTTTTGATGGGAAAGCTCAATACAGCTGTATGCCAAATGGTAAAGGTGGTATTGTAGATGACTTAATCATTTACAGAATTAGTCAAGAGGAATACTTATTAGTTGTAAATGCTTCCAATATTGAAAAAGATTGGAACTGGATTTCTTCGCACAACACCGAAGGCGTTGAGATGGAAAATGCTTCCGATGCCTATTCTTTGTTAGCTATTCAAGGTCCAAAAGCGGCAGAAGCGATGCAATCTCTAACCGAGGTAAACTTAACCGAAATGGGATATTATACCTTCGCTAAAGGAACATTCGCAGGACAACAGAACATCTTTATGTCTGCCACTGGCTATACTGGTTCTGGAGGTTTTGAAATTTATGTGCCTAACGAAGTGGCTTGTGCTGTTTGGGATGCCGTATTCGAAGCGGGAAAATCCTATGGCATTAAACCGATTGGATTGGCGGCAAGAGATACCTTGCGCTTGGAAATGGGATTTTGTCTGTATGGAAATGACATCGATGACACCACCTCGCCCATTGAGGCTGGATTAGGATGGATTACTAAATTCACCAAGGACTTTGTGGATTCCGATGTACTAAAAGCCCAAAAGGAACAAGGAGTGTCAAGAAAGTTAGTGGCCTTTGAAATGATCGAACGAGGAATTCCTCGCCACGACTACCGTATTCTTGATAAAAACAATCAAGTCATCGGCAAAGTTACCTCAGGAACCATGTCGCCTTCAATGAAAATTGCTATTGGATTAGGTTATGTTGACCTTGCTCATGCGGGACTAGATTCTGAAATCTACATTGAGATCAGAGATAAAGGCGTATTAGCAAAAGTAGTTAAGCTGCCATTTTATAAAAAATAGTTCATTACATACGAAAGTATAAAGAGCAGCGTTATTGACGCTGCTTTTTTATGCGCATACTACAACTACCCTCCTCCGATCAACCAAGAAATAAACTTATTGCTCAAGGTGTTCGAAACCTAACAGATTCAGAACTTATTGCATTACTCCTTAGTAAAGGTTCACATCAAAAAAATGCGAAGGAACTGGCTCAAGAACTTCTAGTCTATTCCAAAAATGATTTAAGCCGTCTTTTTGGCGCCACACAAGATACTCTGACGCGTTTTCAGGGCATTGGTCCGGCAAAAGCATCTACCCTGCTGGCAGCCTTTGAATTGGGAAGACGATTTTCAGCGCATGACCCCATGCAAGGTAAAATCATCCGTAATTCACGGGATGTGTATCGATTTGCAAAACGCACGTTTTCGCTGCTTTCGCATGAAGAGTTTTTAATTCTCTTACTTAATAACAATAATGAAATATTGCACGCGCATCGGCTTTCACGCGGAGGAATTACAGGAACAGTGGCCGATGGACGAGTTTTGTTCAAATTAGCCTTTGAGTATAAAGCTACTGCAATTATTCTGTGTCACAACCACCCAAGCGGAAATCCCAAGCCCAGTGAACAAGACATTCGACTCACCATGAACTATCGAAAATTCGGGAAATTCATTGATTTACCTATTCTAGACCACATCATTTACAGCGATTTTGGCTACTTTAGCTTCGCCGATGAAGGTTTATTAGATCAGGAATGAAAATCATTACAATTATTGGAGCTCGCCCTCAAATTATTAAAGCTGCGGCGATTAGTCGGGCAATTCATACGCGTTTCAAAGACCAAATCACAGAGCTAATTGTCCATACCGGTCAACATTATGATGACAACATGTCTGCCATTTTCTTTAGCGAAATGGGTATTCCTGAAGCGGATTACAACCTTTCCGTAGGAAGCGGAAACCATGGGGCTCAAACCGCCAAGATGATGGAAGGCATTGAAACCATCTTACTCAAAGAACGGCCAGACGCCTTATTGGTCTATGGAGACACGAACTCTACCTTAGCCGGCGCCCTTGCCGCAGCTAAAATCCACATTCCAGTCGTTCACATTGAAGCTGGATTGCGTTCGTACAACAAATCCATGCCTGAAGAGATCAACAGAATTACCTGCGACCATTGTTCTACATTGCTCTTTTCACCAACGAACCAAGGAATATCCAATTTAACAAAAGAAGGATTTAGCACGACAATACATTCAAAGGCATCCATTGATCATCCACTGGTTTTCAAAACAGGTGACATCATGTTTGATAACAGCATGTATTTTTCGAGTATTGCAAATGAAAAACAAGGGTTGGTTGAAAAGCTACAACTAACTCCAGGAGAATTTATCCTTTGTACCATTCACCGCGATTCAAACACGGACAAGCCCGAACATCTAAATCAAATTATTCGGGGCTTATTGCAAATTCAACGGATTTCAAACCAAATGCTTGTGTTGCCCTTGCATCCAAGAACACGTAAGAAAATGACGGAACTGTTGGAGCCCGCAGTTGCAGAAGAACTTCAGGACAACTCGAGAATTCAAGTGATTGACCCTGCCGGATTCCTAGACATGATTTCTCTAGAAAGCCGATGCAGCATGGTGATTACCGACAGTGGAGGGGTGCAAAAGGAAGCCTTTTTCTTTAAAAAACCTTGCATCATTCTTCGGGAACAAACCGAATGGGTAGAAATTGTCGAAAATGGAAACGCCCTACTCGTAGGTTCTAGCGAAGAGAAACTCATCGAAGCCTACCATCAGTTAACGAGTAAAAAAGATTATACCTATCCCCCGTTTTTTGGTGACGGTCATGCTTCCGAAGAAATTTGTCGTTTGATGATTGAACATTTATGACACTGATATTTGTTGAACAACTCACCCAGCGACTCAAATACACATTCGATTTTGTGTTTAATGGCCGTGGGCTTAGTTATGAGTTGACTTCGGACCTGACATACTTCAGCGCTTCAAACCTTCAAAAATTCAACTATTCGGCACATTCTATTCCGAATGTTCCTACCCTAGTCCCTTGCTCCTTGTTATTTGAAGAAGAGATTCATCCGATTTCGCTGGATAAAGTAACCATGGATGATATCGAGTTCATGTCATTTAATGAAAGTCCGGACCTTGTAGCCTCCATCTTTTTTGTATTGTCTCGCTATGAAGAATATTGGAAGGTGGAACGAGATGAACATAACCGTTTTCCTGCCTTATGCAGCATGCAATCCGTTTTCGGTTGGTTAGATGAACCAATTTGTGACCGCTGGGCTCTTAGTCTTTTGCAATTTATTGGAATAAACTCGGTCACAGCCTCAGAATTTAAAATTCAACCCACCTTTGACATTGACTCCACATTTGCCTATAAAGGGAAAGGTGCGTTTCGAACAACCGCTGGAATCTTGAAAGACCTTAGTAAGGGTCGGATTAATCGCGTTCAAGACCGGATAAAGGTTCTTATTCAAAAACGAAAAGATCCCTTCGATACCTTTGATAAGATTACACAAATCGCGGAACAATATCCAGAAACGCGCTGCTTTTGGTTGCTTGCTGATTTTGGTACCTATAATAAAAATCTAAGCTATACGAATCCTCAACAAGGTGAGATCATATCCAAGTTGTCATCAGCATGTGAAATCGGAATTCACCCAGGGTATGAAACCTACATGAATGCGACCAACCTAGCGCTTGAAATTCATCGCTTAACAAGTTTAACGAAAAAAGAAATCAGAATCAGCAGGCAGCACTTCCTAAGACTTTCAATACCTGAGACTTACAATAATTTAACTGAACATAATATTCAAATAGATTACTCCATGGGATACGCAGAAACCACGGGATTTCGTATGGGAACTGCACGTCAAACCCCTTGGTTTAATTTAAAAACCAACGAAATCACCTCGCTGCAATTACAACCTTTTTGCTATATGGATGGCACCTTGAATGAATACATGAAACTATCTCCCAATCAAGCCATTGAAGAAGTTAAAAGGCTAAAGGCACTAGTAAAAGAATACGGCGGAACCTTTTCTTTTATCTGGCACAATGAAACGCTGGGCTTCAAGCATCATTGGAAGACCTGGGAGCCGGTGTTTAAGGAGAGTATTTCCTACTCATAAAACTTGACCTGTAAGCCAGCCTTGAACCAACGTCCCGGCATTTGAACATAGCCCGCCTCAATGTAATCGGTATTAAAGAGGTTGTTTCCCTCTAGAAAAACCGAAAAATTACGGGATGGATTTACGGTAAGCTTCGCATCCACTAAAGAATACGTATTTCCTCCAACACGATCTATTCCACGATAGGCTGCGCTAAGGTAAACCCAATGAGTTAAGTTCATGGTTAATTTAGTAATCAACTGATGCTGTAATCCAGTAAAGGCGTACCTCGATTCCGACTGTTGTACTATATCAATAAACTGATGTGAGGCATCAATGTAATTGTAACCTACCGATAATTCCCTAATCATAATTATTCCATTTCCATTCCAGCGATAATTAATATTGGTTTCAACACCTGTAAAAACTACATTCGAGATATTTATTGGTTTCCAAGGATTCGACATACTGGCTGTCGATCTAACCCAATCAATCATATTCGTAGTGTTCCGGCGGTAGACGGCAGCTTCAATTCCCAATTTCGACTTAAAGCGTTCTGCACTGCCAGAGATCATAGTACCCCACGCTACATTCCAAACCACCCCCAACTCGGCATTCGTAGCATATTCCGGCTGAAGGTCAGGGTTCCCAACGTTCGAATAATCCTGATAAAACAAATCAGTATAGGTTGGCGCACGATAACTTTGTCCAATATTCGCATAGATCTTTCTTGGAATAATCATCCGATTGGATCCTGGATTGAATGCAGCTTCAATACCCGGTAATATCTTTTGATAAACTTGGTTATTCATCGCTAAATTGAAATAATGTGCATTCGCAATGAGTGTAAGTTTCTCGTTCAACAAGCTTACCTTATGGTCTAAAAACCCTGAGATATAGGTGCGTTCACGTGACCCAAGGTTTGAACTCACCAAGGATTCCGCTCTATACTCTGCCCCCGCTCCAGTTACTCCCAATGACGAAGTATATTGTACCGTTTCTTCCAAGGTCAATACTTCAGACCAGTGTTTGTTCGTGTAAAACGAAGGATCGAAGCGTTTCAACCTAAATTCATCCCGATGCGTTCTAAGAGAAGCTTTGGCTAATAAGGTTAAATTGGTCATCTTCAATTGGTGCGAAACCCCTGCAATCGCCATTTGGGTGGACTCCCATTGATCAGGAAAGGCATTGGTATAATATCCATTCGCTCCAAAGGCGCGGTCTGTGTATCCAGCAATCGCTTTTATCTCATGCAATTTACCAAGCGGTAAAGCGGCATCATAAAAAAACTGTTGATTAACGAAATCTGAATTATACCAATACCCATTACTTTTATCCAACCCCGCAGAAAACGATTGCCTCAAGTTTTTCACTGGAGCATTTACTGTAAACTGTGTTCCTAGACCTCCAAAACTTGCTCCAAATCCTTGCGCATTTATGCCATGCAACGTACTCGGTGCGGTCACAAAATTCACAGCACCCGTCATTGCGTTTTGACCAAAAACTCGCGTTCCAGAGCCTTTGTAAATTTCAATATTCGATACATTCGTTAAAAGGACCGGAAGATTCAGGGCATGATGTCCTGTTTGTGGGTCCACCAACTTAAACCCATTAATCAACACGAGATTCTGATCAAATCCCCCACCACGGATACTCAAATCTCCTTGAATACCCTGAACACCACGTTGACGAAAATCTAGCCCTGGAACAAAGGATAACGCTTCATTTACAGAACGTATCGGTAAGTCGCGATTTTGAACCATACTTATTAACTGAATGCTTGATGCACGATCCGCATAATTACTAGCGATTCCTTTTCCATAGACCGTTACCACCTTGCTTCGTACGCTATTCAAGTACATGATGGTATGCGTTGTATCCAAAGGCAATTTCGTGGTTGAAGGACTACCAGAGGTTTGCGCATTGATACCCGTGCAAAGCAATAGAAGGCCAAAGAACAATTGATTTTTCATCGATACATTAAATTAATTTCACCAAAGTTTGTGTCAAATGTAAAAGGTATTTCATGTCTTCCCGGTAGAAAATGACAGAAATTTGACTTAAAATGAACGCCCGGCAAGGTGGAATAAAACCAAACATCCGCCATGAAATCCGTATTCTCCAACAATAAGATTCCCTTGTGATTTCGGAAGTCTATTTGTAAAACCTGCGTCTCATATCGCACCTTACGATTACTCGATAGTTTGCCCAACAAGAATAAGCGCATTTCCTTATTGGGTAATTCAACCGTAACGACACACGGAGAAGCATTGGATTTTTGCTGAAATAATAAGGCATGTTTAAAATTGTCTAAAGAAATCATCTGACGCTCAGACATTATAAGTCGAACCCCCTCTTTCTCAATGCTATAAACAGACGTACCAATTTCTTCTCCATGAATCTCCGTATTATTTGCAAGTAAGAATACTTTTTCGGTATCTGAAACCACTTGTTTTAGGGCGCTAATGTTACTAAACAAATCACTTACCGCATAATGTAACGCTTTATGCTGACCATAAAAATCGACACTAGACCAGGTGGGGCCCGGCCAACAATCGTTAATCTGCCAATAAAGAGATCCCATGCATCGGGGAGCATCTAATAAATGGCCACCTATAGCAGAGGAAACGGCATATGCCTGAGTAAGTTGAGATAGATAAACGAACTCCTTGAACGAAGTTGGTTTTCCAAATAAGCGCTCTGCATGTTTCATGATCATCCCATTACCCACGTAACTTTTTTGATGGTGTTTCATCACCGAAGAATTCAGGTTCCAATCTTTCTCTACACTAAACCGGTTGAGGGTTGCAAATTCAGGAAAACTCTGAAAACCAAATTCTGCATTAAATCGTCCGATTTTAGTAGCAAAATCCGACATTGGGTCTGTACCGTGCCATACTCCCCAATAGTGCTGTGTTCCATGGTTATAAAAATCAGATTTACCCCAATTGCTTAACGGTGAGGTATGCACATAGGGTACATTTGAATACTTAGATAAGGTGTTTGGCAATAGGTTTTTAAAAAGGTCATCATATGCTTTTTCAATGGTGGATTGGTCTGACTTGCTAAGTAAATATTTCGCCTGAAAACCCCAATTCTTCCAAGCTACATCTACCTCATTATTTCCATTAAAATAAACAACCGATGGATGTGCTGTAATCCTCGGCAGTTGATATTCCAGTTCTTTCTTAACGTTCATTAAAAACATAGAATCACCAGGATACATCGCACAAGCAAACATCGCATCATGCCAGACCATAAGGCCTAGGCGGTCACATTCGTTCAAGAAATCCTCCGTCGCATAATCACCTCCTCCCCAAATACGAACCATATTGAAGTTGCTGTTTACCATCAACTGAACCCAATCCTTCCATTCCTTTGTTGATGTTTTCCCTCCATACATACTCGGAGGAATCATGTCGCCTCCTTTCATGAATATTGGTTTACCATTCACCTCAAAGGAAAAGGATGTTCCCCACTCATCGGTATTCTGATGCAAAGACACCGTTCTAATGCCGAAGGTATAGGGAAAGCGTTCAATCAACTCATTATTCACGTTAAAAACCAGTAAGGTATCTTCATAAAGGTATGAACCCCCTTCACCTTTTGGCCACCACAAGATAGGGCTCTCAAGTTCAAACGCAATCGATTGGACCGCTGTGGAATCGTTTAAAACCGACCAACCAAACTGAAGTGACTGAAAACGATGGGCAGCATGTCGAGCCTCTTTAACCAGAACCATCTGCATACTGGCCTGCTCATCAATGCTTAACGTATTAACTACAATGTGCTTTAGCGCATTCTCTTGTTTGACTTCAATTACAACAGGATAGGGAAAGCCCAAGGTATTTAATCTGGGGGCCCAATCCCATCCAAATTGATATTGCGGTTTTCGGGTTAAGGGTGCAGCTTTGATTTTTGCATTATCGTTAGGCGCCGGATAATGAAATGACTGATTCTCGTAAGTGGTTTTGTGATAAAGCACGGGCGGAGTAAATACCGCCTCAATTTCATTGTATCCAAGTACTAACTTGTCTCGAACTTCGACCTGATACGGGTGAAAATAATTCTCAGCTTCAAGAATATTTTGCTTGTTTATAGAAATGGAGGCATAGGTATCAATACATGGAAAATCCAGTTCAACTTCTGTTGCATTGAACATATCCTCTGTAAGAAAAAAACGGCTTCGAAGATGCCATTGGTGCTCTTCAATCCATTGATACAACTTCTCGTTTTCACCATAAAAAGGATCTGGCAAAATCCCTTGTCGACATAAGGCCTCTTGCACACTACCTCGCTCCCCAAGTGGAAACCATTCTTTTGATATGGGGTGCTGAATTTCCCAGGAGAGTACCATCGGCTTTTGGGAACAAACCTTAATTGCAATAAAACAAATAAATAATAGGAACCCTTTTCTTACCATTTACGGTCATATTCAGTATCTACCATTTCATCTCGAGTATTCGTTTTCATGGCAAAATTAAAGCCGTTATACACGGAAAATCCACCTACATTTCCTTTATTGTCGATTGCTATAAATCCACATTGTAAGCCAGTGAGGTCTTTATTTTTGCGAATGATACGCATAACCACCTCGCGACATGCTTCTGACGGTTTCATGCCATTCCGCATAAGTTCAACTACAATGGCACTTCCGGCAACCCGAATAATGGCCTCACCTAATCCAGTTGCTGTGGCAGCACCTACTTCATTGTCTACAAAGAGTCCAGCTCCAATAATTGGAGAATCCCCTAGCCGACCTGGCATTTTGTAGGCCCAACCACTGGTTGTACACGTTCCCCCAAAGTTTCCATTCGCATCCCTAGCAATTAAACCAATGGTGTCATGGTTTTCGTGATTGATTTTTGGACGTTTAAATAAGTCTTTATTCTCTTTTTTCCATTCGAGGTAATCTTTTTTCACCTCAGGAATTGGTGTTTTAATGGTTTCAAAACCGTGATCCAAGGCAAACTGTTTAGCGCCAGCCCCAACCAACATCGCATGCGGTGTCTTCTCCATTACTGCTTTTGCTACTGCCGCGGGATGAGCAATTCCTTCCAAAAATCCAACCGCTCCACTTCTTCCATCACCGTCCATACAGCACGCATCCAAGGTAACATGTCCTGTACGATCCGGCCTGCCTCCAACACCTACACTTCGATTCGTAAGGTCGGACTCCGTATGCATCGCACCGGCCACCGTTGCATCCAAAGCGCTCCCTCCTTCCTGGAGAACCTTCCATCCTGCTCGATTTGCCTCTAAGCCGTGAATCCAAGTGGAAATGATTAGTGGGCCTTCAATCCGTTCTTCAAACATATACGAAGGAAGCATAGCTCCTTTTACGGGTTCAATGATACCCGCAGCCACCAACAAGGATCCGGCTTGAATAAATTTCCTACGATCCATAGCTTATCGTTTTTTCTTTTTTTGTTCTGCGCCAAGCCAATCCTGAAAAACCTTTGCATTTCGTAGGTGCTCTGCGCCACTTACCGAAAAATTATGTCGACCCGAATAATCAGGTTTTGCACACATGTATAGGTAATTAACTCTTGGCGCATTTAAAACAGCATCTAATACGGCAGTAGAAGGCAAGTTGATTGGTCCGGGCGGCAAGCCTTTTACAAGATACGTATTGTACGGACAAACAATATTTCGGTGAACGGCTAACAAGCGTTGCACCCCATCCAATTTATCACCCCAACAAAATTTAAAGGTTGGGTCAGATTGCAATTTCATTCCGGTTCGAACGCGATTTAAATACAAGCCAGCAATCGTAGGCCATTCATCAGCATTAACCGATTGTTCGGCATAAACGATGCTTGCCAAAGTCGTTACTTCGCTTGGAGAATTCAAGCCGATAGCTTTCATTTTTGATTTTCTTGTATCAGTCCAAAACAATTTGAATTCATCGGCCATACGTTGTGTAAATGCCTTTTCATCGGTATCGTAATAGAGCTTGTAGGTGTTTGGGATAAACAGGGCGGGTAACTGTTCCACGGTAAACCCATACTTCGTTAAGGTGGAACCTGAAAGTAAATGGGAAATCAATTTTGAACTATCCAGATCAAGGCATGCGGATACTTTTCCTGCCATTTGATAGATGGTTTTGCAATTATTGAAGGTCACAGGAACCTCTATTTCAGCGTTCCCATTTCCAGCTGAATTTATGGTAAATCCATTGAGCAAGGTTCGAAATGAGGTATGAGGTTGAATTTCATACATCCCCACTGCAATGCGGTTTTTATTTAAGTTCTTGTAAGAGGCTACTTTTAAAAAAGCGTCTTTATCCGTAATTAAGCCCTCTTTTTCCAGTTGGGAAGCCAAAACTTCGGGCGAAGTGGGTGAACTAATTAGAAAAGCGATATTTTCTGAATTCGTGGTGGTAGACATACCCGACCAAAGCACAAGCAGTTTTGGTAGAAGCACTAAGAAAACAATGAGTAGAAGGCTAGCTGCAACCGTTAAATAGATTCCTCTTTTTGATTTTTTAAACATAATTGAAACGCAATTTCATCCGTAAATTTTCCATTGTAAATATACCACTCCTTCCGAATTCCTACTTCCCGAAATCCTAACTTTCGAAAGAGGTTAATACTCGGAACATTGTCTGATTGCACAAAACATTGCAAGTTCCGCAATTCTAATTCATCGCGACAGTAATCAATGCACAGCGAAAGTGCTTCACTAGCAATGCCTTGACCACGGTCGGCATCATCTGCAATTAAAATTCCTATGGTAGCAAATCCATGCTTAAAATTTACATCGAAAAGATCAATTGTACCAACCGGTTTACCCGATTCCTTGCGGTCAATCATTAAACGTACCTGTCCTGAATTTCGAAGGTTAGAAAACTGTTCAATAAGCTGATGTATATTGTGCATGGAGAACGGTACTTCCGTATGACTTACCCGCCAATTCAAGCGATTATTTTCCCATATAAATAAGGTAGATGCATCGTTTGGCTCTACTGCTCTTAGGGAAACCGTTAAACCATTCAAAAAGCTCATGACAGGACTATTTCACCATTAAAAACCTTAACTGCAGGACCAAGCAACCATATGTGCTTAAAACCGGATTCATTTCGCACAAAACGAACTGCTAATTTCCCACCCTTTGCATTAACAACTACAGCTCCTTGGGTAATTTCATTTCGGAACGCTAAAAATAAGGCACATGC
>JACCDP011314795.1_pt1 | contig 32380 bp, 32 predicted proteins | sample 7445841 | NCBI WGS metagenome assembly JACCDP01 (sample SAMN15323441, study PRJNA562643) | freshwater metagenome | isolation source: river surface water | place: USA:Blue River Watershed | collected 2017-08-17 | reverse complement strand
AGGAGTAATATATATTTGCACAAAATCAATACAGATGATGACGATCGAAAGCTTTAAAGAATTAGCACACGAAGACAAATTAAATCAATTAAGACACCACGGTGAATTACTAGGTACTTACGAGCGCAGAAGTGCAGACGGAGATAGCAAAACCAGTGGTGACATTTTTGAATTAAACAACTTCTGGGTATTCTTAAGTGATGACGAACAAATGGTGATCCCATCTCGTAGAAATCCTTTACATAAAGAAGAAGAAGAGGAAGAAGCAGAAGGCTAATTCCTTTTTACATTCAAAACATACGTAAGAGATACTTATTTAATTTTATTTAGGTAGCGCTCATTAATCTTGTATTGGTATACCCTTTTATCCATCGCTGTTTTTTCTCGCTCCACTAGTATATCGCTGGTGGAGGCAAATACCATAAATTTTTTATTGATCATTTGAAGCGTATCGGATCTTAATTTATTTTGGATCGTTACTTCTTTATTTTTTACACCCAGTGCTCTGTTTATTTGATCAATAGATGTGGGTGTACTTTGTTTAGAACATTCAAGCAAAATATCCAGTACCGATTTTTCGGTTTCAGTTAAATTATCTGAAAATTCTAGTTGCTTATTTATCTCTATTGATTTTTTGTGAAAACCGCTCCCAACAATAGTTTGCTGCATTTTTCGTAAAGACTTATTCTTGAAAAATAATACAACAGAAATTGTAAACAATAACAAAAGAGCTATCAAATAGGGCAGCTGACTACGCTTTATTTTATCCGTAATGCTTGGTGCTATTATTTTATAAAGCGGTCTAGCAACTTCAGAAAATTTTGACATCGAAAGGGTAATACTTGCCAAAGAATCTAGCCCTGGATTATAAATATGTAGTTTTTCATCTTTATAAAAATATAAGCCGTTTTTACTTGCCACATAATTCATAATGGTACCGCCAATTTCATTTTCTATTTCATATAATTTTTGTGTAGTTGGGTTTATCAAATACAAGTGATTATAGGATTCCGTTAAAATTCCTAGTCCTGGTAAAATCATTGCGCTGGTGCCAATTACGGTTTCCTGAAGTATTTTGTCATTCAATATTTTTGGTTCCGACCACCAATCGTTTGTTTTTAAATTTAGACACTGGATGTACATCGTGTCATTTTTCACTTCATTTTGAAGCTTAAAATATGAATTAGGATATGACTGATACACCACATAAATAAGATCATTTTTTTTATCTGGATAAACAATCGCATTCATATGCTTAGCCAACTGAACTTCTTTGTTAATAGGTTCTCTAAACCATTCTTTAGATGTGGTATCAAAATACCTAAGCCCACTATTAAATTGCCAAAATCCCCACCCACCCAAATTGTAGAATTTATTGTTTCTGATATAAGAATAAGAGCCATAATTATAGCCTTCATAACAAGTATTATCGAGTCTTGTAATAGCTAGGCTGGTATCAATTTTAAAAAGCTTGCCAGTGCCGTTTATTTGCATGTACAATTGGCCATTATTGACCATATAATCATGACGCGAATCGTTACAGGTTAAACCGAGGGGGGTAGGAACCAATTTTGTTTCCTTATTTAGCAATTGTAGTTCAAAAGAGCCCGTTTGAGCGGCTAAATAGTGCAGCAGTTTTTTTTGCGCTGATGCATTAACTGTACCAAATAAAAACAGAATAATATATATATGTCTTAATCGCATCTTACAAAACTAATCAATTGGTTCAGATTAATAAAAATAAGATACGTTTTATTAATATTAAATATATATTATATTTATTATTATTTGATTTATAATATTTTACTGTTAATTTCCGTTACTCAATAATAGATTATTGAAATTCAAACCAACTGCACCCAACATCACTCATAAGTGGCGTTTATTTGAGTGAGTTTTAAACTCGGGGGGTATGGGGGCTTTGGGTAACCGGGCCCTCATTTTTTATAAAAATCTTGCCGGCTAAACTCATTTATCTTTTGTGTAGGGTTCATCATATACGAAAGCCAGCTTAAGTTATTTAGTACCTCTACCACCCTAAATCCTTTATATGGGGTACCCCAATTTCCACCCATATGGGCATCAAATAAACAAGGGGTTTGTCTGCTACCTAATAATTTAACCCCATCCTGGTCATGCTCGTGTCCATGAAAAATGGCAGTAATGTTTGGATACTGATTAACGAGCGCTTCAAAATCAGGGGAATTAATCCCATTTGCAGTCCATGCTTTTTGAGGGATATGCAAAAACAGAAATACGTTATTCTTCTGTTTATTCGCTTCTAACTGTTTTGCAAGCCAATTTAAATCTGGTGAAAGGTATTTACCTGCTTCATTAGAAGTATCGGCTAAAATTATAGCTTGGTCTTTTACAATTACAGTATGGTTGAGTGGCATGCCCCAAACTTCATTCCAATAATCGGCAGTTACCATATCATGATTTCCTCTTGTAACATAATAAACAGGATCTAACACATCAATCTTTTGTTTAGCAAGCGGTAACAAATGCTTTTTGTCATGAATAATGTCGCCATTGATCACACAAAAGTCAAGCGGTGTTGCTTTATTAAAATCATTGATTTGGTTAATCACTAATTCCATCATGGCATCATAGGGCGTGTTAGGTTGGCCATAGTGCGCATCCGATGCTACCACAAAACGAAGTGCCACCTTACTCCTGTTTTCAAAAACAGTATTCGCGCTAATTTTTTGATATCCACCTACTGCATAAAATGCAGTAGCAAAAGAAACATTTTTTAAAAATGAACGGCGCGACGAATTACTTTGATCCATGTTAATTGGTATTTTTGAAAAATAAATATACCTATTAATTTATGATTAAAAAGATTACCCTTTTGTTATCCATCTTACTTTTTACTCATTTTCTAATGGCACAAGACGAAAGCAGAACAAAAGAAAAAATGAAACTCGTCGGCAAAAAAATATACCTTGGAAGCAGGCCTTTAAGTATTTCTGATGCTAGAGATTTATCGGTAACGTTACCGGAAGCCTATTTATATTTTAATCGTGCAAAAAGAATCAGAGATTGGAACTACTTTTGGGGAGGCTATTTAGGATTATCTGCACTGAGCTCTAATTCGCTTAGTCCTAACCAAAGTTCATCTTATGGCGCATTTGGTTTATTAATCGGTATTATTGTAGTGCCTAGAGAAATTAGAAGACAAAAATTAATTATCAAAGGAATAGAAGCATATAATGCAAATCACTCAAAATAAAATGATCATGGAAAAAGTTTGGCTTATTACAGGATGTTCAACAGGATTTGGAAGAGAACTAGCAAAAGAGGTTTTAGCAAAAGGCTACAAAGTTGCTGTAGCATCTCGCAAAACAAGTGATGTAGATGATATTGTTGCTGCTTACCCAAATACATCTATTGCCATCAAATTAGATGTCACTATTGATGCAGAAATTAAATCAAGTGTTGCTCAAACAATGGCGCATTTTGGTCAAATTGATGTGCTCGTAAATAATGCCGGCATTGGATACTTTGGCTCTATCGAAGAAAGCGAAGAAGCAGAAGTAAGAAAAATGTTTGAAATTAATGTGTTTGGCCTAGCAAAAATGACGCAAGAAGTGTTACCGCATATGCGTAAACAAAGAAGTGGACACATTTTAAATATTGCTTCGATTGCAGGTTTAAGATCGTTTCCTGGTGTAGGTTTTTACAACGCTACAAAATATGCTGTGGATGGTTTTAGTGAATCGTTAGCCAAAGAAGTTGGACCACTTGGTATCAAAGTAACCATTATTGCACCGAGCGGATTTAGAACAGATTGGGCAGGACGTTCTGCCAACGAAAGCCCTGCAACTATTGCAGACTATGCCGAAACAGCCGACAAAAATAAAGATACCATTAGAGGTATCAGTGGTAATCAAGCAGGCGATCCAGTAAGGGCCGTAAAAGCAATGATTCAAGTGGTTGAATCTGAAACACCACCTATGCGTTTGTTATTAGGTGTTGCTGCATTAAAAGGTGCCAGAGAAAAACTAGAAGAATTAAAACATGATTTTGATACTTGGGCGTCTGTTACAGAAGGTGCAGACTTTCCTAAAAGCTAATTGACTTTAATAAAGAAGGTTCTGGTTTCACCAACAGCACCGCCAACCCAAGCTTGCGCATACCTGAATTTAATGGAATCAGAACCTGCTTTAACTGCCTTAAATCGCCAAATTTCTTGACTAGGGCTTCCGGGAATATTATTACTATTAACTGAAATAGCAGCCACAGAATCTACAGTCGTTACAGCTGCTTTATTTATCCAAGACCAACGATAACCTGTAGACGGATTTGCGTTTAGGGTAATATCTATATGTTGGCCAATTTGCAAATTATAATTATCTACCTCAGATCCAGATGTTTGTTTACTGCAAGCTGTTTGCAATTGAGCTAATAATACAACCCATACCAACATTTGCAAAACCTTTATAGCGAAACCAACATTTTTTTTCATATCATTATTTATCAAAAATAGCATCCCAAAGTCCTATGCGAAGTGCAAGGGCTTTAACAGAAGCATTTGTGGCTTCCTCCCATTTAGATGCATCATCACCACAAAGCCTACTTACCATATCAAGTGCCAAATGACTGTGATGATCACCATCTACTTCAATATGTCTTTCGATATAGTATTTAAAAATACTTACTTTATCTGGGGCGTCGGCATAAATTTTGTCTAAAATTTTCATAAACATACTTGGTATCAAGTCTTCTCTACCAAACGTGAAAACAGCTGCCTTAACATGAAGTGGTGAATTAAAAGAAATATCAAAAGTAAATTGTAAAAAGTCTTTTACTTTTTTTGGTAATTCGGCAGATTCAATAGCCTCCTGAACAGGTACCCCTGCATTTATTTTTGCAATCAATGCCTCAATAACGCTGGTAGAAGCACCCATTTGTTGCATGGATTTAATATACAATTCGAAATGGCTAATTCTAACACCATCCTGATCTACATCAGATTCTTCACCTAATACAATTTCATTGATTAAGTAACGTGTATCTGCGCTACCTACAGGAACCCAAGGAAGGACCACAGATGTTAATCCAATTTGGAGTGATTTTAATAAACTCATAAAATCCCATACCGCAAAAACATGGGTTTCAGAAAACCGTTGTAATCCTTGCAGGTCTTGGATTTGACTATATACCGGGTGCGCGAGTAATGTATATCTTACTGGCTCAATGTTTAATTTTAGTTGTTCTACGTATGAGTTCATCATATTTGCGGCTTTTAAACTGCGCGCAAAAGTAAAACAACCATACTTGTAAATAGTTTAATTATGGGACTTTACGTGTAAAATGACAATCTCATGATGATTGAGCTCTATTTTACCAAACTTCCGTAAATGATATTTTCAATTTTAGCCTGAAATCCAGTATGTGAATTGGGCGTATGTTGAGTCATGATCAAACAAATGAGCTTTTCTTTTGGATCGGCCCAATACGTTGTTCCGTAATATCCACCCCAAGAAAAAGAACCTTTGTTTCGAGCATTTAAATTAGCTGCTTTTTCAGATGTGATAGCAAAACCTAAACCAAAATCGTTAAGGCCTTCATATTTAAAATCTAATTGAGGGCTAACCATTAACTCGGCTGTGCGTGGCGAAATAATTTGTTTGCCGTTGTATTTGCCACCATTTAAAATCATTTGTAAAAATATAGCGTAGTCAAAAGCAGATGAAGATAAGCCAGCACCACCAGAAAAGAAGGTTGTTCCTAGTAAAGGATAGTTGGGATCAATATTTCTAAATGTAGGTCCCCATTCTATAATTTTCTTATTGCTGTCTTCGGTATAAACGGTTGGAAGTCTATTGCCTTTGGAAGCAGGAAGATTAAAATAAGTATCCTTCATGCCCATGGGCTCAAAAATATATGTATTGAAATAGGCTTCGAGTGTCATACCAGAAACAACTTCAACAATACAACCGAGCAAATCAGAATTTAAACCATAGGTGAATTTTTCGCCAGGCTGATGTACAAGAGGAAGCGTTCCTAATGCTTTCATATGCTCCAATAAAGTGCCATTAATTTTTCCTAGTCCAGATGGAATGCCTGCTTTTGCATAAATAGCTTTCATTTTTTCTGAACCAATGCCAGCGTAATCAATACCAGAAGAATGGGTTAATAAATCTCTAATAGTAATATTTCTTTTTGCTGGAACCGTTGTGTAGCTTGTATCAGCTGCATTAAAGTCTTTTAATACTGATTGCTTATAAAAGGTTGGAATAAAATCACCAACTGCTTGGTCTAAACCAATTTTGCCTTTTTCAAATAATTGCAACACCGCTAAACTAGTAATTGCCTTGGTTTGACTCATGATTCTAAAAATAGAATTTGGGTCCATCGGTTTTTTTGAAGCCCTATCTGAAAAGCCATGGCCTTTGTAATACACTACTTGATTGTCTTTAACAATAATTGTAGAAGCACCTACCAACCAATTATTATTAACATAATTGTTTAGCAAAGTATCTATCTGTGCAAGCTTAGCGTAATCTAAATTTTTAGATTTTGTAACTAGGGGTGATAATACTTGCGCAATGCTGGTTGCAACAAATAATATTAATGCAACAACAACGGTAGTAAATTTTTTCATGACAGGAGGTGTTTGAAATAGTAAGATACTACAAATCAAATATTGAATCCAAAGAATATACCTGAAATTGTTGTGCATTTGGATTTACTAATACAGCGCGCATCTTTTGAGCAAGCAAGGCCACTGGAAGAGGCCTTTGGCTTTTAAATAAACCGAGCTTATTAAAGAACTGAATGATGGCAATACCTAGTTTTTCCATGGGCCTTATTTTATCTGGCTGCCTAAGCAAAAAACCGGGTCTAAATATATGAATCTGTTTAAACGGTAAAGCAGAGGTGGCGTTATCGAGCTCTCCTTTAATGCGGGGATAAAATAGCCAAGATTTTGAGTTAGCACCCATAGCAGATACCAACACATACTTTGCTACTCCGTTAGCCGCAGCTGTAGCAGCGGTTTGGTACTGATAGGTATAATCAATTTTGTATTGTTCTTTTTGGCTTCCCGCTTGTTTAAGGGTAGTAGCCAGTGCTGAAAGGAGTACATCACCTTTTACCAAATCAGACCAAGATTGTGGGTTATCAAAATCTACAATATGGCATGTTAATTTAGTATGCGAGATACTAAGTGGTCTTCTTGAAAACACAACTACGCTATTAAAACGGTCATCCTCAATTAATTGTGCAACAAGTTCCGAACCGGTGGCGCCTGTAGCGCCTATTACTAAGGCTGTTAATCCACTCATATGTTTTCCTTTACAAATTGTAAACAGTATTTTTTAATCATCTCACGTACTTCTTCAAATGCTCTATTTATTTCATCTTCGGTGCCAACTGCTTTTGCTGGATCCGGAAAGTTATAATGAAATTTTTGAGCATTGCTTGGATAATACGGACACACTTCTTTAGCATGATCGCAAACTGTAATTACAAAATCAAAATCAATACCTGTATATTCTAAAACATGATTAGAGGTATGATTTGAAATGTCAATGCCATCTTCCTCCATTATTGCTATGGCTTTTGGATTTACACCATGCGTTTCTACGCCGGCACTATAAACATTTGCTTTATCTGCAGCAAAGGTTTTTAAATACCCATGTGCTATTTGACTTCGACAACTATTGCCCGTACAGAGTACTAAAATATTTTTCATCTATTTAATTATTAACAACATCCACCACCTGGCACACAAGCTGTTGTATTTTCTAATGGTTTTTGTGCATACACGGTAATGCTCATTATTCCCGTAGTACCTGATTTAAATGAAGCAATTTCCTCAGGCGATAAATAATTTATTAAAATATCATCAGGAATTACAATTGCTTTTTCTTTTTGAATGGTAACGTTTTCAAAACCTGTTGCATGAATAAGTTCCATGTATACATTTTTTTGAATTGCGCCAGATACGCATCCTGCATACATTTCAGCGTCTTTGCGTAAACCGTCTGGCAAGGCCCCTACAAGTACAACATCACTAATACTAAAGTGTCCACCCGGTTTTAAAACCCTAAACATTTCTGCAAATACGCCATGCTTGTTGGGTACTAAATTTAAAACGCAATTACTAACAATCACATCCGCTACATTAGAAGTGATGGGCATATTTTCGATATCACCTTGTCTAAATTCTACATTATTAAATCCTCTAGCTTCTGCATTGGATCGTGCTTTACTAATCATTGCTGGTGTAAAATCAATACCAATTACCTTACCTGTTTCACCTGTTTCATGTCTAGCAATAAAACAATCGTTACCAGCGCCACTACCTAAATCAATTACAAAGTCGCCTTTTTTAATGCGCGCAAATTGTGTAGGAAGCCCACAACCAAGACCCAAATCAGCGTCTGCTGTATATCCGCTAAGTGTGGTATAGTCTTCAGACATAATGTTATACACTTCGGTAGAACAGCCGCCAGCACCACAACAAGAAGACATATTTGTTTCTTTCTCTTGTAATGCTATTTCACTGTATTTATTTTTTACAATTTCCTTAAGTTGTTCGTCCGTATACATTTTATATTTTTAGTTTAACAACAAGTTGTTGGGTTAATAATAATAGGAGACAATAAATGATTCAATATTTCCTGAGCATTTTGTAATACTTCTATATCTACACAATAGCAAATAGAAGCACCATCTATATTTCCTTTTATGAGGCCAGCCTGTTTTAATTCTTTCAAGTGTTGCGATACGGTAGATTGTGCAATGGGAAGTTCATCCACAATATCACCACAGATACAAGACTGCTTTTGAATTAATAATTGCAAGATCGCAACTCGTGCAGGGTGTGATAAAGCTTTTGCAAATTTTGCTATTTGCATCTCGGCTTCTGAATAATTAATGATTTTACTAGCTCCCATATTAATCGCAATATTACGATTAATAATTCAGAAGTTAAAAATATTGATTTATTTTTTTGATTTCCAATCAGTTATGTATAAAACACTCATTATGAATAGAGGGCCTGCTACTAAACAATGGGCTGTCCAATGCATGTTGGACCATCCTGTAAAAATATAAGCTGCGCCAGTAAGTAAAAAAATGATAGCGCCAATTAGTGGCCATTTATAACCTACAAATACAAATAACAACACAAGTACTGTCGGCAAAAGATGTAAAAATAAATCAGAAGCCGTTTGTGAAATACTTTGTTCTTTACTAAAAACATCTGCTGCAAAAACCAATAATGTTAGCGCATATAATATACCAACAGCTATAGCAGCTAGTTGCCATTTGTTTTTACTTCTAATCAATTGAATAATTTTAAATCTGTATCTTGTATTTACAAATATTGCATTAAAATTAATATAATTTGACATGAAAAATAATTTCAAGTGGGTCCTACATTTTATCACATTCTGCGTATTATACTTTCCAATAAAAAGTATTGCGCAAGAAAATAAAGCAGCAGCAGCTATTCAGCAAATAATGCAAGAAAATCCAGTTATGGGATTATCGGTGGCTGTTGTAAAAAATAACAAAATCATTTACGCACAATCATTTGGTTTGAAAGATGCCGAAACCAATACACCACTCAATAACGAAAATATTTTTAGAATCGCTTCTATTTCTAAATCTTTTTCTGCAACTGCAATTATGCAATTAGTAGAAGCCAATAAACTTACACTAGACCAAGATGTAAGTGAACTAATAGGATTTAAAGTGCGGAACCCTAAATTCCCAGAAACAGTTATTACACTTAGGCTCATGCTATCACATCTTTCCTCTATTAATGATGATCAAGGTTATTTTTCATTAGATTCTATCAACCCTGCAAAATCTGCAAATTGGTATAAGTGTTATAATAATTACGAACCAGGTAAGGGCTATATGTATTGTAACCTTAATTTTAATATGATAGGAACTATTATTGAAAAAATAAGTGGTGAAAGATTTGATTCATACATACAAAATCACATTTTGAAACCCCTGCAATTATATGGCGGCTATTTTGTTGATGGTTTAGATAAAACAAGATTTGCAAATATTTATGAGTACAGGACAGATTCGGCAAAATTTATACCCTCGCCCAATGCTTATGCCGCTAGATCCGCTGAAATAGCTGCTTACCAAATGGGGTATAGCACGCCTATATTTTCCCCAACAGGTGGTATGAAAATATCTGCCACAGATTTAGCTACTTACATGATGATGCATGCTAACTATGGAAAATACAACGGCGCAAGGATAATTTCAAAAAATAGTGCAGTTCAAATGCAAACGCCACTTTCAGACAATAGAAGTTATGGATTTGCAATAGAAACATCTTCTAAATTAATTGACGGGAAAAAAATGGTTGGGCATACAGGATCTGCCTATGGACTTTTTAGTGCTATGTTTTTTAATCCAGAAGAAAAATTTGGAATTGTAGTGATTAGTAATGGTTGCCATCCTGGTTATAGTAACGGTTTTAATACTGTAATTAGAAAAACGGTAAACGCTTTATATGAAAATTTAATAGTTAATTAAAATACGTATGTCTCATTCAATAGGAACTTGTTTATGGTTTGATGGAAAAGCTAGAGAGGCTTTTGACTTTTATAAAGAAATCTTTAATAGTGGTGCAGAGCTTGTATCTCAAAATCCAATGGCTGTTGTTTATAATTTATTTGGCAGGCGTTTTATGCACCTAAATGGTGGTCCCGGCCATCCAATTACACCGGCTATTTCATTTTATATTATGGCCGAAAATAATGAGGAGGCAGAAACAATATGGAATCAACTCATTACAGAAGGTAAAGTATTAATGCCGTTAAATGAATATCCATGGAGCAAAAAATACGGTTGGTGCGCAGATAAATTTGGTGTTAATTGGCAAATTATAGTAGACTATACAAGTAGTTGTAAAGTAATGCCTAGTATGCTATTTTGTGGAGACAATGCTGGGAAAGCTGCCGAAGCTATTGAATACTATACGTCTCTTTTTAGTAATTCAAGCATTGTAGAAATGCGAAAATACGAAAAGGGTGGACATGATACCGAAGGATATATTATGTACGCACAGTTTGAACTCAATCAATTACCTTTTGGCATTATGGATAGTTCGGCACCTCATGCTTTTAGTATAACGGATGCGGTTTCTTTTATGGTGACCGTAAATAATCAAACAGAAATTGATTACTACTGGGACTATTTAACAAAAGACGGTGCACCCGGAAAATGTGGATGGCTTAAAGATAAGTACGGTGTGCATTGGCAAATCGTTCCTTCGATATTAGGAAAATATATGACAAATCCAGCAACAGCTCCAAAAGCCACTTATGCATTTTTACAAATGTCTAAATTTATTATTGCTGATTTAGAAAAAGCAGTCGAAAGCCAACAATAAAGTGTACCCACTAAAATTAGTTAGTATAAATAATGGACAAACGCTGTTTGTTCCAGACCCAGCGCTTGTAAAAATAACCTATCAAAAATTAGTTGCCGCTGATCCTACAATCATATTTCCGTATTGGGCTAAAATTTGGGCATCGTCGGACGCTATGGTACAATTTTTATTAGAAGAACCGTGCTGGATACAAAATAAAAAAGTCCTAGAAATTGGAGCAGGTATTGGGGTTCCATCACTTTGCATTGCTTCTCAAGCGCATAAAATTATCGTTAGTGATTTTGCGCCTGATGCAGTTTTGTTACTTCAAAAAAACATTGAGTACCTAAAACTCACCAATGTTTTAGCTTTACGTATTGATTGGAATAATGTATCTGAAGATATAGTTGCGGACACTATTTTACTTAGTGATACAAATTACGAACCAGCTGCACATAATAATTTAGTTTTTCTAATTGAAAAATTTATAAATAAAGGTATGACCATTATAGTGGCAACGCCTAACAGGTTGTCTTCAAACCCTTTTATAGAAAGCGTTTCAAAATATAAGTATAGTAGTAAAAATTATAGAATAATTGAAAATGAAAGTTTGGTTGAAATTGTAGTGATGGTTTTAAAAAATTGATTTGACGTGAAAATTATCATTAAAAAGAAAAGTAATTCTAAACACACCATCACTTACAACAGAGAAGGATTTAAGGATTGCTGGATTGAAGCAGATGATTTTTTGGTACTACATGACCTATGTCATTTTGCGATAGAAAGTACTTTACGATTTAAAACAGCTTTTTGGGGACTAGTTACCAATGGTGTCAATCCAAGTGTTTTTGAAAATAAAATAACGAGAGATGCATTGGAAATTTCTAATGAAGCCTGGTATTCGGAACATCTTGCCAATCTTTTATTAATAGAATTTGCGCAGGGTACATTTGATGATATTAATGAAGTGCTTGAACAAAGCCTATTACAACAAAATCCTTCCATTCCAATCATCAAAATTTCATCAATTGAATTAACGACAATCAGAACCCTTCTTTATAAATTAATTCAGAATTGGAAAGCAGTTAAAGAGGGCGATTATTTAAGTTTAGACTTTACGATTTCAGCATAAGATTTTGGTAACACCATTTTAAACCGGCTGTAGGATGCTTCCGAAATATTTTTAGTATCAAAAGGAACATACTTTACATAATCCGTATTAGCACCAGCTACTCTTCCGTATTTATAATCGTATGTAAACCAACCATCTGGCTGTAATACACTTTTTGGTAAATTTGTATTTGGAATTGTTATATAAAATTGACTATGCAGAGTTTTTTCGCTGTTCGCAAGTGTTCGATTTTGCAGTGCTACATATGCTTCTTTAGCAGTTTCAATAGATGGATCAATCAATGCTACTTTTTCTACTAGACAATTTCTATACCTATATTCATTATTTTTTTTGTAATGATACAATTCATTCAAAACTGATGCAATGGTATCTTTTAAATAAGGATAATGTGTGCAACCTAAAATGAGTGTGTTTAAAGGCTTGGTTATTTTTTCTTGTAACATTTTTTCGAGTAAACTTACTAAATGATAACGCACATAATTGGACGGATCATTTAGTTGCATATCTAAACAACTTCCTTTATCGTCGTATTCACATAAAATTTTATTATTAGAAGCATCAAAACGATAAGCACTTAATAGTGTAGTGTCAATGGTGTATGTATTATTTTTAATAGAAGGACCCTTGTATTCTTTTCTCGCTTTTGTTAGTGTATCTACAAAATAGCTCCAATCACGATCAATACTTTCTGCTAGTCCAAAACCGCCCTGACTTACAACTGACATCGGTTGCATGCCATGTAACTTTGCCATAGCTTGCAGGGTTCTTGGATAGCCATTTGAAGCTACTGTGCCTGCTGTTGCAAATACACCAATTGTCCCATACCCATTCTTTTTTTGATAGTCCAAAGCTGCCTTAGATCCAGCATCTATAACACCAATAACAGGTACGTCAATATGATCATTTTGTAATTTAGATTGGATATCTAATAAGGCATAGGCAGTGGCAGTATTACAAGCCAGGACAATCATTTTCACAGGGGGTTTAGTTGGTGCATCTTTTAAAAAAAATTGCATGTTTTTTTGGATATGCTCTTTTAGCAAATCTGTTTTATTTTCAGCTGCATAATTACCATAAGGCATATTGGCCTGATCTGCCAAATATTGAAAAGATTCTTTAGAAAAATCTGGCCTTCCATCTGGACCTGGTTTTCCGGTTTCATTATTAAAGGCATCTAATGCTAACATAGCTTCTAGCACGGTTAAACCTCCTGTTCCAGAATCAAAAACACCAATAGGATACATTTTTTGCGTCTTTTTAATCCCTTGTGCACCTACTATCAAACAAATAAAAGTTGAAATAAATAGAAAAAAGAAAAACAAATAATGCTTAGAAAATAATCTAGAACACTTCATATCGTTAAAGTTTTATATATTTAAATATTCGTATAATATGAATTAAACGCTTTACTTACAAATTGAAATTAATGAGAGTTATTTTTTCATTGCTGATATTATTAGCCTTTTGTACTCCAAAAAAAGAGAGAGAAACGAAATCACCAAAAACAAAGAATACTATTGTTCAAAACAAAAAGATTGATACCGCTTTAAAACTAAGTATACTTGGTGCATTTGATACTATTTTAATCAAAAATAAATTTAATGGTCAAATATTAATTGTAAAAGATAACGATATTTTGCTAGATAGCTGTATTGGATTTACAAATTTTATAGATTCGGCAAAAATAAATAGAACAACGCCATTTCATCTCGCCTCTGTTTCAAAAACATTTACAGGGATGATGTGTGTGAAATTAAACGAAGAAAATAAATTACATTTTGAGGATTTAGTTATAAAATATATTCCACAGTTCCCTTATAAAAATGTAACAATTCATGAATTGTTATCACACACAAGCGTTTTACCAGATTATTCAAATTTTATTACACTTGAAAAAAATGAATTTATTCAAAGAACGAGAAAAGATCAATTAAAAAATCTATCAGATGTACAATTAAAATATTATTCCAATGATGATATACTTGACTACATTATCAAGTATTCACCAAGTCCAGTTTCTAATTCGAGAAAGGAATTTCAATATTGTAATACAAATTATGTAGTCCTAGCAGTTATAATTGAAAAAATAACAAACATGGATTACCCCTCTGCACTAAAAAAATACATATTTGACAAATTTGGATTAAAAAATACTTTTGTATTTAATATTAAGAATATAGAAAAATATGTGCCGTCCTATAAAGAAAACAATCAAGTATATGGTATAGAAAAATTTGATTTGATTTATGGAGATAAAAATATATACAGTTGCACAATAGATTTATTGCTTTGGGACAATATTCTTAAATCTGAAGCATTTCTAAAAAAGAAAAGTATTGATCTATCTTACGAACCAAAAAGTGTATTGACAAATCAACATAAAACTTATGGTTATGGATGGCGGCTAGTTTATCCAATTGGTGAGGAAAAAATAATTTATCACAATGGATGGTGGCATGGTAACAATGCTGCTTTTGTTAGATTAATTAAAGAAAACGCAGTAATTATAATACTTGGAAACAAATACAATGAATATATATATTCACACAAACGATTTGTCGATATCTTGAGAGCTAAAAAATAAAAATTTTGCACTAAAGTGCTAAATTTTTATTTACCCAAGTTACATATTGTTTCAAATGTCTATTATAAGTATCCCCTGTAGCATACTTAACATACTTTAGAAAATGATAATAATCTTTATCTGGGAATTTTGCGCGCCATTTAACAATTCTAGCATCTTGCCATTTTTTATAGTACTGAATTGACTCATAATCTGATTGAAATTTCAGACATTTATTACCTGAGCCAATAAAGCCAAATAGATTATGAAAATCGTAACAACAGTTTTTACACTTCATCCAACCTGTTTCAACTATTGACTGAGCAATAACAAATTCAGGAAATTGAATATTTTCACTTTTTATAAGATCGTAAACTTTTTGAACTCGATCTTTAACTGCAGGAGAAATTTGTGAAAAATTTAGTTTAGGTAAAAGCAATAAAATTATAACAAAGAGAACGACTTGTTGTTTCATATTATTGTTTTTTGATTGCAACTAATTGATTTTGGTTTTTAGAACTCCAGTGATAACCTAAAGAAAATTTAAGCCCACCCTTGTAATATGCGCTGTTTCGATATGCCTCATCCAATGACTTCTGATACAACGATTCAGAAAAGTCTTTAATCGGTTTTTCATATACGCCATACAGTTCAATATTCCATTTATTCAGATCAAATTTCTTGAATGGCACACCGGTATCATCTTGTACAAAATACTTATTTTTATTTAAAACGAGCTGTTGAATTGTGCTAAACGTTGAGTCATAATGCATTAGATATGAAGCAGATTTAACAAAGCCGTTAGAATTATCAGAAATATAATTTTTCATAAACTTTAATGATTTTGAAGACTTTCTTAAACCACTGTTTGACAAATCGGCCGAATAATAGTTTAATAACTGAAACTTATTATTTGTCTTATCAAATAATTTAATTTCTACGCTTAACTTATTTTTGCTTTTAGCAGTTATATCAACATATTTTTTTTCAAAACTACTATCAATAATAAAATATTTAACATGGATGATATCATGATTAGTCATTGCTGCAGACCATAATAAGATTGGTAAAATTCCATTGATTTTAGTTTTTTTACTAAAGTCTTCTTCCATGTTTTTTGTGATAAAATAACTTCGCATATAAATATCACGCATCACTGTATCAAAATCTTTTACATACTCGAAAAATTCAACTTTATTTAGTTTTGAGACATCTACAATATCTCCAATATTTTCTATTGCTGACATAAAATATTCAGATGCATTGGGATATAAATAATAGGCATGAATAAAATCACCACCAGAAAATGGATAAAAAACAGCACTTGAATCAGAAACTTTGTTACGACGCATTATATTTTGATTCCAACTCGTAATTAAACTTAATCTATTTTCAATGATAGGTTTAATTTTTTCATTTTGAATATTATAATATGACACCAACACAGATTGATCAATATCGTTAAATGGTGTGGTGTCTTTGGCTGCAACGCGCTGCGCATAATTATTATATACCGAATCAACAGTATACTCAATTTTTACCTTTGATTCACTATTACTAGCAGCTATTTTTTTGTCATTCCCTTTACAAGAATTTAATACTATTACAAGAATGAATAATTTAAAAATATTTTTCATTTAGATTTTATTTTTTCTTTTTTTTAATGGTCTTTTTATTACTTGAAGTCGGTTTTTTTGTCGATTTCTTTGATGTAGGTTTTTTTACTGTTTTTTTTGAGGTTGCAGTCTTTTTCTTGCTTTTTGGTTTACTTTTTATTGATTTTTTAGATGGCTTCTTTTTATACTTAGACTTTTTAACTGGGCGTTTTTTCGAATATTTACTTTTCTTTTTACTTACTGAAGCGGTTGGATATCTTATTGCCTGAAGTGCGCTTTTAAATAATACAAACGTATCTGATAGTAGTTTACTACTTCTAACATCCGCATATGTTTCGGGATCAATCGAAAAATCTTTATAGCGTGTTTCAAAATGCAAATGTGGGCCATTTGAACGGCCAGTAGTTCCTCCTAGGCCCACCAATTCACCTGCCTGTACATATTGATTTTCTGATACACTGATTTTGCTTAAGTGTCCATATACTGTTTCTAAGCCATTAAGATGTCTTACAACAACACAGTTACCAAAACCAGAAGAATTAAATCTAGCATATCGCACAACACCATTAAATGCAGAAACGACTGAATCTCCTGAACGTAAAAATAAATCTAAACCCCTATGCATTCTACCCCATCTCCAACCATATTTAAAATTTAGATTCCCATACCAGGTTATTTGAAATTTTTCATCGTTTTTAACCAATGGGATTTCGATTTTCAGTGGTAAATCTGAATAGGTGACATTTTCATAAGTAAAAACTTGATCGTTGTCCCAGTATTCTAAAAATATTGGATCTTCAGAAAGTAGCTTTTCAGCAATTGCAGAAGCGCTATCGCTTTCAAGAGGCTTGGTTGTAAGCCAATTTTTTTTAAAAGAATTAAGATCTTTCTTGATGATAGAATCTTTTGGATAGTCCTCTTCAAATATTGTATCCTTTGTAATTAAATTGATTACCGTATCATTATGTACACTGAAAGTTGATGGACTTATATTAATCGCATTAATTTTTTCTGATTTTATTAATAACCAAAAAATCAAAAAAGAAATAATAGAAATTACTTTTTTAGACATTAGTTCTGATTTTTATTTAAATAATTATCATACTCTTTCTTAAAAAAGTAATACCCATCAATGATAAACCCATTCTTATAATCACCATCAATACTTATATCAAAACGTTTTGCAAAGTCGGGATACTTTGTATTGATCCATTTTCGAAATTTATCTCCTTCTGCTTGATTTTTAAATGGCAAATATGAAATGGGATTAGAATCATGCTTTTTCAAATACAAGCTATCATTATACGCAATAAATAGTTTAGCATTTTGTGGAACCCACCAACGAAAAAATTTAGAACCAAAATCTGAAACCCGCAAACATCCAATACTGTTAGGTGTACCCAACATACCACGAGGTAAGTAATTCAATGCGATTTCATGAATACCATTCTGTCTCATAGATTTCGGATAAGACTTATCAGGCTGTATCAATAAAAAATTGGGTAATTCAACTTTTCGATCGTAAATAGTAATTCTATTATTACCTCCGCCTACTTCATTGTCACGTTCAATGTCTAGTGAATCGTAAGAGCGTTCTGTTTCCCAGTTTTTACTAGTTATTCTGTTTAAACCTGCATAATAACCTCTTCGGTTTCCAATAGGTGCATATTCTATAGTTGTTTTGATCTTATTTCCATTAGCATCAGTTCTAAACATGAAATCTTGCCTTTTTGCTGAAGTTGCAAATTTTCCGACTAATTTGAGCGTATCGTTGCACGCCTCGCATAATACCAGTACCTGTCCTGCAGCATATACTTTATCTCCATTAATTGAATATTCTCTAGAAATTGGTATTATTTTATACTTCCAAACCTTTTCAATAAAGTTTACCAATCGATGTCCCTTTGAACCATATTTTGTTTTTATTTCATCATAAACAGTTTTTAAATTCTGTTCCGAATAAACAATTGTATCTAATTTTTCTAAGAGTTCCTTAGGGAAAGTCTTAAATTCTGAAAGAGATGATAAACTAGGATAAATTTCATAAATACCAGTTTTTTTACCATCAAGTGGAACTGAGTTAAAATCACCAACAATGAATCTATTTTTATATGGATGATTACCCGATAATGAATCATTTATTAAATCTTTGTAATCAAAGCCAGGTCTAGTTCCTTTTTCCCACATATTTGGATCTTTTAATAGCGCCAAATAACAGGGATTGTTTAAATATCTTGTTCGAATTTCTTCAATGGTTAAAGAATCAAGATTCTTACGTGTTGCCAATCTAGCAGACTTGCTACTATCATTAACTACTTGATTTTTATTTTTTGAATAATTGAAAATGAAAAGTGCAATTGCGCATGCAATGATTATAAGGGCAAACAGTAGCCATTTTGATTTTTTCAACATAATTTATATGATTGATTAAATATATGTTATGTATAAAGGGGGCTGAAATTAATAGGTGATGCGTAATACAAGTAAAATTAAATTAATTTTTTTATATATGTGAATTAACTACAATGTTTTTGAACTATTTTTATTAAATAATATAATTGACTTATATATTAATGTTTTTTATACAACAAATTAGATGAGTATTTATGGACAGTATTTGGAAATATTCACTTGACAAACCATGGTTCTTTACCAATTTGTCTTTTTTGGGTGCACTAGGTATCTTTTTAATGTTATACGCTTTAGTACTAGATAAGCCAATATTAAAAAAAATAATGCTCATAGCATTTAGCTTATTTTTTTACTACAAATCCAGCGGTCCATATTTAATTATTTTCATTTCGATGATTTTTGTTGATTACAACGTAGCTATTCTAATTGAAAAGATTAGAAGTCAAGTTTACAAGAAGGTGTTATTAACGATTTCAATTATTTTAAGCCTAAGTTTTCTGTTATACTTTAAATATTCTGGATTTTTTATAATTAACTATAATTCGATATTTAAAGGTGATATTGACATACCTAAATTATTTTTGCCAATTGGTATCTCTTTCTATACGTTTCAATCTATTAGCTATATAGTTGATGTTTATAATAAACAAATAGATTCTACCAAAAAATTTATCGATTATGTGTTTTACATGACATTCTTTCCTCATTTAGTAGCCGGGCCAATAGTTAGAGCCAGAGACTTTATTTATCAAATAAATCTCCCTTTAGAGATTAACAAAAAAATATTTAAAGAAAGTCTATTTCGAATTGTATTGGGATTAGGTAAAAAATTATTTATAGCCGATTATTTAGCAAAATATGTAGACATCGTACATTCAAATCCAGGTAGTTTTTCTGGATTAGAAAATTTAATTTCTATGTATGCATATTCATTTCAGATTTATTTTGATTTTTCAGGATATTCTGATATTGCCATTGGAATTGCTTTAATACTTGGATATAATTTAAAAGAGAACTTTGATCATCCATACTTAGCAGAAAATATAACTAGCTTTTGGAGAAAATGGCACATGTCGTTAAGTTCTTGGTTAAGAGATTATTTATACATTCCAATGGGTGGAAATAGAAAAGGAGCTTTTAATACTTATCTATTTCTATTCATTACAATGACAGTAGGTGGATTTTGGCATGGTGCAAAATGGACATTTATTATTTGGGGGATTCTACATGGACTAGGCTTAATGATTCATAAACTAGTAGGAAAGTATAATTTAACAAAGAGATTTTCTAACAGCGTAATAAATGTTTTTATAACATTTAATTTCATAAGTATTCTGTGGGTGTTTTTTAGATCTGCAGATACTGCAGCAGCATTAGCATCCTTAAGCAAGATATTTACTGATACTAATATGACTCAAATTATTGGATTTTATGTGGCCAGAAAAGAGGTTCTATTATTTTTAGCACTATCAAGTGTTTTCATTTTTTTAATTCAATATTTAAAACCATTTATTATTAAATGCTATGAAAGAGTTCCCATTTATGTAAGTATTGTTCTAATTATTTTATTTTTTCAACTTATCATACAAGTCAAAGACAATGTTGTTGAACCATTTATTTACTTTCAATTTTAAAAGATGAATTATAAAATAATTTTGATTCTTATTGCGATACTTAGATTAACAACTACTAGTGAAGCACAAATTTTTGATGCAGAAAAAAATAAAATATTATATCAATCTCATTTAAATAATTTTTACAAAAAAGTAGATGAGAATAAAACCGAAATAAAGATTTTACACTTAGGTGATTCGCATATAATGATTGGTCATTTTTCTAATGAAATTAGACGACTATTTGATAGCATAATTGGAATTAAATCCTATGGTTGGGTTTTTCCAAATCAGATTGGAAGATTTAATACCTTTTATACAAATAGTAAAACAGTTACAGGGAAAACGGCTTTTATTAATAATTTACAAAAAGAAAGTAAATATTTAAATGGTATTGCTGGACAATCCATACAATTACTAGATACGAAAACAGAAATAGAATTTTCGTTGAAAAATTTGCCAGATAGCTTAATGTATTTCAATAAATTTAAAATATTATACCAAAGCGATACGGCTAGTAATGTTTTACTAACAGCATACGATAGTAGCAATAAATCTATAATCAAATCTGATTCATTTAGTAATTCAAATGCTACAACAAAGTACTTTCCAAATAACCAAAGGATCGCAGAATATAATTTGAATAGATATTATAACAAAATAAAATTGAGTGTTGAAAAAAGCGACAGTACCAAAGCTTTTAATTTACTTGGATTTTATTTAGAAAACTCAAATAAATCCGGAATGGTTTATAATAGCCTAGGGGTTGGTGGCTCTAGTTTATATTCAATTACGAACAACAATTCGCTTTTAGTAAGTGATATAAATATTTATAAACCTGATTTAATAATACTTTCTTTTGGTTCAAATGATGCGTACAACAAATCTTTTGATTCTGTAAAATACAGATCTAAATTAGAAAACCTCATTAGCAGCATTGTAAAAAATCAACCAAATATATCTATACTTCTGACCGCTCCGCCTGATTCAAAATCAAAAAATAGGGATCCAGTAAGTATTGAAAAGATTCAAGAAATCTTTTTTAAGGTAGCAGAAACATATCCAAATGTTGCATTTTGGGATTTAAGGTCAATTATGGGTGGAAAGAATTCTGTAATTAAATGGCTCAACTTAAAACTTGCAGCAACTGACAAATTACATTATACAAAATCGGGATATGAATTGCAAGCACAATTATTAATCAAAGCTTTATTAAATCTTTAGCAATGAATACCTCCAGAAAAAACACATTTCTCTTTGGCATAATGCTCTTGTTTATTATTGGACTATTATTTATTTATGAAAATTCAGATTTTAAGATCACGCTGTTGAACTACACATTAAAAAAGAGCGCTGAATTGCAATTTAGAGAAAAGAAACCTAATCCTCCAATTAAGAAAAGAATTATAGCTCCTGTAAAAAAAGAGATTGAAATATTAAAAAACAAAAGAATTTTACTAGCTGGAGATTCTGAAGCTGGTTCTATTGTTTATGAAATACAGAAATACGCAGTGCTAAATGGTCATAATTTATGTAGAACTATAATCTGGAATAGTGCAACAGACAAAACATATGCTAGTTCTGACACCTTAAAGAATAACATTCAAAGATTTAAACCTGAATATATCATATTTGTAATTGGACTTAATCAAGTATTTCAAAGAAATTTTGATGAGTCAAAAAATGCACTTAACAAAATTATCGAAGAATTTAAAGATATACCATATACATGGGTTGGGCCGGCAAACTGGGTAAAAGATAATGGAATAAACCAATTTTACAAAGAGAACATTGATAGCGGGGCGTTTTTTTTATCTGGCAACTTGGTTTTAGAAAGAGCCGAAGACGGAAGACATCCTAGTACAAGCGGTTCTAAAAAATGGGTGGACTCTATTTGTTACTTTTTAACAAACAAAGCGAAGTATAAAATAAAAATGGATAAGATAGACACCGCTTTTAAAAGGCCTAGATTAAATTTGTTAAACTTAACAGTAAAAAGTAATTAAATTATTTTTTACTTAAGTTTTGAAAAAAAGTCAAAACATGATCTACTTCTGAATTCCAAAATTTATAGTCATGTTTTGCATTTTCCGGAAAATCATATTTGACAATTAGATTCGGATTTTCTTTAGTTATTCGCTCTACTAATAATAAAGAATGTTTTACAGGAACGATTGGATCTTTTTTACCATGTGCAATAAATAATGGTTTTTGAAACTCTTTTACGCGGTTAACAATATTGTTGTCACCTTTCCATAGCAAGGGGTATTTTTCGTAAGAGCCAAGCGCATTAATCATTAAATTATCATTTTTTTGTATTGTAGGATCAAAATCTCCAGACAAACATGCGCCAGCGGAAAAAAGTAATGGATTTTCTAATAATAAAATTGCCGCACCCCTAGCCCCAGTGGAAAGACCTAAGACGTAATTTTTATGTTTTGAAGAAATTACGCCCGTTCTCAATAATGGTTTATATACACTATCAATGATCCAGGTTCTAGTTGGATATTTTTTAAGTAACTCACTTGTTTGAGGAAGATTTTCTTTTAAATACACCGTTTTTTTTACCTCAATAAAAATTAAATTAAACCCGAGTTTAATAGCTTTTTTACATAACGATGTTTTTGTACACCATTCTATATCTGAAAAACCATAACCAGGTAAAACTAAAAGATTATAAATTGGCTTTTCTGCGTATTTTACTGTTACGGGAATAGGTAGCTTATTATAATACTTATTTATAGTAGTATCTTTCAAAGGAGCCGTAAACATTGTTAGGAGAAGGGGTAATAACATACTAGTTAATTTCCAAATTTAACATACGAAATACATGGATCATTCCATTTGTAGGAAGGATAATAACTCATTGGTTTTATGATTACGTATGAAGTATATATTCTTTTGAAATAAACTGTTTGAATTTCATCAAAATCTTCAAGATCAATCATTGTAGATGAGCCATTTGAAAAAGTTAAATAAGCAGTTCTTAACCTCAAATTTAAATAGTACAAATTCCCTAAATTAGAGAAGTCCGGATAATGTGCTCCACCATGAATTTTGATATTATTAATTAATCGTTCGCTATCAAAATTAATTTTTATCCAACAAGTTTCTCTGTCTTTGGGGAGCGGAGACCACCAAGTAAAAATTGAGTTGTCATTTATATTTTTTGCACTATAGCTAAGTCCATATGAAGATGGCATAGTAGATGAAGTAGAAACATACGTTGCATTACTACTGCCAACTATTGGCGGAATGTATGCACGTTGTGCATAGCAAATAATAGTTGAAAGCAAAGAGACAATCAACAAAAAAAACAAATTAAGGATTTTCATTTTTTGCATAATCGTATAGAATTTTACTTATTTTTCTAAATACATCAATTCCAGGACTAGTATATGTCACACGTCGTTTATAATAACTTTTTTGCTTATAATTCAATAGTGAAACAGATAAAAAATATTTAACACGATTATCTTCGTCATCTAAAAACATTACATCTGAAATATACCCACCAGCATTGCCATTTTTACTATACACTTTTACTTTATTGGTATTGTTTAAAAAAGTAGCTGGCATTAGGTATTTATGATAATGATTGGGAATATTCTTATATGCTGGGATTGAATTGGGATAAGAAGAAAGCGTATTCTTTAGATAATCTAAATGCTTGTTACTCATCAATAAATTAAAACTCGGATTAAAAGATTTCGGATAAAATAGCTCTATCATTAGCTTGTGTATTGAGTACAAGCTAACGACATTAGTGGTTTTTGAATTAGGGGTATTTAGATATATTGTTTGATTATTTGAGGTTAGCGTGTCTTTTATACAACCTATTTTATATTTATACGTTGAATTATTTTTTTGAAAGTATAAGCCGCCGTGTTCTTTTGCACCCTGAAATGTACAACCAGTATAAAATCTATTTCTTAGAATGATATTTTCAGCAAAAATTTCTTTCATTCGATTGTTAAAATAGGTAGGGCCTGTTAGATTAAAAAAGAAATTATATGCATCATTATTACTCATAATCAGCATCTCACGAAATAGAATATCTAAATTTGGGTTAGATTTATTGTTTACATACTTATCTGTGTTATAATCGCAGGAGCAAGTTTCACTTTGCAGATATGAATTTAAATCAATACCATATTCGTCTTCAAACTTACTAATAAGCTCCAATGACATAATCGCCAGTGGTAGTTTAATTAAACTAGCAGGATGAAAATAATGTTTGTCCTTATTAATACTATAGTCATGAAGAACGCTTTTGTTGTTTGAATCATCGATTCTTGTAAAATTAATTTGTAGATGATATTTTTCTTGATTATCTAATACCAAATCAACCAACTTATCCTTCCCTTTCAATATTTTAAGTAAATCTGAAGACTTATAATATACCAATCCCTGAGAAATACAGGCATATGAAATCAATAGACAAAAAAGTGTGAGTAAATATTTGTTTAATTGATTCAACGTCATTTATTTCTAATTGTTTGCAAATTGCTTTCTCCGTGAGCAGCATTATAACCTAAAGAAAATGGAAGTTTTTTTGACTCTAAACTATCATAAGCACTTTTTAAATCTTTTTGAAATTTAAAATGAAATAGACTAATTAGTCTATTGTAGACACCATAAAATGAAACGTTTTTATTTGACTCAACAAAATATTTATAGGGTATTCCGGTATCGTCTTGTACGTGAAATTTAGAATTACTAACAATATAATTTCTGATTAATGAAAAGCTATTTGAATGCATTAAATAAGACGCTGCTTTATTAAACGTATATATGTTTGTGCCTTTTTTAGAAACCCAATCCAAAAACTTAGCATCATTTTTTAAATTAGAATCTGAAAGATCTTTAGAGAAATAATAAATATGAGATTTTTTATTATTTGGTAGATAAAAATCAACAATAAATACATTAGGATTAGACTGCTTATCATCTTCTATTATTTCCCCTTTTTGTACATCCCATATTCCCATTTTTACGTTTTCAATTTTGCAATTGATTCTTTTCAAGTAAAATATGATTACATCAGCCAGACCCGCATTTTCGAATTGTTTGCTCATATCTTTAGTTCTAAAAAATCCCAATCTGGATGAATAGAAAAATATTTGAGGTGTTTTTAGTAAAAAACTATCGATTTTATTTTCAGAAAAAATCAATGACTCTTTAGAAGCCGCTTTTTCTAATCCTACCAATATATAATTATCTGCATTTGCATATAAAGCATTTGCAAACGCAATATCAGGTCCACTAAAAGGATAGAATACCGTATAACTTTCGGTATTTATATGGGGGATGATTTCTGATTTGGACCAATCAGACATTGGTAAAAGTGTTTTTGTATAATGACGACCCCAGTCTTCATTTAATTGAGTATTTACCTTTTTTTCTTGAGTGGTTAAATTGCTACTATCAAGTCCAGCTATTTTTGCTGCACGAAGATCAAATAAATTAGGTGCGCTATTTGATGCTTTTATAACAGTGTCTTTATTAATAACAACACTAGGCTTATTTTCTTCAGATGAATTACCGCAGGAAGATAGAGAAAACAACAATATTACAGCGGCAAGGGATGCAGAACTTGTTTTTTTCTTACTAGCTAAATAATAAATTATTAATCCAATTAATAAAAATATTATACAGTAGATTGCTTGTTCAGGCTTAGCCGTTACAACATAATACATAATCCATATATTAAATACGGCATATAAAATTGGTGGTATTGGATAAAATGGCACTTTAATGGGTCTACTAAGTTGTGGCGATTTAAAACGCAATATAATTACAGCAATGGATGTAAGTGTTGTGAATAGACAAAGAATTAAACCCATTGTAGATATTATAAAATCAAAACTACTAGTAGACAAAATAACAATTGCAATCAAAGATTGTGTAATTATTGATCTAAATGGAATCCCGTTTTTGTTGCTTTTTATAAAAAATGAGAAAAAAGGATAATCTTGTGATATAGTATGTATGACTCTTGGCCCTACCATTATCAAAGCACCAATGGAAGAAATTAAAAAGAAAGAGATTAATGAAGAAATTAAAATGGCTCCATTTTTTGTAAAAAGATTTTTCGCAACATCAAAAACAAAATCTTCTTTTCCTGCCAATTGATCTTGTTTACTAGATAATAAGAAAACTATATTTAGTAACGTGTAGATTGCAATTACTGAAATCACGCCAAATAAAATAGATCTTGGAACAACTTTTTGAGGGTTTTTAATATCATCAATAATATAAGAGGATGCGTTCCATCCTGAATAAGCATATGAGACATAAATCAAACTAACCCAAAATGCGGGCGACAACATTTCTTGCTTATAATTGCCTACCACTAAATTGGTGGTTCCTATAGAACTTTGTTTGCTGTAGAATACGGCTATGAATCCAACAACAATAAACAAAACCAATAATAAAATTTTTGAAAAAGAAGTAAATATTTGAAGAATGGAACTGTGCGATAAACTAATACAGTGAAAAGCTGTTAAAATTAGTATCAACGGAATTGAAATATAAATGGGATTAATACTTAAGCTGCTCATGTCAATAAAGTATTTTGAAAAAGCGTGAGCTGCCGCTGCAATTGGAGCTGCAAATCCTACAATTGAAGAAGTCCAACCAGATAAAAATCCAACTCGATCACCAAATGCTTCTCTTAAAAAATTATATTCACCCCCAGATTTTGGGTAGGCAGCACTTAATTCGGCATAACAAAAAGATCCATTTAACGCCAAAAAACCACCAAATAACCACAATACAGTAATTGAAATGTAGCTTTGTAATCCAATTAATTGAAAACCCAATGAAGTAAATACGCCTACACCAATCATGTTTGCAACAACTACAGAATAGGCTGTATTAAAACCAACTTTAACTTTATCCATTATTTAAGTGCTATTTAATGCCAACTAAGGCTAAATGATACATAAGACATTATAAAATTAATACATTTGTGAACAAATAACTTTAAACACTGTAATTATATCTAAATTTGATTTAATATATACGTTTTTTTAATGTGTTTCTAACTTATACATCTGAATTATGAAATCTCTACTTATATACATTCTAATTATCTGTGTTGGACTCAACAATCTAGATGCCCAGGAACGATTTTTGAAAAGAGCGCAAGAAGAGATAATCAAAAACGACCTTACTAAAGCATACGAAAATCTTGCTATCTATGAAAAAAAGGAAGGAAGAAGAGCAGAATATTATTATATCAAAGCATGTATTGGGTTAAACGAAACAGATAATTATTTAAAACTAGATAGCGCTTTTATTGATCTATCAGAGGCAGCATTGCAATTTTCTAAGATAGAAAATGATAAAGACAAAGAAGAATTATGTAAAAGCATTGGATTTTGTACAGATAACATAAGGATTCTATTTGAAAAGCTGGATAGTACATTAAGCCAGGCTTATTTAAAAAACGAGGAATTTTTGGTGGTTACCTCTTTTTTTAAAAAATACCCTACGAGTAAATATTTGAATGAGGTAACCCAATGGCGAAATAAATTAGCATATCGTGAAGCGAGTTTAATTAATACCGAGGATAGCTATACACTTTTTAAATCAAAATATCCAGATGCCATTGAAATTGGTGATGCCACAACTAACCTGTGGAAAGTAGCATATGAAAATGCTTTAAAAATAAATACAATTGAATCATTTAAAATATTTATCAATAAATATTCAAATGCATCGCAAGTAACAGAGGCAAAGAAAAATATTGAAAATATTGAGTGGGATAAAATTAAAGAATCAAAAAATATAGATGACTTCAAAATTTATTTATCCAAATATCCTAAATCAGGAAACACAAAACTGGCAAATGATAAAATTGAAAACCTCTCTTGGAATAAAGCATTAAATGAAAATTCAATAGAAGGTTATAATAAATTTATAAATCAGTTTTCAACTTCTCAGTATATCAATGAAGCAAAAGAAAAACTAGAAAACATCAGTTGGGCTGCTATAGCAGATTCAAAAGTTTTATCAGATTTTGAAAAATTTAAGGTGCTATTCAAAAATTCAAAGTATACCGTTCTTGCTAATCTAAAAATTAAAGAATTAAAAAGTGACGTCCTACCATACCTTAATAAAAATAAAAAATATCAATTATACAACGTTACAACGAACCAATTAATAGATAACAATGAGTATGATCAGATGTTAATTTTAGAGAAAGGAAAGTTTTTAGTTACTAAATATAATAAAAGGGGTATAATCGATCAAGACGGCAAAATTTCTCAACAAATAACGTACGATTGTATAGGCGAGTTTATAAATGGATTTGCTCAAATTAGTATAGGTGGAAAATATGGTTTTATAAATACAAATGGGGAATTAGTAATTCAACCCACGCTTACTTCGGTTCAAGTAGTAGCAAATAGGGGATATGTAATTGCCAAAGAAATTGATGGTAAGAATTATTATGCATTTGCCGATACCTTACTTCAGATTACTATTCCATTTACATATGATGAAATCTCTATTATTCCGGACGGTTTTGTAGCTAAGAAAGGAAGTCTCAAACTGCTTTTAGATACGGCCGGAAAAAGTGTTTATAGTTCTAGCTACAATAGCTATTATTTGGCAAATGAAGGAAAAACATTAAATAGTTCACTTTTTATAGTAGAAAGTAAATCTAAATTTGGAGTTACAGATTATAAAGGCAGGTTAATTTTACCAATCATATACAAGAATATCATTTCTGATAGCTCTGGAAAATATTATATTGTTACAACGGCAGATAATAAGTCATCACTTATTGATTCTTCTAAAAATATTTTAATTCAACCAGGACAAAATATTATTAGTTATTTATCAAACGGTGTGTATGTAATTAGAAACGAAAACCATACTCCTGATAATTTGCAAATAAGGTTATTCAATGTAAGATTGAAAAAGTATTTAAATTTAAAACCATATCAAGACGTATCTAGCAAATTTTCTGAGGGATTGCTTGCCGTGTTAATTAATAAAAAATTGGGTTACATAAACGAAAATGGAGATTTAATCATTGAACCGATATATGAAACACCAACTCTAGACTATTCTTATGAAAATATGGCTGAAGGTGATGATGGGGATGGCGAAGGCGATTATTCCGAAAATAACATGACATCTTTATACTCTGATTGTTATTTTATAGATTTCACTAAAAATTCTATTGAAGAGTCAATATGGAAAAGTAATTATGATTTTTCTGATGGTTTAACAGTTGTACAAATTGGAGAAAAATATGGCTACATTAATAAAAAGGGGCAAATTGTAATTCCAATTATTTATAATTATGCAAATGCTTTTATTAATGGATTAGCCTCAGTAACAATTACAGAAAATGGTACTACGAAAAATAAAATCATAAACACAAAAGGCGAAACGCTTTTAAATGATTTTAATCTGCAAGCTTATTCTAAGGATAAAAAATATATTTTCGTTAGCAAACAATTAGAAAATGAAAATTCAGCGTTTTATAAGTTTAATATTAGTACTCAAGAACTTGAAAAAGTAACCAACTCCCTTAACTCAGTAAGTTACTATTTGAACTATACAAAGGGTTTATACAATGATGTAGAGGTTTATTTAAATGCAAAAAATCAAATTTTGATGAGTTCTGATATTGATTTTTCAGAATTTGAATCAAATGAGCTAGTGAACAAAGCCAGATCATTTATTTATGACGAAAATGAGAGAGATCAAGCAATTGATTTATTACAAAAAGCACTAGTGTTAAATCCAAAGAATAAAAGTGCGTATCTAGAATTAGCGCATACTTATAAAGAAAAAAACTACTACAGTGAGGCGATTAAATATTTTGACAAAGCAATAGAAATTGACGATGACAATGGATATATATTATCAGAAAAAGCTGCATATAATTATGACAAAAAATATTATAGGGAGGCTTTAGAATCCTATCAAAAAATGGTTTATAAAAACCCTCAGGATTTTTCATTTTATTTTAATAAAGCATATTCCGAAAATTCAATAGGACTTACAGACGAGGCAATTGAAAGTTATACGATCTACATCAACAACTTTCCAAGTTCTTCAATGGCTTATAATAACCGAGGTAGTTGCTATTATAGAAAAAGATTATATCTAAAATCTATTGAAGATTATACAGCAGCTATAAGAACCGGTAAAGATGAGAGTAAAGAAAACATTGGAATGTTTTATAATAATAGAGCCAGCTGCTACTATTATCTTAATAAAAAAGTAGAAGCTTGTTTGGATTATAAAAGAGCTGCTGATTTAGGAAATAGTAGCGCCATTAATAGTTATAGAAATTGTAAATAAGTTTGATAAGTGAGCATGAACCCAGATGTCACCAAGTTTATTTCAAGTGCTAAGCTTTGGAAAAAAGAGCTATTAGCTATTCGTGAAATTTTATTGGAAACAGAACTCATCGAAGAATTTAAATGGGCTTCACCATGTTATACGCTCGACAATAAAAACATTGTAATTCTTGCGCCATTTAAAGATTATTTTGCTTTAGGTTTTTTTAATGGCGCTAATTTAACAGATCCAAAAGGTTTATTGGTTAAACCAGGTGAACACACAAGATTTGGACGACAGTTAAGGCTTGAAAATGTCCAAGACATTATCAAGAAAAAAAGCATTATTAAAAAGTATATTAAAGAATCCATTTCGACAGAAGCTCACACTACAAAAAAATCAGAAGTAGCCCCAGCTATAGTAGTGGAGGAATTAAATTCTATATTTAAAAAGAATACCACATTTCAAAAAGCATTTGAATCTTTAACACCTGGAAGACAAAGAGGTTATCTCATTTATTTTTCAGGTGCCAAACAAACAGAAACAAGGATTGCCAGAATTGAAAAATACACGAACCAAATTATGTGCGGTAAAGGATTAACGGACTGCACTTGTGGACTTTCAAAAAGAATGCCTGCCTGTGATGGATCTCATAAATATTTGAAAAAATAGGGCACTTTTATTTTTTATGCCACCGTAATAGCGACGTTGCTACTCGCTTACCTAAATTCTGTCCTTTTAGTAAAAATGCGTCATTCATTGTAGCATCAAAAGGGGCTTCATTAGTGATAGCAGATGCGCCAAATGTGGCAGTCCAGTCATCACCACCTACTATCACCATTCCAAATACAAGCATGGCGTGTAAAATTGAAACCTGCACCAACTCTTCACCTGAAGAGATACCCCCTCCTGTAACAAATGCAGCTCCAATCTTATTTTTTAAAGGCGATCCTTCAAACGGCCATGACTCAATAAATTTTAAAACATCCGAAGATACATTGGCATTATAAACTGGACTTCCTACAATAATTGCATCGGCCAGTAAAAGATCGTTGGTAGTTGTTTGTTCAATAGGCTTAATGACCACTGCAATATCATCATAGATGGCCGCACCTTTTGCAATAGCATTTGCCATAAGTGCCGTTTTCCCTGATTTAGAATGATACGTAATTAATATTGTATGTGCTTTTTGTGCTATTGAACTTGTAGTTCCAAAAAGTAAAATCAGCAAAAAGAATTGTTTTATTTTAATGATTTATTTTTTAGTTAGAACGATCTAAATGATACACTAGTATATCTCCAGGTTGGCAATCAAGTGCTTTACAAATAGATTCTAGCGTACTAAAACGAATCGCTTTTGCTTTACCTGTTTTTAGT
>JACCDP010889102.1_pt1 | contig 32391 bp, 42 predicted proteins | sample 7445841 | NCBI WGS metagenome assembly JACCDP01 (sample SAMN15323441, study PRJNA562643) | freshwater metagenome | isolation source: river surface water | place: USA:Blue River Watershed | collected 2017-08-17 | reverse complement strand
GAGCAGTTCCTAGATACCAAGCTCTTTGACCATCACCTTGACTGGGTAGATTTGATTGAGGGCCGCCAGCCGCGCTGGATGGACCCAGCCATGACCTACGAGCCAGGCGCTGCCAACCGCGTACTGATTAACGTACCACCTGAGCACGCCAAGTCCACAGTCATTACGACCAACTACGTCGTCTACAAGATTGTGACTAACCCCAACGCCCGTGTGATTATCGTTTCAAAGACACAGGGTATGGCCCGCAAGTTCCTTGGGGCAATTAAAACTAGACTTTCCCACCCAGCCTACACCAAGTTACAGGTGGCCTTCGGCCCCAACGGTGGCTATAAAGCAGACTCAACACAATGGTCTGCTGACATGATTTATCTGGGTACAGGACGCGACTCTGGCGAGAAAGACCCTACGGTCCAAGCCCTAGGTATGGGCTCACAGATTTACGGTGCTCGCGCTGACCTGATTATTATCGACGATGCTGTGATGGGCTCAAACGCCCACGAGTGGGAAAAGCAGCTCGAGTGGATTCAAAAGGAAGTTATTACCCGTCTGGGTAGACACGGTAAATTAATTATCGTTGGCACTCGAGTTGCACCGATTGACCTATACAAGATGCTCCGTGACCCCCAGCAATGGTCTGGTGGCAAGTCACCCTTTACTTACTTTGCAATGCCTGCCGTGCTTCAGTTTGACGAAAAGCCTGAAAACTGGAAGACGCTGTGGCCTAAAACCACAATGCAGGAAAACGAGATTGATGAGCCTGACGAAAATGGACTTTATCCGAAATGGGATGGACCCTCGCTTTTTACACGCCGCTCTGAAGTTGCGCCATCTGTCTGGGCTATGGTCTACCAACAAGAAGACGTCCAGTCCGATTCTATATTCGCGCCAGCAGCAATTGCAGGATGTGTCAACGGTATGCGAAAGCGTGGACCGCTTAAACCAGGTGCTCCAGGGCACCCGCGCTCAGGCAACTCCACCTACACAGTAATTGGTTTTGACCCAGCCGTATCTGGTCGTTCTGCTTTCGTAGCCGTTTCTTATAACCGCGACGATGGTAGAATCTATGTACTTGACTGCGTCAACATGTCGGACCCAACTCCACAAAAAGAGAACGCTCTGATTCGTGAGTGGGTCGAGAGATACCATCCTCAAGAGTTTCGTGTAGAAATCAACGCACACCAGAAGTACTACGCAATGGACACTGACTTGCGTAACTACCTAGCAACCTACGGCTGCCAGTTGAACTCACACTTTACTGGCAAGAACAAGTGGGACACATCTTTTGGTGTAGCATCTATGGCTAGCCTTTTTGGAACTATCCATGATGGTCGCTACCAGGACAATGGTTTAATTGAACTGCCAAGCAATGAAGGCTCAGAGGGACTTAAGTCTCTTGTACAGCAACTCATTACTTGGAAGCCAGATACTAAGAACCCAACTGACTGCGTGATGGCTTTATGGTTTGCTGTCATTCGCATACGCGAATTAATGCAACAGTCTTCACAGGTCGGTCAGTACCAAACAAATCGCTGGGCAACCAGAGCACAAAAACAACAACGCATGTCACTCAATCTTGATGAAGCATTTGCTGAGCAGTGGGTTGACACTTACGGATAGGAAATAAAATGCCACTACCATTAGCAGGGGTAGCAATTGCTGGAGCCATGGGCGTTGTGGGTGGACGCTTGGTTAAGAAGCAACTTGAAACACATAACAAGTTAGAAAAGCTCAACAAGAACACCACACGTAACTCTGGTGGAATTAAAGGTTCTGGTGGAGCAAACGTAAACAAAGTTTACAAATAATTTTTTTGAATCTACGTTAGGATAACAATGGCATTATCAATGGAACAAGTTGCGGCGAGAGTCGAGAACCTTCGCTACCGCAACGCTGAACGCGACGGTCGTAACCTCGACGTTCTTGCAGTCCGTAAGGGTAACATTGCATCTGTTTATCCTGACTTCTTTCCAGACGGAGTAGATGCTAACGTAGTTGCTAACTTTATCGACATCGTCGCACGCGACTTGTCTGAGGTTATGGCACCGCTTCCTGCGGTCAACTGCTCTGCTGCTAACTCTGTTTCAGATAGAGCACGTCAGTTCGCTGACAAGCGTACACGTATCGCATCAAATTATTTTGCTCATGCTGACCTAGCAGTACAGATGTACCAAGGTGCAGACTGGTACCTAACATACGGTTTCCTCCCATTCTTTATTGAATTGGATGAGGAAGCAAAGATGCCACGCATCCGCCTAGAAAACCCTGTGGGTGCTTACCCAGAATTCGACCGCTACGGACGCTGCATTGCCTTTGCAAAACGCTACATGATGTCTCTAGCAGAACTAGTTGCATTGTTCCCTGAGTACGAATACTCCTTGCTTGGTGGCCACGGCTATCGCCAGGATTTGAACACTCAGGTAGAAATGATTCGCTACTTCGATAAAGACCAATCAATCATCTACATTCCTACAAAGGATAACCTAGTACTATCACGTGCTAAGAATCCATTGGGTAAGATGATGATTGTTGTAGCACGCAAGCCATCCATTGATGATGAACTACGTGGACAATTCGACGATATCCTAGGTATCCAGTTACTTCGCAACCGCTTTGCGTTGCTTGCAATGGAAGCCGCAGAGAAGTCTGTACAATCTCCAATCGTACTTCCTCAGGATGTGCAGGAGCTACAACTTGGTGGCGACGCTGTTATTCGTACAGCAAACCCAGCAGGTGTACGTCGTGTAGAACTTAATATTCCAGCAGGTGCATTTACTGAGCAGACACTTCTGAATCAAGAACTTCGTGTCGGTGCTCGTTACCCTGAGTCTCGTACAGGAAATGTTAACGCATCAATCGTAACTGGCCAAGGTGTACAGGCTCTCATGGGAGCATTTGATACACAGGTCAAGTCTGCACAAGCAATCTTTGCTTCTGCTCTTCGTGATGTAATCAGCCTCTGCTTTGAAGTAGACGAGTTGATTTTCCCAGAAGAGAAGACAATCCGTGGTGTTGACTCAGGTTCACCATACGAAATCACATACTCACCAAAGAAGGACATCAAGGGCGACTACTCAGCCGATGTTCGTTACGGTATGTTGGCTGGTCTTAACCCAGCACAAGGACTTATCTTTATGCTACAAGCACTTGGTGGTGGCCTTATCTCCAAGGATATGGCAATGCGTGAACTTCCATTTACAGTTAACGTAACCCAAGAACTAGAAAAGATTGAAATCGAGAGCATGCGCCAGTCGCTTCTCGGTTCCATTACTGCACTCTCTCAAGCGATACCACAGATGGCAATGCAAGGCCAGGACGCTTCTGAAGTAGTGCGTCAGATTGCGGCTGTCATTAAGGCACGCCAAAAGGGACAGGCACTAGAGGACGTCATTGAAGAAGTCTTTACGCCACAGCCGCAACCAGTTCCTCCTGTTGGGGCCCAACAAGCGGTTGAGCAACCGTCCCCTGTTCCCGCTGGTGCTCCAGCAGGAGGCGCTACTCTTTCACCTGAGCAAGGACCACCTGACATTATGAGTTTGTTATCAGGTATTTCTGGTACGGGGCAACCAACTGCAAGCGTAAGAACAATACGCAAGCGATAAGAAAGTAGGGGACATGACAACGATTATCGGCGTTCAACACGAAGATAAATGTGTAATTGTAACTGATAGTCGTATCGCAGCAGGTGGTAAAGTATACACTCATGAGACTATGGTAAAGGCAGTTGAACGTGGAAGTTATATTATTAGTGGTGCTGGTAACTATCGTGCTCTGCAAGTGGTACTCCATGGGTGGACGCCTCCACTAGTTACAGTCAAGGCTAAAGCAAACTTGTATGAGTTTGCAATTAACAAGGTTGTGCCATCTATCAAAGCGGCACTAACTGAAGCAGGAGTAGATTTCAACAAGACATCAGATGATGATGATAACAAGTTTGAATTAAGTCTACTGATAGCAATTAATGGAACTATCTTTGAGGTAGATTCTGATTTCTCGGTAGGAATGAACAGTACAAATTTTTATGGTATTGGTTCAGGTGGAGACTTCGCAGTAGGAGCACTCCACGCAGGAACTACGATGCTAGATGCAATGCGAATTGCAGCACTTAACAATAACGAGACGGCTCCGCCGTTTCATATCTTTGAGCAATTTACCAAGTAGGAGGAACAATGGCTGTAGAAAATCGTGGAGGACCAAACGGTGGCCCACAATACAATCAAGCCAACGTTAACCCTATGGGTGGTAATGGACAGAGCGGACGTATGGACCTAAATTATTCTGGTTTGCCTTATGGACAAAACAAGGCTACTAACGAACAGCGTGTTGCTGCTCCAACTAAGGCTCCATCTTTCAACGCTGGTTCAGCACGTATGGGCGAAATGCGTTCATTGACTCCTATCACTGCTGAGACAGAACTGCCTGACCAACCTGTAACTGACATGAGTGGCTTGTCTTCTTTGCCACAACCTGCAGCAGACCCTGACATTGAGCAAATGCGTACCATGTTACCAGTCCTTGAATTCTGGGCTAGTCAGCCTGATTCCTCACAAGGAACAAAGGACTACGTTCAGTATTTAAGGACCATTCTATGAGCCTTTGGGAATACATTGGTAACACCCAAAAGTATCTTAATGGCGTAGGTGGAAACAACAACACACCTAACGTTAAGAATAATCGTCTGCCATTTGGTGTAACTGTTGACGTTGCAAAGAACCTACCAGATAATCCTGGTGGATGGAATGATGCAGTAGAGAAGGCACGTGTTGCATCTCTTACGACTGCTGGAAATATTTTAGGAAAGCCATCTGGTATTGTCGCAGGTGCAGCATTAGGTAGCGTAATTCCTGGTGTAGGTACTGGTGCTGGTGCACTTCTTGGTGCTACTGCTTACGGAATTGCTGAAGCTGATAAAGCAAGCAAGGGTAAAGTCAGTAAAGTGCTTATGGCTGGTGCAAAGAACGTACGTTCTAACTATGCTTTCGTTCGTGATGTATCTAACAAAGATGCAGGCATGGGACTTCTTGCTGGCTTAACAATGATTGCAGGCGGTGTTGCAGGTGGTATTGCAGGATTTGCACTAGGTGGTCCAGTCGGTGCAGTAGCAGGAGTTGGTCTTGGCGCAGCCTTTGCTGGTAAAGCAGAGCGTGATGTTGCTGAATCTGGTATGCTTAACTTCATTGACAAGGAATTGCAGAAGTCTGCTAAGTTTTCTGAGTCAGATGCAGGTCAAGAGCACTACAACTTTGGCCGTGATACTACACAGTTTGCTGCAAAGATTACAGGTTGGAACACATTAGGTGACACAACCAAGGGAATCGGTGCAGTTACATCTGGTATTCTTAACTTTGGTGTAGAAGCAAACGTAGGACCTGACGTTTTAGGTCTAAAGTTTGCAGGAGCTGCGGCTCGTAGCGCACTTGTTAACCCAATTATTCAGCAACAGGGTGGAATCAGTGCACGAGTATTCAAGGGTACCAACCCAGACCTAATTAGAGACCGTCTGATGACAGACGTTGACCTAATTAAGCGTACAGTTGCTGGTGAAGTTACACCTTATACACCAGTATTTAAGTTTTACCAGGAGAATGACGCAGCAACAATCATTCAGCGTCCAGAGTTTCGTAATGAAATCGGACAGATTGGTGCAAACCTTGTAGCAGGACAAACACCTGAGACAATTGGCCTCATTCTTCGTGTAGGCCGTGGTGACATTGGCGCACTTCAAGAACTAGCAGCCAAGCGTGCTGACAAGTGGGCTGAACTTAACCGTTACCAGTCAGCACTTGAGTCTGTTGACAACGGATACAACGTATACTTTGAATTCAAAGATGACATGATGCTCCTGTCTAACCGCTTTAAGGATAAGCGTGAAGCAGTAGAGGCAGAGATTGGTGCACTCCGTAAAGAAGTAGCATTCGTTAACGATGCACTTAAGTTAGATACACGTATGGTCGACCGTACAGTATCTAAGTTTGCATGGGCGGAGCGTTTACGTAACGACTTTGCCAAAGAGCGTGCAGCTCGTAAGTTAGAAGGCACAGAAATTCCTGGTCGTGAGACTGGGCTAGGTTCAATCGTACAGGGATTCTATCAGAAGAACCCACTATCTGCGCCTATCCGCTTTGTTGAGCGTCTAACTGATGAAGCTCCTCGTGGAACAGTAAACTTTAATGAGCCTCTGATGGCGGTTGAGCGTGTACGCACAAACATTCGCGCTGCTGTACAGGCAAAGCAGATTATGCCTGAAGAGGCACGTACATTTTTAGATGACTTCGTCAAGGCTCCTAACGAGATTGACAAGTTTAACTTCGTTGAGGCATTCAATGATACACTTATCCAGCGTTCTGCTGCTAAGTACGGGGTCTCCCCGCTGATTGCTGACGAAGTTATCAGTATCTACCGTCGAGAGAACCGCAAGGTAGTATCTCAGGCAAAGACAGCAAAAGAACTAGATAACGCCTACTTCATTGACGAATCAGGCGAAATCATCTCTGACCCTGTACTTGTTACCCAATTAGCCAATGGTTCTAACATCATTAATGCTAAAGAGGTAGATGCAGCGTTCAAACGCTACGCTAAGAAGTATGATGCTGAAGCGGGATTGTCACAAAACCTGCTACTAGGTGGTAAGTTTATAGCAGATGAGTTCAATGGGCTATGGCGTGGCTTTACACTAGCCCGTGCGGGTTACCCAATCAACATTATCCGCGACTCTGCACTACGTGCATGGGGAGATGTCTCGCTCTTTGGCGTGTTCAAAGAACTTGGCATCGAAACAATGGATTCTTTGACACGCAATACTAACAGCGTCAACAAGATTAATGACTGGGTTAAGGGTGTATCTAACCCAACCAAGAACATCGCTAGCATTCGTGAAAATATTGAAGTACGTTTGCGTACTATTAATTTACTAGAAGCTAAGTTAAAGGATTCAAAGTATGACTTTGACAATCCTCCTAAGGTTGTAACAGACTCAGTTGCCCGTACATTAGAGCAACATAAGCAACTTAAGAACACTGTAGCAGAACTACGTCGTCAAGAAGCAGCCCTTGCAACAGGTATTAAGTCAAAGCCAGTAGGCCGTGACAAGGTTACTGTGAGTGGATATGATTTCCCTGCTCCATTCTCAGGTCGCTTTGGTGCAATCTCACGCCAGCAGTTGACACAGAAGGATGACTTGCGTCGTGCTCTAGCATCTGCCAAGGAACTAGAGATTGAAAGCATTCGTCGTGACCGTACTGGCAGCATTCCTATTGTTGCAGCAGAGAACGAAGCAAAGCATCTACAGGCTTGGGAGCAAATCCTAAACGATAAGATTCGCTTTGATGACGTAGCACGTCAGATTCTTGCAGGCAAGAAGAAGAGCGATGTTATTCTATGGATGAAAGACCCAGCAAACGTACAGTATCTTGAGCGTTTCGGTACAGGTATTACAGCAAATACAGCCTATGAGCGTATTAAGACTGTTGTAGATACATGGGCACCTAACCTAGAACTACGTAAGTTAATCCTTGAGGACAAGCTTGACCTAGTTAAGTTGAAGCAATTGTACCCAGATGTACATCAACGCCCTATTGTTCTTACAGACGCAGTAGATGACATGATGGCACGCAGTAATGCGTACGGCAAGTTCCGTGATACACTTAAGGATACAGTTGCCTGGCTATCTACAGTACCTACAAGTCGCCTTATGTACAACCCATACTTCGCACTGAAGTACCAGCAGAAGTTACAGAACATGGTAACTATCGCTAATGCACAGGGTCGTCGTTTGACACTTGAAGATAAAGCCTTATTTGAGAAGACAGCACGTGAGTACGGTATCAGTGAGTATCGCAATAAGCTTAACTCATTCCACAAGGATATGAACTATGCTGGCGTTATTAACTATGTTCTTGCGTTCTTCCCTGCATTAGTAGAGCAGTACCGTGCATACGGTAAGATTGCTCTAGAGAATCCAGACTTTATTGCTAAGGCAGCACAGATTACTACACTACCAGGACGTGTTGGTGAAGTAGAAACTGATGCATTCGGTACTGAATACCTAAAGGTGGCTATGCCATTTACTGGTGTAGAGGGACGTATCCCTACTAGCTGGTTCAATCCTTTGAATCCCACTGGTGGAGCAATCATCTCTGCAGGACCATTGGCAACATTCTCTGTAAATGCTGCTGCAAAGAAGTATAACTTTGAGAACAAGTTTACTGACTTCTTCCTACCATTTGGTGCACAGTCTAACGTACTCCAACCATTGACACCTAATACACTTAAGCGTAGTGCTCAGGCATTCCAGGCTTACTTTATGCGTAGTGGTGAACAGTTTAACAAAGATGCAAATATGATTCTTTTGCAGAAGCGATTTGATTTTGCGCAGACAAAGGGCAGGCAACCTAATGCTGCTGAGCTAAAAGGATTATCAGATGAATCAGAAGATGGTGCAGTAGCGTTTTCAATGCTGCGTTTCTTCTCATCTGTTATGTTCCCAACACAGCCACGTCCTGTTACACCATTAACATTCTATGCTGATGAGTTAAACAAGATGCGTAATGCTGACCCTATCAATGGCGAAGAAGCATTCCTTGAGAAGTATCCTGATTTCTTCCTACTAACAACACGTCTATCTGATGCTACATCAGGTCTGATTCCAGATAAGACTGCTGTTACGCTAGCAAAGAACAACCCTGATGCTATCAAGAGTATCGTAGCATCAATTGGTGAGGAGAACCTAGGGGTTCTTGGTGCAGTATTTAATGATACTAACTATGCATTCTCATCTGCAGCACAGGCTTGGCTACAGACATCTAATATCCCAGGAACCAAGAAGAAGTTCCGTGAGGTTGGTGCATCTCTAGATGCTAGCCGCTCCTCTATCGTGAACAAGGGCTGGGATGACTGGTACAAGATGATTACAATTGTAACAGAGGAACTAGAAGCATCAGGCATGGACCCAGCAAAGGGCTTTGGAAAGTCTATTATGGACAACTATAAGGCCCAGTTTGTTGAGGCTCAAAAGACTTCTAACAACCTATGGTATGAAGAGAAGATTGAGAACTCATTCGGTGGTAGCACCAGCAAGCAGGCAGATGCCGTGCGTGCTTTGACTATTGCACTCAATGATGACAAACTAGGTGCAGAACTATTAAAGCAGCCTAGATTCTCTACTATTGTTGAGTATCTAAATCTACGCTACGATGTCTACGATGGCCTAAAGTCTATGGGAACAACCATTGATTCTAAGAAGGCAACACAGTTACGTTCAAACGTAGAGACAATTGTTAACACAATGAAGAAGAAGGATATCAACTTTGCTAAGTTCTACGAGCGTTACTTCTCGGATGATAAGTTTGACTACGTATATGAGGAGCAGAAATAATGGCAATTGATAATCCAGTAGGACGAGGAGTTAACTCGTCAAATGCTGTTCCCGTTACATCATCTGTTACTGGAGTTGGTGTATTAGCACCAGTCTCGTCAGCATGGGCAAACAACATCAATAGCAGACTGCAGGATGCACGCATTGGTCTTGCGCCTACATCATTCCAGCAAAGCGCAAGCCTAGTTGACAGTTTTACTAAGCCTCAGTTGACTAACATTGCCAAGGTTCTTAAGAGCCTAGGCTACAGCAAGTCACAGATTTCTACTGGCATGAAGGTCAAGGATATCCTAGTATCTGACTTTGGTACAACACTAGCGTCATCTAAGACATACAACGACTTTGTTAATACAGTATCAGTTGACGTACTTACAGGACTCAATACAGATGCTAATGCAAACGTACCAACTCAGACTATCCAGAAGTATGACCCAGTTGTACTTGGCAAGTTGATTGACAATATCTACCAGGAGACACTAGGTCAGCCAGCAACTGAGGCACAAAAGGCTTTGCGTCTAGCAGAACTTGAAGGCATGATTAATACTGGTACAACCACTACAACCAAGAAGGTTGGTGGCAAGAACGTTGTTACAGTAACTCCAGGCTTTAGCCAAGAGCGTGCAACAGCAAGCATTGAGGAACAACTCAAGGTTATGAACCCAGATGAATTCGACCGTAAGAAGCGTATTGACTTCCAGGGTTGGCTATCACAGAATGTGGCAGGTGCATAAATGGCAGCAGCAGATGATGCTAACCTAGCAAGAATTGCAGGTATGGGCGAAGCAGATGCAACTGGTATTGCTACCGCTGCATCTTATGGTATCAGTGAGGCGCTACTAGCAGCCTATCCTGAACTACAAAATGTTTACTTGCTATTCAAAGAGGGCAAGAACGCAGCAGCTCTTGAGGCTTTGTACGCTACAAACTACTACAAGAACCTTAGCCCAACAGTTAAGCAGCGTAGCAAGTTAAAGTTAGAGCAACCTGGCGTATACTCTGACTCATTTGAGAAGTATAAGTTACAGGCTAAGAAGCGTCTGGTACAGACTGGCATCAAGATTGACGATGCTACACTTAACCAATTAGCACAAACAGCATACGACCAGGGTCTAGACGACAACCAGTTCGATATGCTAATCAAGACATCAGGCAAGATTCTTGGCTATGGTGGTACAACACTAGGTGATGTATCTACTTTACAGTCATACTCTCGTGCATTCGGTGTAGACAATATGTTTAACAAAGCATTCTGGGATTCACAGTCAGCAGAACTTGCTATCGGTAACACAACAACCCAGGACATTGAGGCTCAGATTCGTGAGACTGCTGCGAGCGCATACCCATCATACGCTGAGTCAATCCGTAAGGGTGTATCATTAGATGCTATCTCATCTGCATACAAGGCTTCTTACTCATCTATCCTAGAGGTAGACCCTGACTCGGTAACATACGAGAACCCACGTCTTCGCCGTGCATTACAATACATCGACCCAAAGACAGGACAACCAGGAGTTATGCCTATTTGGATGTTTGAAAAAGAACTACGCTCAGCACCTGAGTGGGAGTACACGAACAATGCTCGTGACACTATCGACTCACTAACCCTTAAAGTATTCCGTGATATGGGGATTGCATAATGAGAATTAATCCAGGCGTAATGATGACTGACGGTGGTGGCGATACTGTCCCTGGCGTCAAGGCTTCTACTCAAACAGCACAGGTAGAGACGCTACCATCTCCAGTAGGTGAAGATGACCCACGTTACTATACAGTAAAGGTTGGCACAACAGGCAAGACATCAGCACAACTTGCTGCTCTTGCAAACGCTCAGGCTACGGCAAAAGTTATTAATGAGAACGCTCCTGGAATGACATCTGTTATTGACCCAGGAACTGGAAGAGTTGTTACAACAAAGAAGGCAGTTTCGACTCCAACAATAGTTAATCCTCCTTATACTCCAACTCTAGTAAATACTCAAAATATTACTGACCCTGCAGTTCTTGCATTGATTCAATCTCTACAGTCACAACTTGCGACATTGACTTCAGCACAAAAGTCCGCACAAGACCAGGCTGCACAGGCAGCAACTCTTGCAGCGGCAGAGAAGGCAAAGCAGGCAGAGCAACAGCGTCAGTCAATCGTAGCAGTTCTTACTGACCGATTCCAAAAGTATGGTCTAGGAAGTCTTATCAATAAGATTAAAGACTTGGCAATTGATGGTGCAACAGAGGCAACAATTACTCTAGCACTTCAAGAGTCAGAGGAATACAAGACACGCTTTAAGGCTAACCAGACACGTATCGCTAAGGGTCTTGCTGTTCTACAGCCAGGAGATTACCTCAACCTTGAAGATGGATACCGTCAGGTATTGCGTGCATATGGTTTGAAGCAGTTTGATACTGATGCATATGTCCAGCAGTTTATTGCTAATGACATGTCTCCAACAGAGTTTTCTAATCGTGTGGTTACAGCAGTACAACGTGTACAGAATGCTGACCCTGCGATTGTACAACAGCTACGTGATTACTATGGCGTTGGTCAGCAAGACCTTGTCGCCTATGTACTTGACCCAGAGCAACAGTTCCAGAAGATTCAACGTCAAGTTGCAGCATCTGAGATTGGTGTAGCAGCAGCACGTCAAGGACTACAGGCTGGTGTATCTGTTGCTGAGCAACTAGCAGCACAGGGTGTTACACAAGCAGAAGCACAGAAGGGCTACGCAACTATTGCAGATATTCTTCCTACTGCTGAAAAACTTTCTGATATCTACGGCAAGACACTTGATACTTATGGTCAGTCAGAAGCTGAGCAAGAAGTATTCAACAGCCTAGCATCAGCACAACGTAAGCGTCAAAGACTTACAGCACGTGAAGTAGCAGCCTTTAGTGGTGCTGCAGGCACAAACAAGACAAGCCTTAGCACATCAAGCGTAGGGCAATTCTAGAATCCTGAACGGACCTATCGGCCCCGTCAGAGTAATAGACCGATAGTAGGAGCCAGCCAGTTTCCCCGAACTGAACTGTGGCCTGCGAACTAACAACGAATAGAAGGGTGGGTTGCTATGAGCAACAACTACTGGGACGACGAAGACGATGACCTCGATAACGAGTCAGAAACACAAATGGATGGCAGTGACTTACTTAAAAAGTTACGCAAAGCCAAGCGTGCAGATGAGAAGCGTATCAAGGAACTTACTGAGCAACTTGAGACATTTTCCAAGGCGCAGCGTGAGTCAACCGTCAAGTCAGTACTAGAAAAGAAGGGTGTAAACCAGAAGGCAGCACGTCTAGTTCTTAAGGATTTAGATGGTGATTTTTCAGAAGAGGCAGTTTCGAACTGGCTAGACGAGAACGCTGACCTATTTGGTATAGAGGTATCACAGAAACCTGACGCACAAAACCTAGCGGCGTTACGCCAGCAGGATGTCATGACACAGAATGCCGTTACACCAGACCGAGCACAGGACTTAGAACAGCGCATGGACAATGCAGGTTCTATGGAGGAACTCCTCAGCCTGATGCAGAGTCAACAATAATCAACCGTTCATAGTCAAGGAGACTAATTAAAAATGGCAAACGCATATACCGATACCGCGAGCACCTCGCTCGGCGGTACAGTTGGCGGCGCTGGTCTCGTACAGAAGGCATATGACCGCCTTCTCGAGTTCGCTCTCCGTTCAGAACCCCTAATTCGTTCTGTAGCAGATAAGCGCCCAGCAAAGCAAGCAATCCCAGGTTCAACAGTAGTTCTACAGAAGTACGTTGACCTAGACACAAAGACATCAACACTAACAGAGACAGTTGACCCAGATGCAGTAGCATTGTCAACACCAACATCTGTTACAGTGACACTTAACGAGTACGGTAACGCTGTACTTGTAACACGTGCGTTGGAACTATTCTCTCTAGCAGATGTAGACCCAGCAATCGCAAACATCATTGCATACAACCTAGCCGATTCTATCGACGTAGTTGCAATGAACACACTACGCTCAGGTTCAAACAACATCTTCGCAGGCAACGCAACAGCAGTTGGCAACGTAGATGCAGCCGATACACTAGACTCAGCAGACATCCGCAAGGCTGTTGCTAAGCTACGTTCAAACAAGGCAAAGGGCCGTCGCGGAGCAGCATACTGGGTTGGTATCCACCCAGAAGTTTCACACGACCTTCGTGCAGAGACAGGCGACCTCGGATGGCGCTACCCACAGTCACAGTCTGCTTCAGAAGCAAGCAAGATTTGGGCTGGAGAAATCGGTGAGTACGAAGGCGCATTCTTCGTAGAGTCATCACGTTTGTACAATGCTAAGTCAGGTGCAGACCAGACAGCATTGACAACAACAGCAGTAACAGTTGCAGGAACATCAGCAGGATTCACATTCGGCGTTGCTTCATCATCTGTTATCGCATCACGCGCTGAAGTTGGCGACAAGATTGCAGGAACAGGTATCGCTTCAGGTGCTAAGATTACTGCTCTTTCAACATCAGGTTCAACAACAACTATCACAGTTGACACAGCGAACACAGCAGCAGTTACAGCTACAACAGTTGTAACAGTAACACCAGTAACACGTGTCTTCGACACAATCGTTGCAGGTTCACAGGCTATGGCAGAAGCTGTAGCAGAAGAGCCACACGTAGTTATCGGTAACGTAACTGATAAGTTGATGCGCTTCCGCCCAATGGGTTGGTACGGCGTACTTGGCTTTGCAGTATACCGTGACGAGGCTCTATACCGAATCACATCAGGTTCATCAATCGCTGCTCTCTAGTAGTTAATTGACTGTGGGGCTAGGGAAACCTAGCCTCATGGTGAGTCCACTAAAGGAGGAGTCATGACAGAATATATCTTCAAGACACCAACTGTCGACGAAGGTTTCGAAGGAGTTCAAAGACTCTTTACGTTTTACAAACTAACACGTGGCATCAGTATTATTAGAGTTAATGGAACTTACCGTCAGGTGCGTTATCCATATGATGGTGATTTAGATACCTACCAGGAAGTATATCTTGGTGGTAGCGAATACACCGTAGATGAGGCAACTCGTGAGGCACTAATCAACGGAAACGTTGGAGTAACAACAGACAACTTCACAGCAATATAGGGGACATATGGGACACGAACACGCAAGCAAGGTTCTTGAGTGGGGTTACAAGTTAGTAGATGGAGACATGATTCCATACTCAGCATTATATGGGTGTGTGTATTGTGAGGCTACATCAACTGAGCCTTTCCCTGACGAGAACAATATCTTTATAGACCACACCAAGTGTGGACCTGATTGCTTTGGCTGCAAGGCTAGAGGACTTCAGATGAATACTGGCGATGCTAATAGTCAGCGAAGTGCACCACGTAAGCGCTTTGAGAATGAACTATCTGCATACGCTAACGCTAAAGCCCAAGGCATACAGCCTGGTGGTACATCAATGGAAAAGATTCGTGAGGCAGAGACTGCTTCCGAAGTATTGAATAAGCCATACAATGCTAATTCAATGCCAGATGCAAAAAATATAAATCAATCAACCGTAGCGGTAATGAAAGAGATAGGACAAATATAATGCCAATGGTCGGAGATAAGAAATTCCCATACACACCTGCAGGTAAGAAGGCAGCCAAGGCATATGCCGCTGGTGAGAAGATGGAATCCAAGTCTGAGAAGATGATGGAAATGAAAAAGGGTATGAAGAAGAAGGTTGCTAAGAAGGCCGTCGCTAAGAAGATGGTTATGAAGAAGATGGGCAAGAAGAAGTAATGCCAGTCCGTAAACCAGGCAAGTGCCGCAAGTGTGGCAAGTCAGATAAGGCGTGTAAGTGCTAATGGCTAAACAACGTAAATCAGCAGATGACCGTTCATTCATGGACAAGGTCTACAAGCCTGTTGCAGGCTATTTCAGCAATGTTGCTAAAGAAGGTTCAGAAGCCGCAAGAGCTTGGAGCCGAGCAGTAGATGCTAAGGACAGAGCACAGAACTACCCACCATCACAACGCCCAGCACTTAAGCAGGCAGCATCTGCTGCTGGCAAGAAGGCTGAAGCAGAGCGTGGACAGTTCCTAGGCTCACTTATCGGTAAGCGCTATGATAACAAAGGCAAGCGTAAGTAAATGAAGAACAAAGTTGAAAAAGTAATGGGAGAGTTTAAGCGGGGAACACTACACTCTGGTAAGGGTGGTAAGGTTGTTAAGTCTCGTAAGCAAGCTGTTGCAATTGCTCTCTCTGAGGCAGGCAAGTCAAAAGCAAAGAAGACTGTTAAGAAGGCGAAGAAAAAATAATGGACCCAAGACTAAAGCGAGCAGGAGTATCGGGCTTTAACAAGCCTAAGCGTACACCAAATCACCCAAAGAAGTCACACGTTGTTGTGGCGAAAGAAGGAGACAAGGTCAAGACTATTCGCTTTGGTCAACAGGGCGTTAGTGGTTCTCCAAAGAAAGAAGGAGAGTCAGCATCTTACGCAGCACGACGCAAGTCGTTTAAGGCTCGTCATTCAAAGAACATTGCCAAGGGCAAGATGTCTGCTGCGTATTGGGCGGATAAAGTCAAATGGTAAAGAAGAAGGCTAAGTCTAAAGTCAATGCGGCTGGTAATTATACCAAGCCAGCAATGCGTGCTTCTTTGTTTAAGAAGATTAAGGCAGGCTCAAAGGGTGGAGACCCTGGTGAATGGTCTGCTCGTAAGGCTCAGTTGCTTGCAGTTGAGTATAAGAAAGCAGGAGGCGGTTACAAGTAATGGCACTTGCTAAGTCACAGAAGTCCTTGAAGAAGTGGAATAAAGAGGAGTGGACAACCTCTGATGGTAAACCTTCTAAAGGCAAGAAAAGATATTTACCCAAGAAAGCATGGTCAGCGCTGAGCGCTTCTGAGAAGGAAGCAACTAACAAAGCAAAAGCTGCAGGCAATGCAAAGGGTAAGCAGTTTGTAAAACAACCAAAGTCAATAGCGAAGAAGGCTGCGAGGTTTAGATAATGGCAGGAACAGCAGGCAGTACATTTGCCGATGAACTCAACCGCCTAGCAAATGGTGGCACATACCCAGCACCGACTGCTTACAAGTCAGAGCAAGGTGCAGCTAATGCTTACGCATCTACTAGTGGACTAGGTATCATCGCTGCACTTAATATCAAGGCTAGCGCAAGCCGTCAGCCTAAAGACTACAAGATGCTTAATGCAATCTGTAATGAACTTGCTGGAACTACTGGGCTATCAGCCGTCGATGCATTGAGGACTATCTAATGACAACATTATCGCAAATGATTGATGAAGTTCTCATCAACCTTTCAGGTTATACCTACCAACAGGACCGCTCTACATACCTACGTACAGCCGTCAACACTCTGACATCTCCAAGTACCTCACCTACAATCCTATCTCTAGGCGATACAAGCAACGTAGGTAAAGGTATCCTTGAAGTTGATGAAGAACTTATGTGGGTCGATTCATTCGACCGTGTTGGTAACACAGCAACCGTTGCACCTTATGGTCGTGGCTATCTAGGCACACCTGCTGCTACACATGCTGCTGATGCGAAAGTTACTATCTCACCTATCTTCCCACGCTATGTTATTAAGAAAGCAATCAACGACACTATCCGTGCAATGGGTGCAAGCCTACTGTCTGTCAAGCAGACTACATTTACATTCAATGCAGCAATCAACACATATGAGTTCCAGGACTTAGCAATTGAAAACATTCTAACTATGTCATGGCAGGATACAGGTCCTTCTAAGGAATGGATTCGTATCAAGCGTTGGGACTTTGACCCACTAGCAGATGTTGATACTTGGGGTTCAAACTCACAGACTGTTACCATCTATGACTGGATTACTCCAGGACGTACAGTTAAGGTGATGTATGCCACACCTCCTACACCAATGGAAAACAGTACAGATGTGTTCACAACCACAACAGGATATCCTGAGTCAGCTCGTGATATCGTAATACTTGGAACATCATACAGACTATTGGCTTACCTTGACCCAGCACGTGCAGGTCAAATCAGCCCACAGGCGGACGAAACAGATGGCAAGCGCCCTTACGGTGCGAGCGCATCAGCAACAAAGCAACTCTTTGCTCTCTACTCACAACGTTTGAACGAAGAAGTAGCAACACAGCAAAACCAGTATCCGCCACGAATTCATTATACTCGATAGGAATATAAATGACAACACGCAATTACTCCTCTCGCTCACAGCAGACTACACTGACAAGTGCTGTCACCGCTGGTGCATCAACGATAGTTGTCCAGTCAGGTACTGCACTTCTTGGTGGCCAGTCTATTCCTGCGGGTACAACCTTTACAGTTGTTGTAGACCCAGATACAGCGCTCGAAGAAATCTTAGATGCCACTGCCGTATCGACTAACACCTTCACAGTAACACGTGCCATCGATGGTTCATCTGCCCAGGCTCACTCAGCAGGTGCAGTAGTTCGCCACATGGCAATCGGTCGTGACTACCGCGAAGCAAATACCCATATCGAGGCTTCTACAGGGGTTCACGGCATCTCAAATGCCTCATCGGTTGTCGGAACAACAGACACTCAGACACTGACTAATAAGACCCTTACAAGCCCTACAATTACCAACCCAAGTATCTCTGGTGCAGGGGTAGATGCAAGCATTGTATTTGAGGGTGCAACAGCAGATGCCTATGAGACGACACTGACTGTAACTGACCCTACACAGGATAACACAATCACCCTGCCTAATACAACAGGTACAGTGGTAATTGCTACAGCCACACAGACTCTTACAAACAAGACTTTAACAAGCCCAACCATCTCAGGCTCACCAGTTATTACTGGTCTATCCTCTGCTGGCATGGTAGCATCATCTGCTACTCCTAAGGACTACGTAGATAGCATTCTAGGTTCAGCAACTGCAGCAGCCACATCGGCTGCTAGTGCAGCAACTAGTGCAACCTCTGCTGCTACAAGCGCTACAAGCGCAGCAGCATCAGCATTAGCGGCAGCAACATCTGCTACAGCCTCAGCAAGTTCAGCGACAGCAGCAGCAACCAGTGCTACTTCAGCAGCAGCCTCTGCCACAGCAGCGGCCACTAGTGCAACTAGTGCATCTAATAGTGCTACCGCAGCGGCTACTTCAGCCACATCTGCTGCTGCAAGTGCAACGACTGCTGCTAACTCAGTAGCAACAATTGCAGGCTATGCAACATCTTCTGCAAACTCTGCTACCGCTGCAGCAACTAGCGCAACAAGCGCTGCTGCAAGTGCAACTGCTGCATCTACATCTGCAACATCAGCATCTAACTCAGCCACCGCTGCTGCGACATCAGCGACTTCTGCTGCTGCATCAGCTACCGCTGCTGCTACAAGTGCTACATCTGCTGCAGCAAGCGCCGCTGCCGCTGCTGCTGTGCTAACAGGTGCATTCGATGCTAAGGGTGATTTACTAGTTGGAACAGGCACAAACACATTTGACCAACTAACAGTAGCTGCAACTAATGGTTATGTTCTAAGCGTTAACAGTGCAACAGCAACAGGACTTGAATGGACTGCAGCAAACCCTGGTGACATTACAGGAGTAACTGCTGGCACAGGATTGACAGGTGGTGGAACATCAGGTGCTGTAACAGTATCTCTTGACACTTCTAGCGTGTACGTAGTTCCTACACAGACTGGTCAAAGTGGTAAGTATCTCAAGACTGATGGTACAACTTCATCTTGGTCAACAGTAGATTCACTACCTAGCCAGACTGGTAATGCTGGCGAGTTCCTCACAACAGATGGAACAACAGCATCTTGGGCAGTAGTTGCAGGTTCTCTTGCACAGCCAACTGAACCAACATCTCCTACAGATGGACAAATCTGGGTAGATACAGATGGCACAGCACTTATCAATCAGTTGCTGCGTTGGTCTAAGGCTCCTGCTAATGGAACAACGACACTATCTGGCAATGATGATAACTCAGTACCACTATCCTACAGCGTAGGCTATGAGCAGGTATTCCAGAACGGTGCGTTACTTGCACGCGGTTCTGACTACACAGCAACTAATGGCACAAGCATCTCATTGACTAACGCTTCTGTAACTGGAGATATCTTTGAAGTCTTTGCTGCCCAACCTGTAGCAATCTCTGATGTGTACACACAGACTCAGGCTAACTCAGCATTTATTAGCAAGTCACTGACTACCACTACTGGTGACATTATTTACGCATCAGGTGCTAATACACCTGCTCGTCTAGGTATTGGTTCTACAGACCAAGTACTTAAGGTATCTGGTGGGGTTCCAGTATGGGCTACACCTGCTACTGGTGCGTTAACTAAAATTGCCTCAGCGTCTTTTACGTCAGTAGCAAGCACTGGAACGACTTTTGATGGTGTATTTACAAGTGCATATACTAATTATATAATTGTTGTAAATGGGTCAGCAGGTAATGACCTAAGATTGCAAGCCCGTGTAGGTGCAACAACCCACGCGACCAGTTATTTGTATGGTGGTCAAGCCATTCCTTATACTGGTTCGGCTGCTCTTGTTCAAGGTAATACAACCGCTTGGAATCTACAAACTTTTAGTGGTGTCGCTCAAAATCAAGTAACTATAAATATTTCCAATGTTGGTAATGGTTCACAGTTACCAGTATTTACCTCTATTGGTGCAAACTACAGTTATGGTGGTGTCACTGTAAATGGCGGTATTATTAATACTTCTATTGCTGCTACTGGATTTATTTTATCCGTACCTTCTGGAACAATGACAGGAACCGCTTACGTCTATGGATTGGCTATCTAATGAAAACTAAAGAAGAAATTATTACTCAATTAAAAACAGAAAATCCAACTATCAAAGTTGGTTCTGACCTTATAGGTTATACAGAATTGACAACCGAAGAATATGAAGCAACAATTTTGGAATGGGCTGATTTTGAATTAGAAAAAGCCAATAGAGAAACAGAGTTAGCAAATATTAAAGCCAATAAATTAACTGCATATCAAAAAATGGGATTAACCCAAGAAGAAATTGATGCTTTGATGCCACCAGAACCAGAACTATTAACAGGGAGCAACTAATGGCAACTATCAGTAATACACCAAGACCAGGCTATGTCTGGGATGCTACAGATAATGTCTGGTATCCAATCGGAGTAGGTGCTCATCAGCATACTAATGCTGCCGATACTCCAGCGGTAATGCCTTACTCTACCTATGCTGCTGCTGGCAAGAACAAGATTCTTAATGGTGATTTTAACATTAATCAAAGAAACTTTACCAGCGTTACAACTGACTCAACTTATGGTTTTGATAGATGGAAATTGTTTATCAATGGTGGAACAAATACATATACACCACAAACTTTTACTCCAGGAACTGCTCCAGTTTCAGGGTATGAAGGAACAAACTTTGCTAGAGTTGCCATTTCTGCTCAATCAATTTCTGCTAACTACACATTCCTTTCACAAGCCATTGAAAATGTAAGAACATTTGCTGGTCAAACAGTCACAATGTCTTTCTGGGCAAAGGCTGCAAGTGGTACTCCAAAGATTGCTGTCGTTGCTACCCAAAACTTTGGTAGTGGTGGAAGTCCAAGTGGCTCAACAACAACCAATGGTGGAACAGTAACTCTTTCTACATCTTGGGCTAGATACTCAACAACATTCACAATTCCTTCAATTGCAGGTTCCACAATTGGAACTACTGCAAATAGTTCTTTTTTAAGAATTGATACTTGGTTATCTGCTGGTTCAGATTATCCGCAAGCACAAGGAATTGGTATTCAAAACAACACCTTTGACATCTGGGGTGTTCAGTTAGAAGCAGGTTCTACAGTAACAGCCTTCCAAACTGCTACTGGTAATCCAGCATCTGAGTTGGCTGCGTGTCAGCGTTACTATATTCGTATTGGTGGCGCGGCTGCTTATGAAACAATTGGATTAGGTTTTGGCTGGTCTACTACTCGCGCAGGTATTTATCTTTATTTACCTGTAACAATGAGAATAGCCCCAAACACTTTAGATTATGCACTTCCTTTAGATTTATCAGATTCGGTTACGGCTTCAGCCATAACAAGTGCAATTATTACCAACGCTGGTAAAAATGTTGTAGTTTTTAGAGGCGATGTCGCTTCTGGTTTAACGCAATACAGACCTTACAATCTAACTACAAATAATTCTACAAGCGCCTATGTCGGCTTAAGTGCGGAGTTGTAAAATGGATAATGTAAAATACATAACAGACCCAGACGGAACAGAATACGCCATCATTGACCGAGGCAATGGTGAGTTTACCAGTATGACCAAGGCTCACTATGACGAACTACAGAAGCAAGCAGACCAACCAATCGGGGGTAACAACTAATGACCAGAGCCTATAACACAGCCACTACTCAGCAAAACTCTGGTGGTGCAGTAGCAGGTGTAACTGCTGGTAAGAACGCATTTATTAATGGTGCGTTTGACATTTGGCAGCGTGGAACATCTATTAATGCCTCTGCTTCTGGTACTCCATACGCAGCAGACCGCTGGACAATTTTTTCAGGAAATACAGGAACAGTAACTCGTCAAGCAACTGGTGACACCACAAACCTACCTAACATTCAATACTGTGCAAGAGTACAAAGAACTGCAGGTGGTACTGGAACGGGTGCATTTTATTTTGGACAATCTATTGAAACCATTAATTCAATTCCTTTTGCTGGCAAAACTATTGCTTACTCTTTCTATGCTCGTGCTGGTGCTAACTTTTCAGGTTATTTAACTGGTAACTTTTTAGCAAGTACAGGTACAGACCAGAACTATGTGACGGGTACAATTACTGGACAAACCACAGTAATTTCAACTGGAAACATTCCTCTTACAACAACCTGGCAACGCTTTACTTTTACGGGAACAGTTCCAACAAATGCAACGCAAATTGGTCAATTCTTTTATTCAACAGCAACTGGTACCGCTGGTGCTGCTGATTACTACGAAATTACTGGTGTTCAACTAGAGGTAGGCTCAGTAGCCACACCATTTAGTCGTGCTGGTGGAACAATCCAAGGAGAATTAGCCGCCTGTCAGAGGTACTATCAAAAATCATTTGACCAAGGAACGACACCAGCAAATGGAACATCAGCAAATGGACAAGTTTATTACAACAGGCAAGCAGCCAGTGGCTCTATTGAACCAACTGTCTGGGTAAAACTTTCTCCAACAATGCGAACTGCACCAACCGTTGCTTTGTATAATCCATATTTAGCAAGTCCTGGTGGGCAATGGTCAGATGGTTCTATTTCTTCGGCAAATGCAAGAACAATAAATCTAAGTGATAGCGGATTTACTATTGACAACACGGATGTTACTTACTCAACTACTAATTTTGCAATTCAATATTCAGCAAGTTCGGAGTTATAAAATGGAATATACATACGAAATTATTACCGCAAAAGGTGCAAGTACATTAAAGCGTACTGATACTGATGGAGAAGTGGTTTGGATTCCAATGAACGAAGCCAATTCAGACTATCAACGCTATCTAAATCCTGAGGCGGAACAATCCACACCAATTCTGCCTGAGTAATTTGCCTACTTGACAAGGTATGCCATAATAGTATATAGGCAACATTGCCATAACATAAGGGGACACAATGGCTAAAATCAACAAAGGAACGCTAGCCCTAGGCTGGTGTGACAACGGTAACACTGATGGCAAGTTCACAGAAGGCATCGTTAGCGTAGCATTACAGGCTGCCAATAACGGCATTCAACTGACCCATAGTATGCGAGTACAAGGCAATCAGATTGGCAGACAACGCCAGGTTCTGTTTGACTACTGGGCTGACCAGATTAAGAGTGACTGGCTACTATGGATTGACTCAGATATTGTAGTCAACATGGAGGTTGTTGCAAAACTCTGGGACGTAGCCGACAAGGTTAACCGACCAGTAGTAAGTGGCACATACTTCATCTCTAAGGAGAATGAGGGTACATTGGCAAAGCCATACCCAGCATTGTTCTTTGATGTTGACGACTTTACTATCCAGCATGTACACCCACTACCACCTAATGAACTTATCAAGGTAGATAGTGCAGGGTTTGGATTTGTGCTGATGCATAAGTCAATTATCGAACCTATGCGTAAGGCATTTCCTGGTCAGTCAATGTTTGCAGAACAAGAAAACGTTGGCGACAAGTATGTAGGTGAGGACATTGTTTTCTTCCGCAAGATGAAGGAAGCGGGCATTCCACTACATGCACACACTGGTGCATTAGTACGACACATTAAGCGATTCTCGCTTGACGTTGGATACTATGATATGTACTGGACATTAGACATGATTAAACAAAAAGCAAAACAACAAGGCTAAGGAGTCTACGTGGCTGGTCGTGATATTACCGAAGGTCGTGCAACGCGGGCGATTGCTGTTGACGTAGGTGTAGTTTCTACTACAGCTATCTGGCAGAATACTGATGTAGCATATGATACTGCTATTGGTGGTATGCCATTCATTTATGCAATCAGTGACGCACGCCCATATATCCGACAGACCGCACCATTCCGTAAGGAACAGTTTGACAATCAGACTGAACCAGGTGAGCAATCACTTACTGGTTGGTGGATTCGTAGCCAGCAATCTTTCCACGCAGGGGACGGTATTACTTTCTATGACCCAGCACAGACAACATCTAACTCACCTGACCACTATCGCTTTGCCGATAGCAAGGGTGTAGATATCTGGACACCTGGTGAGGTAACCCTACTTAGCGATGTTAATGTAGGGCATATCACTACTGGTGCTGTCAAGGCCAATGGTCGACCTAATCAATATCTACGTTCTATCAAGTGGAATAATACGCCAGGCGTACTGCTTGCCGATGAGTATGATGTTGACAAGATTGATACTGATGGTAATGAAACACACTTCATTAACTATAACTCAGGAACTGACTCAGCAGTCTATGCTATCTGCGATGATGGAACATACGCATACTGGATTACAAACACATCCACCAAGAAGACTGTATACAAGAAGCCATTGACTGGCACCTCTGCATCTACTGCAGATGTTACATTGATGTTTGATGAGATTGGAACAATCTCTAACGCAGCAATGGAGTACGTCAAAGAGCGTATTGTTATGTGCGCTGATAATAAAGTCTATGAGTTTGCACCATCTGCAGTTGCTATGCCTACTGCTGTATACACACACCCATCAACGACACATGTCTACACATCAGTAGCTGCGTCTGGTCCTGCTATCTATGTATCAGGTTATAACGGTATACAGTCTAGCATTATTAAGTTTACATTGTCAACTGCTGGTGTTATGCCAACTTTGACATCTGCTATTACTGCAGCAGAAATGCCAGTAGGTGAAATCATTCACAAGATTCACTACTACTTAGGCTACATGATGATTGGTACTAACAAGGGTATCCGTGTTGCTACAGTCAACGACAGCGATGGTTCATTATCATATGGTCCACTCATTGTAGAAACATCACAACCAGTTTATGACTTTGCTAGCCGCGACCACTACGTGTGGTGTGCTACTGGAGTAGATGGTGAGCCTGGTGTTATTCGTATTGACTTAAGCCTTGAGGTTTCACCTCTACGTTTTGCCTATGCTAACGACATTTATTATGGTGGAATATCTGGACGAGTTACTACTGCATGTGCATTTGCTAATGGCACTGAACAGTTAGTCTTTGCATCTACTGGTCTAACTGTTGGCGGTACAATTACCAACAAAGTCATGACATCAGGTGTTGCAACACTGACAACTGCATCTGCTCACGGTCTAACAACAGGTGATAGCGTATGGGTAGAAGGTGTTGACTCTAACTTCAATTCATCTACTGGCCCATGGACAGTCACTGCAGCTACAACAACAACCTTTACATATACCAGTGCAGTCACAGCAACAGTAACATCTACTGCTGTAACATCTGCTACTGCCGTAGCCAATACTCCTGGCTCAACATACATCGAAGATGCCACTGACTTAATCCCAACAGGATACCTGACTACAGGCTACATCAGGTACAATACGCTAGAGCCTAAGAACTTCAAGCGACTTGTTGCTCGTGGTGATTTTGAGTATGGGTCTATGACCCTTGAAACAGTTACCGCTGACGGTACTGAATACGACGTGGTTGCATACGATGCATCCGTCCCACCAGTTGAGGTAACTACATCTAACCCACAGGAAGCACAGGAGTACCTAGCCTACAAGTTTATCCTATACCGCGACGGGGACGACGCATCACAAGGCCCAGTAATGAAGGGCTACCAGGCGAAAGCGACTATCGCTACCCCTCGCCAACGAGTAATGAGATTCCCCGTCTATTGCTATGACGTGGAGACAGACCGATACAATGTACAGGTTGGGTATGAAGGCAGAGCCTTCGACAGAATTGCCCTACTAGAATCCATTGAAGAAAATGGTGACGTTGTCACATGGCAAGACCTAACCACAGGTGAGTCACGCCAGGCTGTCATTGAACAAATCTCATTTACCCGCCTCACACCTCCTGACCGTGGCTTCACGGGCTATGGTGGTGTCATTGATATTACGATTAGGACTGTATAATGTCTTCTGCTCAATGGCTAGGTCTAGCCGTATCCGTCTGCACACTCGTCGCAGCTTTTGCTACATCAGTTCGCTGGTTAGTCAAACACTACCTCTACGAACTCAAGCCTAACTCAGGCTCAAGCCTTAAGGACTCAGTCATTAGACTGGAAGAGAAGGTAGAAATCCTATACCAGATTATGATTCAAAGAGGGAAAGATGAACAACGATGAAGCCTGTTGCCAAGAAAGCCACACCTGCCGCTATTGCTGTCCTTCGACAAGCCACCAAGATATCGCCATCGCGTATGAAAGCATCCGATGGACTTCTGCCGTCGAAAGCACATCAGGCACAGAACCCCAACAGCGACCATAACACAGGCCTTGCTGTTGATTTAACCCATGACCCTGCACGCAACATCGACTGCCATGAAATCTATGAGGAGTTGAAGAAGGACAAGCGTGTCAAGTATCTAATCTTCAAGGGTCAGATATGGATGCCAGGTCGAGGCGACAAGCCATACACTGGTAGCAATCCACACAATAAGCATTTACATATATCAATCAAGGACAACTGTGGGAATGATGACTCCCCATGGTTCCCATGGTTAGACAAGCCTAAGTTCTCTACTGCTGACCAAGCCAGGTTAGCGGCATCTAGACTAAAGCCACTACCAAAAAAGAAAGAGAAGAAATGAAAGCACTTATCAAGAAGTTCCTTGGACCGAAAGAAGTAGCTGCTATCAAGTCCTACCTTCGTGCGTTGCTGGCTTCAGCAATCACTATGGGTATCGCTTTGCTAACAGATATGCAACCTGAGTATGCGGTTGTCATCGGTGCTATGGCTGCTCCACTGGCAAAGTGGGCAGACAAGAATGAAAAAGAGTACGGCAGAGGAGCCGAATAATCCCCATTTAAGGGCCCTAGCAGGCCCATAGAGACAAGAAACCCCCCTTCCTAAGGTAATCACCCTAGGTTGGGGGGTCTTTTGTTGTTTCTACAGGTCTTCGTCGTCGGCTTCGAAGTCCTCAACTAGGTCTTGGAAAGCCTTCATGTCTTTCTTGAATCGGTACTGTCTGTATCTTTCAATCAGTTCTAGATAGACATCGCGTACAGCGATGGCTAGTAGTACTCCAAAGAAAACTTCTAACATAGTATCTCCTATAGTATAATATATATATTATATATAATAACCCCCGAAGGGGGTTTATATTATTATATATTAATATTAATTATACACACTGAATCTGAGGGTGTAAGTAAGCGAATCAGGTACGCCTATTGGCACTGATGCCTGAGTGTGTTATAGTTGCGGAATGATTCAACTTGGAGATTATGAATTACCTGAACACGTGAGTTACTCAGCGTTCAGTACATACGTGGACTGTGGATATCAGTACTACCTAGGGCGATTGCTTCAGGTACCTGAGGAGCCATCAGTCTGGTCAGTGGGGGGTTCTGCCTTCCATACAGCTACAGAATTGTGGGACTTAGAGAATGCTGAATAGTGAACTATGGGCGAAAGCCTGGGCACAAGAGGCTGAAGGCAAGGACCTAACTAACGCTCGCGTTGGTGGTCGTGCTACTAAGGCTAACCCAAACAAAGAAGATGTTAACTTCTGGCAATCGACTGGACCTCAATGGGTCCAAGCATATATCGATTGGCGTAAGGCTAACCCTGACTGGAAACTGTGGAAGACACCACAGGGTGCACCAGCCATTGAGTTAGCGATGTTACCTGAATTTGCTGGCGTGCCAGTCAAGATGATTCTTGATAGGGTGTTTGAAGTCAATGGCGAACTAGTAATCGTCGACTTAAAAACCTCTCAGCAAACACCAACCAATACACTTCAACTTGGATTCTACAAGGTCGGTATGTTAAAGACCTTTGGTATCGATGTTAAGTGGGGGACTTATTGGATGGCACGTCAGCACGGTGTGTCACCTCTTGTTAGCCTCGAGCAGTACACAGAGGATAAACTTGAGTACCTTGTTGCAGGATTTGACAAGGCTCGTAAGGCTGGAATATTTTTACCGAACACAAACAACTGCCAATATAAATGTGGACTGACAGCACATTGTCAGTTCTCAACGAAGATAGGATAACAAATGGAAGACTGGAAACTGCAAGTCAGTTACAAGACACCTGCTGGGGATATGATTAATATCCGTGCTAATACTGCTGATGAACTCAGCGTGTTACTAGAAGGCATTGGTGATTACTCAACACAAGTAGCAGCCGTACAACGATTGGTTGTTGGTGCATACAACGCTGCCCCTTTGGGGACCACGCCTTCAACTCAAGGCACAGCGCCATCCACATACTCCGCTCCAACCCAGGGGCAGGGTCCGTCACTTACACCTCCACCAAGCGCAGTAACACCATCAGGGACAGCGAGCCCGACGTGCATACACGGAGCGAGAATCTTCCGACAGGGAGTGAGCAAAGCCAGTGGAAAGCCTTACGCTTTCTGGGCATGCCCAACCCCACAGGGGACTCCCGACCAGTGCAAGCCAGTAAACTAAAACGTTGATGAAGGAACGCAGCTACCGACGCACACCACGTAAGTGGCTGCGTTCTTTCTACACAGAAGGGAATGAATCAGGATGCGTACACTTGTCCGCTCAGTTGGTCGTTCCAGTATCGGTGGAGAACCGCTCCCTAGTTGCTTTAAGGCATTCGAAAGTAACAAGATTATCATTAGGCGCTCTGAGGTTTCGATGTTCGCAGCAGCGCCTGGAGTCGGAAAGTCAACTCTAGCACTGGCTTTAGCGCTGAAGATGAAAGTGCCAACACTTTATATCTCAGCAGATACCAACGCACACACAATGGCTATGCGATTAGCCTCAATGATTTCAGGTAAGTCACAGACTGATGTCGAATCGCTAATGAATACTGACCATGGTTGGACAAAGGCAACACTTGCAAAGGGTAGCCACATTGTATGGTCGTTTGAATCAGCACCAACTCTACAAGATATTGATGAAGAAGTGCAAGCCTTCGAAGAACTATGGGGTTGTCCACCAACATTGATTGTTGTAGATAACTTAATGGATGTAGCCACTGATGGTGGCGAAGAGTTCGCATCAATGCGAGCAATCATGAAGGAGTTAAAGTATCTTGCTCGTGCAACTAATGCTGCTGTTGTTGTACTCCATCATACTAGTGAGGCTGTACAAGGGAGCCCTTGCCAGCCGAGAAGCGCCATACAAGGTAAGGTTGCTCAGTTACCTGCTCTTATCTGTACACTTGGTGTTGTTGGTACTAGCATGGGTGTGGCTCCAGTAAAGAATAGATACGGTAGAGCTGACGCAGGAGGAGGACTCATGACATGGGTTGCTTTCAATCCTGAGTACATGTTCATTGATGACATACCAGAGAATGTTTAAGGAGAATAATGTTAATGGAAAAAACGCTTAAGATTATGAAGCAAGAAGCATATGTCGAAGGTTGGCAGGATGCGGTAGCTGCATTAACTAAAGAGTACGAAGATAGATTACGTTCAGTCATTGAGAAGTTCGAACTACCAAAGGAATACGAAGTAGATGACGACACGGAAAAGCCACAAGGCTAGAGGTGCAACCTTTGAATCAGATATCAGAGACTGGTTTAGAGCAAATGGATACGACGCTGAACGACTTGCTCGAACTGGTACAAGAGATGAGGGCGACGTTGTTGTCCGCAAAGACTTCCTTGGAAGCATTGGCGTTATCGAATGCAAAGCCCCAGGTGCTGGCAATAAGGTCGACCTCAGTGGGTGGAGCAAAGAAGCCCAACTCGAAGCAGTTCATTACGCAGAAGCACGAGGACTATCGCAAGAAGAAGTTGTTGCAGCTCTTGTCATTAAAGCAAGAGGCAAGTCGATAGCAGATGCATACTTAGTACTACGATTAGGAGATATATTCGGTGAATGATTTACCCAGTATCAAGTCCGTGCTTGAGCACTATGGTGCTAGCATGCGTCGTGACCATGGGCAAGTCAACCTGAAGTGTCCGTTCCATGGTGACTCACATCAAAGTGGAACTGCAAACCTAGACGAGAATCTATTTGTTTGCTTCGCATGCGGTGTACAAGGAAACAGTTTACAAATTATAGCACAACAAGAAGGATGTGACATACGTGGCGCAGCAAAATTCGCAGAAGGAACTCTTGGGCATAGCGTCCAAAAAGTACCAGGAAAGCATCTATCAGGCAGAAGGCTACCTTCGAAGCAGGGGTATAACTCTGGAGGTAGCACGGTTGGCACGATTAGGCGTAGTAGAGGAGCCTGAACCAGGACATGAAGCATACACAGGTAGACTTAGCATCCCGTATATTACTAAGACTGGGGTTGTTGACTTGCGCTTTAGGTCTCTCAATCCTGCCGTGGAACCGAAGTATATGGGTATGGTTGGAAGTGATACTCGGATGTATAATGTTCTTGATATCGAGCGTGCTGGTGATTGGATTGGCGTCTGTGAGGGCGAACTTGACACGCTTACTATGTCACGCATGGTTGGAATTCCCTGCGTTGGCGTTCCTGGGGCGAACTCTTGGAAGAAGCACTATACAAGATTACTTGCAGACTTCGAGAGAGTCTTTGTCTTTGCCGACGGTGACGCACCAGGAAGAGAGTTTGCCACCAGCCTATCCCGTGAACTCCCAGTCACCACGATATCTTTCGGAGACGGAGAGGATGTTAACTCAGCATATACTAAGTACGGGGCGGGCTTCATTAAAGAGAAGATGGGATTAACAAATGAGGAATAAATTAAATCCATGTCCAGAATGTGGACAGGAGTTTGAGAATGTCTTCGATGCAACAGACCATCTGCTTGAAGAGGACGAAGAGTTTGACCCAGCATTGGTGCTACCTAATGGCTATCGCCTAATGATTGGTTCGCTATTGCGCTGTATGTATCGCTATGCAAATGACCCTGAACAGATACGAACGATAACACAAGACACGTACTTGACTTTGTTCTCAGCCGAGACAGACCCTGATACTGTGTTGGATGTTATTGAAGATATGATTGTTGGCTCTAGCATGGTGGGAATTGATGATGAACTTAAACAGCTACTCGAAGATGGAGAGTGAAGAAATATGGCAGATTATCCAATACGTATCAGGACTGGGATTGAAGATAGAGTCGTATCAGAAACAAGACGGGCAGTTAAAGATAACTTTGACAGTCCCTCTGTTGCTCGGGAACTTCACCTCGAAACACACTTAAGCAATACAGTCAAGGAACTGTCTGACTTATTGTTAAGTAAGCATAGGGACTACGGCCCTAAGAATATTTCGCAAGCCCCTGGTGGGCCTATCAACGGCTTGCGTGTACGGATGCATGACAAGTTGGCACGCATCAGTAATCTAGTCGATAGTGGTGCTGACCCTCAGCATGAATCATTGGAAGATTCATTCAAAGATATGGCTAACTATGCAATCATTGGATTGCTGGTACTACGAGGACAATGGGATAAATGAAACTACTTGACCTATTCTGTTGTGCAGGTGGAGCTTCTAAAGGCTACGCCTTAGCAGGCTTTGAGGTAACTGGTCTTGATGTTAAGCATGGTAAGAGATATCCATTTACTTACTTACGCAGAGACTTTAACACTGTTACTGTTGCTGAGTTGCAGGACTACGACGCAATCCATGCGTCACCTCCATGTCAGACTCATAGCATCACAAAGAACTTGCGTGAAGCACAGGGTGGGAAGACTAGTAAGTTGGACTTGCTTGAACCAGTGCGACAACTACTGATTGAATCAGGTAAGCCATATGTAATTGAGAACGTTAAGGGTGCACCACTTATCAACCCAATTCAGATATGTGGTTCATCCTTTGGCTTGAAGGTACGTAGGCATAGATTGTTTGAGAGTAATGTTAAACTCGAAGGCACGAAGTGCAAGCACAAAGAACAGGGTAAACCTGTTGGTGTGTATGGAGCTATGAATGATAACCCTCAAGGGTTAGATAGAGCGACAGGTAAGTATGTCTATGGTGGCACAACTGCCAAGACTATTGAAGAAGCACGTGAAGCAATGGGAATTGACTGGATGATTTGGGGCGAACTGGTCGAAGCAATACCGCCAGCGTACACAGAGTACATTGGGAGACAACTGATGAAGGAGTTAACTAATGACAAACAAGTCATCGTTTGATTTAGATTTTGGGTACGGACGCAAGGGTGAACAGTTAGTAGATGAGTTACTTACTGGTGGCAGAACTGTTGAAGTAAAGCGTGACCGCAAGTGGGCTAAGACTAACAACTTATACATTGAGACTGAGTGTTTCTTTAAGAAGATTGAGGACTGGGCACCATCAGGGTTAGGTGTAACTGAGGCTGCTTATTGGGCATTTGTGCTTGAAGAGAGTACACTTATTGTACCAACTGATGCACTCCGCTATGCGGTTAAAGAGTTTGGTAGAGAGATTACGTGTAACATTCCACCTAATTTGTCTAAGGGATTCTTAATTACAGTAGATGATTTAATGTCAGCGACACGACTATACAAGAAGGCAAAGGCAG
>JACCDP010726939.1_pt1 | contig 32416 bp, 22 predicted proteins | sample 7445841 | NCBI WGS metagenome assembly JACCDP01 (sample SAMN15323441, study PRJNA562643) | freshwater metagenome | isolation source: river surface water | place: USA:Blue River Watershed | collected 2017-08-17 | reverse complement strand
GTAGAGGAAAATGGAGATACTGTTATTATCAAAAAGAAACCGGATAGACCTTCTTTCATAAGACAAATTGGAAGTGATCTTAAAGAAGGCGAATTACTGTTAAGTAAGAATTCCATATTATCACCTTATTCTATAGGATTAATATTAAGTGCAAAAATAAAGGAAATTTATGTTTATGATAAACCTACTGTAAGCATCTTTTCAACCGGAAATGAATTAGTTCCATATTTTAATTATGAAGAGAAAGGTATAGTTGATATTAACTCTCCTATCATATATAATAGACTTGAGAGTATTTCTTACGTCCAAAATGCTTCAATCTTAAAAGATAACTTAGAAGATATAATTGATGCTTTAAATGAGGTTGATAGTGATATTATTATAACATCAGGCGGAGCTTCCGTAGGAGAACACGATTATATTAAAACAGCGCTTTTAACCTGTGGTTATACTATACATTTTTGTAAAATAAATATGATGCCTGGAAAACCCTTTACATTTGCAACAAAAGAAAATAAGTTCTTCTTTTCATTACCTGGAAATCCTGTTGCTACATCAGTATTAACTGAACTATTTATTATCCCTTTTATAAAGAAAATTTCAGGGTATGCTAACTATAAAAATAAGATTGTAAAAGCCACTATTGATTTTGACGCAAATATAAATGAAAGCGATCCTAGGCCTGATTATCAACGTGTTATCTTGTTAAATAACCGAATTAAAACAACAGGAAATCAATCATCTTCTACCGTTAAAAGTATATGTGATGCAAACGGGATAATATGTGTTGATAGAAATATTAAAAGAAACGAAATTGTAGATGTTATATTACTAAATGAAAATAACCTTTATGATAATAAATTGAAAATCGGAGTATTAACAGCATCTGATAGAGCTTCAAAAGGAGTGTATGAAGATTTATCGGGTAAAAAAATAATTGAATTCTTAAGGGAACAATATCCTGAAAATACTATTGATATAGTATATACGGTATTACCAGATGAAATTGAAGACATAAAAAAACTATTAAAACAACTTTGCGAAGAAGGTTGTTCTTTGATCTTAACAACAGGAGGAAGTGGTCCTTCAATAAGAGATGTCACAACCTTAGCTACACTTCAAATAATAGATAAGGAACTTCCAGGGTTTGGAGAGTTAATGAGAAGTGAAAGTTTAAAAGTAGTTCCGACAGCAATTTTAAGCGGTCAAACTGCAGGTATAAGATACTCTAATAATAAAGGAACATTAATTATAAATTTACCAGGGTCTCCAAGGTCAATATATGAATGTTTAACTGCAGTGTGGAAAGCAGTACCATATTGCGTTGAGTTAATGGGATGGGATTGGGTACAAACAAAGGATAGTTGGAAGCCTAAGAAATAAGTTTTTATATTTATATGTATAAAAACTTACAAGTTTAATATAGCTGGAGAAATGATTGGATTAGAAATAGGAACAATAGGGTCATTTATATCAGTAACAGAGAAAACAAAAGGTTTAGGGCAGATAGGATAATCATTAAATGATTTACCTGATTCCAAGACAACCATATTTTGTCTTAAAATTTGATTTTCAGGTAAAATGCCACATTGATTAAAGATTTCTTGTTTGACCTCATCAACAGAAGCACCAACTGTTTGGATTTGCATAACTTTACTCTTTGAGAAAACAGTTAAAAACATTTTTATTATATGTAAATATATTTTTTTAAAATTTTTATAATGTTGTTGGTAATGGACAAGCATTCTTGACTTTATCAGTTGTAATTGGAGCTGTTGCAACAGTATCTAACCAAGCATTTCTTGTGGTTGGATTAGCTGTGTTGCTTCCAATATCATTTTGTAAACGATAATTTGCAATAGCTTCACGAACAGCCATAAATGGAACAACACCAAGACCAGTAGTAACTTCACCAATAGCTTTACCCTTATTTGGAATACCAGGATATTTAGGTTGAGGATAAGCGACAGTTGATCCGTTAGGTAATAAGAATGAAACAACTGGTAAATCGCCTGGACCGTTAATAGAACCAGTAAAGTTCAAGCAGATAGCTGATAATCTTTCTGGGGTATCACCGGAACATAATGGTTTATATTCCCAGGTATCGTTATTTAAGAATTCTCCTGAGGTTGAATTAAAGTATTTATCTTCCTTTAAGAAATAGCCTTTACCAAAAGCGTAAGCACCTTCTAATTGGCCGATATCAGTTATAGGTTCTGATGATTGACCCATATCCATAGAAACAATAGCTTCTTTTTCTTTATATTCTCCTGTGAGAGTGTTAACTTCAACAAGAGAAAGAGCACAACTGTCAATACGGTTGTTAGCAATAGAATTAAAATAAGCATTATAGTTAGAACCATAAATTCTACCAATACCTGTAATCTTTCTTACTGTAGCTCCAAAGAAGATGGTAGAAGCACCTTGATTAGTAGGATATCTTAATGGACCACCGTTACCACCTGTTGAATTTTGATAAACATATGACAAGTTAAGAACGTTTGGAGCACCACCAATCATACCACCTTTAATATAAGACCAATAGCCTGCCATATAAGCTGCTTTAACAGCTCTTGGATATGCATTCCAGTCAGCATAAGTTAAGATATTAAATAAACCTGCAGGATATCCATATTGTTGAGTGTATTGTTGATTAACATAACGGATTAATGTTAATAACATCAAGTTAACCTGTTCGTTATAAGCTTCAACTCCATTTAATGAGCCTGTAGATAAGAATGCACCATAACCGTCTTTAACCCAAGCCAAATCAGCAGCAGAAGGAACTGGATTTCCTTGAGTTGGAATTGTCAAACCAGATGGATAAGTAACAGTTGGACCTGTGAAAGGAACAGCATTCAAATTACCTGCAAGAGGGAATGGATTAATTAAACCGTAGAATTGAGGAACACCTTGAGCATAAGTTAAATCTTCATAGATAGCATCCATACATTTCTTTAAGAAGTCTAAAGAAGCAGCAAAACCCGCTTTCATTAAACCAACACTATCTTGAGAACCAGCATTAGTTAAACCGCCGCTAACTGGATCTTCACCATTGATAACCTTAAAGTTAGATGGATCCAATAACATACTATCAGCAACACTCATTAATAATCTATTATCTGCACTAACACCTGCATCAGTATAAGCAGTAATAAGTTTAATCTTACCATCAGCTGTATCTAATTGCATCTTAACTTCTGCAGATGGATTCCAACCTTGTGTCATTAAATAGGTAGAAGCACCTACAGCAACACCTTGTTTAAGATATTTATTTTCAGGCTTAGCATTGAAACGTTTAACATCAACTTCTAATTGTTTAATAGCTGGATAACGTAAAGAAGTATTATCATAAGCTACTGTAAGATATGCACCAGTTCCTCCGGTTGGATTTGAGACATTATATTGTAATGATCCATAAATACCGGTTCCTGAAGTATAGAATAAGTTATAAACTTTTCTATCAATAGCTCTTAATTGCGCTTCATGCGAAGGTTCAGAACGGTATTGATAACCATCATTTTGGAAACCATCAGTTTCTATTTGAGAAGCAACTTGAACTTCACCCAAGTTAGTTAAGATTTCACCATTGACATTAACGAAAGGAGATGAAGGGGTAATTAAGTTTTTAACCAAGACATCAAATTGAGATGGACCGGTATACATAGCAGATGTTCCGGTAGAACCAGTAGCTAAGAAATGGGAAATATTTTGAGTTACAATATTAGCAGACCAAGTACCTTGTGATTGTCCATAAGAACGAGTTGCAACTGCAGGTGGTTTGCTTGTTCTAACTAAATTGATTCTAGACTTAAAAGCTCCAAAGTTCAATAAAGATTTAGCTACACGAGCAGTATCATTATCACCGTAAGCAATAGCTAAATTAGATTCGTTAAATGAACCCATATTAACGTATCTGTCGTGTGAAAGAGCTTTAATCTTACCTTCAGCATCAAAAGCCATTTGATAGAATAAATGTTGAGCTTGAGAACCACCATTATTCATAATATCATCAGAGTATATCCATTGAGACTTAACTGGACGATTTAAACGCTTAGCAGCAAGCATTGTAGAATTCCAAACGTGTGTTCCATAAAATTTCATACCAAATGCTCCACCGACTTGTGCACTCTTATAATTATATTGAGATGGGTCATAAACTAATGTTCCATCTGCTTCCCTTGCTGGACCTGAGTTGCTATAAAAAGTATTCAACCCTGCAAATGAACCTGTACCAAATGTAAACATATCATCCATATGGAAAACAGTTGTAATAGGAGCTTGAGATGACATATAAACATTAAATTTGTTTCCAATATCAGGATAAACTGTGACAGCATGTCTTTCCATTGGGAAATGGTCGATACTTCCCATATAAGTTGTACCAGTCATTCTATAAGTTCCAGCAGGTAATGTTCCAGTAGAAGCTGCACCTGTTCCGTAAACAACATCAAATTGACCGATACCAGATCCGGTAGAACCAGTAGAGTAATATGCAACAACAGATGCTGATGGAGTAGAGAAAGTACCATCAAAATTACCCCAACCCGGGTTATCAGTACCTAACATTGTTAAAGATTCTCTGCCATAAGGAACGTTATTAGCTAAAGTGGTAGTATCAACTGTAACAACTGGATTACCAGGAGTAGCTGGAGTTACAAAAGTAATATATGATGAAATAACTCTTGATGCAGAAATAGCTAATGCTTGAGTTTCTGCAACAACAATACCAACCATTTGTCCGTACCACCAAACCTTATTAGAGAATGGTCTAACAAGCCAAGTGGAATTAGTTGAACCGAGTGTAGACATAAACTGTTCTCCTAAATTAATACCTGCATATGGACCTGCTGGAGGTGTGGTAAATAAACCTGAATATAATGTTGAGAAGAGAGCTGATGATGATTCTGCAAAAGCACCTCCTGCTGTGAATTGACTTTTACCTGCATTTTGAGTGTTTGGTTTATAATCTAACCAAGATAAAATCAACTTAACACCAGGCATTGTTTCTGCAATTTCAATACCCTTCAAAATACCATTAACATCAGTAAAATCAATAGTAGCATACATATAAGGTCTTCCAAACAAATCAGCTGGATTTGCAGCCATTTCAATCTTTCCAGCTAATGATTTATTACAAATAATTGGAGCAGTCCATAAAGCATCATTAACAGTCAAATCAGTTGCATAAACAGTTTGACCTACCGCCTTTTCTGGATGAGGAGGCTTATACTTCTTAATATGAACGCTATTAGGATCAATAACATAATCATAAATATTATCAAAAGTACCTTCAGGTGTACCGTATTCTTGAGTACCAAAAGAAGTTTGTTTAGTTAAACTAGTTTTCAAAGTATTACCTTGAATTTCATCTACGAATTGAATACAGAAACCATAAACTAATTCCTTCTTATAAGTAACCTGAGAAGCTTCGGTATGATTTGGAGAAATAATATCAATATGAATATCCCAAGCTGTGTTCCTTGCAGCATCAACTAACCCTTGATATGTCATAGAAGTTGTAGTAGTAGCATTCAAGTATGTTTCACCAGCTATAAATTCTTGATAAGAAGCAACACCAGTTCCTGTTGCTCCAGTATAACCTAAAGCACCAACATAAATCTTAGCATTATCAATGTTGTTTGAACCATCAATATCAAGAGAGAATGCCATATGAGCTTGTGCGTGAGCATTAAAAATACGATTTGCACTTCTATATACTTTCAAGTATTGATTTGTAACAACAGAGACTGTTGCTGAAGTAACAACAACAACGCTATTATCTAATGAGAAATTAGTTGATAAGAAATTTGAAATAGAAGTTGATCCTGTTCCAATATTTCCACTTCCATCAATAGTCTTATAATTAATGGTTGCTTCAAGAGCTAATAAACATAATGTAATATCGGATAAAAATCCTTGTTTTTTAGCCATTAAAACACCACCAACCCATGTACCTTGATTTCTAACTTGCCATCCTGAAATCTTTAATAAGTAGTCAGCAAATGATGTAAAAACTCTGTGAGATTGAGCTGAAAGTTTTTGGTAAAGTTCAGCAATAGTTAAACCTGAACCAAAAGTAATTTCATTTGCACCAGTTGCAACAAAAGTGTGTAACTCAGGGATATTTGAAACATTAATAACAACTGTTTGATTAGTTTCTCTTCTATAATCTGGAACACCGTAAGAAGTTTGACCTTGAACTATAGAAATAGTTGAAAGATCACTGATTGTTTTAACTATATTAGAAACAGATGTAAATGACGCTAAATTATAGTGATTAAAGCCTGCATCTGCTGTAAACTCACAATCAACAGTTGGAATTTGAACTAAGCTTGTTCTACCTTCAGTAACAGCTTGTGCTAAATAGGAATTGCAGTTATAAGTATCAGTTCCAGTTTGATTATAGACTGGTAAGTATCTTGGACCAGTTGAAACACCAGCAGAGTGCCATTTATTCCACAATGCTCTATATTCTGCAACTTGGGTAGCATCTGAAGGGTTAATATAAGGAGAAGAAGCACCTGTAGCTTCAGTAACCATCAAAGTTTTAAGAACTTCAATGATAGGTCTATAACCAGTACAACGACATAAGTTTCCACCCATAATTCTTTCAGCTTCAGTCCAAGATGGAGTCATAGCATTGTTAGATTGACCTGCATAACTTTGGAAAGAGGTATACATATTCATAATTTGACCGGAGGTACAATAACCGCATTGGTAAGCACCAATTTTATAAAAATAATTTTGAATTGGATGTAAATCATTAACATTACCTAAACCTTCAATAGTAGTAATAGCTAAGTTATTACAATTGACAAGCTTAACTAAACAGGAATTAACGGAAACATTTTTTGGGACGTTGTCAACATCTTTATATGACAACATAACAGTACAAATACCGCAACCACCTTGAGTACAACCTTGTTTAGTACCTACAAAGTGAGTATAATTACGCAAGTAGGTTAACAAGGTCATATCTGGGTCAGGATTTTCAACAGTAACAAAATTACCGTTTAAGTAAAAGCTAATGCTTTTTTGAGCAACAACTGGAGCTAAAGAAGCTGTCAAATTGTTTAAAGATGCAATAGCTTGATTTAAGGCTGCAATTTGTCCTACAACACCTTGGGCGACGGTTGAACCGCTTCCAGAACCGGAGATAAAACGGAGAGTTGGCATTTAATAATACCCAAGAAGTTATTTAAATTTAAGAAAAAAAAATGTTTAAAATAAATCATCCAGTTTAAAAAAATGTTTTTATAATATTTTAAAAAATTATAAAACTAAAGATATAAAATAGTCTTTATAAAGATGAGTTTTAACTTTGTAGAAATAGGCGATGAATGCGTCCATAATACTATTGACGTAACAGAAGATGGATTTATCTCTATTAACAATAATATTACAGTTAAAATAGAGACTATTCAAAAAAATGAAAATATAATGGTTATTAGAACCTCAAAATTATACTCCGACTTTGGAGAATATTTATCAGTTAATTTAAACTATATGTATCTATACTTAATTATTGACGCTACTTCAACCACAGGAGATGTTATGTTTGGTTCTAAGATCACTTATGGATATAATAAGGAAAATTCTCACGCTGATGTTTTGTCTCAACCTTTAATTACAACTAAGTTATATAATGACCTCAAAGAAAGGTTTGATATTTCCTATGGAGAAATTAATGTATTGTCCTCTTTTTTAAATCATATGTATGCTTCTTCTTCTGACTTTAATTATACCGCAAAACAATTAGAAGCATTATGCCGTGCATCTTACCCTCTTAAAAAAATGTGTAAGCCATTAGATGAAACAACCTTAACTAACTCTTATAATTGGATGATTGTTAGAAACACTGAAAAAGGACCCACATTATTAGAAGAAGTATTAAAGGCTATTTTGAAAGATAAAAAACAAAATGTTTCAACTCATTATTCCCAAACTCTAACCGATTTATCAGTCTTTAAAGATATTGATATTTTTATTGTTATTACAAATGATGCTGAAGCTTGTTATGAGGTTCCTGTAAACAGTTATTGTTATTTATGCCCTGATGCTTTTTATCAATCAAGTAGAAGGCTTTTAAGAAATCTTCCAAAAGTTTTAGAATGGGCTACTAATAAGAATATACCTCATAGAACAATGTCTATCAAAAGTGAAAATGGAGGATGTGGTGGATGTAATAAAGAAGGAGGTTGTTGTAAAGATCAATCTTCAACATCTCAATCTTGTTGCAAAGAAGAACCTTCAACAAATGAAGGAACATATAGTGTTTCTCAAAAATCAGGGTGCTGCGGAGGTGGTTCTTGTGGTGGATGTAAATAATTTTTTTAAATTTTCTTGTATAATTTAAAAAATGGAAGTTAGCTTAATGAAAAGGGGAAGACCAAGGTTACCAAAAGATTTAAAAGAAATGAGGAAAGAAGAACACAGAAAATATATGAAAGAATATCAACAAAGAAAAAGAGAAATTATGACGGAAGAAGACCGTGAAGAAAATAATAAAAGAGCAAGGGAACTTTATACCGCGCATAAAGAAGAAATAAAACAAAAGAAAAAAGAAATTTATTCTTTGTCAAAAGATGCAACATTAGTGTTAAGAGAACTATACTTAAACGGGCTTATACATACTTTAACTTGTAATCAAAAAATGATACTAGATAAATTCTTTAATTTACCGTTTAAAAATGTATAATCTAATTTATAAATGCATAGAATTATTTATAAATTAAACAAGCCTAATACAACTTATTTTAGTATGTTTGATATTCCAGTCAAATATACCCTTGATTTTAAATCTTTGGAAAATAAATACAAGGAAATTCAGAAGGACATTCATCCTGATAAGTTTCATAATTTTTCGTTAGAAGAAAAAGAAAATAGTGAGATAGTTACAAGGCATATAAATGAGGCATACTCTGTATTAAAAGATGATAAAAAAAGAGCTAGATATATACTTAAATTAAAAGGCGTAACAAAAATTGATAGTACCGTTTCATTGGAAGATATATTTGAACTTAATGAAAAACTCGAAAACAATGATGTAGAAGAGGAATATATTAAGGACAAAATTAAGGAAATTAAACTTAACTTTTCAAGTTCAATAGAAGAAGAAGATTTACCAAAAGCAACAAAATATTTTTCACTTTTATCATATTATGAAAATATAGAAAAAAAGTTTATTTAAAGTTTATTAAATTAAATAATAAAGTATGAGTTTATACGAAAAATTAGGTGTTCCAAAAGAAGCTTCCAAGGACGATATAAAAAAAGCTTTTAGAAAACTTTCTTTAGAACATCATCCTGACAGGGGAGGAGACCAGGAAAAATTTAAAGAAATTTCTAATGCTTATGAAACACTGTCGGATGATGATAAACGTAAAACTTATGATTTAACAGGAGATAACAAAAGTCAACCTAATTTTAACCCATTTCCTCACGGATTTCCTTTTGACTTTATGTTTAACGGGCAAAGACATAAAAGACAAGAAGCTATGAGAAAATTAGACGATACCGTTTACAATATTGAAGTACCCTTAGAGGAAGTTTATTTTGGAAAAACAAGAAAGATGCTTGTTACTACTAATACAAAATGTAATTGTTGTTCTGCTTGTTCTAAATGTAATGGAAACGGAAAAGTGGTAATTGTAAGACAATTTGGACCTATGATACAGTCTATGGAAGTAGCTTGTGATGAATGTAAAACTAAAGGATATGTTATAAAAGGATGTAGTTCGTGTAATAATGAAGGCACTATTAAAAATAAAGAATATTATGATGTTAATGTACCTATCGGTTGTATTGAAGGGTATGAAAAGAGAATTGTTGGAAAAGGGCAACAAGCATTTAAACAATCTGAAATACCTGGAGATTTAGTATTTAGGATTAAGGTGTTAGAACACCCTTCTTTTAAAAGAAGGGGAAATGATCTTGTATATGAAGTTAATATAAGCTTTGTTGATAGTATTTGTGGTTGTAGTATAGATATACCTCATTTTGAAGGTAATTTTAAATTAAATTTTGTCAATGATTTTGGAGTTATAAAAGAAGGTAAAGAATATATTATACCAGGTAGAGGTATTAAAGACTGTAATTTAATCCTTAAATTTAAGGTTGAAGAATATACTAAAAATTTAAATAAAGAACAAAGAGATAAAATAAGGGAACTTTTAAGTTAAATTTTTACTTTTAAAATTTATAAGTAAAAATTAAGATTAATTAATAACAATCCAATTTAAATATAAATCAGAACCTGAAGATGAATTTAAATAAATTATAAATGAACCATTTAATACATCTATTCCTTCTATAAACTCACCTGCTAATCTTGGTGTTATAGTTGAAAAAACAGAAGAGTTTACAGTAACTAAATTGTTTGTAACTGTAGCAGAGGTTGACCCTGAAGGTATCATAATCTTACCTCTTGAAGTATTAGAGGTTACCGCTCCAGCTGACCCAGTTGAAGATGAATAACTTAAAGACAAATTATTAAATACTCCTGTAGCTCCCTTTAAAGTTCCTGTTGATGTTACATCTCCATTGAAAGCATTAACAACAAATATGTTAGCAACGTTAAGAGAAGCATCTGTAAATAATGTATTATCAGCACTTCCAATTAAAGAGCCTGTAGATAATATGAAATCTCCTTGGACGAAAGCTCCAGTTTCTATTCTTAAAACACCAGAGACTGTTGAGGTTGTTACATTTAAGCTATTAAATACACCAGTAGCACCTTTTAAAGTACCTGTAGATGTTATATCTCCGTTAAAAGCATTAACAACGAATATATTAGCAACGTTAAGAGAAGCATCGGTAAATAATGTATCATCTGTACTTCCAATATAAGAACCTGTAGATAATATTAAATCGCCTTCAACATAAGCTCCTGTTTGCATTATTAAAACTCCACTAACGGTTAATTCTGTAAAAGGTCCAGTATATTGACTTCCTTGAAAACCTTGAAATCCCTGGAAACCTTGAAATCCTTGGAACCCCTGAAATCCTTGGAACCCCTGGAAACCTTGAGCTCCTTGAAACCCTTGAAATCCCTGGAAACCTTGAGCTCCAGTAGTTCCCATTAAACCCTGGAGACCCTGGAACCCTTGAGCTCCAGTAGTTCCCATTAAACCCTGGAGACCCTGGAACCCTTGAGCTCCAGTAGTTCCCATTAAACCCTGAAGACCCTGGAACCCTTGAGCTCCTTGAAAACCTACAAGAGCTCCTGTTGGTATAGATATACTATTAGTTATAACTAAATTTGACACATTCAAGCTATTAAATATACCTGTAGCCCCTTGTAAAGTTCCTGTAGATGTTACATCTCCGTTAAAAGCATTAACAACAAATATATTAGCAACGTTAAGAGAAGCATCTGTAAATAATGTATCATCCGTACTTCCAATTGAGCTTCCAGTAGATAATACTAAATCACCTTCAACATAAGCTCCAGTTTGAAATAATATATAAGCTCCGGTTTCTAATATTAAAGAACCACTTACAGATAATTGATTAAAAGGTCCTGTAAATAAATCTCCTTTTAACCCTTGAAAGCCTTGAAAGCCTTGAAAGCCTTGAAGACCTTGGTATCCTTGAAGACCTTGGTATCCTTGAAGACCCTGGTATCCTTGAAAACCTTGAGCTCCTTGTAAACCTATAAGTTTACTCTCATCTGTAATATCTCCTGCATATTCATATGATATACCAGGTCCTGTAGAACCTGCTCCTGTTCCTGAATATAAAAACAAATCTCCTCCTGTTATAAGAACAAATTCACCCACATTACCACCTGTTGCAATAATTGTATTTAATCCTGTATAAGAAGGTGTTGTTGCAAATATTTTGAAAGCTTCACCTGTATCACCTTTAAAACCTTGGAAACCTCTATCCCCAGTAGCTCCTTGAAGTCCTTGAAAACCTTGAAAACCTTGAGAACCAGTAGCTCCTACTAAACCTTGAAATCCTTGAAGACCTTGATTACCTTGAAGGCCTTGAAATCCTTGAAATCCTTGGAAACCTTGAAATCCTTGGAAACCTTGAACTCCGACCAAACCTTGAGGACCGATTGCACCGGTAGGACCTACTATTGAAGACAAACCAATACCAACTCTTGAAGCAGAACCTGTTGATGATGGAATAAATCTAATACCTGTCATTTATTATTAAAATAAGAAAATAATTTAATAATAAATCTTAAGTTAATTAACTACAAAAAAGTCAATATCAAATCTACTACCGCTGAGACCGACATTATTAGAAATTAAAATACTAAAACTTCCACTTGAAGGAACACACGCTAAAATTGTCGGAAAAGTAGTTGAGGTATAATAATTTGATATATTAACAAAAATACTACTGGTTGAACTTACCCTGTTATTGTTAACTAAAATTGTTGTTGCTCCGGTTGAAGCCCACCCATTAAACCCAAATCTTCCCCTATTTGTATTTATTGTAATTGGCGCTGATAATAACCCATTATTGCTAAAATTATTAATTACTAAATTATTAGTTCCGACAGAGGTTATATTAGCAGTTCCTGTTGACGTAATATTTCCATATACATCTATGCTTGTATTTTTTATCAAAGTTCCGCCAGTATAATAGTTAATACCAACATTACCGACAACCTGATCTACTGTTAATATGTTTGATGAGTTAAAATTACCATCAATAAATACAGTATCTTGTGGATTTTCTGAACGTATAGTGCTTCCTGTCATCATAATAAGTTCTTTATTACAAGGATCAATTTCAAATGAAGGAACAAGATCTCCTCCTGTATAACATACAAATGAAGTTATTCCTGAAACCGCATCTACAGTCATACTATTATAAACATTAAGATTACTATCAATAAAGACTGTATCTCCTTGATTTATAGAAGTAATGCTGCTTCCAGACATCATAACAAGTTGTTTATTACAAGGGTCAATTTCAACTGCAGGTACTAACTGAGTTCCACTATAACAAACAAAGGAAGTTATACCTGTAATTGCGTCAACAGTCATACTATTATACACGTTAAGGTTGCTATCAATGAAGACTGTGTCTTCTGGATTTACAGAAGTAATGCTACTTCCAGACATCATAACAAGTTGGTTATTACAAGGGTCAATTTCAACTGCTGGAATTAAATTACCTCCACTATAACAAACGAATGAAATTATACCTGAGTTTGCGTCTACGGTAAAAGTATTAAAAACATTAAGATTAGCATCAATAAAGACTGTATCTTCTGGATTTACAGATGTAATGCTACTTCCAGACATCATAACAAGTTGATTATTACAAGGGTCTATTTCAACTGCTGGAATTAAATTACCTCCACTATAACAAACAAAGGAAGCTATACCCGAGTTTGCATCCACCGTAAAACTGTTAAAAACGTTAAGATTAGCATCAATAAAGACAGTATCTTCTGGATTATAAGAAGTAATGCTGCTTCCAGACATCATAACAACTTGTTTGCTATAAGGGTCGATCTCAACTGCTGCAACCAAATCACCACCGGTATAAGCTGTAAATGAAGTTATACCAGTTGTAGCGTCAACTGTAAGAGAGTTATAAACGTTTAAGTTAGCGTCAATAAATACTGTATCAGTTTGACTTATTGTTCCTATACTTGCACCAGTTCCAAGTTGAAGTTGAGATGTATTTGTGTCAAATATAAATTGTGGATTTCCTCCAGTCGAAGAAGCTATTGTTATTAATCCAGTATTAAAATCAACTGTAAACATAGGGTCAAAATTAGCACTTCCACCGGTTGAAGAAGAAGGTTGTAACCCATATTGACCTTTTAATAGGATAGCATCACCTCCAGTAGAAACTTGAAGATAAACAGGGTATGGATTTGAGGTTGGAGTTGTTGTAGTCAAACCACCAGTTGAATTTAAATAATAAATCTTACCGATACCGCTTGAAGGACCAGTTAAAGAAGGAGATATTCTTGAACCTCTTAAATATTGCCCGAAGGGACGATAAGTAAACCAATCTGTATCTGGTATTCCTACGCTTGTTACAACTCCAATAGTATTATAAACAGAACTTGTTGATGAAGTTGATAACATATAACTACCGGTTGAAGTTATAGTTAAAAAATTACCTTCAGTAAAAGTGTTTGAAGCTTGATAAACCCTTAAATAGGAAGTAAAATAATTTCTACTTCTAAAACGGTTAATTAAGTCTGTGACAAAGTTATTACTTATCTGATTTGTAAGAGACTGATCTATCTCCATTAATACAGGAAGACCATCATCTCCAAGTTCGAAAACAATTGTATCTAAAGAAGTATTAATACCTTGAGTGTTAGGGTCTAAACCACCTAAACCGTCAGCTCCAGAGTAATTATCAACATCCACAACATCCATAACAATGGATGTGGATGTTTGAGACACAATATTTATGATTTCAAAACAAACACCGTAAGAAACATTCGCAATCCACATACCAACCTTGATATATGTTGGATCAGGGTAAAGATAATTTATAGGAGATACAGCATTATCAACAATACCACAAGTCACTCGTAAAACAGTTTGTCCGTTTATAGGGCTTAAAGGACTTGATAAAGCACTTGTTGTATATAAAGCCAAGTTTAATGGAGGATTTGGACGTGACATCTTATTTTATATTCTAAACAATATAAAATAATAATTTATTAACTTTTCAACCTTAATAGCTTATGTATATAGTTGAGGCTAAGACTGGAACACCAACCGGGAAAAACGTTGTATTTGCGGATGATATACCACTTCCACCTATACCCAAGATTGAGTTTGTAATATTTAATATATTAATCGAGTTAGAGAGCCATTGAATTTGTATCTGAGTTCCACCAACACCTATAATTTCAACTAATGAATAGTAATTTGCAGTCGATGAACCACTTGTAACATTTACACTTTTAACAATAATACATCTTGGACTTGGGGCTCCTGTTGTATAACTTAATTGTATGCTTGTTCCTAACGCTGTATATGTATATCCTGTTATTTGACCTAAGTTTGTTCCTGTGTAACTACGATTTAAGTTTGTTCCATCATTTGTAAAATACATGTCTAACTGACCTGTGGTTATGAAGCTTCCAACTAATACAGGACCCGTAGGACCTGCGTTACCTTGATTACCTTGTAAACCTATATCACCTTGTAAACCAATTAATCCTTGATTACCTTGAGGGCCTTGCAAACCAACACTACCTGTAGGACCAATTAAACCCTGAAAACCTTGAAAACCAATTGCACCTGTAACACCAATTAAACCCTGCAATCCTTGATTTCCTTGTAAACCTTGGTATCCTTGATAACCTATATCACCTGTAGCTCCTCTTAAACCTTGAAGGCCTTGATATCCTTGAAATCCTTGAAACCCTTGAACTCCCATAGGTCCTTGTAATCCTTGATATCCTTGCAACCCCTGAAATCCTTGTAATCCAATAGGTCCTTGTAATCCTTGATATCCTTGTAACCCCTGAAGTCCCTGAAAACCTCTATCTCCAGTAGATCCTATTAATCCCTGTAAACCTTGTAATCCTTGAAGGCCTTGCAAACCTCTATCTCCAGTAGCTCCAATTAATCCTTGTAATCCTTGATTTCCTTGTAAACCTCTATCTCCAGTAGCTCCAACTAATCCTTGTAATCCTTGGAGACCTTGTAATCCCTGAAAGCCTTGACTTCCTTGAAGACCAACACCTCCTTGTAAACCTTGAATACCTTGAGCTCCTTGAAACCCAATTAATTTAGTTTCATCAGTAACATCTCCTGCAAAAACGTAAGAATTACCTGGACCTGTTGCTCCCGCTCCTGTTCCTGAATATACAAACAATTCTCCTCCTGTAATCAATACAAATTCTCCCACATTACCTCCTGTTGCGATAACTGTATTTAAACCTGTATATGAAGGTGTAGTTGCAAAGATAATAAAACCTTGTCCAACATCGCCTTTAAAACCTTGAAAACCTTGAAGACCTTGAAGACCCTGATATCCCTGAAAACCTTGATTTCCTTGAAGACCAACTAAACCCTGATTTCCTTGCAAACCAATTAAACCTTGGTTTCCTTGAAGACCCTGAGCTCCTTGTAAACCGGTAGAACCAATTATACCTTGTAAACCTTGAAAACCTCTATCTCCAGTAGATCCAATTAATCCCTGTAAACCTTGGTAACCCTGAGTTCCTTGTAAACCAATTAAACCTTGATTTCCTTGTAAGCCTTGATAACCCTGAGTTCCTTGTAAACCAATTAATCCTTGCGGTCCTTGAAGACCTTGATACCCTTGAATACCTTGAAACCCAATTAAACCTTGTGGTCCTTGTAAACCGGTTGAACCAATTAAACCTTGAATACCTTGAAACCCTCTATCTCCAGTAGATCCTTGGTATCCTTGAAGACCTTGATACCCTTGAATACCTTGTAAACCTTGAAGGCCTTGAAACCCTTGAAGACCTTGAAATCCTTGGAACCCAATAAGTTTACTCTCATCTGTAATATCTCCTGCATATGTATATGAATTACCAGGTCCTGTAGAACCTGCACCTGTTCCTGAATATATAAATAAATCTCCTCCTGTTATAAGAACAAATTCTCCTACATTACCACCTGTTGCAATAACTGTGTTTAATCCTGTATATGAAGGTGTTGTTGCAAAAATCTTAAAAGCTTCACCTGCATCACCTTTTATACCTTGATAACCTTGAACACCTTCAACTCCTTGTAATCCTTCTAGACCTTGAACACCCTCTAAACCTTGAACACCCTCTAAACCTTGAACACCCTCTAAGCCTTGAACACCCTCTAAGCCTTGAACACCCTCTAAACCTTGTAACCCTTGACTGCCAACACTACCAGTAGCTCCCATTAATCCTTGAAGGCCTTGATATCCTTGTAATCCTTGTAAACCCTGAAGTCCGACGGTTCCTTGAAGGCCTTGATATCCTTGAAACCCTTGAGTTCCTTGTAATCCAATAGGACCTTGAATGCCTTGATATCCTTGAGTTCCTTGTAATCCAATAGGACCTTGCAATCCTTGTACTCCTTGCAAACCTACCAAACCTTGATTACCTTGTAAACCAACTAATTTAGTTTCATCTGTAATATCTCCTGCATATATATAAGAATTACCAGGACCTGTAGAACCTGCTCCTGTTCCTGAATATATAAATAAATCACCTCCTGTAATCAATACAAATTCACCTACATTACCTCCTGTTGCTATAACTGTATTTAAACCTGTATAAGAAGGTGTTGTTGCAAAAATCTTAAAAGCTTCACCTGTATCACCTTTACTACCTTGATAACCTTGAACACCTTCAACTCCTTGTAATCCCTCAAAACCTTGAAAGCCCTCAAAACCTTGAACACCCTCAACACCTTGAACTCCAACAAGCCCTTGAGCTCCTTGTAATCCTACATTACCTTGAAGGCCTTGATAACCTTGATATCCTTGTACTCCGCCTAAACCTTGATTACCTTGAAGCCCTTGATAGCCTTGATAGCCTTGAAACCCAATTAAACCTTGAGGACCTTGTAATCCTTGATATCCCTGATATCCTTGGCTTCCAACACCTGTACTTCCATTAGAAGGTCCTTGTAAACCTTGAAATCCTTGAGTTCCGGCACCAGTAGCTCCTCCATTATCAGGACCTTGAGGGCCTTGATAACCTGCACCTCCACCAGTAGCTTGAAATGATGTAATAACAGTAGCATTAACCGAAGAAGAACTATTAAGGGTTAAACGAACATATGCTAATCCATCTTTTAATATAGAAATATCATTTCCAATAACACCCGTTCCAGGGTAAATGTTAAGTGTTCCAGTAGATGCATTCTTAAAATATACATCAAAATACATACCTGGAGTAAACCCGATATAAGAATTTTGTGAAACCAGGTTTACAATGTCACTTGCAGTTGGTAAATAATCATTTGTTGGATCACTATCAAAATATCTTATAATTGATTTGGATAAAATTTGTTCTGATGTATAGGTTATATTTGACCCAGTTACTCCTATAGTATAAGGGTGCATATACCCTACTTGTATTTCTTGTACTTTAGAAGTAACTAAACTCAAAGAATCCCTAAAACCGAAAGGGGTGAAATTATTTAAGTTATTATACGACATATTTATTATAAACAAAGAAAAAATAATAATTTAAGTTTTTAGTTAAACTTGAATTACGAGTGTTCTTTATACCATAAAATGGTTCTATTCATACCTTCTTTAAAAGAAATAGTTTTTTTCCATCCTAATTTTTCAAGCTTTGAGCTATCTATACAATATCTAAAATCATTAAAGGCTCTATCCTCCACAAATTCACTCACTTCTTCTAGTGGCTCTTTTATACCCATTTCTTCTATTAACGTTTTTAACACATCCATAACGCTATATTCATCATCACTTCCTATATTATAAATCTCATTAATTTCACCCTTTCTTAAGATTGTATCAACAGCTCTACTAACATCATCCACGTATATAAAATTACGTCTTGTTTTACCCTCGCCGTGAATAGGACATTGTTTTCCTATTAAAAGATTACTGATAAATCTAGGGATTAATTTCTCTGGGAATTGTCTTGGGCCATAAACATTATTTCCACGGGTTATAACAACTGGTAATTTGAAAGAATGATAATAACTTCTTACTAAGAATTCTGCGGCTGCTTTTGTAGCTGCATATGGATTTGTTGGATTTAATAAACTTTTCTCATTACAACCTTTATGATCTCCATCAACTTCTCCATAAACTTCATCGGTTGAAATATGCACGAACTTTTCAATTTTACCATAAACCCTACAACATTCTAACAAGGTATGTGTTCCAAGAACATTATCCCTTGTAAATTGAATACTATTACCAAATGAATTATCCACGTGACTTTGGGCTGCAAAATGAACTACTGTATCTATATTATGACCCTCTAAAACATTGTTTATGTTGTATGAGTTATTAATATCCGTAACAACCAACTTATATCTATCAGTATGATAAACATTATTTATGTCCGAACAATAGTCTAATTTATCAACATTCACAATTTTGATATCTTTATAAGTATCAAGCATATAGTTTATGAAATTACTTCCGATAAACCCACATCCTCCTGTTATGAGTAAATTTTTCATTTCTTAGATATTTATCTTTTCTTTAAGGTTTAATTATTTTCATTATAATCACTTGAGAGTTGCGCCAAGTATATAGCTATGACAGCAAACACTATAGCATAGAAGGTATATTTATTAACTTTCTCATTAAAGAGTAAATGACCCGCGGCAAAAGCTGTAAATATTGTCATACAATTCCATACTAAATTAACCTGACCTATACCTTCAAATGTAAGTGTTTTACATAAAACATATGTCACTATAACATACCCTAAAAATCCACATATTATGAAATGATTTTTATTGTTAGTTTCACCCTCTTTTAAGCATATTAATGAGAGTGTTTCTACAAATGCTATGATAAGGACTAAATTAATAACTTTTGCAAAGTTGTCATTCATTTTATATTTAAAGAAGAAAAAAATCAAATATAAAATGAATATATTAGTTTATGGCGGAAAAGGATGGATTGGATCTATGCTTGTAACTAAATGGAAGGAATTATATCCTTCTTATAAGTTTATATGTAGCGAAACCCGTATTTTACCTGAAAATATAAACATTTTGAAAACTGAGATTGCAAAAGCTGATCGTGTGTTCTCTTGCGTTGGTAGAACTTCAGGCGGAAATATCCCTAATATTGATTATTTAGAAGATAAAGTAAACGAAAATGTAAGGGACAATTTATTTGCACCTTTATTACTTTGTAAATTGTGTGATGCATTAGGGGTCCATTTTTCTTATATTGGAACAGGTTGTATTTTCTCTGCAAATACCCGTGAAAATACTTATGAGTATGCTGAAGATGATAATCCTGAATATTTTGGAAGTGCATATTCTGTGGTAAAAGGATACACTGATACTTTAATGAAATTGTTTACTTTTAACACGTTGAATTTAAGAATAAGAATGCCAATTACAGATGACTGGTCTTCCAAGAACTTTATTGCAAAAATCTCAAAATTTGAGAATATATGTAGTTATCCAAATAGTATGACCTATCTCCCTGATTTAATCCCTATTATGATAGATATGTCAATGCGTAAAATTACAGGCACTTTTAATATGGTAAATGGTAGTATGTCTCATCAAGAAATTCTTGATTTATATACTCAAATTGTAGATGAAAAACATACTTATAACTTAATCGAAGAAGATAAACTTGACACTCTTTTAAAGGCAAAAAGAAGTAATAATATTTTAACAAATACAAAGCTTTGTGGTTCTTATAAGGTCAGACCGTTGAAAGAATGTATTATTGCGGCATTAAATAATATGAAAAAAATTAAATGAAAATTTAAACATTTTTTATACTCTTAATTATAAAAAATGAAAGCAAGAAAATCTAAAAAAGTTGAGCTTAAAATAGAAGAACTTGAAGAGGTTAAAGAACCCCTCAATGAATGGGGTCTAAGAGGACGTGAGTTATATTTACATCAAAAGAACAATGTTTTAAAGATGGAATATCAAGAACAAACAAAAGAACGTGAATTTACCTATGGTAATCGTAAAACTAAAATAACTACAAATATGGGTATTTTGAACGATAAAGTTGGAAGTGGTAAAACTCTTACTATGGTTTCCCTGTTATCAAGAAGTAAAATGAAGAATGAACCACTTGAAGAAAGATATTATTATCCCTGGACTATTGATATGGGATCAAACCATTATTTTTCATATGTTACAGAAGAACAAATAAGCTTTAGACCCTTAAAAGTAAATATAATTGTCTGTTCTTCGGCAATCTTTCAACAATGGGGAAATGAACTTGATAAAACAGATTTAAATTATAAAAAAATTATAAAAACTGCAGATATAACCTCCCTTGATAAAAAAACTGTTGAAACTTTAGATGTTATATTAGTTACATATAATAGATATAGGGACTTTGCAGGTTATTTAACAAACATCTTTAGACTAGAAAATGTAGGGTTTAACAGGTTAATCTTCGATGAACTTCAACTAACAGGAGTTTTACCTATGACAAAGGCTAAATTTTATTGGATTATTTCGGCGACACTTCCATATGACGATGTAGGGTTTACTAATAGGTCGCTCTATAACAACGCAATTTGCACTATTATGAGCGGGGTAAAACAAAAATATGTTATTGTAAAGAATACAGATGAAGAATTAAGTCAAAGCTATCAACAGTCTGAAATAACTTATTACAAATATATGTGCTTTAATAGAAACTTTAATATCTTTGGAGAAAGAGTTTCCAATGAAATTCAAAGAATGATTGCTGCAGATGATATTGCGGGTGCAATTGTTGCTCTTGGAGGAACAAAAGATAATGTAAGCTTACTTGATATTATCATAGCAAAAGAAGAGAAGGAAATTACAGCTATAAAAGCCCAGATATCTTACTATAGCATATTGCAATCTGATAATTCAGAGGAAAAAGTAAATGAATATAAGAAAAAGCTTGTTGAAGCTGAAAAGTCCCTTGAAAATCTTAAACAAAAAATAAAGAGGGATACTGAAGATGATAATGAATGTCCTCTTTGTTCTGAAGAGTATAAAGAACCTGTTTTAACATTCTGTTGTAACAGTGTTATGTGTAGTAAGTGTGTGAAAAGCTTATATAATACAACACAAAAATGCCCTTTCTGCAGGGTTCAACTTGATATGAAGAATATGGCAATATCATCTTCAAAAGAAGAGAAAAAAAAGGAAGAAGAACCTGAGAACAAAATAACCAAGTTAGAAACTGTTAAAAAGATCATAGAATCTAACCCTAATGGTAAGTATATTTTATTTAGCGAATTTAACCCTACATTTGACGCTATAAAAGCTGCATTGACAGAATCTAATGTATCATTTGCAGAGGTAAAAGGAACAAGTGATGCAAAACAGAAATATATAAGGTTGTTTAAAGAGGGAAAAATCAAAGTATTATTCTTAAATAGTAGAAATGATGGAAGTGGTATTGATCTCCCTGAAACAACTGATGTTATTTTATACCATAAGATGAGCTCTGAAAACATTGAAACTCAAGTATTAGGAAGAGCATTAAGACTTGGTAGAACTTCCCCATTAAAAGTTCATAAACTTCTTTATTCCGAAGAAGAAAATATGGAAGATAATCCAAGAAACATATATCACCTTCATACTTCAAACTTAACATCTCAAGAACTTTATGCAAATCAATTAAGACAAGATCAAGAACGTGAAGATAGAGAACTTGCAGAACGTCTTCAAAATAGTTTATAAAATTTACAGTTTAATTTTAACTATAAATTTTAAAATAATAAATTATGATAACCATACTTTTTTATAGGGTATGATAATACGGCTCTTATATCTTTATTACAATCCAATTTTCTCAGTTCGCTTACACTCTTCCATTCGACTAAATCAACCTCAAATGTATCGGTTATATTAAAGTCTTTATATTCATCTAGTTTATCAACTTCTATTATAAAATATGTATTTCTTCCAACCTTAAATCTACTTCTATTATTCAAGTTTTGAATTTGAATACCTGTCTCTTCAAATACTTCTCTTATAGCGCAGACTTCATCTATTTCATCATCCTGTTTTCTGCCTTTTGGAAAACTCCAAATACCCGATTCCTTACCTCTTACAACTAAAAATTTTACGTCTTCAATAAGACTATTTTTATTGACAAAAACTATACCACTTCTACATACCTTTTCCTCTCCAGAATGTAGTTTATTAAAAGGACTTCTATCATTATAAGTTTGAGGTCTATACATCCAAGGAGGCCTATATGTATAACTGTAATTTGTATTAGCACTTTTATCCCTTTTAGACATTCTATATATAAGTATAAAATATAAAAATTTAAATTTCAATTAAATCTGCTTCGTTGATGTATAAATTATTTTCTATAAACCATTCTTTTAATGAACCACAAATATCTGGCGCTGTCTTTTTATCTAACATATTTCCTAAAATGTTAATTACATCTTCGCTTAAAGAATTGATTTCATCTTCAACTTTATCCTCTATATCATCCATAAATTCTTCATTTGTCATCTTGGTATATAAGAATACTAATTCTTTCTTGTCACTTACAGTCTTTAATATACTCATTATATCATCTTCATCAAGAACTTCTTTTTCAATATACTTTTTAAGCTTTTTCTTCTCTTTATCATTTGACAGTCTAAATATAAACTCTTTTAATGCATCTGTGTCAATTATATAATCTCTAAGCTCACTTATATATTTATTTTCAAAAATATAGCTCTTCATAGCCTTATAATGCTTTAACTTCTTAATTTCATCTAATGTATATTCTTTATTCCCTAAAACAGGAAGAGATGAACCCAACTCTCTTGATCTCTTAACTATAGCATAATATATACCGACAATTGTATTAAGGTCATATGGGGTTGTAGAACAACTTGTTCCTCCATAACTCTTCTTCTCATTTATCTCGACCAATTTCAAGTTTTTATGAACCTCTTTTCCAGTATATTTGTCAGTTATAACAGCGTATATACGATATGGATTATTTCTCAATTCATTAACCTTATCAGTCTTCATAGATTTTAAGTTTTCAATTTGCTCTTCGTTAATATCACTCCAAACAAGTTTTCCCCTCTCTAATACCCTAATATTACCAAGAATTACATTTGAAATTATATTCCCATTTACATCCTTTAAAAACATACTAAACTTTTGAAGTATAAAGTTCTGAAGATCCTTATTTTTATCCGACTTTTTCAACTTTGCAATATAAAACATTTCCACAAATTTCTGACATATCTCAGCCGATAAATTATTAAAAACATTATTTAATATTTTTTCATTTTTCTGGTTCTTTATAAGAATATTTATGATGTCTTCAATTTTATCGTACTGAAAATATTGGAGGATGGTTTCATACGATCCAATTGACTTTTCAGGAGATGGGTCTTTTGAGTAATAATAACTTGTAAATACAGGCATTTCTAACGGATCATCTACCAAGAAAAACATATTTCGATCCTCCCTTAAATAATTAACTATACCAAACTTATTATATATAGTATCATTATTAACTATCATATTATCCAACGCTCTTGCAAGAACTAATGAAGGTATATTTCTTATATCATCTTTAATATAATTATAAAGCTCCTCAAAGTCGAACGCAAACTTATATCCAAACGCCTTTCTTACAGCTGATTTTACTATGTTTATTTCTCTTTCTGCATAATATAAATTATAAGTATCAACTATCCTTTCTCCGACCCAATTTGAATAATAAAATTTCTCATCCACTAAATCACACTTATACTCACAACTATCCATATAATCACATTCCTTTGTATTAGGTTTATCTGTCGGTAACACATTTCTACTTCTATTCAACGCACAATCTACGGATGCTTCCTTCATTAATCTTTCAACCTGTTTTATACGTATATCTTTATCTTCTGAAATCTTATACATCTGACTATCAATTGACCCATATTCTTCTCCAATCTCCATAACTGGTTGAACGCAAACTCTTAAAATCGAAACCTTTCTCTCATCCTGTTTTAACTCTTCGTGAGATTTATATCTTATACCTCTACCTATAGCCTGTTCTGTTGTCGCACTATTCCATCCTGGTGTTAATACATAAATTCTTCTTATATGCTTAAAACTCACACCTTCTCCTATAATATGACTTCCAATAATCACACGGATATAATCCCCATAAACATTCTTTTTATTATTAAAGATATTATTAACCATATTATCCAACTGTGATGCTGATAACGTACTTCCGGTTAAAACAAGCATTCTATTTGGATTTTCACTTATAGGTAAATCTTTACTTTCTTTTCCCTGAGTTTGACAATAAGTTGACCCCTCTACTTCTTTTATATTTGGAGCGTGATCGAACCCAAAAACTTCAAGAATAGCACCCAAAAGAAGAGCACCTGAACCTTTAACTATATTACTGTAAATAAAAAACTTTTGAGTTGGATACTTGTATAAATCCCTTACAACTAACCAGTACTTTACACTACACTTTTTTAATTGCTTTAACATAGCGTCAAGACTATCTCCATTTTTCTTAAGATATTTTATGAGATGTTCTGACGGTCTATAATTATTTCTGTCTTTTACGATAAGATCATTTAATTTAACCTTATTATCAAACGGAACAAACATTGATGCTTGACGAGAGTTTAACCATAAACCACTTGAACCATCTTCTTCTCCATCATCTTCAACCTCAACATCAGCATTTAATTCTCCGTTAGATCCCACATCTTTTTTATATGCTTCCTTATATTTTTCATCCTGATAATCATCCATATCTAATAACACGGTCTTTGTATATTTAAAATCCTCATCAACAACACCCTCATTTACTATGGTAATATCTGTAGTTGAAGCTCTAACATAACTTATTCTGTTTCTAATATAAGATTTAAATTCATTCTTTAATTCATCCTTAAATGTATTTCCGTCAAAAAAGATATTCTTAAATTCTTTTTTATTTAATTGCTTCTCTAATGGAAGTATTAAATTTAATAAATTACATATTTCAGATGGTTGATCCCTCATTGGAGTTGCTGTTAAAAGTAATATTTTACACCCTATAACACAGTGTAAAAATCTGTGAATTTCTTTATAATTACTTACACCTCTACTTCTTAATTGTAACCCTAAAATATCCTCTTCATCCTTACTCTTTTTATTTGGTTGAAGCTTTATATTATGGGCTTCATCTATAAGGATATATCTATTAGAGTATTCTGCCCTCAATTGATCGTTACTTTTATTATAAATTTCTTTAACAAACATTGTAAAAGTTAAAATTTCATACTCAACTCCAATTGCTTTTTCTACTCTTCTTCTTTGAGTATCCTTTGAGAGTAATTCTCTTGTTTTTGGGTCTCGTAACGGTGGTTCATATTTTCCGGGGGTGCATATACACGTAATTTCATTTATAAGATTTTTTCTTAAAGTAGGATTACGGGTTAAAATGATAATCTTATTATTTGATAATTCTCCAGACTTTACAGTTTTTGCATATTCTGACACGCTTGTCAGAAGGCAACTATTATGAGTTATAGTAAAATCTCCTAAAAGAAATCTACCATTACCATCAAGCATAAATCCGTAATATTCATCTAAACCTTTTGGAACAACTTTTATACCTGTAACTAAAGCATCTTTTATTTGTTTTCTTTCATCTGATTTTTTTCTTGAAACTACGCAAGGAATTTCTTCAACACCTTTACCTGAAAAATTAACTCTATAATATGTTCCTTCTTTCTTTTCACCCTTATACATACAACTTTTTTTACATTCTTTCATATATGCTGCAAATCCTAAAGAACGACACAGGTATAAAATGTCTTTAGCTAAGCTTTTATTTTTTTGAATTATTTCATAACAAGAACCATTATCTAAATAACCATCTGAATCTATTAAACCTGCAAGAAGCTTTAATCTGTTTTCTCTACTATTAACCTTAAAATCATAGGGAATGTGTTTATTTTCAATCAAGTTATATTTTCTTAATATATCTTTAAAAAAATTTTTCTTATGTTTATTTTCACCCTCTTCATAAATGTTTGTAATTCCATAGGTATATTTATTTTGATGTTTAACTAAATATAAATTATATTTTTTTAACTCTTTATTAAAGTATTCTATGACCTCTTGTTCTATAGTTGTTATATTAGGGTCTCTTGAAGTTCCATCTCCAAGCCAATAACCTATTAAATAAGGGTCTATGTTGAGTTCTTTTTCTTTAAAAGTTACACCAGTTCTAATTCCCTTTAATTTAGACTTTAATGTAGAACTAAGATTTAAATATTTTTCAATCTCAATATCAAGTATCTTATCATCTTCTTTAATATTATCATTTAAGAATTTTTCGGCTTCTTCTTTAGTTGCAAATCCTAATTGTTTTTGTTTAATAGTATTTTTATCTATCCAAACAGCTTGATATGGTCTATTAGGCTGTCTTTTCCCTTGGTTAGCTACTCCGCTATTAGTAATTTTTAAAGTTAAAATATGCTTAGAATTAACAGTATATTTTTCTCCTTTTACAGGTATAATATCATACATATTATCAATACCTTTGGTAGTTGATAAAACATTTCTTGGAGTTGAATCATCCCCCATAACTAAGTCTCCAACTGCAACATCTTGAATTTTTTTAATAGTTCCATCATACATTAATACAGGGGTATCTTTACCCAAGCATTTACCCGATCCCAACCCGTGGAAAGCAACCATCTTATCATACGGAGTATGTGGTGATAAAAATCTCATCATAAATGCTTGATGTTTAAGCTGTTCTCCCCTTTGAGGACGGGGTTCATTTAAGACGGCTCTTGCATCATCAAACTCCTTTTTAATAGGAACTGAATTATAAAACTCTTTTTCATCCTCCATTGTATATATAGGAAAGAAATCTTCTAATCTGAACCGCAATTGTTCCATTTTAATAATACTATTATATTATTAAAAAGATTTTTTTAAATTAGTCATCATCTTCATCATCTCTACGGTAACACGTATCATATATAGTCACTATCAGTATAAGGATAATTGAAACAAACTCATAAGTCATTTTTATTCTCCTTTTATACTTAACTTAAATATTCTTTAAATTAAGTATAAAATGCATCCTGATGAAGTTGTAGACCTCTTTAAACACTACATCACGAATGATATGAAAGAACACACCTTAAACTTATTTCAAGAAGTGTCTTCTAATATTAAGTATAAAAATAACCACGAATATATCTTTCAAAAAATTTATTTATTTTGCTGTATAAGAAAGGATAAAGAATTACTTTTATTTTTATACCATAATATATACCGTACATTTGATGTTGTAAAAAGAATAGCTTTACGCCCTTGTATTATATACGGAAAATATCTCTACAAAGATGGATATCCTATAGAACTTCCTAAAGATCCAGCCTTGTATTAACCTCCAATTTTAATCATTTGTAATCCTTCAGTTTGAAACTTTGATATAATATCCATACCAGCGTGTGCTTTCTTTTTACCCTTTAAATGATTGCTTATAACTTCAAGTATCAAATCATCCGATTTATTTAACAAATCTTTCAGGTTATACATATTATCGTCGTGTAAGCAACGTCTAAAATTACCGTCTGAAAGTAACCTTATTCTATTACACGTTCCACAAAAAGGCATACTTACACTTGTTATAAAACTTATATTTCCCATAATACCTTCAAGCTTATAATTTTTAGCTGTCTCTGTAAAATGGTCGTTTATTCTTTCTAATTTTCCATACTTGTTTTCAATCTTAGTTTTCATCTCATCAAACGTAACCATCTTATCCTTATTCCACCCATTATTTCCAATACTAAAGAATTCAATAAATCTTATATTTATAGGCTTGTCTCTTACGAATTCTACAAAGTCTAATATTTCATCATCATTAACCCCTTTCATCACAACACAATTTATTTTCAGTTTATTGTTATCCCCATAACCTAACTCTAAGGCTCTATTTATACTTTTCATAACAAGATGGTGGCCCTTTGCTTTAGATATATATTCAAACTTTTTTTGATCGAATGTATCAAGACTTATATTAAGGGCATTTAAACCATTTTTATGAAACTCGTCAATTTTTTTATGTAATAAAAGACCGTTTGTTGTCATAGCTAATGTCTTAACTTCTGAACCTATTTCTCTAATATACTTTGGAAGTCCTTTATAGACGGTCGGATCTCCTCCTGATAATCTAATCTTGGTTACACCTGCTTTTATAAATAATTTTGTCAATCTTATAAACTCATCCTCTGTTAATAATTTATGCTTAGGGGTATACTCAATATCTTGTTCGTAGACACAGTATCTACAACTAAAATTACACCTTTCAGTTAAACTTACTCTTAAATAATTATGAAACCGATTAAATTTATCTTGCAATATAGGTTCTCCGGTTATCTTACTTTTAAGGGCATTTTCAGGGACAGGGTGGTTGTACCAATGCTTTTTTATATTTGGAGTCTTATCAATCAAAACAGAACCGTTCTTTGCTATTGTAAAGAACCTTTTCATTTTATTATAATATAAAGTTTATTTAAATTATATATAAGAAAATGGACAATATTCTATATGGGAGTTTTGCCGGAATACTAGAGCATACTTTAACCTTTGCTCCAAGAACAATTATTGATTTTAAACAATATTATAACACTAAAAATCAATGTAAAAATGAACTTGAAAAGTTAAACTTAAAACAAAACTATTTACGGTTATATAAAGGTATTGTTCCATATACCTTAGGTGTGGGGTTTTCGCACGCTTGGCTTTTCTATTTTCTTGAAAGATCAAAAAAACAAAATAACACTTATTATGACCTCATATATGGATCATTAGGAAGATTAGGACACGACGCTTTTATGGTTCCAGGAGATACTATACGAATGACTTCCAACATAAAAAATATAAGCACAGTTGAGGCGTATAAATATATTTTAAAAAATAATGGTTTTAAGGGGTTATTCAAAGGTATTATTCCGTCAGTCATAAATAATATTCCTATAGGTGCATTAGAGTTCTCAGTATTAATGTATTTAAACAGAAAATATAAAGATGAATATAACCCGTATTTTTATGGTTTTGCTACTGGGTTATTAACAAGTATAGTTTCATCTCCTATAGACACTATAAAAACTTTCGTCCAAATAAATCAAAAATCAATAGTTCAATCTTATAATCAAATATATAAGGAAAGAGGATTTTTAGGGTTCTTTAGAAGCATACCTCTTAGAACGTTTCAGTGCTGTATATCATACGGAACTTATGAGTGGCTTTGTAAAAATCTAAACTTAAATATTGAAAAATAATTAATAAAATGGAACTATTAAAAAGACAACTTTCTCTTCCTAATTTTACACCTTCACATCAGTCTCTTTTATCTAAAACAACAGTTGCTATAGTAGGATGCGGAGGTTTAGGTTGTAATGTAGCTCTGTATCTTTCAGGTGCAGGTATAGGTAAAATTATATTTATTGATGGAGATACAATTGATGCTACAAATATACACAGACAAATAGCATATTCGCAGTCTCACATTAACTTATTAAAAGTAGATATTTTAAGCACAAAATGCTCTGGGATTAATTCAAGCTTAATTTATGAAAAAATAAGGTTATATTTAGACGAAAATAACATTAATACAATTCTAAAAAATTCAGAGATTGTAATAGACTGTTCTGACAATGCATCTACTAGAGTTCTTCTTAATAACTATTGTAAAAAAGAAAAGAAACCTCTCATCTTTGGAAGCGCCTTAGGTTATGACGGGCAACTTTGTGTCTTTGATTTTAGAAAAGATAATGCTAAATGCTTATTTTGCGTCTTTCCTGATATTGAAAAAGTGTCTGACACTTGTGTTTCTTCTGGAGTTCTTGGACCTGTTCCTGGTATTATAGGTAATCTTCAAGCCGTAGAATGTATAAAACTTATAACAGGATTAGGAGAACCGTTAAACGGTTTATTGCATTATTCTTCTCTTGATACTTCTTTTTATACTATAAAAACAAATATAATTTGTAAAGGTCATATTAACACTAAAAATGAAGACCTTGAAATAGATTATAAAGACTTTCTTTCTAAGAGGGATGATTATGACTTATACGATATAACTCATAAACAAGCTTATTGGGAAGATGAAGAACATATATTAGGTTCAGTTAAAGTTTCCTCTTTAGATCAGATTGATAAATCAAAAAATGTTATACTTCTTTGTGAGAGGGGAGAGAGGTCTAAAAATATAGTAAAAGAATGGAGAGAACAAGGCTTTAAAAATTGCTGGAGTATTAAAAATGGTTTTAGAGGAATTTAAAAAAATGTTTCTTTATATATAAAAATATGTTTACTCGAAGACTACGGGGAATGCCATCACTAAACCTACCAAATTTTATAGAAGTATCAGGCTCTTTGAGCCTGTATTCTTATAAAAAACAGGTTAGTTTAGAGATGCACCACACGATAATTAACCTTCAAAAGAGGTTCTATGATAAAAAAGTCATCGATCATTATGAAAATCCTAAAAATGTGGGTTCTTTTAACAAGAAAGATCAAAACGTCGGAACTGGCCTTGTCGGAAGCCCTGCTTGTGGGGATTTGATGAAGCTCCAAATTAAGGTTGATGAGAACGATAAAATTATTGATACAAAAATAAAGGTATTCGGATGTGCAAGTGCGATTTCCTCGTCTTCTTTTAGCTCAGAAATGATAAAAAATATGAAAGTCGATGATGCGGTTAAAATTACAAACAAAGAAATTGCATCTGCATTAAGCCTTCCTCCTGTCAAACTTCACTGCAGTATGCTTGCCGAAGATGCTATTAAAGCAGCTGTTGATGACTATAAAAAGAAAAAGAAAGATTTTAAAGTTGATACTAAATCAGGGTGTTAAAAGATCAATGAATTATGTATATATTGGTCGTCCCACATATTATCTGTTTTAAACGTATATCCATTTGAGGTTAAGAAATCCCTTATATTTTTTCTTTCTTCTTCAAGATAATTATGCTCTACATCAATAATACCAAATGTATATTTATTTAAATCTACTGATTTTAAAATCTCAAGTTCTGTTCCCTCAGTATCTAGCGACAGATAATCTATAAATAAAGGAGCTTCGTTCTCGTCTAAAATTTCATTTAATGTCATAGTCTCAACATCAATCACAGTTCTATTACTTTCAACTGTTGGTCTCCAATTAGGCCCAAGATAATCATTCATACCTGATATAAGATCTAATGAATGACATATACTAAATGGAACCTTCAATCCACCTTCACTAAATACAGCTTTACTTATACACTTAGAGTTGGGTCTATTTTTTGCTAATTTATCAAACATATGAGGCATAGCTTCAATACAAATTCCTTTCCAATCATACTTTGTCTCAAGAAGAAAAGTATTTGAAATATCAATACCATCTACTGCTCCTATTTCCACAAAAAATCCGTTCTTCTTCTCCTTATAAAAATCAGCCACAACTAAGTCTTGACCGAGCTGAGAAAAGAATAAGTATTCTCCACAAGCTTTAACGTGTAAAGGATATACGTGAGGAACCATTTGTAAATTACATTTTTCACATTTCATTAAACTCATCTTTTATAACTTTGTAAAGAAAATAATATTTAAATAAATAATTATTTAAATATAAATGAAGACTGTTTTAAACCATTTAAAACTCTCTCTTAAAAACAAGCAATGTTTTATGTGCAAACATTTCAAAGGGGATTTAACCGGAAAAGGAGGAGCCCTTGATGTTCCTGAAAAATGCACCTTGTTAAAGGTTTCTTATCCTTTTAATTGGAAAGAATATTATTC
>JACCDP010412410.1_pt1 | contig 32444 bp, 20 predicted proteins | sample 7445841 | NCBI WGS metagenome assembly JACCDP01 (sample SAMN15323441, study PRJNA562643) | freshwater metagenome | isolation source: river surface water | place: USA:Blue River Watershed | collected 2017-08-17 | reverse complement strand
TTACGGTGCCGAGCCTCGAGCAGTTTTGAACAGCGGCTCTGGCAGGTTCTGAGTGAGGCAGTCGCTGATGGTCGAGCGGTGACACCTGCGGCGCTCCTTCAGAACGCAAGGAAAGGGTCGACGCGTTCCCAGAGCTTCGCTCTGGGCTGGTATGCGGAGCCCCTTTGGGTCACTGGGAACGTGAGCATGATCGTCTGTTTTATCCAAGCAGGCCCAACTGTTATGCGGTGCCTTGTTGAGGCGGTGGGAAAGCCAACATCCGTCACGACACCACACCACACCACACCTAACGGTACGGCGCGTTAGGCTGTTTCAACGCGTGCTCAGGGGCTTCCTGTAAATCCGTGGATTTCCGGGGCGGTTTCTGGTTGGATGGGGCCGACGTGAAATCGCAGAAAGCCTACGCCGCCGCCGGGGTCGATATCGATCTGGGCAATTCCCTCAAGAGCACTCTCCCCGCCCTGCTGGCCTCGACGCACCGCAAAGAGGTGATGGGCAAGGTCGGTGGGTTCGGCGGGTTGTTCGCGCTCGACCTCAAGAAGCACAAGCAGCCGATCCTCGTGAGCTCGGTCGATGGCGTGGGCACCAAGCTCAAGCTGGCCTTCGCCATGGATCAGCACGACACGATCGGCGAAGACTTGGTGAACCACTGCGTGAACGACATCGCGGTGCTGGGTGCCGAGCCGCTGTTTTTCCTCGATTATCTGGGCACGGGCACGCTCAAGCCACACGTGTTCTCCGAGATCATCAAGGGCTTCGCCCGCGGCTGCGCAGCCAACCACTGCGCGCTGGTCGGCGGCGAAACCGCCCAAATGCCCGGCTTTTACCAACCCGGTGAGTATGACGTGAGCGGCACCATCGTGGGTGTGGTGGAGAAGTCGCGCATGCTCGTGGGGCAGAAGACGGTGAAGGCCGGCGACTTGATCCTGGGCATCGGCTCCAGCGGCCTGCACACCAACGGCTATTCTTTGGGCCGCAAGATTTTCTTCGAGACTCTGGGCCTCAAGCCGAAGAGCAAGGTGGCTGAATTGGGCTGCACGATCGGCGAGGCACTGCTCGCGGTGCACGTGTCTTATGGACCGCTCATTCAAGGGTTGCTGAAAAAGTTCAATCCGGCGAGCAAACCGTCCGCAGCTGGAGCGATCAAGGCGCTGGCCCACATCACGGGCGGCGGTTTCGTCGACAACATCCCGCGGGTGCTGCCGACCAAATGCGATGCGGTGGTGCTGAAGGGCTCCTGGGAAATGCCGCCGATTTTCCAAATCATCCGCGAGAAAGGCGGGGTAGACGAAGCCGAGTTGTACCAGGTGTTCAACATGGGCATCGGCATGACCGTGGTGGTGGATGCCGACCGGGCCGACGCGGTGCTCAAGGCGATCAAGGCCGCGAAGCATCCGGCATGGATCATCGGACAAATCACCAAGGGCACGGGCCTCTGCCGCGTGGAGTGAGGGGCGCGCTGAGCCGGGGAACCGGCATCACCAGGTGACCTCGGCCACGATCCGATGGGTGAGGCGGCTTTGAGAATTTCACAACGGGCAATTTCGGGGTTACGATAGGAATTGTATGACGACTGCGACTTCTCCGTTTTTCCGGCGACTGCTGGTTGCCTCAACCGCCATGGCATTCGGAGGCATGTTGGGGTCGCTGGGCGTGGCCGGTCGCGATGCCGATGGACTGAAGTTCTCGTTCCACTGGTCGGTGCCGCTGCTCTTTTTGGTGGGAGCCGGTGCGGCCGTGTGGTTCTGGCAGTTGATCTTCCGCTTTGATTCGGGCGGCGACGCTCGTTTGCGAGGCCGCTTGAAATGGGTGGCCGGCGTCTTGTTGGTGGTGGCCTTCGGTTGCTTCCTCTTCCCGTTGCGTCTCGTGAGCCCCGACAAGCGCATGGAAGTCATCCTGGGCATGGGCTTCGCATTCGTGGTGCTCACCGGGATGGGGTCGTTGATCTACCAAACCATCCGCTGGGTCGAAGCCGCCAGCCGGGCCGAAGAAGAACGCTCCAACGACGTCTAGTGGGCAGGCCCGAGGTGTGCCCGCGTTTCACTGGGGCTCAAGCCATTGGTGAGCAAAGGCCTCGAGCTCGGCGAGTGCGGGTTGCCAATCGGTGGTGAGAGGGATCGAGAAGCGGACGAATTGCTTGCGGGCGTTCGAAGCAAAAGGGTTCTGGACGATGCGGCGGACTGACGCGAATCGCGTGGCAAGGGTTCTACCCACTCCCTGGAGGTAGGTTCGGATCGTGGCTTCGCCCTCCGTCTGGTTGGGAGGGGGGCCGTACGGGATATCGTCCCAACGCCCATCGATGCAGGCCGCCCACAACGTGATCTCCGGGGTAGGTTGCTCGGGGTGTTTGAGAACGCGGCATTGAAAAGGAATTCGTCGACCTGCCATCGGAATGAAAACTTGAGACGGCTCACCATGCCGCACGGTTCGAAACCCATGGCCGAGCCAGCAAATTTCAGGTGTGTGACCGAACAACGTACCCCCATCCCCCTGCCCCGCTTGCCAATGAGCGGCAAACACGGAGACACGTTGGGAGCGCTGATCGAAGAAGTGCCCGTTGAAGAGATTGGTGGTGGCGAGGGTGTCTTCAACTTGAGAACCCAACGCAACAGGCACAAACCGATAGCCCGGAATTTCATGGCGAGCGGTCAAGTACACCGGGTTCTCAGGGGGCCGGGTGCGGGATTGAATCCAAAAGCGGGTGCCCAGAACCGCCAGACCGAACACGATCAACGGAATGAAAACGGTCCGCCAGACGCGCTGGCGCGAAGGATCACCATGCTGGAGCGATGCCATTCCAAGGGCATATCGGCATGAGGAGCGCTGGAGTTGAGTCGAGAAAATCAAGGTGCCCGTGCCTGGGAGCAGCCCGAGGGATGGAGCTTGGACATCAGCCCCAGTCATCCCCTTGCCGGCATACGTCGCAGGCGGCGGGGCGAAAAATTGGAGACCGGATGACGGGCGGGTTCTATGGTCGGCCTTGTGAGTCCAACTTTGCTGATTGTGGATGATGAGAAGTCCACCCGCGATGGGCTGCGTACGGCGTTGGAGGAGAAGTTCGACGTCTACGCCGCGCCGGATGCCGCGGGTGCTTGGCAATTGCTGGAAAAAGAGCCGGTGGATGTGCTGCTGACCGACTTGCGCATGGCTGGAGAAGACGGGTTGGCGCTCATTCGCAAGGCCAAGGCCCTGCCGAAGCCTCCGGTGTGCATCTTGATGACGGCCTATGGCTCAGAAGACCTCGCCGTGGAGGCCATGAAGCAGGGGGCCGACGACTACATCAGCAAGGGCCGCCTGCAAATCGACGAATTGGAACTGCGGATCCAAAGGGCTCTCCGGCGCAGCAAGTTGGAAACGGAGAACGAGCAACTCCATCAGCGCCTCGATCAACGCTTTGGGATGACGAGTTTCATCGGCGAGACACCGGTGATCCGGGAGGTGTTCGAGCAAATCCAACAAATCGGCCCCTCCACCGCCACGGTGCTCATCACCGGAGAAAGCGGCACGGGCAAGGAACTCGTGGCCAAGGCCATCCACCAGTTGAGTCGCCGCGCTCGCGGGCCCTTGGTCACGGTCAACTGCGCGGCCCTGCCAGCGACGCTGCTCGAGGCCGAACTCTTCGGCCACGAAAAGGGAGCCTTCACGGGGGCCAACGAGCGCCGCATCGGACGGGTGGAACAAGCCCAAGGCGGAACGCTCTTCCTCGATGAAATCGGTGAGATCGATGCCACCACACAAGTCAAACTGCTGCGCTTGATCGGTGAGCGCACCTACGAGCGGCTGGGCTCCGGCAAGACGCAGAGCGCGGATGTGCGCTTCTTGTCCGCCACCAACAAAGACCTGAAGGCACTGGTCCGGGCGGGCACATTCCGCGAAGACCTGTATTTCCGCATCGCTGTGGTGCCCATCCACCTGCCGCCCTTGCGCGAGCGGGTGGCCGATATTCCGCTCTTGGCGCACACCTTCCTCAAAGAATACGCCCGGGAAAACGACAAGCCCGTGGGCGCCTTCAGCACCGAGGCCATGGAGTTGATGCTGCGCTACCGTTGGCCGGGCAATGTCCGCGAACTGCGGGCCTCCATTGAACACGCGGTGGTGTTGTGCCGGGGCGATCAAGTGCAACCGCGCGATCTGCCGGCATCGGTGCGTGAACCGCTGCTCGAAGCCGGCACCCGAGCCACGACTCCGACGAACGGCGTGGTGCCCGGAAAACTCTCCCTGAGGGAAGCCGAGAAGCAGTTGATCATCCATGCCCTCCAGGAATGCGAAGGCAACCGCACCGAGGCCGCCAAGAAGTTGGGAGTGAGCCGGCGCACGCTGCATCGCAAACTCCACGAGTTCGAGCTTCAGGATTTTTAATTGGCACCGAGGCTAGGCCCGAGTCCAGCGCCTCAGATTTAAACAGAGGTGCGGCGGCGGGAAGATCTCCAGGCGTGCTAATCCATTGAGATTCATCCCGGTTTTGGCGTTTCATGCCGCGCATGAAATCCGCCACCGCGGCCACCGTGGCCACCGTTCGCATTCCGGGAACGACCGCCAATTTGGGTTCGGGCTTCGACACCCTAGGACTGGCCGTCGCTCTCTACAATCGAGCCACGGTCCAACGCCGGACGGACCGGCGCATCGACATCACTTCCCCCATCGCAGAGGCCGCACGCGCTGGAGCGCTCGCTATGCTGGAGGAGGCCGCGGGTGCGTTCTTCAAGAAGACCCGGTTGGCGCGCTTCGGAGCCGACATTCACTTGTCGGGGGATGTCCCCATCGCGCGCGGACTCGGATCGAGCGTGACGGCCCGACTCGGCTGCGTGGCCGGTCTCAACGCCCTCGCAGGCAACCCGCTGGACCGACAAGGATTGCTCGAGGTCGTGGCGAATTTGGAGGGGCATCCCGACAACGCCGCGCCGGCGGTCTACGGTGGATTCACCGCGGCCGGATTCATTGGATCCGAAGTGCGATGCATCCGGGTTCCGCTGCCTGGTCGAGTGCGACTGGTGACCTTGATCCCCGACTTCGAGGTGAGTACGCCCGAAGCCCGCAAGCGGGTGCCGCAGACCTTCTCGAAGGCCGACACCATCCACATACTGAATCGGGCTTCACTGGTCACGGCGGCGTTTGCGACGGGCCAATTGGAAGCGCTTCGCGGTTGCTTCGACGACCGCATTCACCAACCCCACCGAGCCCCGTTGATCCCAGGCATGGATGCCATTCTGGCTGCGGGCGTGAAGGCCGGAGCCGTGGGTGGTTGGCTCAGCGGCAGCGGATCCACACTCATGTGCCTCGCCTTGGAAAACCCAGAGGCGGTGGCAACGGCCATGCAGCGAAAAATTCCCCGAGCCGCCGTCCACATCCTCAAGCCCGACAATGCGGGTCTGAAGGTGAGTTTGAAGGAGGGCGCGAAAAAAAGCTGAGCGGGTCACCCCCCCGTCGGCTCAGATTTGCTCGAAGTAGCGCTGCTTTTCCCAGTCGGTCACCGCGTCGCTGAAGGCCTGATGCTCGAGGCGGGCATGGTGGACCGAGAAGTCGACCACGGCATCGCCAAAGGCCTCGCGGGCCAGGCGCGAGCCGTTGAACAATTCCGCGGCGGAAATCAGGCTCGAGGGCAGGCGTGGCAACTTTGGATCAAGGTATGCGTTGCCGGTGTAGGGCTCGCCGCAATCGAGCTTCTCATCGATGCCCGCCAGGCCCGCGGCGATCATGGCCGCAAAGGCCAAGTACGGATTGGCATCGGCCCCGGGCATCCGGTTCTCCGGGCGGTATCCGTTGCCATGGCCGACCACGCGGAATCCCGTGGTGCGATTGTCTTGGGCCCAAGCCATGCGGGTCGGGGCCCAGCTTCCGGCTTGGTAGCGTTTGTAGCTGTTGATCGTTGGTCCGTAGAACAAGCACAGCTCCGGGGAGTACTTCATGAGTCCGCCCAGGAACTGTCGGAACATGGTGGATCCGCTCTTGGCTTTCGGGTCCCAGAACAAATTGCGCCCGCCCTTCCACAAACTCATGTGGATGTGGCAGGAGTTGCCCGCCTCGGTCGGCGCGACCTTGGCCATGAAGCTCACCGACTTGCCGTGTTGTCCGGCGATTTCTTTGACCCCCTGCTTGAAGATCACGTGCCGGTCGGCCATTTCCATGGCCTCGCCGTAGGTGAAATTGATTTCGTGCTGGCCCCGGCTCCACTCGCCCTTGCTGCTTTCGATGGGCACGCCGGCGGCGGTCAGACCATTGCGGATGGCGCGCATCAGCGGCTCATCACGACCTGGCTGCATGAGGTGATAATCGATGCGATAATCGCTCGACGGCTTGAGGTTGCGATATCCGGCTTCGAAGGCGGCTCCGTAGGTTTGCTCGTAGAGGTAGAACTCGAGCTCGCTCGCGCAGAAGCAGGTGAGGCCACGTTCCTGGAGGCGGTCCAACTGGCGTCGCAGCACCGAGCGCGGGGCTTCGGCCACCGGAGCGCCGCCCGCATGTCGGAAATCGCACAGGACCAACACCGATCCCGGGAGCCACGGCATCAAACGGAACGTGGCCTGGTCGGGAACCATTTCAAAATCGCCAAACCCGGTGTCCCAATTGGCCACACCGAAGCCATCCAGCGGGTCCATGTCGAGATTGACGGTCAGCAAATAACTGCACCCGTGGGTGCCGTGGGAAACCACCGATTCGAGAAAATGGCCGGCGTGAAAGCGCTTCCCCACCAAGCGACCGAAGGGGTCGGGAATGGCCACCAGAACCGTGTCGACGGCGCCCGACTTCACCTGGGCCTTGAGTTGTTGGAGAGTCATAAGGGATGGAGTGCGATGGCGTTGGATTGGTGTTCGGCCGCGGACATCATTCAGCCACGTAGACGTTCTTCACTTCCGAGTAGCCCTCCATCGCGGCCATGCCCAGATCGCGGCCGAGGCCACTTTGCTTGAAGCCTCCGAACGGAGCCTCCACATGGACGCTGCTGTGGCTGTTGATGGACAACACGCCGCTCTGGACCGCGCGTGAAACCCGGAGTGCGCGGGAGAGGTTCTGGGTCCACACCGATCCGCTGAGTCCGTAGGGAGACGCGTTCACGTCGCGCAGCATTTCTGCTTCGTCATCGAAGGGAACGACCGCCGCGACGGGACCGAAGATCTCCTCGCGCCAGCACCGGTGTTCTGGGGCGACACCGGTGAGAATCGCGGGCTCGAGGTAGAAACCCGCCGAAGGCAGGCGTCCGCCGCCGCACACCACCGTGCTGCCATTGCGTCGGGCGTCGGCCAGGTAGTCTTCGACCGTCTGCCGCTGCGACGACGACACCATGGGCCCGAGTTGCGTGGCCTCATTGTTGGGATCTCCGACGATGAGTTTGCGGGTGGCCGCCGCAAAGCGTTCCACAAATTTGTCGAAGACAGGCCGCTCAACATAGACGCGGCTCCGGGCGCAGCAGTCTTGGCCGGTGTTGGCGAAGACAGACATCGGCGACGCATCAGCAGCCTTTTCCCAATCGGCGTCGGCAAAAATGATGTTGGGGGACTTGCCGCCCAGCTCGAGCGAAACCCGCGTGAGGTTGCGCGCGGCCAATTCCATGATCCGGCGGCCCACCTCGGTGGAACCCGTGAACGACACCTTGCGAATCAACGGGTGGGTGACCAGCGCGTCGCCCAGCGTACCTCCGGGGCCGGTGATGACTTGCAAGATGCCGGCAGGCAATCCGGCTGCGTGGGCCAATTCACCCAATTTGAGCGCGGTGAGCGGGGAGATCGAGGCGGGCTTGAGCAGCACGGCATTTCCGGCGGCCAGCGCCGGGGCAACCTTCCAGCAGGCGATGGCGAAGGGGAAATTCCACGGAACGATGGCCGAGACGACACCGAGCGGTTGGCGCAAGGTGAAGTCGAGCCCGCCACGCGCCACCGGAATCGTCTGACCGAAGAACCGGCTGATGCCGCCGGCGTAGTATTCGAAGACCCGGGCTCCGAGCGCGACTTCATCTCGGGCGTCGGCCAGCGGCTTGCCCACGTGCATCACTTCGAGGCGAGCCAACTCCTCGGCATTTTCCCGAATCACCGCAGCGATCTTGAACAACACCGCCGCCCGCTTCCCGGGGGCGAGATCACGCCAACCATTTTCAAAGGCGCTGTGGGCCGAAACCGCGGCCGCATCGACTTCCTTCACGGTGGCCGCGTCGATCTCGGCGAACACCTCGGCCGTGGCCGGATTGACCAAGCGGGTCTTCGGCGTGCCATCGACACCGGTGTAGCGACCGTCCAAGAACAATTGGTGGGGAATCATGGTTTGGGAAACTGGAGAGAAATGGAAATCCGGGGACTGGTGAGCGACGTGGAAAATGTGGGCAATGCGGGCAAAGTCGAGGGGCTATCAGAGCACTTCGAGGTAGAGAGCACGCAAGTCGGCGACGGTGACCGGAACGGCATTGGTCTGATGGCAGGGGTCTTCCCAAGCTTGGGCTACGAGTGCATCGAGGTGCTCGGGTTTCACGCCAAACTGCGAGAGCTTTTTGTTCAGACCCAGGCCCGCGAGGAACGATTCCACAAACGCGATCGTCACCCGGTCGGCCTCGGCGTCGGAGAGTTGAATAACCTCCAGTCCAGCAGCTTGCCCCACACGTCGATACAGTCCCGGACGGCGCGCGCTGCACAGTCGCATGCTGGCCACCAGGCACAGCGCATTGGCCAATCCATGGTGCATTCCGCAAATGGAAGACAGCGGATGCGCCAGTGAATGAACCACTCCCAGATCTTTCTGAAAAGCCACGGCCCCCATGGCCGCCGCCACGAGCATGTGACCGCGAGCGGTGAGGTCCTTGCCATCGCGATAGGCTTTGGGCAGGGCATCAAAAATCAGCCGGGCTCCTTCGAGAGCGATGCCATCGCACATCGGATGGAACGACGGGCACGTGAAGCTCTCGATGCAGTGCGTAAGCGCATCGACCCCGGTTGCGGCCGTGAGGTGCGGAGGCAATCCCACGGTCAGGGCGGGATCGAGAATGACCAATTTGGCCAGCATCTCCGGATTGAAGAGCACGGCCTTTCGATGCGTGGCATCGAGGGTGATAACGGAACTGCGTCCCACTTCGCTGCCGGTTCCGGCCGTCGTAGGGATCGCCACCAGCGGCAGCAGCCCACTCCAGTCGGACTCATCGTAGAACTTGGCGAGATCGAATCCCGGGCGGCGGGCCAGCAGTCGGGCGGCCTTGCCAGCATCGAGAGGGCTTCCGCCACCGATGGCAACCACGCCGTCACACTGGTTTTCACGCAGGGCTGCTGCTGCTTGGCGCACGTCTTCCTCGATGGGGTTCGGATGCACTCCGTCAAAGACAAACCAGGTCTTGCCTTGATTGCTGGCACCCAGCACCGAAGCGAGTTGCGCGAATGCTTCGGTTTTGACCAAACCACCGTCGGTCACGACGAGCGGGCGAGACACGCCGAGCTTGGTGAGTGCGGCGGGCAATTCAGCCAGCGCTCCGGCGCCGTAAAGGGTTCGGGTTGGGAAGGAAAAGGCAGTCAGGCTCATGTTTGTTTGGTGGGAAGAGAATGGTTCAATCGCGCCGAAGGTCCAAGGGTCATCCTCGGACGAAATGGTGCAGAAAGTTGTGCAGGATTTGTCGTCCAGCCGGTGTGGGCTTCAGGTTGTCCAACACCTGGTCTAGGTCGAAGCGCACGCGGGGGCGCCAGAGATCGCGCCGCGGATTCCAGATGAGGCGGAGCGTGTCGGGATCTGTCTCCGGGTGGAACTGCACGCCATGGAGCAGCCCGGTGGAATCGTGCATGCCCTGGATCGCAGCGAACGTCCCGGCTACCGTATGGACCAACCCGGCGGGAAGATCGGAGACCACGTCCGAATGGCTTGAGAGCACGTCGAATGCGGCGGGAATCCCGTCGAAAAGCCTCGAGGATCGGCCGGCAGGAGTCAGGGTGACCGGAGTATTGCCCAACTCCAACCCCTGAGGGTGTGGCGCCACTTTGGCTCCCAAAACCCGGCCCATGAGTTGATGACCGTAGCACACACCGAGGACCGGAACCCCGCCGTCGCGGCAGCGCAGGATCCATTCGCCGACCTGGAGATTCACCGCATCATCATTCCAGGCATCGCGCGGCGAGCCGCTCAGAATCACCCCGTCCCAATCACCGGGGGAATGGGTGCGGTTGATATCGTTGTCTACCCCGGCGCGGGACCACTCCACGGAAAGGGATTTTGGGGTCCAACGGCTGAACCAACAGCAGACATCTCGCCGAGGATCCGGATCCAAACCCGGCGGCCAAATGACCGAATCCACCAAAAGCACCCGTCTTGTTCTCATCGCCATCGTTAGTATTGAGCAAACGGCAGTCGATCAACCCGTGGCGAGCGGATTCTGAGTGATGGTCGCGGGGGCTGGTTTCACGAAACGAAAAGAGACCAAGTCTTTCAGAGAATTTCTGACAATCCAACGGCATCGACCCGCAGGTCTCGCAGGGTAGAAAGTCTCGTCCAGGGAGTTCCGCGGATGGGCCGGGCTCCGTCCTTGCGTTTCGCGCCAAAAAGCGAGCGGTACCGTTGAAAAACCCCGTTCACAAACTCTCGAGACCCCAACGCCACCCCATCCGTCAGGTGCCGAATGCGCAGCCGCAAGACTTCGGCCTCACTCAACCGCCCGCCCTCGCTCATCACCCGTCGAATGGCCTCCCGATCCAGTGCTTGCTTCGAGCTGTGTCCACTGACACCCCCCTGAGCGAACAGCAATTCCCGATACCGCGCCGCAGCAGCGATCCAACGGCGCTCTGAGAAGACACTCATCAGCCCGCGTTGGATCTCCTTTTGGCCCACCAAAGCGGCCGCATATCCGCAGAATCGGTAATCCTTCGGATCGCTCACCAAGCCTGCGCGGACCGGATTCAGGTCGATATAGGCTGCCACGGCCCGCAGTGCCTCTGGAGAATCCTCCACCAGAACACTTTTGAAACGCTCCGCCCACAAAGTGCCGAACCGACCTGTTTGTCGATTATACCAACGACTGAACCGCTGTTTGAACTCCTTCATGAACACCGACACGTCCCCCATTCGACCCAGAAGCGTTTCGCGGATATGGACTGGCAATTGTCCGTGTTCTTTCATCGATTCTCGGGCCAAAACAACCAGAAGCCCGTTGCGCCCATAAAAATCTTCAGCTCTGCGGAGCAGCTCTCCATCGCTCAGAGGAACCGACAGCGGTACACGCACCAGGACATGAAAATGATTCCCCATCATGCAATAGGTAATCACCTCCATCCCGCAGAACCGCGCCAAACGCATCAACAGCGAAGCCAACCTCTCCTTGCACTCCTCATCCAGCAGCAGCTGCCCCCCCACCGTCCTGGAAACACAGTGATAGACAGCCCCACCCCGCCCTTTAATCCGCGCTAACCGCATGCCCAACACCTTACCCATACAAACGCTCATGTCTACAAATATTGAACCTGTCACTCTATTTGGGGTTGACTGGGGGGTGGGGTTGTTTTATCGAGGTGGGGTGATGATTCGCAAAACTTGGGGGGCTTGGGTCTTGGGGGCGCTGGCATGTGTTTCGGTCTGGGGGGCGGATTGGCCTCAGTGGCGGGGGGATGCGCGCCGGGATCATTCTCCCGACAAGGGCCTGCTGTCTCGATGGCCTCAGGAGGGGCCCAAGCGGGTTTGGCTCTTCGAAAACGCAGGGCTGGGCTATGCTGGTTACTCGATCGCGAGGGGCTCTCTGTTCACGATGGGACTTCGGGACGGTCAGGAATTCTTGATCGCGCTGGATGCCTCAAACGGCAAGGAATTGTGGAGCTCCCCCGCCGGGACGCGATATCCGAACAACTGGGGCGACGGTCCTCGAATGACTCCCACGGTGGACGGTGATCGCGTCTTTGCCATCGGCGGCCAGGGGCTGTTGATCTGCGTCCATGCGAAGGACGGAAAACAAATCTGGGCAAAAAATCTGGCGACCGATCTGGGCGGAAAACTCCAGGACTGGGGGTACACCGAATCCCCCTTGGTGGTCGGCGATGTGGTGATTTGTACGCCCGGCGGATCGCAGGGAACCTTGGCCGCTCTGGACAGAACTTCAGGTGCCGTCCGGTGGCGTTCCAAGGACATCACCGACAATGCCCAGTATTCATCCCCCATCCTGATCCAACACGAAGGCCAACCTCAGGTGGTCCAATTGGTGATGAACCAATTCTTCGGGGTTTCACCCAAGGATGGTTCGGTGCTCTGGAAGAAGGATTTTCCGGGACGAGTGGCTGTGATTCCGACGCCCATTTATGAGGACGGGATCGTCTACGTGACCGCTGGCTATGGTGTCGGCTGCGAGGCCATTCGCTTGGGAAAGGGCAACACGATCGAGCCTCTCTATTCCAACAAGGTGATGAAGAACCACCACGGTGGCGTGGTCTGCGTCGATGGTCACCTGTATGGCCACTCCGATGGCGCAGGTTGGGTCTGCCAGGAATTGAAGACCGGCAAGGAAGTGTGGTCCCACAAGGGATTCGGCAAGGGCTCTGTGACCTTTGCCGATGGCAAGTTGATCTGTCTGGATGAGCGCAGCGGAGACGTCGCTCTGGTGGAGGCCGGAACCCAGGGATGGAAGGAAATCAGCCGCTTCAAACTCAACCCGCTGACCTCAAAACGCAGCCCGCAGGGCGGCATCTGGCCACATCCTGTGATCGTCAATGGTCGACTCTACCTCCGGGATCAGGAGTTGCTCCATTGCTTCGACGTGAAGTCGAATTAGGAACGCCTACAACCAACGACAGCGGTACGGATGTTGGTCGAGGGGCTTTGCGGGGGCGCATGGTGACAGGCGCGGACCTTGCACCATTATCGCGTTGTCCGCCTGTGAATCAGGCTCTTCGCGGAGACCTATTCACCATCTCACTCACGACTGGCGTGGAGGTCGCACCAGAACTCCCTGCCATGCGAGGTCCAGTGGCGGTAGTGGCGGTGCCACAGGGCTTTGACCGCATCACCGGATACCCACGTCCCTGTCAGGTTCGATCCAAAATCGCCGGAGGATCCGATGGGGAAATCACGACCCGGAAACCGTCGGGATCGCTGACCCAAGGCGCGGATCCGCTGATAACCGGCCAGCTTGCGGATGAGTCGATACGGCCAGGCCCGATGCGCCGTCAGGATTCTGGGAAATTGCGCCGTCCAACCCAGCGGCCCAGACCAATCGTCGATCGGTAACAGGGAACTTTGCTCGACCAGCATGAATCGTCGGTAGCCCAGCGCCTCACAGGCATCGACCAACGCCACATCGGAGACCTCCACCGACAGGTAATTGGGCAAGCCCACTTCGCGGAGTCCTTCGAGGCAGAAGTGATCGGCGCTTTCGATGTCCACTTTGAGGTAGTGCGGAACCCCATGCTGACGCAAAAGGTCCCCAAAGCGGACCGCCGGGACCGTGACCTTCCGGTGCCGATGCCCGCCCCGGGCTGCGCTGGCCACGTCCAGGGCGCTCCATTCCGGGTGATCTTCGTTGATCCAGAATTCCACCTCACCAGGCTCACCCGCCACCGCCACGTTCAGAATGACCAACCGACCCTCACGGACGGCCTCTGGAAAACGGGCCGCCACTTGACCACAAAACGCCTCGTTGGCCTCCACGGCCACGACTTTGAATCCGCATTCGAGGTAGAAGCCCGCGTCGTCCCCATTGTTCATCCCCACATCAAAGATGAGGTTGGGGGTGGGTGGCGTGTTCATTGTCCAGAGGCTAACGGCCCATAGCTTTGGAGAACAGATTTTTGGAAAAACAACCGGGCACCCTATGCCAACTGCCGCCAGAAGGCGCCTCCTACCCGCTGCTTCAAAGAAATGGATCTGTCCGGTCCCTCCATCTCGATATCATTCATTTCAAACATATCTTAAAATGCGGTCGTAGGTTGGGAACTTTCCATACACTTCATCGTCAAATTTTTCCTAGTCACCAGCCCCCCCTTGACTTGACCGGAAGAGGCTGAAGTCTCACCGACGAAGGTTCACGCAATCGTGACCAACCGACGATGCGCTTTCGAAAATCCGATACCGCTTGGGTCAAGCGAATGTCGGAAACAAAGGCGTTTTGGAGGAAAACGAGGTCTGTCGGCTACTAACCCAGCCGTCGAAACCTGAAGCGAACCTTGTAACAACCATGAAACGCCAAATCCTGAAATTGACGGGAATGCTCGCGCTGGTCTCCGGCGCGGCGACGACCTTGACGGCGGACTACGCCTCCACGGTCTCCAACCTCAAGCCGGTCGCCTTCTGGCGCCTGAATGAGACCACGCAACCTCCCGCCGCTGACGTGGCGGTCAACGCCGGTTCCCTGGGCGACTCCGCCGTGGGCTACTATTTGGGAACAGCTCAGCATCCGGTTCCCGGCGCGCTCAATGGCCGCACCGACAGTGCCGTGGGCTTCGACGCCACCGCCAACTCGGCGACCATGGTGCCCTATATGCCGGAAATGAATCCCAAGGCCCCCTTCACGGTGGAAGCCTGGCTCAGCCCGAATGTTGAGCACGCCGTGGGGTCCGGCACGCTGACGTGCGCCATTTCCAGCGGCCAATTCGCCGCCCCCCGCACGGGTTGGTTGATCTACCAATCTGAGACGGGTTGGAACCTCCGCATGTACAACAGCAATGGCACGGCCACCTCGGTGAACATCACCGGCGGAACGGCTCCCGTGTCTGGCATGTGGTACCACGTGGTCGCAGTTTATGACGGTGCGACCGCCAAGCTGTTCGTCAATGGCGCCAAGGCGGCCGAAGCGGCTCAGACGAGCTATGTCCCCGGCCAATCGGGCGGTTTCGCCATCGGCGGCCGCGCCGACAATTCGTTCTGGTGGAATGGTTCCGCCGACGAGGTGGCCCTCTACAGCAAGGCCCTGACCGCCGAGGAAATCGCCGCTCACTACGCCAACGGTACCGCCACCAGCCCGAGCGCCACCTACCAGAGCCTCGTTCTGGCCCAGGCTCCTATTGCGTACTACCGCCTGAATGAAGGTGCGTATACCGCCCCCACCAGTGTGCCTCCGGCCGCCAACACCGGAACCGCAGGGGCTTCCATCGCCGGCTCCTACAACCCCGGCATGAAGGCGGGCGCGGAGGGTCCGAAGCCGCCGACTTACACCGGATTCGAAGCCGCCAACGTCGGTGGCGGGTTCAACGGTTCGGCCGGTTACGTCGGCACCCCGTTCCAGATGAACGACATGACCGAGTTCACCATGATGGGCTGGGTTCGTCGCGGAGCCGTCAAGAGCGGCCGTGGGGGCTATTTCGGCCAGAACGACCTGCTCGAGTTCGGTGACGCCGACGGCGGCGCCAACATCGAACTGTGGGTCAACGCCCGCGGCGGCAACATCAAGGCAGCCTATCCCTTCAAGGACAATGATTGGGGACACTTTGCCGTCATCGGCAGCGCCACCTCCACCGTCCTGTATGCCAACGGCAAGGAAATCGGCCGTCTGAGCGGAACGGTGGCCAGCTACGGAACCAGCAGCTTCAACTTCAACATCGGTGGTGGCGGCATCTTCAACAGCGCCGGCGACTACTTCAAAGGCAACATCGATGAGGTTGCCGTCTTCGACAAAGCGCTCAGCGCGGCCGACATCCAGTCGATCTACTTCGCGGCCAATGTGGCTCCGACCATCACCCAACAGCCGAGCATCCCGAGCCGCACCCTCTACGCCGGTTACTCGGTGACTCTGACCGGAGCAGCCTCAGGCACGCCTCCCCTCACCTATCAATGGCGCAAGGACGGACAGAATTTGTCCGGCAAGACCTCCCCTACCCTGTCGCTCACCGGCGTGACCGCCGCGGATGCCGGTTCCTATGAACTGGTCGTCTCCAGCGCCTACGGTTCAGTCAGCAGCACTCCGGTCGCCCTGGTGGTGACTCCTGCGGACGTTGTGGCCCCGACCCTCCAGTATGCGGCAGGCCTTTCCAGCTTCAACAAGGTACGGGTCTGGTTCTCGGAACCCTTGGACCCGACGTCTGCTCAGTTGGCGGCCAACTACAAGATCGAAGGGCTCACCGTCACCGGGGCGGCCCTCGTGGCCCCGGCCGGCAGCATCGGCGACAACATCGTTGAACTGACGACCTCCAAGCAGGACGCCGGCAAGACCTACACGATCACGGTTTTCGGCGTGCTGGATCAGATGGTTCCCGCCACCGAAATCGCAGGCGGCTCGACGATCACCTTTGGTTCCTGGCAACTGGCTTCCGGTGCGCTGCGCTTCGAGCACTACGACAACCTCCCAACCGCCAGCGACGAGGCCATAACCGCTGCCCTTGCGGATCCCCGTGTGATCGCCGGAACCCCGACGACGCTCGGAACCATCACCGGCCGTTTCGACACCCGCACGGTGTTCCCGGATGACAGCCATGAGAACTACATGGCCCGGATCACCGGCTTCATTACCCCGACCGAGTCGGGCGATTACTACTTCTTCGTGGCCTCCGATGACGCCTCCCGCGTTTACCTCAGTGCGAACGAAACGATGCCCAACCCGGCCACTGACACCCCGATCGTCAACGAGCCGGGCTGCTGCAAAGGCTTCTTGGAGCCCGAATCCGGTTCACCCCAGACCACGGCCGCCCCGATCAATCTGCAGGCCGGCAAGAAGTACGCCATCCTGACGCTGCTCAAGGAAGGCGGCGGCGGCGACTGGCTCAAGGTGGCCTGGCGCAAGTCGACCGACACGACGGCCTCGGCCGCGTTGGCCCCCATCGATGGCAAGTTCTTGTCCACCTACGTGGATCCGAATGCCGAAGTGGAATTCACCAAGCAGCCGACCAATCAAGAGGGGGCTCTTTCCACCTCCGCGGTCAACTTCCTGACGCAGGCCTTCACCTCGAGCGACGGCGGCTTCACGGTCACCAACACCACCCCAGAGCCTCCGGGCCCGTGGGTGTATGACCCGGCCAACGGCATCTGGTCGGCCGACGGTTCCGTCGACGGTTGCGGCGGCCCCTACAACTCCCGCCTGAATTCCGCGACTTACACAGTACCGGAGTCTCTGGCCGTGACCTTGAGCTTCTCGCACCGCTATTCCTTCGAGGGTGACCTCTGGGACGGCGGCCAAGTGCTGGTCAGCGTGAACGGCGGGGCCTTCACCGCGGTTTCGGCCGACAACTTCACGGCCAATGGCTATGCGCCTGGTGTTATCCAAGGCAGCGGCGTCCTCAAGGGCCTGCGCGCCTTCAATGCCGATTCCCCGGGCTATGCTGCGGGTGAATTCATCACGAGCACCGCGATCCTCGGCACCTTCACCAAGGGCGACAAGATCGTGGTCCAGTTCCTCGGCGGTTGGGACGACTGCTCCAAGGGCAGCACCCCCAGCTGGCAGATCAAGGAAGTGAAATTGGCCGTCAGCTCGCCGCCCACAGCGGTGACCTTCGAAGGCGCCGCCAAGGTGACCCGCCAAGGTGTGGCCACCTCGTTCAGCTACCAATGGCAGCGCAACGACGGCTCGGGCTTCGTCGACATCGCCAACGCGACCGGCACCTCGTACCGGTTCTTCCCGACCACCCCGTCGGACATCTCCGCGAGCTACCGCCTGTTGGCGGGCGTTCCGGGCAAGTTGGTGCCGAGCGCCGAGGTGAAGGTCACGCCTCCTCGCCCGACCCTCTCGCTCAGCCGCACCGGCGATGCGATCACGGTCACCTTCACCGGCAACCTCCAGTCGGCGACCTCGATCTCGGGTCCCTTCAGCAACGTGACCGGCGCCACCAGCCCGTACACGGTGCCCGCCCCGACTGGCGGCGACCTGTTCTTCCGCAGCATCAAGTGATCTGACGGAAACGAATTCTCACAGCCCGGGAAGGTTCATCCTTCCCGGGTTTTTTGTTGCCCGAAGACGCCAATGGAAGCCAACCGCTTCACCGCGAAGTGCCTATCCGATGGATTCCTACCCCGGACTCACAGTTGCCGACCCGATTGAGGCAAGCCATCCTGAGGGTCACGACATGATGACCACCTCCCCCGAGCAACTTCTCGGCGCCCTGAATTGGCGCTACGCCACCAAGAAATTCAATGCATCGGCCCTCATCCCGGCCGAGCTTTGGAAAACCCTGGAAACCGCCCTCGTCTTGGCTCCTTCCAGCTTTGGCTTGCAGCCGTGGAAATTCGTCGTGGTGACCGATCCCCAGGTCAAAGCCCAGCTGGTGCCCCACTCTTGGGGACAATCCCAACCCGCCGACTGTTCCCACATGGTGGTTTTCGCGGTCAAGACCGGTCTGGATCAGGCCCATGTGGATCACTTTCTGGCCCGCCAAATTGAAGTCCGCGGCGGATCCTTGGAGGCCTTGGCCGGCTACCGCGGCATGATGCTGGGCAGTCTTCAAAAGGCGACCGACGCCGGCTACCTCGACATCTGGCAAACCCATCAGCTGTATATCGCCCTCGGTCAGTTCATGACGGCGGCGGCCTTGCTGGGCGTGGATACTTGCCCGATGGAAGGCATCGCTCCGGTGGAATATGACCGAATCCTCGGGCTCACCGGTTCCGGCTACAAAACCGTGGTCGCCTGCGCCGCCGGTTACCGCGCGGATGACGACAAATACGCGTCCCAGAAGAAGGTCCGTTTTCCGGCCTCCGAAGTGGTGAAGCACGTCTGATTTTTCCACACGAACCCCTTGATCTTTCGATCGTTCACGGAAGGTCAAGGGTCCTGGGTTGCTTGGCTGCGCCCGCCTCCGGTCCGGGACGTTTTACCTGAACCTCCCCGTTTCCCAGCCGCACCGCCCCGGGAACGAATGGACCCTTGGCGCAGGAGATCCACCCGGGCATCGCCCAAGCCCTGACGGACATGGGCCTCCATCACGGCGAGCAGTCGGCGGGTTTCTTCCGGCCGCGCACCGGACAAATCGGTGCGTTCACCCAGATCCGAGGACAAATCGTAAAGGAACGACTGCCGCGTGTCCCAGTGGTGGATCAGTTTGAGGTCGCCTTGCCGCAGGGCGGTCTGGGGATGTTCGACTTCCACATCATGGTGGAACACCAACCGATCGATCGGTCGCCTCACCCGACCTACACCGCCGGCCAAGAGCAACGTCCGCCAACTCCCACCTTCCACCCCGACCGGCACCGCGAACCCCGGAATGGCGAAGTCCACCACCGTGGGCAGGATGTCGTAGCCCACCACCGGCTCACGGCAATGACCACCGGCGGGGATGCCGGGACCTTTCACGATGAGGGGCACGCGCAGGCCCCCTTCGTCCACGAGCGTCTTCCCGCCCTTGAGCAAGGCCGAGCGACCTCCGTTGTCCGAGGTGTAGATGACCACCGTGTTGGTGGTCATCCCCAGTCGTTCCAACGTGGCCAACAACGACCCGATGCCCGAGTCCAGGTCTTCAGACATCGCGGCCATCATCCGGGGATCCTTGCGCCCCCCGTGCCCCTGCCCTGATTCCGGGATCCGAAGCAATGTCGAAGCCAAGGCCTGCGGTGGCTCGTGGACCGCATAGTAGGACAACTGCAGGAAGAACGGTCGTTGGTTCTTGGCTTGTTCCTGGAGGAATGCCTCGGCCCTTCGGGTGATGCCGAAGGTTTGCTTGGGATCCATCGGGTCGGAGGAAGCGCCATCGGCATTCTGGGTGATGCCATCACTCACTTCAAAGCCCAGGGAGGCCGGCGATACCGGCCACTGCCATTTTCCGAAATGCGCCGCCCGATAGGCGGGATCCGCCCGCCGCAGCACATTGGCCACCGATTCGGTGACAGGGGCCTTCCAAGGGAACGCGTCCTTCTGCACCGCATTGAGTGAGGTGGTGGTCCGTCCCATGAGCAGCGAGGCCCGGGAACACTCGCACTTGGGGTGCCCCGCATAGGCCTGCGAGAAAACGACTCCTTCCCGGGCCAATCGTTGCAGGTTCGGCATGCGGAAGCCGGCGGTCGCACTCCGAGGATTGCCCGGAATCATGGGGACAGGCGTGCCGCTCCACGCCTGATCATCCACCAAGATCAGGATGAAATTGGGCGCAGCGCAGAGGGGAGCCCACAGCGGGGCCCCCAAACAAAGCAGAAGGATGAGTCGAAGTTTCATGGAGTGGTCTCGCGTGAATCGTGTTGAGCGGTGCGACCTCTGGGATCCAACCGGTATCGGTGTGCGACTTGTCCGTTGGTGACACTCGACGGATCCGGTGTGGGCAAGGCCGCCCGGACAAACTCCACCTCCGCCCGCTCGGGCGCGAATCTCAACCGCAAATGCCCGGACCCCTCGCGAATCTCCCCGGTGTATCCGTAATCGCCGGCGCTCCGGGCGTTGGCCCGCGGGTGCCCTGGCTGCGGCACGGCCTGGTAGACGATGCCGTCCAGCATCTCTGTGGCGAACAAGTGATCATGCCCATGGAACACCGCACAAACCCCATGCAACCGAAGCAGATCGTGCACGGGCATGGACCATCCGGGGCGATGTTCGCGAAACCCATCGGAACCATCCAGATTGCGACCTCCCCATTCCATCAACGGAGCGATGGCTGCACCACCCCGCACCTCGCGATCACGACCACCGACCAGGTGGTGGATGAAGACCATCTTGAACGGGGCCCGACTCGTCTCCAGGACCTTCGACAACCAGCGGTGCTGCTCCGGCCCCAGGGTCATCGACCACGGATCATCCCTCCGACGCGAGGTCGTGAACCAAAACGGGTCCAGCACAACAAACAAGGCGCCACCCCACTCCCAGGCATAATAATCCTGCAACAAACCGGCACCTTCCCGTGGTGTGCCATTGCCCGAATAGATTCCCCCGGGCTCGGGATTGGGGAAGTACTTCCTGCGCATGCGCAGGGACCACAACGGCATCGAGTCGGGATGACCGTTCAAGCGTTCCGCCTTCTCACCGTCGTGGTTTCCCAGCGTCAACACGATGGGCACCTCACCGGCGATACGGCCGAGGAAATGCCGCTGGGCGATGTATTGCGACTCGGCCCGGGTGTAGAATCCCCCGAACTTGTCCACCATGGTGGTGTCCCCGAGATCGATGAGGAAATCCGGCGCATCGGCCCGAATGTTGGCCAGGGTCCGCTCGTAGAGAGCCACGTCGGTGCCGGTGTCGAGGTGGCTGTCGGCCTGCAGGGCCACCGTGAAACTGGAGGTCTTGGAACGCTGGGTGTGGAAGCTTCCCGTGAGCGGTCCAGGCTCGACTCCGATCCCACCTCGTCTGGCGACCGTGTAGGCATACGCCTGGTCGGCTTGAAGGCCCGTCATCGGCACCACCCGTGTGTCGCCCGCTTCCAGCTTCAGCCACTCGGAGTGATTCAACTGGGAAGCCCCTGCCAAGGCCCAGGCGACCCGAACCTCCAACGCCTCCTGAGCGAAAAGACTCAGCGACATCTCGTGGGCACCCGGTCGGCACAACCACGCCCGCAATGGTGCCTTCGGCACTTCCGCGGCGATCACCGCAGCGTTGCTTCGGCGCGTCGGCTTGTCGGCAGCTTCGGCGACCGCGAACAGCGCCGTTCCCAACAACAAACTCAGGACCCGTTGACGGACGGTCATCATGGCTGGCGGCGGCGACGGGGCCGGCCTCGATTCTCCCCATCGGCTCCCGCACCTGTTCCAGAAGGCAGCGGGTAAGTCTCCGAAGCGACATGACCGTCCCCGTCGACCCAATCGAAGGTCACGGTCGCGTTGGTGTTCAGGCGATATCGAAGGTGATGCGTCTGGGTGGCGGTCTTCACCTCGAGATGGAAGTGGTTGGAAGGACTGCGATCAAACCCCGTGATCCGGGCCCCGCGCCAGGGTGGCAGTGCCGGACGGACGGGAAACGCCCGGGGTTGCGGGTCCACCTGCCCCTCCCGCTCGACCACTTCGCCATGGAATCCGCCGTTGAGGTACGGGTACTTCCGGGTGGCATGATAATGGTAGCCGAGGGCCGGGGTGCTGTGTCCGTTGAAGTTGTCCAACGGGCCGACCGGGGATCCATCGGGCTCGTCGAAGCCGTAAATCCAATAGCCGTCGAGGGCGACGGCGATGGGCTGCCCTGGACCCACCCGCTCCTGCAGGTGGGTCGGGGCGATGTGATAGTGGTAGTCGTCGGCGCGGCCGCAGTGTCCGCCGAATTCGTCGAGTTCGCCGGCCAGGAACGTGTCTGTGCGACCGTCGTTCTTGATCGGATTGAAGATGGGCACGCCATTGACCGCCATCGCGATCGCCCCACGGAAGAAATGGTCTTTGGCCGACAACGGCTGCGCGGCCGGCACCGGAAAACGCGGAATCCTCCAGGCATTGTCGCCCACATAAGGCTGCGGCAACGGCACCTGCTGCTGCCACGCGGTGATGCCCACCATCATGCGATGATCCGGCATGCCGTCGCTCTCCACGATCCAGTGGGTGGCGTTGGTGGTGGCCCGAACCGTCGGTCCGAAGCGGCTGAACAGACCAAGACGCTGGGCCGCTGCATCGGCGACCTTGAGAGGCAATCGATCCGGACGTGAAGACTTGCCCTGAGCACTCACACTCCCGTGGGGCGTCTCGCCAGCGGAAAGGTCATGGGCCCGGAGGCTGGTTCCATCGACCAGCAGCGTGAGCACCGCAGAGAGGCAACAGATGGTTTTCATGGAGAGGAAACGGGAGCGGGTTCAGCAACGACACGGAAGAATCGCCACGGGGGAGCGGCAGCCGTTCCTTCGTCCATCCAGGTCCAAGGGAATTCTGTCGGCAAGAACTGTCCCAACTCGTTCCACGAGGTGAAGTTGGTCGACGCCTGCAGGCGGTACCATGGCCCGACCTCGCCATCGATCCGGAGATTCCAAACTCCCGAATCCCCGAAGGTGGCCCGAATACTCGGGGCCCGCGCCAGCGCCGGCGCGCTCAGGCGGAAATACTGCGTCGCCCCGAGGGCCGGATTGCCGGCATCCATGACCGAGACACCCACCTGCTGGATCACCGGAACCAGAGACACGGGTGTTCGCCAAACCATCACCCCGGTTTGCGGGTCGATCGAAAGCCCGTTGGTCTCACCCAGCACCCGGAAGCGCAGGAGCGAAGGCATGTTTTCCAAATCCACCGCGGCATTGGTCCAACGGAAGTTCACGCCGGGGCGCAGGACCGGTTCCGGAATCGGGTTCAGGACCGGTGGGGTGTTGGTGAAGCCGCCCCGGACGGCACGCACCCAGAGCAACGTCTCCCGAGGCGTCTGACTGGTGATGCCGCTGATGAACTCGACGAACCAGGCATGGGTGGTCCGGTTGTTCTGCAGCGTGGAAGTCCAATAGCGCGCCGACTTGCCCCCAGGGAAGGCGGCCGTGTCGATCGAAGGCCCGCTGCGGCCTTCATCATTCAGCGAGCGCAATTCCCGGATGTTGGGCAGACGCCAATCCTGAAAGCCGCCGAGGGTGAGGTTTTCAGCGCTTTGGAGAGCCTGTCCCCAATCCATGGGACTGGCCACCTCGGTCTGCTGCCACATCAGGCCGGTGAGCGAGTCTTCCACGATGCCGTCGCCCCGGGCGCGGAATCGCGGTTGGGACGGAGGTGCCGGCACCGGCCCACGAATCAGGCGGGCATGGTACCGCAAGGTGCCGCCGCCGCTCAGAGTCTCGCTCTGGACCTTGGGCCCGGTGCCTCCGCCCGCGTTGGCGACCCACACCCGGGTGGCGTCCGTCGCCTGGGTGTTGCTCGACCACCAGTAATCGGCATTGCCACCCGACGAGGCGAAGTACGCCAGGTCAAGGGCGGGGTTCTGCCGGGAGTAGATGAGCAGCGATGCCAACTCATGGATGGTCGGCAACCTCCACGAGCCCGCCGGCACTCCTCCCAACGTGTTGGTGGCGGCATAGGCCTTGGCCCGTTCCCAGGTCATTTCGCCGCCGTCGATCCGCTGCCAGACCCAACCCGTCACCTGATCGGTCACCGTGCCGTCGCCGTTGTCTTGGTACGAGGGCGGATCGAGGGTGTAATCAGCATCGGCACCGACCACCGCCAGGCCCCCCTTGGTGGTCTGCCCCGTGTCCGGCAGGCGGACCGAAGCCACCGGCGGAGGCACCGCCCGCGGTGGAATGGTGTAGCGATGACTCACCATCCGGTTGGTGCGCCCAGCACCCTCCGACTCCGGCAGATACACCCGCACGTATTCCACATCGGCCCCCTCGGGCGAGACGGTCACCCGAAGATGCCCGGAGTTGCCCAGCACCACGCTGTTGCGGTTGGTGTATCCATAGCCGGGTGCCGAGTTGGTGCCGAAGATCGTCCGACTCGGCTGGGGAACCTCCTGGTAGATCAATTCCGGGACACCATCGCCCTGGAGGTCCAACTCCTCGCGCACGTACAGATGATCGTGCCCATGGAAAAACGCCTGAACGCCGTTGGTGAGCAGCAATTGCTGGATGGGCATGGGCCATCCGGGCCGTTCGGTGGCGAATCCCGGAGTGCCGTTGGTGTTCTTTCCACCCCACTCGAAATACGGCGCATAGGTCAAACCACCCCGCGTTTGATTCCCGAGACCGCCGCCGATCAGGTGATGGGTGAACACGAATTTGAAGCGGGCGGTGCTGTTCTCGAGCGTTCGCTTGAGCCATTGGTACTGCTCGAGGCCCAGCGTCCAGCTCCAGCCGTTTTGCCCAGGCTTCGGGCTGGTGTACCAGAACGGGTCCAGGGTCACGAACAGCGCATCGCCCCACTCGAAGGCGTAGTACCCGTCGCGCGGACCCCGCAGGGCCGGATCCACCGCGCTCGCTCCGGAGTAGAATCCGCCGGGGATGGGCACCGGGAAATATTGCTGGCGAGCCTGCGTACCCCAGACCGCCGGATTGTTGGTGATGCCCTGCAGCTTGAGCAACCAACCCAGCTCGGCCTCGTGGTTGCCGTTGACCAGGAAGGTGGGCATCGAATGGCCCACCAGCCCGAAGAACCCGCGGCGCACCTCCTCATGCAACTCGAAGATGCCCGGCTGGGTGAGGTAGTAGGCGTTGGTCGCCCCGATCTTCTCCTCCATGAAGGTGTCGCCCAGATCGATGAGGAAGTCCGGCTGGTCGGCCAGCATGTTGGTCAAGGCAAGCCTCCAGACCGGCGGCTCGTTGTCGCGGTGGTGCGGGTCGGCCTCGATGGCGAAGGTGAATCGACTTCCCCGCGAGCGTTGCGTGTGGAAGGTGCGCATCGGACCGACCTGAGGCGGATTCCCGCCATCCGACACGGTTTGGACTCGATAATAGTACCGCTGGTTGGGGGTCAGGGAGTCGAGCGTCAACACCGTCGGCACTCCGGCGAGCACCGCCCGTGACTCGGAGCGGAGCGGATAGGTCCCGGAATCCGTTCCGTACTCGATGGTCGCGGTGAGGTTGGATCGGGCCAGCAGGTTGAGGGCGATCGAACGGTCCGTCGGCCGCCCCAACAGGACATCGTAAACCAACGCACCCGACGGTGGGTTGGTGGTTCCTCCCCCGCCTCCCCCGCCTCCTCCGGCCACGGTCAACACCGCACCGCGGCTGCGCACCGAGGCGGGCCAACCCACGGTCGTCGCTGCGAACTCCACCTCGTAGTTGCCGGCATCGGCGGCGGTGACAGCGGGCAGGTCCAATCGGCTCAGGTAAACACTGGTGTCGACGAGCGTCATGTTCGTCACCCCAGACAGAGGCACCCCGTTGCGATACCATTGGGCACGAGCCCCTTTGGCGTAGATCGTGGCCATCGCCCAGAGCGTCACCGGTGCCCCTGCGGACACGGTGGCTCCTTCGGGCTGGACCCCTATGGACGGCGTGTACGACTCCGGCTTGATGGCGTCATGCACCGCAGCCAGGGAGGAGACCACCGGAGCGAAGGCGGCCTGGCCGATGAGGTCGGTTTGCTCCAGCGGATCCTTCAGGATATCGAAGAGATTCTGGGCGAAACCACCACCCGCGCCGGCCGGTTGCTTGCTGCGGATAAGCTTGAAGACGCTCGTCGCACCGTCTCTCGAATGCAGTCCGAAGACCGCGCTGCCGGCACTGCTGCCGGCCACCAGGGGTGACGGGCGGAAGTCCGCGGCATTCCATCCATTGGTGGCCCGCAGCAACTGGGACCAGAGGTTGAGTCCATCGAATGGGGCCGCGTTGCGCGGTTGGACTCCGGTGGCTGCGCAGAGGGTCGGAAACCAGTCGGCCACTCCGATGAACTGCTGGCAGTTGGTGATGCCCGAGGGGAGCACACCGGGCCACCGGATGGCTGCCGGCGTATGAATCCCTCCGTCGAAGAGGTCCCCCTTGTCACCTCTCAACGGAAGGTTGGATCCGCCGGTGGAGGCCTGCCCGCCATTATCTCCGAAGAACACCACCACGGTGTTGGTGGCATTGCCGCCGCCGTCGATCTGCCCCAAGACGCGACCCAACGCATCATCCAGGTGTTCCATGGCGGCCAGGAGCTTCTGGCGATTGGCGTTGGTCGTCCCGATGGAGGCGTAGCGGGCCAAGTACTCCGCAGGGGCGCTCACCGGTCCATGGACGGCATTGAAGGCCAGATAGAGCACCAGCGGCTTGAGCGGGTCGCGCTCCCGGAGTCCGCGCACGGCCCGGTCGGCCAGCAAGTCGGTGGACCACCCTTCGTCCAGATTCGTCTTGCCGTTCTGCCACCAGTCCAGCGAGCCGGTTTCCTGGCTGACGTGGGTGAGGTAATTGATGGCTCCGGTGTATTCGCCGTAGTGCAAGTCCCAACCTCGGTTTTGAGGTTGGTAGTCGATGTTCTCCCGAATCACCGGCCGGGATACGCCGCCGATCAAGACGTTGGTCTCGGTGTTGTAGAGACCGCCGAGGTGCCATTTGCCGCACATGAAGGTCTGGTACCCGGCCGCGCGGAAGGTTTCCGGCAAGGTGTGTTCCTGAAGGCTCAAACCCCGGGAGTTGTTCACGGCCGTGCGGATGGGATTGCGACCGGTCAACAACGCTGATCGGGTGACACTGCATACGGGGGTTGCGTAAAAGCGTTCCAGTCGGACTCCCTCGCGCCCCAGACGATCCATGTTGGGCGTCTTGGCCAGGCCTCCGTGAGCCCCGAGATCTCCGAAGCCGTGGTCATCGGTCACCATGATGACCACGTCAGGACGGGTCGTGGGCACGGTCACCAGGACGCGGTTGGTGGTGCTCAAGGCCGGGAATCCGGAATCGGTCACCACCACTTCGACCGGATGGACCTGCGCGGCCTGGGCCGCCGTGGGCGACCATTCGAAGCGCCCGCTGGCCGGGTCCACCATCGCCCCCGCCGGAGCCACCGCGAGCCGATACGACAGACTCTGCGACGCGCCGTCCGGATCGGTCGCCGCCGACTCCCACCGAACCGTGCCCCCGACCCGGACCTGCCGTGGATCCGACGCCCCCGCAGGGAAAACCGGGGCACGGTTTGTGGTACCACCCCCGGAACCGGCGCTGCCCGTGAACCGAACCAACACCTCGTTGTCGAGCACCAGGTTGGACGACCAGATGAAGCGGGCTCCCGATTGGGAGAAGACGGAGGGAAAGCGCGTGTAGGCCGGCTTGTTGTCCACGCCCACTTCAGCCTCGGTGTAGACCGAAGCCAAGGGCCAGACCGAAGCATCGAAGGTCGGCTGCATCCAGTCGGCCGGCACCGGATAGTGGAGAGCCCAAGCGTTGGTGCCTGGGTTGCTCTCGAGAGGCGCAGCCGAGGAGTCCCGGGTCCCGTCGGCCCGCTGGACCACCAACGCCGGGTCCGTGAGAGGCGCGATGTAGAAACTCTGTGCCCGCCAAGCCGGACCGGTCACCGTGCCATCGCTGAAACTGGCCATGAACCCGCCGTCTCCGGGATGGAATGGGTTGCCGCCGTTGAGCTCGGTTCCCAGACCCAGATTCTCCTCCCAATCCACCAGACGGACCGCATAGGTCACCGGCCGCTTGGCGCGGAACCGCACCACGCAGGAATTGAACGGCGTGTAGGGCACCGGATCCACCGCGACCCGGGTGCCATTGACGTACAATTCGAAATAGTTGTCCGCGAACAGGTACCCGGTGATGATTTCCCCGTCCGGATCGACGGTCACCACCGGAACGGCGCTGAGATCCACGGCACCGATACCCTCGGGACGGATGCCGGTCACGTCGTTGTAGAGGTCCGAAGCCTTCGGTCCGTCGGCGAAGGCCGTGGCGGCAGGCACCGTCCAAACCGAGCCGTCTTGCGCCGTGATCTGGCCGACTGCGGCGACCCGCTGTCCTGCTGGGAGCAGGTTGGCCACCACCGCCTGGGCCCGGCCCCGGGAGACCGATCGGGTCTGGGTTGCTCCCGACACCGTCACGGACGCCGCGGCACTCAGCGTGTTGCCGACCGCATTCGAGACACGCACCGAATAGTCGCCCGCCGAGGCGGCCACGACCGTTGACAGGGTGAGGGTCGATGAGCGAGCCCCGGAGATCGCCGCTCCATCGGTCAGTTCCCAGCCATTGCGCAGCCATTGATAGCCCAAGGTGCCGGTCCCTTGCGCCGTGACCGTCAAGCTCACCGTGTCACCAGGGGCCGCCTGGCGCGCCGCAGGCTGGACGACCACCAGCGGCTCCAGCACCGAGGCGAGCGCCGGGGCGGGCTTCCAATTGGGATAATTGGTGGTCCGCAGGCCGGCCGAGTCGAGGTAAGTCACCTGGAGCAGTCCTGCCGCCCGATCCAGCGAATAGGTCCAACTGTTGGTCGGCGGGGCGTTGGAGGGAATGCTGTAGCTCAGTCGGTACTGGTCCGGCCCCAGTCGCTGGAAGGTCTTCAAGACTGCTCCGTTCAGGGCTGTGCCGGATGGCCGCACGGGATTGACCCTGGGCTGAACCCCCGCCTGGCTGACGACCTGCCCTTGCCCGTTGGTGCTCACCACCGTGGCCACCTCGCCATGGAATCCGCCATTCACGAAGGGCATCGAGAGGGAGGCATGGTAGTGGTAATAACCCAAGGCATTGGTGTGCCCCCGGAACGAATCCAACCCCGCCGGCACCGACCCGTCGGGCTCGGTCAGCCCAAAGATGGGATAACCGTCCATGGCGAAGGCGATCGGGAGGTCGGGCCCGAGCGTGTTGGTCAGGTGCAACGGGGCCGCATGGTAGTGGTAATCGTCGGCCCTGCCGCAGTGGCCACCCCACTGATCCAGTTCTCCGATGAAGGCCGATATCTCGCCGCGATTGTTGGCCGGGTTGAAGATCGGAATGCCGTTGGCCGCGAGCGCGATCGCCCCCTGGAGGAAGGTCTGGGAGGTGATGGCCTGAGGCTTGGTCGCCTCCACCGGTTCCACGGGCAATCGCCACTGGTTCGTGCCAAAACAATAGGTGGGCACCGGGATTTGACGTTGCCAGGCGGAGATGCCCTCCATCATGCCGTGGTTGGGCATGCCATCAGACCCCACATGAAACTCGGCCGAATCCCACCAGAACCGCAGCGCTGGCTGGAAGCGGACAAAGGTCCGGGCCTTGAGGTCGGCCTGGGTCGAGGTCTGAGGGTTGGCACTCTTGGGCAACGTCCGCAGGCGGATCTTGGCCGCAGGCGGTGCCGGAACCTCATCGTGGCGATGCCAGTCATGGGCCCACACACGGCCTGCGGGCAACATCCAGAGCAGCATCGCCATCACGCCACTCAACCTGCCAACTCCGACACGCGCCTCATTCATGGCGCCAGCCTAGGAAAGCAACATGAACGAATCGCGGGTCCCATGATGACAGTTTTGTCATGTAAAACCGCTCGAAAGATCGCCGCCTCCGGACCACGTTGATGGCGGATGAAGATCCTGGTGGTGGAGGACGAGCGGAAGATCGCCGACCTGGTGCGCAAGGCGCTGGAGGCTTCGGGCTTCATCGTCGAATCCTGCTGCAACGGCGATGACGCGCTTGCCTGGGCCTCCCGTTCCGCCTTCGACGCCTTGGTGCTCGACATCATGATCCCGGGTCGGGACGGGCTGAGCGTCCTGCGCCAGATCCGGTCGGCAGGCAACACGACCCCTGTCCTGCTGCTCACCGCCCGCAGTTCTTTGGACGAACGCATCGAGGGGTTGAACCTGGGGGCCGACGACTACCTTCCCAAGCCTTTCTACACCGAAGAGCTGGTTGCCCGCCTGAATGCCATCCTCCGGCGTCGCGATCCCGAGCACAGCAGCCGTCTCGAATCCGGATCGTTGTCGGTGGACCTCATCACGCGGGAAGTGCGGGTGGCCGGACGCAACGTGGAGCTGACCTCCCGTGAATTCGCATTGCTCACCTGCCTGATGCGCTCCCCGCAGCGCGTCTTCACCCGGCCTCAGTTGTGCGAGCGGGTCTGGAACTACCATCACGACCCGGGCACCAACCTGGTGGATGTCTATGTGCAGCGCATCCGGCGCAAGCTGGACGAAGACCCGCAACACCCCAGGATCGAGACGATCCGCGGCGTGGGATACCGATTCGTTCCTGAACCCGCCTCCACTTCGACCCCGCCCTCCGAATGAGGCCCCCGTCCTTCCGGCTCAAGATTGCGCTGCTGTCGGGTGTCCTCTCCGGAGGTCCGCTCATCGTGGCCGCACTGATGTTCTGGAACTGGACCTACCGCCGGGACCTCGACCGCATGGACCGTGAACTCCGGACCCTCGGGGTGGAGCACCTCGAGCGGGTGAATGGAGGCGACCATTGGGTGCGCTTCGAGAATGCGCTGCGATTCGTAGCAGGCTCCGAGCGCGCACCTCGATTCATTCTCCGCGTCGTGCAGCAGAACCGCGAACTGCATCGCTCCGACCATTGGCCTGCCTCGTTGGACCCTCGGACGCTGCCCGAACTCACCGATTACGAACCGCCCTATCAACCCCAGCCCGGAACCCCTCCACCCCCACCTCCGCGCCGCAACGAACCCATCTCGGATCGAAATCCTGCCCTGCCGCGCAAAACCCCGGTTTTCCTGACACACCAGACCGAAGACCGCGAGTGGCGTCTGGCCATCATGGGCAATCCCTACCTCACCCTGGTCCTGGGAGCCGACCTGGACAGCCTGAACCAAGGCATGACACGCCTTCGGAACACCTTCCTGACCGCCCTGCCGATATTGCTGGCGTTGGTGGGAGGCGGAGCCTGGTGGTTGTCGTCACGGGCGTTGCAACCGGTCTCACTCCTGACGCGCAGCGTCGAAGGCATCACCGCGCGCGGGCTCGACCAGCGCATGGTCGCCACGGCGCATGACCGGGAATTCATGCGGCTCATCACAGTCTTCAACGCCATGCTCGACCGGTTGGAGAAGAGCTTCCACCAAGCCAACCGTTTCAGCGCCGACGCGGCCCACGAACTCCGGACCCCGCTGACCATCCTCCAGATGGACTTGGAAATGGCCCTGCATTCGGCTGAACCCGGCTCCGAGACCGAACGCCTGTGCGTGCGATTGATCGAGGAAATCAGCCGACTGCGGGCCATCCAGGAAAAACTGCTGATGCTCTCGCAGGCCGATGCCGGAAAGCTGCCACTCCAACCGACTTCCGTGGACTGGAGCCAGGCCGTCCGTGAGGCCGCCGACGATGCCCGAAGCCTGGGCCCGGACCTCCGGATCGAAGAAGACATCCCCGACGGGATCTTCGCTCCGGCCGATCCCATCCTGTTGGATCAAATCCTCCAGAACCTCACTTCCAATGCCGCGAAATACAACCAACCCGGCGGCGCCATCTCGTTCAGACTCCTCCGACGGCCCGGTTCGATCGAACTGAAGGTGTCCAACACGGGCCCCGGGATTCCTGAAGACCAGCGACCTCGCCTCTTCCAGCGTTTCCATCGCGGTGATCCGTCCCGCCATCGCGACACAGGTGGCACCGGACTGGGGCTGAGCCTGTCCCGGGAAATCGCCCGGGCTCATGGAGGCGAACTGGAGTTGGCCGCCGATGATGCGGCTCGAACCACCTTGGTGCTCACCTGGCCCGCAAACCCCGCGGCCTAGGTTTCCGGCTTCCGTCTTCGGGTTGTGCCGTATTTTTCGGCTTCCCCACAGCTGCGGGGCAAGACCACCGAGATGAACGCCGCCATCGTCTGACCAGATGCGTGGACACGTGGCGATCGTGGGAGGTGGAGTCATCGGGCTGAGCACGGCCTATTACTGTGCCAAGGCCGGTTACTCGGTGACGGTCATTGATCGGAATCCACCGGCCCGCAACGGCTGCTCCTTCGGCAACGCCGGCATGGTGGTGCCCAGCCATTTCATCCCGTTGGCCGCGCCCGGAATGGTCGCCCTGGGGCTCAAGTGGATGTGGAATCCGGAGTCTCCCTTCTACATCCGCCCACGCTTCGACGCGCAACTCTTCGAGTGGGGATGGCGCTTCTGGCGGGCCAGCACGGCCGAACGGGTTCAGAAGGCCGCGCCGCTGCTGCGGGACATTAGTTTGGCCAGTCGGGCGGCTTTTGAAGAACTGGCCGCCCTGCCCCAACTCGACTTCGGCCTCGTAAAGAAGGGGCTTCTCATGCTGTGCCGCAGCCAGCACGCCCTCGATGAAGAAGCCCACACGGCGGCCCAAGCCCGCGCTTTGGGTATCCCGGCCGATGTGCTCGATGCCCGGCAAACCGCAGCTCTGGACCCGGCCATCACGATGTCTGTCGCCG
>JACCDP011097662.1_pt1 | contig 32455 bp, 23 predicted proteins | sample 7445841 | NCBI WGS metagenome assembly JACCDP01 (sample SAMN15323441, study PRJNA562643) | freshwater metagenome | isolation source: river surface water | place: USA:Blue River Watershed | collected 2017-08-17 | reverse complement strand
GTCACTTACGGCTATGACTGGTGCTGCTTCAGTGGGCATCATTTTCTCCTATTTGTGTAAGTCTTCGCTGCTGCCGATGACTGTCTAGTAACACTAGCGTTTCTTGCAGAGGCTGCCACATTTGAGGCTGCGCTAGAGGCAGCATTCGACGCAACAGACTGAGCTGCCTGACTTGCAACAGACTGTGTGGCTTGATTAGCAATATTTTGTGTAACCTGTGCAGTCTGCGTGACCTGATTTGCATTTTGCATCGCCTGAACATTTGAAACAGATGATACAACCTGGTTGCTCTTTACTGCGCTTGATGTGACAGAAGCAGTCACGGATTTGGTACTGCTAATTGTTGCAACATTTGTCTCAATCTTCTTCGTGATAGCAGCGTTATTCTGGGTGTCAATCTGCTTAGCACTCTCCAGAGACTTTGTGACGCTGGTGGTGAGATTCGAGATCTCAGACTTGGTTGCATTGAAATTAGATGTCATAGCATTTTGATAGTTGCTAGCTTTTACTGAGACGACTCCCTGCGCGATATTCTGGTTTGCGCTCTGCGCAAGACCCTTAGTACCCTGTGTCAGGTTTTTAACTGAGTCTGTGACAGGAGTTGTAGCGAGATTTGCATTTAACTCAGATGCAGGCTTTACAGCTTGCACACTCGGGCTAACATTGTTGATATTCTTCACTGTTTGAATAGTCTGGTTAGTCACGTTTGTAGCCGGCTTCACTGGCTTGACAGATGTAACGGGCTTTACCTGATTTGAAACAAAGTCTGCAGAGACTACGTTGTTAATGTTCTGCACAACTGACTGAACTTCTACAACAGGATTGACGTTTATCTCATTCTTGATTTGATCTAGAACTGTTGTTGATACAAGAGCCTGCCCTACAATTTCCTGGCCCCTGTCTATTGACTCATTTATCATGTTTTGAGTCATGTCTTTGACCATTGATCCGACAATGGTGTTCTCTATATACGCTTGTGTCTGGGCTGAAACATTAACACTGGCTTCAATGCCTGATCTGATATTGACATCTCCGGGCTGAGCCGTCCCTGTATCTCCGCCCGTCGTTACCTGCCCCAGTCTACCCGATTCTGAATCGTAGAATCCTGACAGGGCATCTTCCTTCACTTGACCTGTATCTGGAGATGTAGGAGGTATGCTAACTGACACCTCAGCAGGTGGCGCAACAGAAGCCTGCGGTACTGAGTTCATGTACACGACACAGAATAGATCCTTCATATCGATATCGTCACCCGACGATTTCATAGTATTGAGACCAAATGAGTCAAGGTTTATTGGTATGCAGAATATCCTGTCAAACATCTTTGTGTAGATGGGTCTAGACCTATAGAGATTCTCATTGAAGTAGATCGTCCTAGCGATCGCATCCCTAAAGTTTGGTGTGCTGTAGAGATCTGGAAAACGAGATGAAAGAAGATCTAACATTCCAGCGAATGTATCGAGTTTTGTAAGATCAGGAGAATGCTTTGTGACTGTTTTATCAAAGGTGAAATTTTGCTCACCTAGATCGACACCAGTCAAGGCTCTTAGGAATATCTTGCAATAGTGATCATTGAAGTGATTGATCAAGTATCCTAGATTTGAACGTGCAGGAGATATTTTCTCAACCCTACTGACACCTGACACCTTGTAGAAAGGAGTACCCTTGTACAGATCTGCTAGATTGGAGAAGTCCTTGACAGTATAATCATCAGAGCTTATGCCGCCTAGGACAAATACGCGAGAATCAAATGAGAAGTCAGCTACAACGATGGGATCAGAATCTTTCCTCTGGTTCCTAGCCATCACACGAACTATTATTCTAAATGACTCGTCGCTGGAAGATACCTCATCAGCAGAGGTGAAAGTAGACTTCTGACCTGTTTGGTCTCTTAAAAATGTAAGCATGCCAGCGGGTATGCCGACAGCAAGTATCCTGTTTCGATCAGACAAAGCATCTAATCTTCTGTCAAGGTTTGTTAGATAGACCTTGAGGTTGTGTAGCTCATTTGCATCGAGCGTTTTACTAATAGGGTATGCAGGATGATCAAGCGAGACCTTGCTCGCGAGCTTGTTCATAGCTATGCTGGTTAGAAGCTGATCCACGGAAAAGTTTGAGACGAAGTAATCCAGATCGTAGGCTGGAACTGGAACACGCCTGATTCTTGACTGATTTGTCACTGATAGCTCTTCAAGAGTTGACTCTCTAGATCCAGATCCTGTTCTCGTTGAGGAGTTTAGTGATGTTATTAAATCAGCCACCCTTACGTAAGCACCTTGTACTCCATAGGAAAAGCCCCAAAAGGTATCAACTAGATACTTGATCGCAATCTCCTCAGTCAGCAACCGATCAATGCTGACTCTGAGTCGATCAGAAAATGCACGTGAATACTGTCTCCCTATTTGATCAGTTACTAACTCTTCAATCTTTAGAGATAATGATTGACTATTCTTGTATTGCAGGAGAGCAGTGCAAGCATTGACTAGGTGACCAGCTTCTATCTTAGAGTACCTAATGCTGTTCAGGCTGTCTGACTGCTTCTGATAGAATGAAGTTGCACGAGATCCTGGTGCTCGAGAGGTAGAAGTTGTGCTTGAAGAAGGGCTGGAAGCAAAGTCAATAGTTATTGAAGACCTTACAAGACTTGCAAAAGTCTTTGTAAATGCGACGATAATTGAATCAACGTTTATTCCGTCGACTCTATCATATCCCACGTAAGGATTGGTACTACCGTACCTGTAATTGATTGATGTAATGTAATCTAGAACAGCATTGAGTATGTAGGAGAAAGGACCATCATCTCTATCAAGTGCCGACACGATAAAGTCTGCCGGCTTTAATGACAGACCGTACCTAGCACCAGTATCAACCTCTATTGCAAGGCCATCAGATGAGAGAGCACGATTGACTAGTCTCCTGCCCTTTCCAACAATTCCAGATATTGTCTGTATGTGATCGCTCAAAGAAGTCAAAGATTTTGACTTCACAGTCCGGGAATTCGAACGTTCAGAAGTCGATGAGGCACCAGCGAAAAACTCGTTCGATCGAGATCTAGCAGATATGAATCTGCTAATCCTGTATAGAAGGATATCATCAGAGTCTGCGCAAGCCAGCATGTTGATTATGAAGAGATCCTGATATGATGCACTTCCACCTGAAAGCTTGCATCCTGAGATCATTGTTCTGAATTGCTGGATGCAAGCGTACAGAGACTGTATTGATTTAGGAAGATATGTTGTGTCTTTCTCGCAAAAAACATTTGAGATTATTGTAATAGCGCTGGCTTGAGTAGTAGAAAAACTGAAATCATCAGCACTTCTCATTTTCGTAGTGAACTCTCTATACGCATCAATGTCGGATCCCTGGGCTGTGCCAGCGTTTATGAGAGATCCCATCAGGGAATCGATGAGGACCTTTCTACCTGTCTCGATCTCTCCCGTGTCAGAAGAGATGTATTTTGTCTCCAGAGGAAGATAGATCTTGTTCCCAGATAGAGTTCTGGAATAAGCTCTAGAGCTTATATTCGATTTTGTCTGATTCTGACCTATGACATCTCCGGGTAAGTAATCAATAATCAGCTTTGTTATGAAGTCATCGATATTCGCAATGCTGCTGTTTGTTGTCTGTTTGATGAGAGGATCACCGTGGGTGTTTCTGTACACTATTGAGTGCAACTTAGAAAGATCTGTACTCGATACTTTTGAGATCTTTCTCTGGGCATCTGCAATCTGATTACTATTAATGTCAGCGACGGATGAAACAGCAGTTAGACCAGTGATTATTCCAGCATACTCTGCTGCGTATGATGATCCAACAGTTGTAAACCCGTCTGTCGATGCAAAACTCCTGAACTGACTGGGTATGAGTCCGTATCTCAGTATATTCTCAAGTTCGTGACAGGATTGCATGTAGTATGCAGTGTTGGACAACCCTGCCACAAATCTTCTATCAAGCCCACAAACATCCTGCAAGAAATTCTGGAGAGACTTATTGTAGACAGTTGTGTAGATGTCAGTGTAGAGTTTCGCAGAAGACGCTTCAAGTGTACCAACTTGCGAACCAAGAAAAGCGCTTTCAGCGACTAACTGCTCATTCAACCTAGAATTTCCTGTACCGAAGTTGAGAGCATCTAGAAGTGCTTGAAAAGCGGGAAGAATTGACTCATAGACACCTAGAATCTCCTCATTGCTAGCCTGGATTTCATCGTAGGAATCCTTGAATCCACGTAGTCCATCAATGTAAGGACTCATCATACTTGCAACAGTGGTGTACCCTGACTGCTTGAACTGATACTGTACATCAATCAGTTGCGCTGCTGGTGTTGGTTTTCCTCCCTTGAAGCATGAAGGAAAGTCAAACACGCCGATAATCTCTGGTCTCTGCGGACTCATCCCTACTTGTACAGCATTTGTGGATGCAGTAGTTGTGACATTTACGTAGTCAGTGACTGCTGGCGGTGGAGAAGAGGGTGTAACCGCTGTTGAGGCAGTCTCAGTAGATGCACCAGATCTTGCTCCAAAGCTGGCGCCTGACGTGCTATCTCCCGGCACAGAACCGCTCCACGTATCTCTTCCTGGATCAGCAAACCTGTTGTTTCTAAGGCCCTCAAATGTTCTTACACCTGCTCTAGGACCTGCATCGGGAGTGCTTACGCCAGAACCTGATCTGCCTGATCCTCCAGACTCAGGAACATCAGCGGGCTGTGAGCTGGTAGTCGATCCAAATGTTTCAGTTTTAACCGGCATCAATTTCTCCCATTAGCATGGTGCCTATTGTAATCTGTGATCCAGGAATGAAGTTAAGACCAACAGGTGTAACCTTGTAAGTGCATGATCCAACAAAATTGTTTGTCACAAAATCTATGAATGTCACAGTACTATCGCCCGGTACTGCCTGTGCTATTCCGCATGCGAAATCTGTGCCTGATCTGGTGCACGTCACGAGAAAGTGATCAACTAGCTCTGGATTTTCAACTCTCCACCTCAGTACATTTCTTCCGTCTGGAAGGCCTCGAATATCAAGCGGGATAACTCTCGGTAATTGCTGGGGTGTCTCAACATTCAATATCGCAGAAACTCCTGTCTTTCCTTGCTCAATGGCAGTCTCAGTGTGATTTTGAGCCTGTATAGAGCCATAAGACAGAGTCCCCCTATTCAGGGAGTACTTGTTGACAAACTTTTGAGTGAAGTTGACTCTTTGAGAGGTCTGAGATAGCTGCGCTGAAGCTGCTAGATTGAGTGACTTTGTTGAATTTGCCAATCTAACTGTGTCGGCTGTCGCAAGCTCTTCAAGCAAGTCAGCGGGAGATCTTGTCAGCGCTTCAATCCTATACTTAAACCTACCTGATCCCTCGGGTCTATCAGTAATTAGTCCCGGCTTGAATATTCCAATCTCGCTTGTCTCACCTGTGATTGTATCGAATCTCTGTACCTTGACGAGAGAGATTGAGGAGAAGTTGTTGTAGATTTGCTTGAATTTCTCCTGGAAGACAGGGACTCCATCAAACTGGTTTATCTGATCAAACAAGCGCTGTGTCGATGTGTCAAGAGTTCCTGAGACAGTCGCTGTTATCGATACAACATCTGTTGAGGGACCAGCTTCAGCGTTGACTGTTACCTCTCCTATGTTGTAGATGAACTCCTCAAAACGGGAGTTACTCAGACCAGATCTCCTCGAGAACCTGTTGAACATCTCGCACTTGTACTCATAGAGATGCCCAACCTTGACGTCCTTGTCCCTAAACTGCAATCCGCTCCTGTTCACAGGTTCTTTTGATATCGTTGAGAAAACTCTCTCTTTTAGGGTTACATCCCTCCTAAGGATTGCAATTTCTGAGACATCGCCGTATATGTTGTTGACCTCTAAGACAATTGCATCTGTCTCGAGACGTGTGTAAATTATTGCAAATGATGTAGAGAGATTCCTGGCTATCAATGTATCGCCCGAGACGTTCGCGAAAAGCTGACCTGACTTAGACCTGGGTAAGCACCTGAATATCACTCCTGCATCTGAGTCAACGTTCACAGTCTCCATTCCAGTAAGCGGATCGAGATCAATCGTTGCAATTTTCTCGAATGAATCCAGTATCCCCTCTGATAGAGAGCGAGCGAAGACATCGCAGGATCTTATGTTTGAATCTGTCGTTGATGCGAATATCGAGAAAAAACCGGGAGAAGTTCTACTAACATGAAGTCTGACTATGTCTTTGGGCGTGTAATAGTCGCTTAGGGCATCAAAGTTAGAGACTTCAATCGATTCCTTTGCGACCACTATTCCCTTTGAATCCTTTGCCTCAATGTTTGCAGTAAACTTAGAGCTAAATCCTGGCTGGCTCTGATCTATCTCTAGTTTGAATGCGAACTTCTTGAACTGAGATGTGACATAAGCCTCTGTTGGCAGGGTGTCTCCCTGTAGCCTAGCAACAGGCACAAAACCAGCAGACGTAGACTGCAGCTTAGACTGTATGACATCTTGCTGCCTGCCATCGGTTCTCTTGACGAGTAGTCTAGACTTTTCGATTATCCCTTGCGTGTTTTCACGTGTAGTCTTGTCACGCCTTAGGAAGTCAACAGACTCTGTGATATCATATCCCTGTGCTATGAGCTCTATCGCTGCGGCATCATAAGAAAGAGACTGATCATACTCAGTGGTATCAAACCTAGACTCGTTGACAAGTGAAGTGACTGCACTTGTTAGCGCTGTAGCATTGCTAACATTTCTAAAGATTATCTTCTTCTTGGTCTGAAAATTTCCTGTTCTCAAGATTGATTTTGAGACTTCAATGCTCTTTCCAGAGACAGATGATGATATCGCAGATTTGCTCCTTGCAGCAACCGGTGGTCCTGATGCTGCTGCCAAATTCTTAGTTACGCTACGAGCAGACCCTATAGCAGAGAGAACCTTACTTGGTCTCTTGCTACTCAGCTTTGACAGGATCTTTGTCTGTGGAACAACGCTTGGTGTCGTTATCGACACTGTTATGCTCGATATTCCTGAGATGATTGCTTGCGCAACCCTGACTTCACACGCTATCTCATAGGTTATGATGTTACCATCCACCTTGACGACACGGGCGTATCTCTCCTCAGAGAAGAGATTTTCTGCCTTTCTAAAGTTTACTCTCATCTCAGTCCAATATGACGGTTAGGATGTTGACGAACGTGGGAGTCTTGAATTCATCAATTATGACCTTTCCAGCAAAGAACACGTGCTTTCCGGGTCTTGAAACATCAGATGTAACGAATGATCCAAAGTCAACCACGTCAAGCTTTTGAAATGACCCTGCATTGACCTCGAAAAATTGCATGGAAATATTGTTGTCTGGAGATGTCCGTGAGAAGTTTATCTCCCTGACGGGTCTTATCTTGATTGAATCCTCAAGGTCTTCGTATGATAGGTCATCTGCCTGCTTGATATTTGGGTAGTTTCCTAGCTTGACAATCTCGCTGTCTCCCTCATCTAGAACAACTGGCGCCAAGAACTTAAAGTTCGGCACGTGAGATAGTCGCTTATCAAAGATGAGTGACTCAACAGTGTTTATGCTTACCTCTGTCCTTGACCCGTTTGCAAAGACAGTGTTATCGAAAGCAAAGTCAATCGAACCTGTTGATAGTGTGAAGTTGACTACCTCGAACAAGGGATCACGGGTACCTAGTAATCTCTGGTCCTTGAAGTTCTGTGACGACAGGGAGACAAGTCTCTGGGCAGCAGATGCGAAGTCTGAGCCTGTCAGAGTCGGTATTGCATCACCGTAACTCGTTGCATTCGAAACAATCTTGGAGATTGTAGATCCCTTCAGGGAGATATCTTGATTCGATATCGGGAAGAGATTTCCAGAGTCATCGGTCTCGAATGTTATGAGATCCTGGTACCTAGACGAAGCTTCGAAGAAGGTTCGATTGGTTGCATCTGTTGATCCGCTAACAGGGTCTGACTCATAGAAGGTGTGCATGTCTGTGAAGGAGGCGAACTCAATTTTAAGTTTGCCCATCGCAAGCTGCTGCCTTCCGACGTCAGTAATCAGAAGATCCATTATTCTTGTCTTGTTATCTAGGAATCCCATCGATACTAATTAGTACCCCTTCGAGATTCTCTAGCCTAAGACAGGATAAGTGAAGGTTTGAAAGTCTGATTTAGGGAAGCTGATGGGTAAGTCGTGCGATTCCTAAAATCACCGTCAAAGTAAGGAACAGATGATGTTGCGTACTGCGATACGTTGCTGCAGTTTGTAAGCAATGGATCAACTCTAGTCTCTGAGGAGGCTGAGACGAAGATGTTGGTCACAACGGGATCAGTTGATCCTCTCTCTGACTTGAACGTGGTGTACTGCCTCTGCTCAAGCATATCCCTGAACTGTCCGTACCTGTCTCTTCTAAAGATGGCACTTGAGAACTGCGCGTTGTAGTTCGCAAGGCCGTATCTCAAAGATATACCTCCAGTAAATCCTGAGAACTTGTTAATTCCTCCGGCTCCATCCCAATAGAAGCCAGATCCCCTAAGGAATGTCATCCTCCTTATGATCTCAAGGTGAGCAGGTATGATTGAGATTAGAAATACCTCTTGGAAGTTTCCTGTAGACATGAATGCAACAAAATCGTCCTTTCTGTCTTGCTCTCTCTCTCCAAAGATTCCTTCATAAGGGAATACAGAGGCCCTGTAGATGCTGGTGCCCTGCTGGAAAGCAGTCTCAGGAATTGAAGTAAAACTCTCCTGATAGGTTCCGCTGAAGACGTTGTATATGTTGGCTGGATCAACATAATTGATTTGACCACCAAATGTTGCGACTGCGTAAGTCGCAAGCCTAGGTGTGATTGAGTCCCAAAGACGCTCATCAGAGCTCATCCTCACGAACCTTGACAGGCTTCCTGAGTTGAAGTAAGCCTGCTTATCAAGAGGTCCACCACCAGTGTAGTACTCAGCGATATAGCTACCAGAGTATGCATTGGACGGTTCTATATCAAACTGGTCTATGACGGGATTGTCGCTGTGAAGAGCTTCGTGGACTGAATTTGATGTGAGAACCTGGTTTAGGGAGTACTCTATCGGCTTGTTCTCTCTAAGGAAAGATCCGTAGAGAGTTATGGTGGCTGAACCCGTTGTAATCTCTATGTTTGAGGATGCAGCTCCGAAAGAATTGCGGCCCAAATTCGTGCTACCCGAGTAAATCTCATAGGGAAAAGATTTTAGTTCTGGTCCACTAATTCCTCTGCTGTTTGGACCTGACATAAATCCATCAAGGTATCCTCCAAAGACGTTGTTGATGAGTGCATCAACTCCTATTACGAGATTGTCACCTGGCATCAAAATATACGGACTATTTGATGCAACGCTAGATGCATCCACTGATCCTGAGATAATGCCAGAAGAAATTGAATCTATCACATACCTAGAATCTGGTATTGTATTGACAGATTTTGCCGGTTCAATAACTGGTTTTGGATCAATTGGATACCTGTTGCTTGATCCCGACACGTATGAAGTGTAGGCAATGGGTACGAAGCTCCCAGACGCTCTATCAGCAAAGGATGCACTAGAGATTTTCTCTGGATTTGTACCTGGCCAATAAGACTCAAATGTTGTATGACCTCCTCCGTAAAACCTTGTGCCGTACAATGGAGATCTATAGACTCCATTTGGTATGGAGAGAGAAAGTTCTGATGATTTTGCATAGTGAAATTGCAAACCCTGCAATCTAGTCTTTGCGTTAGTGACAGGCACTATTGTATTAAATCTCGTTGAAGCACTTAGGTAGACATTATCAACTAGACCCGGGTTTTGCGCTATTATGATCTTGCTATTTGTGTGATAGTAATAGACTCCAGTTATCACCTGGAATGACCGAGAATAAACGGCACTTTCTCCTGCAAGAACAGGACAATTGAAATCAATTAAGTTGCTGTATCCAAACCTAGGATAAACGTTGTATTGATCTTTTGTCGATTGAGATAGAGGTAGGTAGAGACTCGAAATGGCGCTTATAAGATTTGGTCCATATACGCTTTTTTCCCTAACATAATCATAAAGAGGTGTATTGGTGTACCCACCCCCTAAAGTGTTTGAATAAACATATGCAAGCGGACTGAATATCTGCCTGTTGAACAGTAGGCTTGGTGAGTTGTATGCACACAAAGAAGCGCTAGCAATGAGAGTCCTCGTGCTGCCTGATATCACTTCGGCCGCAGATCCATTATTACTGCCTCTTTGCCGATAGACAAAGAACATGTAATTATCCCAGAGTCGATCTATGCCTTCTCTAAACCCTATCTCTGTCTGTGTGGAAGTAGTCAAATAAGGCAAAGGAGAATCGCTGTAGGACGAAGATCCCTGAATAGTTGTAGGTGATCCAAATCCATGAGATCTTCTAACGATAACTGGAATACTAAATCCTATTTTTTCCACAACGAATGGGTTGCTTAAATATCTCGATACGTCTAGTACTTGACTCTGAGTTGCGTGGTAGATAGGGTTGTAAGGTGCACCAAACAAATCAGTAGGTGCACCTATCCCTTTAAAGATCTTGTCTTCGACATCGATGAGTGTACCCGAGAAATAAGATGTGTCGTAAAAGCTTGTGTAGGGACCAGTTGACCAATCCTTTCTATCTCTGTGTCCGTGCGCTCCCGCCAAAAATTGAGAAGGATAGCTCAGATGTCTTAGATAAGTGCCATAGGTTGGATAAGTTTCTGCCCATGATGGACCTGTAATGTACGTAAAAATATCAAACTTAAGATCAGTCTTTGTCAAAGGGTCATTAAGTCCAATATCTTGCCAGGTTTTTTCACTGAAATTATAGTAGCAAAAACCAGAGCTAGTGATAGGATTTATCACGTTGATTTTTGAAGTGTTATAAAATCCAAATCCAGGATATACTAAACCGGGTGCTCTCACACCAGACACTGAGCTAGATGCAGGCGAGTACATATAACCCGGACACCGGTGGACAACTTTGTTCTCCTTTGCAGTGATATCAATAGTAATTGCAAACTTGCTTCCAAGTCTGGCATTCCAGCCAGGTAAGCCAGGAACATTTGTCCCAACCATCACATCAGGACTATCACCGGCAACCAGGATACTCTCATTATAGGGTTTGAATCCCTGGACCTGTAGCGAAGGTTTTATCCGCGTATCGGATATTCCAGACCTCTGATTCCCTGCAGCCACTATCGAGGATCCTAGGTTGTCATCAAAGTAGCTTCCTGACACAAGCGCCTCAGGAAAGTGGACGTTGTCATACCTTCCAAAGTTGATGGTGCGGGTATCATCAAAGAAAACTTTCTGCTCAAAGTTCTCAAATATGTCCTGCCTCTTGGAGTTAGGGTATGATCCTGCCTGATCATCCCACTGCCTTATCTGCACCCTAGGAGGTAGTCCCCTTATCCTTGAGCTCATCTGGTAAATCCTCCGAATGCCACTGAATCGGTTCCCGGTGGGTTGTTACCATAGGTAAACCCCGCACCCGCAGATCTAGATCCCGACGGTATTAGACCGTAGTCTCTGTCTGTCAAAAAGTAAAAGCTGTCAACCCTCTCGCCAAGAGACTCAACGAAAGCTCCATTCACGCCGGGTTCGTCGTTTATGAAGCCTGGCCTAGATAGTATGAAAATATCTGTAGATAGACTGTACTCAGATGAGTCATAGTAGGGAGTTTCCCTGCCGGGATTTTTGACTCGATAGGTCTGGCTAACAGCGACATCACCTCTCTCAGACATCGAGAAAGTGGAAGCTCTCACACCCTTCTGTATCTGGTCTCCCTCCACAGCGATGTACGGTATTGAGTCTAGTGTGCCTAGAACATCAACCCTACCGTCCCTGAATCCGGGATCAACGCCATTGTCAACGACTGGCATGTTGTTGAATGCATTTTGATCGAAGAGAAGAGTGCCAAACGTAAAGATCACACCCTGCGGCTCTGTCTGATTTATAAAGTCAGCAGGATTGACTCTTCCAGGTCTATCATTGAATGGATCGAGGGATAAATTCCCATCCTCTATCTGCCCGAACGCTGTCTGCTTGATCTCATGTGAGATCGAACCGTCTTCGTTGTACTCTTGAGCAGATGTAAAGATAGTCCGCTTGCTGAACTGATTTGTCGTCTTGACTGAGACGCCATCGATGGCAGAGTTATCAACCTCAGAGTAGGTCTGCTTCGGTATTGCCCGGGAGATGTTCTTGCTTATGTTTACTTTCGGCCTATCCTCGAATGGTTTCACATCAGTCTCCTAGAATTTTGTCGTAGTCCCGTCAATTGTGAAGATATCTGTAGATGATCCAACAGTAGTTCTAGTTCTATCGTCAAGGTAGATGTCGTCAAACATGTACATGAGCTTATGCCTCTCAAGTACGTGTGACTCCACAACAAAGTTGACACCTAGGAACTTCGTCTTTCTCGGAAGAATCTGGTAAAATAGATCTGAGAATGATGAGTCAAACCACTTGAAGACCTGGAAGAACTGTGTCAGATTCATCTTGTCCTCCAGTCTATTAAAGTATACCTTTCTCAGGTTCTCAAGGTCTGGATAACCATCGGAGAACATCACCTCGGTACTACCAAGTGCATTATCAAAGAAATCTAGAGATGAGAATATTCTGATTATGTCCTCATTCAGGGCACCAACCGATGAGTACTCTATGCTAAACCTGTTATCATCCTCAGGATATTCACCTATTGGTACCTCATAGATGGGTGCAGGCTGAGCGTAGGGATACTCACTAGAGAGATCTAGGAGACTTCGGACTCTAACCTTCTCATCTGTCTGTGAGAGATCAAATGTCGGGGAAAGGAAGCTGTAATTAAACTCAGCAGGCTTGATTACTCTCTTGTCAGGTTCAAAACCATATCCATAGAGATGAAAGAACGATCCCGTGCCATTGATATCGATCTCATTCTGGGAGAAGTCGAATATCTCAATTCTGCCAGAGGCGTCTGACATCGTGACAACCTGGTCTATGTCAGCGTCAATTCTTAGTTTTTCAAATGATCCAGTTGTCGTGGGAGTGAAGTTGAAATTGACAGAAGGATTTGAAACACCCAGTGATTTGAAGTTTCGAACGTGCTCCTTCCACTCTTCATCATCAAGCTTCTTGGACCAGAATCTGACCTTCGCGACGTTTCCGTTGAACAGGGTCTCCCTGGCGAGTGGGTCACTGCTTGCATTCAAAAAGTACGAGGAGTGTGCGGGTATGCTCTGCGAACCTATGACAATGAATGGTGCTCTTCTGAGAAGTGTGGACTGTGTAGTGAGTGCGTTGTCATTCGCTGAGTAGTACCCTGGCAAGCTCCAGGGTACGTTGGGCTCTGCGCTGGAGGCTGTTGATATTGTGTGATATTCGACTATTTTTCCAAAGCTCTGCTTGGCACAGCGAAGGAAATACTCAGGATACTTGTTTGTGTAACGATATGATTTGGTGCTATCGCCGTAAGTGTTAGCTCTTCCAAAGCAGATATTCCACTTGTCGCCGTCGAATATATTTGCACCTGTCAAAGTAAGCTTTATAGTCGATCCCGGACTGTATGGATTCACCAGGAGATTTAGAGATCCTGAAGATCCAGAGACTGCAACGAGGTTCATCACAAGACCGACTTGGCTTGAAGGTGCATCAGATCCTGTCACCTCTATCCTTGCAAGGCTCTGGGTTGTGAACTTGTAGTCCTGATCACGCCAGCTGTATATTCCTTCGTAGGTAAACGAGTGCTTCGTTAGAATTCCATCATTGTTAGAGTTTGAATATCCACTATTGAAGCTACCGTTGCTGTAGGGAGCACCAAGAGAAGTCCTTGATGCAGAGAGATAAGTTGATATCAAATAGGGATTGTTATTTCCGAATCCCTGCGAATTCGTAGAGGAAGTAGATCTTAAAGTGCCACTCATGTCAAGCATTGCAGAGACTTCTGTACGATTCTGCCGTAAGCCTGACAGGGATGTCTTGCTTGGGCCTCCATACTCTCTTATCTTGAAGACGCTGTCTGGATCAATTCCTGCAGCAAGCATGATGCTTCTAATGCTCTGCTTCGTACCCTTCGTCTTTGTTATCTCCTGGAGATTTGTGAGGATTCGGCGCCATATCTGGTTTTGAACCTCTTTCAAGGGTGCAACGGCTCTTATATCCTCTGCATTTACGTTGATGCCCTTTACGTACTGGTCTGTGTTTGCAAAAGAGAAGATGTTGGGTAGAGTGAATCCGTAGTAATCGGCAAGGAATGGAAGAATCTTGTCAGGTATTGTGTTCTCTGTATCATAGTCGACAGAGAGAGAGTTAGAGATTGAATCGATGAATATCTTCATCTCGTCAAAGTGCTTTGACCAAACAAAGAGGAGTGACATCATTATCTGTGTTTGACCCAGGATGCCTGTTCCCGGGATTGATAGTGATGTGTAAGCATCATTTATGGAACCTTCGAGTGATCCCAATCCTTGAAAGTTCTGGCCATCGAGGAAGTAGTGCGGAGGCACAAGCTTCGTTATGAGGTTTGGATTCTCAGCATCATACAAGGAGGCGCTGAGGAGTAGGTCAGCGTTTAGGTTGGACACAGCTGTGAAGTTGGGATACAGAATCGGCGTTAGACTTTCATTCTCATTCGTAAGTGGTCCCTGCCCAACTGGCTGGGTCCTATCGTAGTCGCTATAGTTCTGGATTCTCGAGTGAAGGCTATTTCCAGACGAATCAAGCAAGACATCTTCAAGTCCATAACTGCCTGTCGGCTCGTTAAACTTGAAATACAGGTTCATGTTGCCGTCCTGGAAGACGGACTGCTTCATACCCAGCGTCTGACTCTCAGGGGTTCTGTAGTCAGAGAAGAACCTGAAATCTTCCATGGCACCAGAAAGCGTCTGCTGGGGTACCCAGCCCAGGAAAGTGGAACCAGAACCTATTGTCAACGGTGCAGTTCCCGCTATTAGTTCTAGGGAATCTACCGAGTTAGATGACGACACTACCTGCTTTGCATTGTAGAATATCTTGAGATCTCCCTGACCAGGCCTGGCGTCATAGGCAGCGCAGAACTGGAAGAATGATCCCTTGGGAACATCAACAGAGGCTGACATGACATTCACTGAGTCCTTGACGTGGAATATCAGACCGCACTTGCTTGTTGAAGCATCGCTCTCAAGACCTATGTTGAAACCAACTCCGTCGCTTGACTGTCTCTGACATATCACCTGTCGAGAGTTTGATTCAGCAGGTATGAATAGAAAAGACTCAATTGAGAAAGATGAGTCATTAGTATCAAGTACGCCAGAGCCCTCACTATCTTTTGATGTACCAGGAAAGAGATAGCCACTGCTGTTTTGAACGACTACGTGAGTATTCTGGTTCCCAGAGAAGAAAAGATATCCAGTGTAAGTCGGAAACCTTCCTAAGACGTATTTCTCCCAGCCAGTCAGGCCATCCTCAAAAACCTCTAAGTCCTTCTCAGTGCCATCGAATGGGAAATCATTTATTATCTTGTCAAAAGCAACGTTCGTCTTTATGACAGCAGATGAGAAGAAAGTATGATTCTCGAACCTAGAGAAATCAACGGGTATCTCTTGGGTGCTCTTGATCCCTGTTCCTGGATTGTCGTATCTAAATGATGACGTGCTACCAGCATTGGTGTACCTGTCCCTGCCAAGATCCTGCAATTGCACAGTTCCAGCACGGCTGATTGAGCTTCTCGCAACCTGCGGTGAGAAGAGCTTGGGTTTATCGATAAGCTTGACTAGTTTTGCCATTACGATATCCTGAATTTCCCTGCGACGTCAAGGAACAGAAGGTCGGCGCCATCAGACTTTATCATGAAGTCAAAGATGTATGTCCTACCTCTTGGGACTGAGTCCATGTAGAAATCGTAGTACATTCCATCCTGATCTACAGACATAAGTGTCCCGTTGCTCTGCGTTTCAAATGGTATCATGACCTCACCGGTTTCGTAATCTCTAACCCGATAATACATCTGATCAAAGTACTGGCTAGGTAACTCTATCGGAAGTTTGACAGCAACAATCTGAGCGTCTATGTCTCTAACGAACACCCTAAATCTCTTGAGCTCTGTGGTATCGTATGAGGTCTGTAGGTTTATTATGTTGACAAACAGACGAGATGGTGTGTTATCAAACGCCGTTCGAGTTATAGCATTTATGACCAGAGATCCTGTGTAGTAACCCACGGTACCGTCAAGTGAACCCCACACCTCGGTGAAGGATGCAGATCTACCCAGCGCTATTTGACGTCTAAGAGCGGGGTTGCTATCAAACTCACTAATTGCAAAGGTGGAAACATACACACCGGGTATGAAATTTTGACCAATAGAGAATTGAGACACATTAAACTGTCTTGTGAACGACTCTGATGTGAGTGTCACCAGCATGCAGTTACTACCTGTGATCTGCGTGTTTGCAGTCCCTGACAGGATATTCGCAGATATGCCCCTGTGATGATTGTTTAGAAAGAGAGATCCAGTGAGATTGAAATAGAAAGTCTTATGATTGTCAGTTAAGGCGTCATTAAAGTGAGCCCTAAGCTGGGGCCTCTTGGCAATGTTGACAGTGTTCCTTGATGCGAATCTCTTGACAAATCTAGTGAATGTGTCAGTCTCCTGGGATCCTGAGTATGAGATTCTAAATCCGTGATCTGGTATGATTCCTGCGAGAGTTGCAGAAACTATCTTGGTGACATCGATCTCTAGATCCTCTTCACCTGTGCTAAAGCTTTGCTCTCTCCATAGATGGACTACACCGTTTCCGTCTAGCAGGTTTCCGCTAGATATAATGTCAATATCTGAGGATCCTAAGAGTCCCTGCCTACCCGCACCCTCCTCGGCCCATGGGTCAACATTTCCCCTGTTGATTGATGCTGTTATGTAGTTACAGGAGTCAAGATCAGAAAATCCTATGACATCCCTCCCTATTCCTTCGTCAAATGATCTTGATAGCGGAAACACTATCATCTTGAAATTGGAAGGAGTGGTCTGGCCACCATAGACATCAGATAACTTTAATGTGCACTTGAAAGTTGGATCACTTAGATCAAGAATCGAAGAAGTTATAGCCCTTAGAGGATCAAGGTTGAACTTGATCAAGATTCTCGATAACTCAATAGGGTTGGTCTCACCCGAGATTGTCGACTCATCATAGAGCTTGAAAACGTCAAGAGTCCCAGCCTGTCCAACGTTAGCATCTGTTGCACGAAACTGATTGTCTATGATCCTGTTCGTTATGTATGTGTCCTTGACAGGAGGCAGAATTCTATACATTAGATAACAACTCCAATGATGTCTGATGTGGGATAGCGCAGTTCAAATATTGATCCTGGTTGTCCAAAGATGACACCCTTAGCAGTATTTGAGATAAAGTCAAACTGAACGTCGCTGTATCCTCTTCCGTCCACGACTCCAGAACGATTGAGAATTTGAAGATCTGCAAGCGATATGACACCGCTCGTTCCCAATATCAGAGATGTCACCTCTGAAACAACGATCGGCTGATCTATCTGGAAGTTCTTGATCGAGAAGTAGTCTTTGATTCTGTTTGAAACATCTTGCACGACAAGTGACTTGTTAGAAGTTATATCAACTGATATTGAGTATCTGATGTAGAAGTTGATCACCCTTGCATCGACAATATCGATTCCGTCTGACACAAGTCTGTACTGGTTTAGAAATGTTGCGAGATTCTTCTTAAGGGTGTCTGGAGATCTCGTTAGCTTCCCGCTTGCGTCTCTGCTCACGATGGCAACAACTGTAGCCAAGGGATTATTCTCATTAGATCTAACACCCGCCCTATAGACTCTTCCAAAGTTGGGAGGCATTGTGTATACCCTCGCAATGAGATCTTCCTTGGTGACTATTCTTGATTGAGCATTCCTGTATGCCGGAACAAGCGCCTTAAGCTCTTCAACAGTAAGCGCAGATTCACCACCAGAAGCTGCAGCGGGATTATTGACATCGAATGTCGTCCTTATTGAAGCAACAAGAGATGGCGAGATAGACTCGGAAAATTGTGTGAGTAGAGTCTTTATGTTTCTTATTGATCCCGCGTCAACGTTGTGCGAGATCCCACCACCAGACCTATAAAGAATGTTGAGGGTTGTGGCCCTTGGTGAGATGCCAAGTGTCCTAGAACCAAGCAGCCTGCCAGGATCAAGGGTAAATCTGGAAAATGTCTTTCTGGGGCCATACAGGGGTAACGAGACCTCAGAGGGATCAGGAATTATGTCATTATCAAGGGTGTCAGCATTACCTGATCCAAACCGTATTGTCGTTAGGCCAGTGTCTATGTCAGTTGAAGATGTGAACCTGTACGGCGCCGGAAGAAGCTCAATGCTCTCTGCAACCTGATCAGAGTCAGCACCAATATTATTCACGCGCTTAAACACAACATCCTGAACGAGATACTCAACTTCGAAGTACTCGTTCCCCTCAGAGTCCTTGATCGAGATTATCTCAGTCACATCAGGTTGAGAGAGTGTTAGTGTTCTGAAAGGGACAAAGGAGTCAGATATCGGTATCGTCTCATTTACCGTCTTAGAAGACGTGAACTGACCCGATCTCTTGACCAAGAAACGTGTTGGATTACCTTGGTTATCTGTCGCACTAATCTTGTACTGTGCAACGAGATCACCTGTGCTATCGGTCTCAGCAAAATTGACATCATCAAGAAGCTCAAAAACTATACCGGTGCTTGATGAGACCTGTGTGCCTCTCTGCACTGTGGGCAACTGCGTCTTATTTGGAACGTAGGACTTTCCACCCGAAGTCGTTGACTGCACCTCTAGGTACATGTCAACGAACACAGTAGCAGGAGCTGCTCCTGCAATCTTGACGCCTGCTCCCTTTATCTGCCTTACAATGTTTGCACGCTCAATAGCAGTGTTGACATCAAGCTCACCGAACTGGTGGTCAATGTAGAATGACATGACGTCACCGACATAGGCAGCCATGTCAAGGAAAAGCCCACCAACGCTAGCCTCAGAAAAGTCTGAGATTCTGTCTGGATAGTATGTTCTGGCGTATTCCAGAAGAGAAGCTCTGAATGAGTCAAAATCTCTGTTGAGATATGATCTTTGCCTCTTCTGCTTGAGTTGTGACTTTATGTTTGCCATTGATTATCCTATTGCGTAGATTGATACTACGATCTGCTTTTTTCTTATGCCAAGTCTTTGGACGTTGTAGACAATTCTTACATCTACTTTTGCAAGCCCAGGATTTGATGCACTCTGATCAGGCACAGCTGAGAAAGACTCTAGATCGATGAAGGGCATGTATTTTCGTACGCTCTCTGATATCTGAGACATCGCCTTACTCTCAAAGTCTGGGCTGTTTGAAAGTTCACTGACGAGTGCCCTCAGGTTGGCGCCAAAGTCAGTCCTACCGAGTCTATCTCCCTTGTTTGTTAGGAGAAGGTTTCTAAAGTTGTCAGCGATTTGATCTCCGACATCGAAGTGCATTGCGAAAATGCCAGAACGATCAGTTCCAAGCTCCATTGGCGTCTTAATTCCAATAGGTGAAGCTACGTACTGAACGTTCTGGATCTGTGGGCTGTCAATCTTGACGCCTGAGCTTTTGAATTTGAATGCCATCGTGTCTAATTATTCGATTCCTCACTCTCCCGAGATAATGGCAGATTTAGACTTATCAAGATATCCTGCCCTGGGCGCCGTTATGTCTAGCCCCGTCCATGAAGCTACAGATGCGGCTGCGTTCACTATACTTGTTGAAGTTGCTCCAGTTGGATCACCTGCGAGTGATGCAGCGGCAGTTGAAGGTGACATTATGATGACAGCATTCTTAAGACTCGATATCACAGATATTAGGCTCTCTATTGTTTGTCTATATTCATCGTATCTTATGTAGGGCTGACTCGAACCGGTGTTCCCAAGTGCGATCTTCTTACCCTTCAGCTGGACATTTCCCGATGAGTCAACGATCATTCCCTCGCATCCAGATCCTGAGTCTCTCAGGACCATTATGCTCCCGTTTCCTGATGCGATGTGTCTTATGTGATCAGCCTTTCCTACAATGATCGATCCGTTTCCCGCACTTTTGCTTGTTGATCCAAAAAGGCCGATTGATGACCAGTATGACATCGCTGCGCTGGTTACCCTGTCGGGGTTATCCTGTGAGGATATCATTATCCTAGACCTATCGTAGAGAAGGCTTCTGTCACCCTCTGTTGCTGCAGGATTTGACTTGTCAGTCTCGCTATAGTTTCTATCATTTAATATGGTAGAAGCTGCTGCTCTTGAATCCACACCCCTTCCTGCAACTATATCAATTACACCGACGCCAGGCGTTGAATTCCCAAAAAGCCCATTGTTATTGCCCATGCAAATTAGGGTGTTATTGCTACCCTGCAGAACCATGTCTGGTCCTAGCTTGCTGAACCTGGGTACTGGCTCTCCAACGAATGACTCATAGTCAATTGATGAATTGACGATATCTTCATAGGTTAGACCAAAAGGAAGCGTGGAATCAGAAGAAGTTGATCCACCGGGAGGAAAACCTGGCTTCTCAGTCCCTACAACCTCAAAGCTAGCTGCAGATCCTCTGGAGGACTGCTTCTTGTCATTTACCCTGTCCAGGTGCGTGTAGTTTAGGTCATCCACAGCGACATCGGTAGATTTTCTACTTATCCAGTATCCAAGACTCGAGGTTGCAGAGAAATCCTCGTATATGACCCAGATTTGCTCCCCTGCTTTCACTGGCATGCTGAGGTGGGGAGAGAAGAGCGGGTAGAATATTGAAGGCTTACCCGTCATCTTGTCGTCCGGGACGACGTATGCGATCAAGCTATTCCTGGGCATCTTGTCAATGAAGTTTGCATTCTTGACAGACCTATCACCAGTCCGCAGGGATTCAATGTAGTCAGCGGACAGATTTGCAGGATTCGAGATGAAGTCGACCACTACAGCAGTCGCAAGTCTGGTACCCTGACCATCCTTTGGCCCACCCGTAACTGTTCCTGTTATGTTCCTGTCACCCCCTTGCTGCTGCATTCTCCGCAAAGGGCTATCAAACACAGATCTCGACACTACTTCTTTCCTATCTTATCAAAGATGTCATCGGCATCGACCTCTTTGCTCTCTTCTGTGGTGATAAGCTCCACGAGTTTTATTATCTGATCATTTGCTCTCGATACTCTCTCGAGATATTTTGCCAGAATTGGTCCATACACAGCGTGGTGTGCAATATTTCCTATTGTCTGTGTCTGAAGATCTAGAAACAGTACATATCCGCTATCTCTATCCTCTACTGCGTTGTAGTAGATCTCTAGCCACAGGGTCTTCTTCTTATCATCGACAGTCTCTAGATTCTCAAGGAGAGCCTTGAATTTCTCTATCTTCTTTTCCTTCTCTCTGTGCTTGTCAAGAGATGCTGACATTAGATGTTCTCCTAAAAGAATATATTGAGATCATCTCGCTTGGTGAGATCTCTGTAGTGCTTCCTTATTGATGACATGGCTGATGAGAGCTGCTTTGGTGAGAGATTTGACAGATCTCTCATGTATACGAAGATCGCACGCTTATTGAGTAGATCAAGATCGTCTATGCTGTCAAACAGCTTGATGATGGCATCCATGCAAGCTATCTCATTCTCATTTGAAAGACGCTGCCTGATCTCAACCAAAAGATTTCCAAGCTTCTCGGCGACTTGCTTCTTGCTATTCTCAGCAGATTGCATCTTAGATTCATCGAAAGTCTCGACGCTAATCTGGTCTAGACTAGAAACAGTCTCCTTGTCGTCGATGCTTATCATCTTCCTTGTTGTCTTTGACTTCTGCTTACTCTTGATTATTAGCCAGTTCTTGGCAACAACGTTGAAGTATGAGAATGCCTTTGTTCCTCGAGAAGCATCGAACTTGTGAAGTGTCTCGTAGAGGAAAGTAATGCAATCACTCTTTAGATCCTCATAGGATCCATAGATGTTCGCAAATCCGTGCATGAATATGAGATTCTCCACAAGCTTGTCAAAAGCAGGAAGTATCTCATTGATGTATATGCTCTCACGAGTCGCCCTATCAGATACTTCACAACTCTGGAACATGACTATAGCGTCATGAGTCCCAGAGTGGAAGTACATATTTGACGATGATCTACCGGTTGCCCTTCTGATCTTCCCTATCTTCTTCTTCAAACTCAACCTCCCTGCCGCCCACGGATCCAACTAGCAGATTGGCAATTTGAAGTATGCTATCCCTGGCAATAGCTATCTCCTTTATTACTTGCCTCACCTCTTGCGAGTCAAAGAAAACGGGCTTCTTTAAAATAATCGACATAGCTTCGTAGCGCTTATCAAGTATGTCAAGACTCTCTTCTATGGCGTCCTCTAGCCCAATTATTGCCTTTCCAAATTTCCAGTTGTAGTAGAGGGAAACAGAGAGAGCAGCCAAAAGCGCTACAATCACAATTAGAGATAACATCCCAAAATCCTATCGTAGTCATTTGATATGCTGGAAGCAGAGAACTTCTGTCTCACCTTTGGAGCGAGGTCTCTAGCCCATGACTTAGGGGTATCAAAAGAAGATCTAAACTTCTTGACCCTTCTCTTGAAGTCTTCTTCTGAGGGGTTGGCCCATCTCACGCCGGGCATGAAGATTCTGCCATCAACCCTCTCCTGGGGTATGACTTGTAAGCTGTAGTCTACAGGAATGAACTTTCCATGATTCAAGATGTCAAGATGACCAGACCAATTTGTGGCAATCACTGGTAGCTCATTTGCAGCTGCCTCAAGCATAGGCAGACCGAAACCCTCGCCTCTAGTGAGATTTATGAGGCACTTGATTGAAGGGTGCCTGTATAGACTGCCCATCTCCTCAGGATTCATATTTCCGTGGATCATTGTGATCCTGGGGAATGTACCCTTTCTGTGAGACTCGACTATTCGCTTCAGGACTGCTGATGTGTTCATCCTGTCTATTGTCGTTGCTCTTCCTAGATTTGTCTTTATAACGAGACCAACCTCTGGATCATCCTTGAATGATTCACAGAACCACTTGATTGTGTTTGCAACATTCTTTCTATCGCAGCTCTGTTCAACAGAAGTCAGCTGGCTTATGAGTAGAAAGTTAAATGATCCCGGAAGATCTATGTTGGCTGATCCGCTGATTATCCTGTCCTCAAATGACTCATGTATAACAGAGAGATTTGTCGTCACATTTCCCGTTGATCTTATGACACCCTCAGTAAACTTACTGGGAACGATAACGTGATCCATCTCATTGCACTTCGTAACCCACGTTGGATTACACTTATCTGTCTCGACAGCGGCAGTTACGCCTATGTTCTTCTTTGCAGCCTTTGAATCCCACTCATCTGGTAGCTGGATTTGAATTGATAGATCAAATTCATCTTGCTTGTTATTGGAGTCAGACATTATAGACTGAACTATTGGGTCCTCATCGGGGTTGATCATGTACGTTGTGTTTCCCCAGGGTGTTATCTGAGCAGTGACTGTTACGTCTTGTCTGCTCTTTATCCAGGAGTAAACCTGTCGTGCATGAACTCCATAGCCGCTTATTGAAAGTAGCGGACCTCTTATAGCAACTCTCTTCACATACACCTCAAAATGTTTCGATGTGCCAGCGCTTGTAGCTGTTCTTCCAGTTATGGATTGTATCCCAGAGCGTCCGATCCCAATCCTCTATAGTCTTATCGTACGAGAACTCAGTGAGAGCGTAACTTCTAACCTTGCTTCTCAGGTTCTCTTTCTCTTCGAGAGTGAGATCGTGGAGCTCCATTATCTTGTCGGCAACAGTCTCACAGGTAACATAATCCTCGTAGATGTATGGAACCTGTTGGGATCCAACGAGTGTTCTCAACTCAACGGGAAGTGCACGCCCATTCTCAGATCCATCTCTGTGGTCTACAACCTGTCTGGTGAGACCTCCTGTCTTTAGCGCTATGATGGGTGTGCCTGACTGCATTGCCTCGAGCGTGCCTAGTCCAAATCCCTCAGCGAAGCTTATGTTGAGGCAAAAATCAGAGATATTGTAGAGAACATTGATCTTCTCAAACTCAAGTCTCTCTTTTGAGAAGAATACGCTATCAACAATTCCAAGCATCTCAGCAGTGGCGTATAGATTTGGACCCTCCATATCTGTAGGGTCTGTGTGCATTATGAGGCTAGCCTTTCTATGTCCAGTCTTCTTCTCAAGGTTGTCTAGGAAGATCTTCCAGGAAAGGAGAACATCATTTGGGCGCTTCCTCTTCGCATTCCTGTTAATCCAGACACCAACGAAGTGATCGTGTCTATTCGGCCCCAGTATGCTTGACTTGTACTGTGCTCTCTCTATTGGAGATATCGGCTTGAATATGTCATCAGGGACAGCATGCGGGATAAAGTTCGCCTTGTCTGGGAAGAACTTCTTCACATTCCCGTACGTGTGAAATGAGTGACAATTAATCAAGTCTGTAGCTTCATAGAGAACATTATTAAAGACGGGTGCAGGATCATTGTCCCAAACGTGCCACCAAATAATTGGGCACATCTGGTGAATCTCATCCTCCATCTCAAAAAGCCAGATGAAAAATCTTGGATCAGTAAAGATCAGTATTGCATCTGGCTTCTCGGTGGCTATGGTGACACGAAGTAGCTCTCTATCACCAAATCCGTCAATTGGCTTAATTATAAAGTCATCATTAACGATAACTGTCCTGTAGTCGCTATGCTTCATAGCGGCTCCGAACTGACGGAACGTGTAACGTCCCTTTGCTTTCTCTAGGAGTCCGCTAACTAGGTGTCTAGTCTGGGTACCTACACCTGAGGTGGAGAGAGCGTGATCCGAAAGGATAAGTATCTTTTTCTTCTGCATCGATCAAAGTCTAATCTCGCAGAATATCTAGTAAATGGACTTCTGAATTCAGGTGCAGTATTTTGTGCCCTTGTACTCACAGTATGTACACGAAGTCTTATTCTTGACAAAGACACCCTTTCTGACTGATGTGACCATGTCACGGAATAGCTTTTCTGCTCGTTCCATTATGGTTGGTCCAGCACTTATCTCTAGTAATTGACAGCACTTTCCAGGCTTTGCACCCTTCTTCAAGAGTATGAATCCGCAGGAGACGTCTGCAGACTTTAGATCATTCTTAAATGACCAGAATCTCTTGTAGAGCGCTAGCTGTGCTTGTACCAGGAAGTCTCGCTGCTTCTCAGGATGCCAACCACCGGGGCCTGATGTCTTCCAGTCTATTATCCAGTATTTTGTCTTTCCGTTCTTTCCCGGAATTTTTATGATACCGTCAATGAAACCTTTGAACTTCATGTCATTGGATTCGACAGATTCATATAACATCTCTTCTGCACTCTGACACTCCCAGCCCGGGAATGTCTCATCAAGGAATGCCGGGATATCGTTTAAGATATTGAGAGCGTGCAACTTCCATAAATCAGCATTCTCAAATCCATTGTTAGCCCAGGCATCGTCTATCGCCTGTAGAACAATCTCAGAAACCATCACTCTATTCTTGAGATATTCCTCGCAAGCTGCGTGGACTATCTTGCCAAAGAATAGCATCTCAGAGGGCTTGCTTAGATCAATCTTGTCAATGTGCGCTAGCTTGTGGCGCCAGGGACACTCTTTCCATGACTTGATCTCAGAGTAAGAAACGTGGGGCTTGCCAGTTGGGAAGATTTTATCCATGCTAAATCATACATCTGTAAACAGATTTTTACTTAGCAAGGTAATCTTCAAGCCGCACTATTGCTTCCCATTTCAGCTCATTGCGGGAACGGGAGACATCAGCAAGTGTTGTGTGAGTTTCACCAACTCGATCTGGAAGGTTGCATGTAGAACCTCCTATCATCTCAGCTAGCTGATTGATTGAGAAATTCCGTCCAGTACCAATGTTGACTGGCCCTGTAACTTCATGATGGAGAGAAGCAAGGATATTAGCTCTCACGACATCCGAGACATGGGTAAAATCACGACGCTGTGTTCCATCACCAACTATTGTCAGAGGTTCATTTGCATCTCTCTGTCGGATGAACAATCCCATAACTGGAGCATACTGCCCAGAGAGAGGCTGTCTAGGTCCGTAGACATTGAAGTATCTCAGCGAGACAGTTGACAATTTGTAGAGCCTAGTGTAGAGATCACATATCTCTTCACCCTGCCATTTCGATAGAGAGTAAGGTGTAGCGCAGCCCTTGGGTGCACTCTCGACAAATGGAGGATTTGAAGCATGGCCATAGTATGAAGAAGACGCTGAGTAGATAACTCTCTTCACACCTGCCAGCCTGCTCGCTTCTAGCACCTCTTGTGTTCCAAGGACATTCACGGAGAAGCACTCTGTCGGATTGTCTACAGTCGGCTGTATTCTCGATCTTGCTGCAAGATGGAAAACTGTATCAACCCCTTTGTAGAGTTTCCTGAGTGAAACATCTCTTATGTCTCCCAGATAATTGGTTGCGCTGTCATTCCAGTAGAATACGCTGTTTTGCGGAGAAGATCTATCGTCAATGCAGATAACTTCATCTCCTCTCTCAATGAGAGCATCTACAATGTGTGATCCGATAAATCCTGCTCCACCCGTTACGAGGGCTCTCATGACTTCTTCTTACTCACAGCTCTGCCAATCTGCTTCTCCCAATCTCTATCATCGACTCCTCTAACCTCTAGATTTTTATCCCAGGCTGCTTGCATAACTGTCGGATTCAGATTGTATTTACGAGCAACACTCATAAGAGCGTTGATGTCCTTCGGGAAGCAGTGACCACCAAAACCTCGAACGTATCTACCATCGTGGGTAGGTACAGGACCAGGCACTGACCAGTGAGTTTCACCGAGCCTTCGATCGACCTTCGCGTATTCAACCACCTTGTCGTAATCAATGTTGAGACCATCTGCATCGAGAGCTTCACAAACCTGAGCGATCTCGTTCGCAAATGATACCTTCACAGCGAGCATGCAATTAGTGACATACTTGACCATCTCGGCTGTTGTTGAGCTAGTCTTGATGATGGGAACCTTTGGAAATGCTCTTTGAAACACATTTCGAACAGTATTGATGTATGGACGTGGGCCACCTAGAACGATTCTATTCTGCTCACGCATGTCATTGATAGCATTTGCCTCCGTGAGAAACTCAGGATTAAAAACAATATGAAGTCCACGATTATTAAAGGTCTTGTTCCAGCTCTCTGTAGATCCAGGAGGAACAGTAGACTTGATTACTGCTATACGCTCTGGAGAGTCCGCTGTGTAGGGAGATGAAGCTATCAGCTCAAGAACATCTTCGACAATTGAAGTATCGGGTGATCCATCCTCATACATTGGAGTTGGAACACATACAAAGAATACACCAGAGAATCCTGACGTTCCTTCGCACTCCTGCACAAACTCTGCTATAGACTTTGGTACAACAACTTCTCGTGTTATCTTTCTAGTGAATCCCTGTATTCCACCTACAGAGACCTTTCCGGCTTTATCGTAGACATAAACAGACTCACCCCTCTCGTGGAATACTGTCGTTAGACTTCCGCCAACAAAGCCCTGTCCAATTACACCGATTGACATTTAAATGAGACCCTTTATGTTTTCTGGTATATCGAATGTTTTGCTTAGCATAGAGTCAAATTTCGAGAAAAGATCTTTTCCAATCTCAAGTTGAGCGCCATCAGAAAGTTCACTAGAAGATCTGTGTCTAAGATTATGCCTTCTCTCAGTCTCAGAAAAATCTAGAAAATGACAATGTATGAGGAAAAGATAATCTATCCTTTTGATAGGTATTTGTCCCACACCGCTTGGAGGTGCAACATCATGAAATCCGCTCCTCCAGTCAAGAGGAACTCTTGACAACAGAGCTTTGCTGTACTTGTTTCTTTCGCTGTAGGGAGGGAACCATGGTAAGCACCTACTACGCTGCTGCAACCAAGTGTTAGAAGAAAAGTCAAGAGCAGGCTCTTTTTTGTAATCATGGACAATATCAAATCCCGTGCACCTTGCAAAATCAAGTCCCTCTGAGCTCATCTTTTCTATCACGTTTCTAATAGTTCCCAACTCAGAATTTGCAATAACAAATTCGTCTGTCTCGCTAAAGAGTACCCAGTCATATTTCTGGAGAAGATCTCTCTGTGTCTGTCTCATCTTGTCTCTAAACCAAATTGCACCTGGGTTTTCTGGTGGGTCAATAATCTCTACGTTGCATCCCATCTGCCTGGCACAATCAGTAGAGCCATCAGAGCTTCTATGGTCTAGAACGTAGATGTCTTCTGGCTCGAAGCTCTTCAAAGAATTCTGGAGCCATTTAGGAAAGAAAATCTTCTCATCTCTGGTTACTGTAAATGTTGCTATTCTCATGTGAATCCAAATCCTAGGTAAGTTTAATGGATCAATGATCTGTGTTAATTGTTCTTAGCTTTAATGAAGAAAGAGGGTTTAATACTCCTTGCCCTTTTGTAAATTTCTGGAATGTATGACTTTCTCGTGGTAGGATCTGGTCTGTTTGGAAGCGTTTTTGCTCACGAAGCAAGAAGAAAAGGGAATCACGTACTAGTAATTGATAAAAGAAGTCACATTGGTGGCAACTGCTATACTGACAGGAAGACAGGCATTGATGTCCACAAATATGGTCCGCACATATTCCACACGTCAGATGACAGGGTTTGGAAGTTTATTAATCAGTTTGCAGATTTTAACAGTTTTACCTATAGACCAAAGGTAAACTTTGGTGGGCGGATGTTTTCATTCCCAATCAACATGATGACACTTCATCAGGTTTGGGGAGTCAACACGCCAGATGAAGCAAGACAGAAATTAGACAGAGTTAGAATTCCTTGTGATAATCCTAGAAATCTCGAGGAGTGGATACTGTCACAGGTTGGTCCTGAGATTTATGAGACTTTCATCTATGGTTACACAACTAAACAGTGGATGAGAGATCCAAAAGACCTACCCGCATCAATCGTCAAGAGGCTGCCAATCAGGTTGACCTATGATGATAACTACTTTAATGACACATATCAGGGCATTCCAAAGAACGGATACACAGAGATATTCAAGAATATGCTGCAGGGTTGCGACTTAGCCCTAGGAGAAGATTACTTCGCTAACAGAGATAAGTGGAACTCAATGGCAAGAAGAGTAGTGTACACTGGTAAGATTGATGAATTCTTTGACTTCTGCCACGGAGAGCTAGAGTATAGATCTTTGCGATTCGAGGAAGAGAGCAGAGAAGGAGACTATCAAGGAATTGCAGTGGTCAACTTCACTAGTAGAACAGTTCCATACACTAGAATTACAGAGCACAAGCACTTCACGCCTGAGCGGCTGGCTAAGCTGCCATCCACTATCTACACAGCAGAGTATCCAATTGAATGGAACCGAGATGAAGTCCCATACTATCCGATAGGTGATGACAAGAATGCTGAGACATACAGGAAATACAAGGATATAGCAGATAGCTTGGAGGGCGTGATATTTGGCGGTAGACTATCTGAGTACAAGTACTACGATATGCATCAAGTAATTGGATCAGCACTACAGAAATCTAGAAAGCACCTAGCCTTTTAATCATTGACTCTATTCTAGAATAATCATGCGGATTCTGCATATCAGATCTAAATGCTGTCTCAAATGATTCTGTGTTGTAGTCATGATCAACACGCTGTGTAATCGCGCACTCAGCACCATATAGAGCGAAAAGTCTTCCTTCTCCTCCTAGACTTTGCCAGGCATTGAAGACATTTCTCATTGTCTCAACCTGATTCTTCTTCATCCTGTGCAATCCATAGTGGAATGCTTGCCGCTTATTTGGGTAAGCACAGTGCCTACCAGCAGGAGCTAGATGAGAAACTTTGTCTCCCTTCATCGTAATATCATGATTAGTATCTGCATGGTCAGCATGAAGCCTACTATTTGCATTCCTAAACTTCACAACGGGTGAAAAGCAATTAAGACCTGCTATGAGACCATTAGTGAAGTAGTCAAACAGCGGAATTTGCATGCCAGTCAGCCTGGGTTCAGACTTGAAATGGGTATAAATTTTCTCAAACATGCGGGGATCATCAATTAGAGTGTCTGCATCTACTTTGATAAACAGATCATAATCATTTTTTGCACTTTCCCAAGTTTTCCACAGCTCACCATGCGCTTCGTACTCAGGAAGATTTTTTATGAAAAAATGGTCTACTAAAACTTCTTGCTGTTTTCCAACCAAGTACCTAGACTCTTCAAACTCTTCTTCGCCTGCATACATTGTACCAACAAAGATTCGTGGAATTTTCATCATTTTAATCCCGCAATCATTTCATCAAGTGATCGAATATTGAGACTATCATTGAGAGGAAGCATAGTACTAAGAGTTCTATCGACAGAAATCTCAGCTTTAGCGTGAGAAACTTCAATATCAAGATTCAGATCTCTGACAATTCTCTTTATGAGATCATATTTTGATACTGTTTCCGAGAACACGTGATGGATTCCTACTTGGAAAAGATCGTTTTTTATGATCTTGCTTACTATCCGTGCATACTCATCAGTGGTTACGCCATTCCACATGTGGTTAGTAAATCCATCAATCTTGCCTCCTCTGTTGGATATTACCCACTCTAACAGGGACTTTTTCCTCACAATCTCTCTACCAATAACACTGGTTCTTAGAACCATACAATCGTCAGGTTCACCAAGAGATTTTGAAAGACCATAGTCGTCTACAGCGTCTTTAGCATCTGTTTCAATGTAGTTTCCCTTTCTTCCGCTGAAAACGCAGTCTGTGCTTACATGTATCAGACGAGCATTGGTCTTCTTGCATTGTCTAGATAGGAGCCATGGAAATCTAGAGTTTGTTATGAATGTCTCTGTTCTGGAGGGGTTTTGCGCCTGCCATATGACTCCAATGCAATTGATGACAAAATCGAAACCATCAATTCTCTCTAGGTCTCCATCCACAGTAGCATCAATACTAATTGATCCACTTCTTCCAATAGAAGTGACATTGAATTCTTTCTCAAGAAGATGAGACAAAGTATGTCCTAACATGCCTGAGCTTCCGAGTATTGCAATCTTAGTCACAGTAATTGCCGTTTAGAACATCTTCTATGACGTCACACATATGATTCCACCCTCTGTGATTTCGAATATGCTCAATGCTATTCTCTATAATAGACTCTGCTTCGTCATTTCTCATTGATAAAACTTTCTGCAATTGTTTCGCAGCATCATCGACAGTTTCAAAGGTCATTATACTTGGAATATCTTGTATTTTCCAGATATCACCCTCTGAATCGTGATCTCTTATTGAGAAGGCTCCACAGGCTGCTGTTTCAATGTCTCTTTTCCAGAGAGCATTTGGTGAAGAAATTGTTAGCGTGCCATTTCGAGAATTGATTTTCCAATCAACCCACTCTGATCTTATGGCGACTTTTGAGTTTGCTATTACTTCAAGATAGTCGGAAAAGCTTTTTCCCGATTGTAGTATCTCTACTTTGCAACCTTTTTCTTCAAGGCTATCAAAGAATTTCTTTCTTCTATCATAAAGAGTTCCGCAAAAGACAGCATCATGCTTTCTATCTTTCCACGGGACTATTTTGTCTCTGCAGTACCTCGGTAGAGTCCAGATCTGGACAAATCTACTTCTCATCCCAGATTCTATGACTCTGTCTCTCCACCAGTGTGAGATGTTTAAAAAAGTCGATACATTGAGATTTTGCCATATGAACTCATAGATTCTACTGTAGCTTCCTTCAACAAAGAAGGATTCCCAAGGATCTTGGTCGTAAACCATTATCTGGCTACCATGAGTAGCACGCTTTATGTCATGCATCATTCTTGCAAATGTACGAATCTTCAGTCTCGATAGAATGTGAGAATCGGGAGGGAAGTTAGCGTTTCGCAAGGCGTCTACTGTGACATACTTTACATCAAACCTAGACTCGAGAGCCTCAGACATTTGGTGCTGGTAGCAGTTTGTCTTTATGTAGTTGACATCGTCAATGAGACAATACAGCGTCTTCATCTCTTCGAACTCCTGTCTTAGATGTTCTTAAGATATGACTCACAAGCATCATAGAAAGTCTTTGATAAGTGATGCTGCTTAAAGGCCTTGCTCAATGAGCCTCTCTGGTGAGCTAGAAAGGGAGTCGAATCATTTAGTTGATATTCAGTATGATAATCTTCGCCAGACAAAACTGCCTTCGCAAATCCAGAGGTTGGTCTGACGAACTTTAGTGGGTATGCTCTGATACCATTCTTTTTTATGTAGACAGGCAGCTGCCACATAGGCTCTTTAAAGAGACGACGTCCTATAGGTAAATTAAATGTGTCTGATAGCTCCTGGCTGTCTATCAGCAAGCTATTCGCTTTGTCACACATTGGATCGAAATCCCAGTCATACTCTGGTGAAAAAGCTGACCAAGAAGCATTCGGGAGTCGCTTGTAAGTTTGAACCTCTGCATCTCCAGAGCTAAATCCTCCGATGTCCTCGTAGGTTGCACCAACTACTCCATAATCTTTCATTAGATCCTTGAGTATTGAATCCCATCCCC
>JACCDP010688849.1_pt1 | contig 32468 bp, 40 predicted proteins | sample 7445841 | NCBI WGS metagenome assembly JACCDP01 (sample SAMN15323441, study PRJNA562643) | freshwater metagenome | isolation source: river surface water | place: USA:Blue River Watershed | collected 2017-08-17 | reverse complement strand
TGCTCGGGCTGTAGCTGCCGCTGGGGCTGTTGCTCGGGCTGTAGCTGCCGCTGGGGCTGTTGCTCGGGCTGTAGCTGCCGCTGGGGCTGTTGCTCGGGCTGCCGCTGCCGCTGGGGCTGTTGCTCGGGCTGTAGCTGCCACTGCCGCTGCCGCTGGGGCTGTAGCTGTAGCTGCCGCTGGGGCTGTTGCTCGGGCTGGAGCTCCCGCTGCCGTTGGGACGACCGCCGCTCGGGCTGGAGCTCCCGCTGCCGTTGAGACGACCGCCGCTGCCGCTGCCGCTGGGACGACTGCCCGTATTGCCGTAAAAGTCGTTCAAATACTCGTCGCTCAAATCGATGTCGTAGTCCTGTTGCCCGGCGAAGCTCGTGGGCAGCCGATTCTTGTTCTTGTTCGGGTTCAACAAAGATTTCACAAAGTTGGCATTGGCGTCGATCTTCTTCTGTTTTTCGGCCTGCCGTCTTTCCAGGAGCAGCGCGTTCTTGGCCATCCTGTTTCGAAGCGCGGTCTGGGCCTTCTGTGCCGCCACAGTCTGGTTTTCGTTCTGCCGCGCGCGGGCCTCTGCGGCGCGGTGAGCAGCGTGCTGGCGGGACTCCTCCGCGCGGAGCTCGACCTCCAACTGCGTCTGCAACCGGCGGTTCTCGGCCTCCTTCTCCCGGCGCCGACGCTCCGACTCCGCGTGACGCTGCAACTCGGCCAGCTGCTGCCGAGCCTCCTCTCGACGCGCCTCCTTCTCGGCCGCTCGACGCTGCGCCGCGTTCTCGGCCGCTCGAAGCGCCTCGTTCGCGGCCGCTCGAAGCGCCTCGTTCGCGGCCGCTCGGCGCGCCTCCTTCTCGGCCGCTCGACGCTGCGCCGCGTTCTCGGCAGCTCGAAGTGCCTCGTTCGCGGCCGCTCGGCGCGCCTCCTTCTCGGCCGCTCGACGCTGCGCCGCGTTCTCGGCAGCTCGAAGCGCCTCGTTCGCGGCCGCTCGGCGCTGCGCCTCGTTCTCGGCGGCTCGACGCTGCGCCGCGTTCTCGGCAGCTCGAAGCGCCTCGTTCGCGGCAGCCGCTCGGTTGTTGTTGGCAGAAGGACTCGTCGACGGCGAGTTCTGGTTTCCAAAGTTGCCGCGCCCGTTGTTGGCGTTGTTGACGTTGTAGCGGTTGCCGGAGTTGTTGCCACCGACGGAGTTGACGCGGTTGCCGGCGTTGACGCGGTTGCCGGCGTTGAAACGGCCAGAGTTGCCACCGACGGCGTTGAAACGGCCGGAGTTGCCACCGACGGCGTTGACGCGGTTGCCGGCGTTGAAACGGCCAGAGTTGCCACCGGCGGCGTTGACGCGGTTGCCGGAATTGAAGCGAGGGGGCGGCGTGCCTATGGGAAACGAAATCGATTCGTTTGGCCCGTTGCTGTTAACCATGTTGGGGGGCTTGTTCCCCCCCGTCATGTTCGGAAACTCGTCGACCAGGTTTGTCAGGACCTGGGCGCGCGCGTTCTCGGGCAGCTGCGACATCACCGAAGGCAGCCGGTTCTCCGGGATCTGGGACAACACCTCAGACAACTGGCTCTGCGGCAAGTTGGCCACCACCGCGGGCAGCTGGTTCCGCGGCAAGTTGGCCACCACCGCGGGTAGCTGGTTCCGCGGCAAGTTGGCCACCACCGCAGGCAACTCCCGCATCTGCGTCTCCGGGCTCGCGGCCGCGTTCAGGTTCTCCGTCGCCTCCGCCGCCTCCTCGTGCGCCATGTTCAGGTTCTGCGTCAGGCGGTTGTACTCCTGCAGCCTGGACGCATTGTTGATCAGACGGTTGCGCTGCGCCCGCAGCAACGCCAGCTCGCTCTCCGCAGTCGACACCTTGAGGTCGCTGAGCAGCTTGGCCTTCATCAGGCGCCGAACGCGCGCGCTCTCCGCCACCTCCCCACCCGGCAGGTAGTCGCCGTACATGCCGCCCAGAGCCGCGGGGCTCGCGCGGCGGCGACGACGACGTTGCTCGGGTTTGGGCATGTAGACCTTGACGTTCAGACCGCCAGGGGCCTTGACCCTGGAAATCAACCCGCCCGCGTTCGACTTGACCCGTCGCCCGGGTCTCGCCCGCTTTCTCGGCATCCGTCCGAGGCTCTGTGATTGTCTGAGAATTTAATTTTATTTGAGGGTCAGCCCCTCAGCCCGAACCGTTTGGCCGTCGCCTTGTACTCGGACCCGCTGCCCACCAGGCGAAACATGGCACTGTCCAAAAGGTTATCCTCAGAGTTCCGGATGCCCCACACGCGCCGCACCGCGTTGGCCTCCAGATCCAGCAAAAAGCCGTTGCCATTCATCTCGCGGTTATTGGTGCAGCAATTGCGGTCGTCGGACTCGCAATCGCGGTCGGCGCACAGGTCCCAAATCTGGAAACGAACGACGGGGTAGGACTTGTACTTGACCTCCACCCACTTGTACTTCCACGAGGGCCAGTCCCCGGAGTGCACGGCGGCCATGTTGACCACGTTCACCATGCTCCGGCCCACGCCGGTGAATTCCGCCACGTCGCCGCTCCTGGTGTTGTCGTCCGTCAGCACGTTGTACGAGCTCAGGGTGCACCGCTGCCACTGCCACCACGCCACCGGCTTGGGCCTGAACCCCTCGCGCTCGCGGCACCCCCGCGTCGCGGCGAGCAGCAGCGCCACGCCCACCACGATCGCCGCGGCCACGGCGCCCACCAACAACGTGCGCCTGGAGAGCTTCATCGTTAGAGTCAGCGTCACATATTATTTTACAAGCGTCAAGACGGCGTGCGCTCACACCCAAACCACTGCTGCGGCACCATTGCTGCGGCAGGCGCGCAGCAGTGACGCGCACACCCCCAGGCCCCGGGCTTTCGGAAAAAGGTAAACAAATGGAGTGTCTCCGGAAGTTGGTCGACGACAACCCCGCGCTCAAGCCGCTGTCCTGGAGCGACGCGGTCGCGCGCCACCCCAAACCGCCCGGCAGGGAAAAGTTCGCAGTGCCCCCCGTGCTCACCCACAAAAACCGCAAGCCCAGCATCTTCGTGAACGACAAGTCCGTCTACCAGGACAGCTTCGCGGACGGCACGCTCAAGTACCAGACGTCCAAAAACAAGTTCTACGCCAGGCAGCTCGAGGCCCTGGCGCGCGCGGGGACCGAGGTCGAGCTCATCGCGTACGTCAACCGCCGGTACTACACCGCGCCCGCGAAAATCGAGAGGGCCTCGGGCACAGAGGCGTTCTTTCACGTCCGGCTGCTCGCGTGAGCAAGGGGTGGTGGTGTTCACGGGTGTTCACGGGTGTAAAAAACAAAACGTCACAAAACAACGTCACAAAACCAAACGGTTGGTCACAATCTCGAGCATGTTCCAGTTCTTCTCGACAAACAGATCCTCCAGCTCGTCCAGCTGGAGGTCGACCTCCAGCTCGTCGTCGCTCTCCAGCAGCGCGTCGTCCAGCGCCATCGAGGGCAGCACGCGCACGGTCAGGGGCTCGTCGCCGGGCGCGTAGGGCGCCAGGGGGAGCAACTCCCAAAACGCGACCAGGAACTCGTCCCAGTGGCGCACCCGGCACCCGCGCGGCAGCTGCAGCGCAAAGTTGAGCTGCACGGGCACGCCGACGCCGAAGCAGAAGCAGGCGGGCGTGCCCAGTGGACGTTTCGCAGCCACCGACGACGCGCGGGAGGCCATCGCGTCGCCCACCCAGCTCACGACGTCCGCGACGACGTCCTCGATGAACGTCTCGTCGCGGGACTCGTCCTTGACGAACTCGGCGGCGGCCTCGGCCAGGTCCGCCGTCAGATTGTCTGCGGCGGCGGCGGGCGGCGGGAGGTCAGGTCAGGTCGGGTCACCACACCACCGCCGCCCCACGCAGACCGCCCGCCGCGCGCACCCGGGAAACCAATCAGCCTGGACAGCGGCGCGTGCAGAATGCAAGTCAGCGTCGGGGGGAAGCCCAGCGCGGACTCGGTCGCGCACTCCACCGCCACGGGACCAGTCGTCGCGCCCGTCAGGGACGACTCGACGCTGAACGAGGGACGATCGAACAACTCGGACGTCGACCACAGGACGCGCGCGACCTGGCGCTGCTCCAACAACGCCAGGCGGCGCTCGAGGGAGGCCGGCATCGCAAAAAAGGAAGTATGCAAGCACGCCCGCCGCCCCCTCTTATGCTGCTGCCGCCCCTGCTGTGCTGTGGATTTCACGGTTCAAACACAAAACACACTTCAAAAAACTACGCACGCTGGTAAACATCGAGTTCGAACACAAAGCCGCTGTTCCACGGCGCGCCCCGGGTCTTCAGGGCCCAAATCCGCGCCAGCACCGGCCACGAGGGGTTGAGCGCCTCCACGACGTCCGCGAAGCGCGAGGCGTCGTCGTGGCTGTCGCCGTGGCTGTTCCCCAGCACGACCGCGAAAATGGCGACCGTGCGCTGCTGCAGCGGGGTCGGGTGCGGGGTGTCCGGGCGGGGAGGCTTGCCCGAGATGAGGTCGCGCATGACCCGGTCGAACCGCCGGGCGTCGTACCTCCGCATGTCCAGAACATACTGCTGGCGCCGGGGCATGGGTGGTGGTGAAGGAAGAGTGGTGAAGAGAAAAAGGCAAAAAAACCCAGGCCGCGCGCGTATTTAGAGCCCCCGGCTGGCGTGCTTTCTTTTCGTGCTTTCTTTTGTTTCAGGGTCGATGAATTTCAAAAATGGAGGGCGCGGCGGTGCTCGGGCCGGAGTTCGATCACCCCCGCGCGTGATGCGCCGCCGCGTGTTCAGGCACGCGGGGTGGTGGCCCGAGCGGTCTTGGAAAAAAAGCTGGTGATCTCGCGCTGCTTGTTGGTCACGTTGCGCTTGACGCGCTTGGCCTCGCGCAGGTCCGTCTCGCGCGCGAGCCGCAGCGCCGCCAGCCTCGGCGCGATCTCCTCGTCCCCGAAAATCGCGGTCTCCACGTCCTCGCACAGCAGCTCCGTCAGCGCGATGATCGGGTTGTGCAGCTGGTTGTCGATGTAGTACAGGACGTCCAGCCGCAAAGAATGCTCGGTCGCCCAGCCCGGGTCCTCCGCGCGCTCCGACTGCTTCAGGTCCGGGTCCGCGCACGGGTCCCACACGTACACGTACGGCACGCGCTCCCCGGACTGCGGCGGGTAGCCGCGGCGCGCGTGCAGCTTGCGCGCGACGGTCAGGTGCGGCTGGACGTCGTTCTTGTAGTCGCTGCGCAGCTGCTTGCTCACGATGAACTTGTCGATGCCGTAGTCGTTCGCGAGCACTTTTACCAAGAACTCGCGAGCGACGGACAGGGCCTTGGACGCGCTCTTGTCAAACATGATGGCGTCCAGGATGCCCTGGGACACGTCCTTGACCAGCGGGCAGTTGTCGCGCCGCACCAAAGAAATGCCCTTGCTGTCGATGTAGTCGGGCGCGTCGGGCCGCGTGTACATCAGGCCTGCGGGGAACAGCAGCCAGCCACGGGCGGGCGGTCACGACGACGCAAACTTGCTGCGGTAAATGACGATGGCAGCGGCCAGGGCCACCACCACGGCGATGGTGTTCCACATCTCGCGGTTCGCCATGATGCGGCGGGTCTTGTACTCCGCAAACCGGTCGGAGCTGTCGTACCCCGGCGGGCTGCTCAGCTGCACGCAGGCCTTGACCATGCGCCGGTAGATCGCAAACCCGAGGAAAGAGTCCAGGAGGACCAGGGTCACGAGAATCGCGAGCAGGGTGTCCATTGTATAAAACACCCAGAGAGATTAATTTTGAGGGACTCACCGCTGTACCGTTTTTTGCTGAACAGAAGGTACGGGTAGTAGCACTTTTCGAACTCCAGTTCCACGGGCTTGGGGAACGTGGCCGTGATGGCGTCCGCCACGCGCTGCGCAATCCCAAAGTGCGTGGCCAGGTCGTGCCGCTTGGACTCGTCGTCCACCGCGAAGATGACCATGACCGAGTCCGTGTCGCCGTACACCACGCGGCTGCCCGGCACCAACGACTCCGCCATGGCCTTGGTCTTCTCGATCATCGCGCGCCCCGTGGCCGTCACCGCCGCCGCGATGGGCACGCACGGCAAAAAGCCCTTGCTGGCCCCCAAAAAGCCGTAGCAGCTGTTCATCACGATCTTGTACGCGAGCTGCTTGCCGTTGGCCAGGCTCGCGCTAAAGTCGTCGCCCGCTTTCTTGGAAGCCGCCATGTCGCGCTTCGCGGCCTTGCGGAACGCCGCCAGGTCCTCCAGCAGCGAGGGCACCACGCAGTCCACGCCCCGCGCAAACCTGCCCCCGCAAGGATTCGGCGCGGTGAGGCGCAGTCCGGCGACCCCCTCGACCCGAATCTTTCCGAATCTTTCACACACCTGTGGACGCCCATGCCCGTGTCGACCTCGTAGTACTCCACGCCCTCGACGTGCGCGTACTTGGGGTCCAACACAATGGTGCTGGGGCACAGGCTGTACGCGCGCATGATGCTCGGGTACAGGCTCGCGAAATCCAGGCCGCTCACGACGTCGAAGTAGGCGCCGCGCTGCGCGTCCAGGACCGTCGCGCCCGCGTACTTGCCCTCCGCCGCGATGCCCACGTTGTCCGGGCACACGAACCCCTTGGACCGCGCCTTTTGTAAAATGACGCTGAACACGCGGACCTGCTGCCCGCGCGTGAAGATGTAGCTCAGCGGCACGCTCACCGCGTTGGCCATCTCGCTCACGTTCTCAAAGACCGCCATCTTGCGCAGCAGCCGCAGCGGGAGCAGCGTGTCCTGCGCCGCGTACCGCGCGATGTCCGCGCGGTCGGCCGGCGTGCCCCCGAACTTCGCAAAGATCTGGCCCGCCGGCAGGTCCAGCTTGGAGTCGCCCAGGTACCTCTGGGACACCGCGTTCAGCGCGTAGCTGTCCAGCTTGAACTCCTTGCGGAAGTACTGCATCAGGTCCAGCTGGACCAACCCCGGCGTCGTCAGGACGTGGAACGTGTTGTTGCCGTACGCGCCGCTGTTGAGCTCGAAGATGCGCGAGGTGCCGCCGCTTTCTTTGGAGTCGCCCCAGTCGTCGTCGTCGGCGTCGTCCACGGGGTCGTCGGCGGCGTCAGGAACCGCCAGGCGGCCCAGCTTCGACAGCTGCACCTGCGGGTCGCCCGAAAAGTCGTCCACCAGGACGTCCGCGCGCCCGCTGACGTACTTCCAGTCGAACTGGTCCGTGTTCCACCCCAGAAGAACGTCGGCCTTCTCGGCCCGCAACAGCTCGATCCAGGCGTTGATCACCTCGTGTTCTTCGACGTACCACAGCACGTCCACGCCCTCGACGGGCGCGGTCTCCAGCAAACACACCACGGCCGTCCGGTACGGCTCGACCTCGCCGTACCGCCAAAACGTCGTGGAAATCTGGATGATCTTGTCCGCCGGGTTGCTGGACAGCGGGAACTTGCCGCTGCCGCTGAAACACTCGATGTCCCAGCTCGCAAACACCAGCGGCGGGACGACGTCCTGGCACGCGGGCGCAGGGCCCACGGCCGTGAACGTCGTCTCGATCTCGATGTCCGCGACCGTTTGCTTGGCGGTCGCGGACGCCGTGTAAGCGGATATCGTCACCCAGCCGCTCGGAGGCACGTTCCGCACGTGGAAGAAACGGATGAGCGGGTCAACGCTCGCCTCGTACGTTTTCTTTAACTTTTTGCGGGCCCGGCGCGCCGCCGCCAGCGTCGGGAACGCCAGCTGCGCAAACGGCCGGGACTCGTTGGCCGTGAATCCCCACAGCGTCTTCTTGCTCGTCGCCCGGCTCAGACGCGCGACGCCGCCGTGTTTCTCGACCAGCTCCGTCACGTAGGAGCTCTGCCGGCCCGCCGGCCACGACGGGTCCAGGGGCACGAAAAAGTAGGGGTACCACCGGATGAACGCGCACACCAGCTGCCCAGACGCGTCTTTGCCAAAGAGCCGGATGCGGTACTGCTCGCCCTCATCGCGCCCGCTCCAGTCCACCGCGAACACGCGCAGCGCCATCTTGTGGAAGAGCAGTGAAACGCGACCGCTGCTGCGACCGCCGATGCGACCGCTGCTGCATACGGCGCGCAGCAATGGACGCCAGGCCGCCACTCGGTTTTTTTCTTCGCTCCAAGGATGGAGAACCACAATCGCCGCGCGGCCAAGCGGGCCAAGACCGACGTCGCGGCCAATCGCCGACACAAGTACGTCTCCGAAAACGTCAACGCCATCTCGCTCGAACACTTTCCAAAGGCGTTTGGCGTGACGGTCGACAAGAAATTGTACGACGTCCGCTCGCTGCAAAAGTACTGGCAGAGCACGCCGGGCAAGCACATCGTCCCGCACACCCGCCAAGAGGCGTCGCCGCAGGTCATGTCCAACGTGATTTCCGCCATGCACAGCGCGCCAGTCCAGAAGTGGGCGCACCGCCAGAACCGCACGCCGGTCAACGCGACGCCCGTCAACTGGTCGCGAAACGGCCTGCCAAACGCGTCGTCTCTCTACAATCTCTACAAACCTTCGTACCTGGAACAACGCGTCGTGGAAATGATCATCGAGGCCTCGAAGCCGTACGACCCCGACCGTCTGCGCCGGGAAGGCTACTTCATCGACGACACGAACACGGCTGAACGTGAAGTTTACAGCCCCAACGGAAAGATTACGAGTCAGATATTCGGGAACGCTGGGATTTTTAATGTTCAATTACAGCGGTCCAACTATAAGAATAATAGACGAATCGTATTTGATGGTTTTAACGACATTAAAGAAGTTTCAGTGACGTTTACATCGCCATCGGGAACGGAGTATAGCTACATAAATAACGATGATGTCTGCCTCAACGACGCGATGTCGATCGCCAGTGAGCTGCGACGCCGCGGCTTCTCGGTGTTGACCAAGTCCATGCGGCACCAGTTTCTTGATGGCTACAACAGCAGCAACAGCAACAGGCGGTGACCCTAGGATTTCTTGCGCCTCACATTTTGGATTTTTTCAGATTTTTGCGGCGGGTGTTTTTGGACGACGTTTTGGACGACGTTTTGTTGGACGTTTTGTTGGACGTTTTGGACGACGTTTTGTTGGACGTCGTTTTGGACGACGTTTTGTTGGACGTTTTGTTGGACGTTTTGTTGGACGTTTTGTTGGACGTCGTCGTCGGCAAAAACACGATGACCTGGTCGGCCACGGAACGGCCCGCGTACACGGGGTGCTTGGCGGCAGGCAGGGACGGGTACGCGTTCGCGCCGGGGTAGCTGCGCGAGGCGTCGCCGTACCCGTCCACGTGGTACCAGTCGGGGTTGGAAGAAAACAGAGACCGCGCGATCATGGGCACCGTGCGCGACCCCCTGTTCACGTCCAGCACGCACAGCATCTCCTGTGGTCCGTGCTCGCCGCCAGACGCCGGCAACACGTTGGCCACGACGCACTTGCCCTTGAGCTTCGACGCCAGCGCAAACGTCAGGCGACGGGGTTTCAGGCCCTTGCGGTTTTTGATGAGTCCCGGGAGTCTGACTGTTGCCATGTATGGTTCTATACAATTACATTTTTTTTCGGGGCGGCGGCACAAAACCCATAAAGAGGCCGCGCAGGTCCAGGCGGCCTGGGGCTTTGGGGTACGGCTTCCCGAAAAAAAATCAGTAAAAAAATGGCACCGTCGCTGGAGACCGTGCAGGCCGAGACGGTGCGCGCGTGCGCGGAGGCCATGACCGCGTGCGCCGATACGACAGAAACGCGCTCCGTGTTCATGGACCGCGGGCGGCCCGTGCCCAAATTCCGGGAGATGGGCGAGACGCTCAACCGCCTCGGCGGGTTCACGGCCATGCTCCAGGTCGCGGACGCCCTGCAGGCCCACGCCGTCCGCGGCCCCGAGGTCTGGATGCTCGACCTGCGCGAGCTCGACGTGTGCTGGGGCGGCATCGGCGAGTGGCAGTTTTAGTTTTTTTGTTTGTGTTTTGGTAACATGCCAGCCGCGCCCACAAACAGAGCCGAGTACGCCAGAGCCGTGAAACGCGTCAAACGCCGGGTGGCGCGGTGGCCCAGCGCGTACGCGTCCGGCATGGTCGTCCGGGAGTACAAACGGGTCATGGCCGCCCTGGGCCGCCCCGCGTATGTGAATGCACCAAAAAGGTCGCCCAAAGCGGGTCTGAAACGCTGGTTTGCCGAGAAATGGATCGATATACGCACGGGCAAGCCATGCGGGAGCGCGCGCACCAAGGCGGCGTACTACCCGACGTGCCGGCCCAGCAGGCGCATCACCAAGGCATCGCCGGTGACCGCCACAGAACTCAGCGCCAGAAACTCTCTGGAAATGATTGCGCAGAAACAAAAAGCGCGGTCGAAAACCGTGCGGTACGCGGCCACGCGCCGCCGCCGCAAGGTCAAGGGTACGACACGGCCTGCTTGAACGCGCTGAGCTCGTGGTGGTCTACGACCGCGCCCAGGACACCGGACTCGTCGGACATGGCGTCGTACGTCTTGATCACGTCGAAATACATGGCGTCCTTGGTGTCCACGTACACCACGGCGGCAAGCTTGGCGCCCATCTGCGTCTTGCGCACATATACATTAAGCTGCAAGACGTACCGAATCGTCTTGTAACTGTCCACGGTCTTCTGCACGGAATCCAGTTCCACCAACTCGATGCCCAGGCCGGGGTCCGCGGCGTTGGCGCGGCCCACGATCGCGCGCGCAATGGCCCGGCTCTCCTCGTCGCCCACCGGCGCGTCCTCGGCCGCGGCGCGAGGATTCTTGAGGGCCGCGGGCGCCGGGGTCTGCGCCTTCCGCAGCGCCGCATGCAGCGCGGGCAGGTCCGCCGTCGTCATCACGTGCGGCATGCGGTACACGCCCGCGCCGTACTTGAAGCCGGGGGGAGGGTCCGAAAACGATTCGTAGCCGTACCCCCCGTTGCCGCCGCCGCCCTCCGGTACCACGGGGCTAGGAGGCTCGGGGCGGTGCTGCTCGCGCCGCAGAGCCGCGCTCTGGACCGCGCGAAGACGCCCCTCCTCCGCCAGGCTGCGCTCGGCCTTGCGGCTCTGCGCCGCCTCCAGGCCCTTGCGCGAGGCCGCGGCCGCAGCCGCGCTGAAACGAGGGGGCGGAGGCCGCGCGAACAGCATGTCGTACGCGTACACGGCGCCAAACGCCAGCGCGCCGAGACCAACGAGGGTGCCGGCCATCTCGAGCGTGGAGCTGGGCATTTCCATCAGCGCACACTTTTTTTCGGGCCGCCCCAGCGCGCGCCTCAACGTGCCTCAGCGTGCCTCAGCGTCGTTCACCCCGCGCAAATAATTCGGGCGCCGAACCTCAGAAGGACGCGCGCGCATGTACCAGCTCTACGTGTCCAGCCGGTGCCCCAACTGCAACCGCTTCATCGGCGCGCTCGCGCGGCTGGAGATCTCGCGCCAGGTGCGGGTCGTCGACGTCGATCGGCAGCCCGTCGAGGGCATCGAGGCCGTGCCCACGCTGTCCGACGGCAGGGGCACCTTCGTGGGCACCGAAGCTTTCAAATGGCTGGCGCAGCACGAGGCCGACGCGCCCCTGGACACCATCTCGCTCATGGGAAACCACGGGCTCCCCTTTTCGGACATCTCGACGGACGGCGACATCGAGTTCTCGGAGCAGTACTCCGCTTTCCAGCCCGTGGACTGACTCCCCCAAAAATTAATTTCTAGAGGGCGATCATGAACCATACCATCGCACATGTAGGAAACGCCGGATTTGGAGGATTTCTGACCGCTCAGCTGACCGTGACCAACCCCACAAACCACGTTGCTCACGCTGTTCAGTACCGAAATGACACCACCACTGCAACGTCCCGCCACGCCCGCCACGCGTACCGCCGCAACCTCGCGGACGCGGCGTCGCCTGCGTGGCCAAAGCCGCGGACCAAGCACGGCGTCACGCTGCCCGAGCCGCCTCGCGGTGCCCTAGAACTCCTGTATGACGGCGCGTCGCAGGGCATGCGCCCCCTGGCCGTCGACGGGAGGACGCTCTGGACCCTCGTCCCCCTCCCCAACGGCGTCTTCAACATTGTGAGCAGCGTCGACGGACTCTTTCTCAGCGCCCACTCCCGCGGGCGGCACCTGCACCTCGTCTCGCGCGACGACGGCTCCGGGCGCCAGCGGTGGAAGGTGGTCGCCAAAGACGCGTGGTACGGCGTGACCCTCGCGGGCGGGAAACTGGACGCGATCAAGGTCCTGGCAGGCGGCATGCTGGCGGGAGACGACGGCAAGCTCGTCATCGCCGACCTCTCGCACGGCCTGTCGCACTGGGTCGCGCGGCCCAAACCCCCGGCGCCGCCGCCGCCGCCGTTTGTCGCGCCGCAAGTCGACGTCGACGTCCCGGGGGTCGACCAGTTCCCGGACGGCACGCTCGAGGCGCTGCAGGCCCTGACAGGGCTGTCCGCGCGGCAACTCACAAACGTCCTGGCCATGATCGCGGGGCCAGAGCAGGCGCGGACCGAGTGGTGGCTCGACGCTTCCGGTAAATCCGTGTACGGGTACGCGGAAGCTATTGGAGATGGCCGCGGCGTGACCATCGGGCTCTATGGCGCCACCACGGGCCAGGGGTACAACGACGCCGACGCGCTCTGGAAAGCCTACGGCGCGCCGGACCTCGCAAACCTCCCGGAGGCCGAACTCGTCGCCAAGGTGCGAGCTCTGGAAAACGACCCAGAGTGGCGGCGCGCGATGTGGGACACCTACATCCGCACGTACTGGCGCCCCGCGCGCGAACTCCTGAGGGCTCGCGGCTTCAAAAAGGCGCTGACCTTTGGAATCGCGCTGGACACCGCCATGAACGCCGGCATCGAAGACGATTCCTCGAAAAGCTGGGGAGCCGCGCACCTGGTCCAAGCCGCGCACGACATATCGGGAGACGACGAAGACGCGTTCGCGAATGCGTTCCTGGACCTGCGGGCGCGCTACCCGACCGAGCGGTCCGGCGACATGGACCGCCGCATCGGCGCGTGGAAACGACTCGTCCGGAAAAACGCGTGGAACATGGACATGGAAAACGTGTCCAAATACGTGTACACCCCCTGATGTACCGCTCCGATTGCATCTAGTTTAAATTCTTTTTGTTATCTCAATATGGCTGGCGGAATATATCCAGGCAAGCCATTTTCGCCTAATTGGAAGTGTGTGGTCTTCAGTGCGCTCATTGCCGGCGGCTATTGGTTTTTACCCCCCAAAAATTGGTTTGTGCTAGCGTTTTTGCTATGGGCACCATATGTCACTCTTAGTTGGTACGACTACGCCTACAATTGTACAGATAAAATGAAGCCGACGGTCGTGCCGTTCGGGCGGTACGTCTTCCTGCCCTTCAAGCCCGACGGGTACAAGGCCGAGTACGCCAAGCTCGCGCAGGCGCAGCTGGATACCATGGACCGCGTGGACCACGTCGCGGGCTGGACGCTCGTCGTCATCGCGCTCGGCGTCCTGGTCTGGAAAGCCAGGGCGCGCGGCGCGTAAAAAAAAGTCTCGCGTTTGTTTCACATGTCCACGGCCGGGGCCAACGCCGCGTACCAGGCCAGGTTCGAAGAAGCCATGGCCCAGCTGCTGAGCAGCAAGTCCAAGAACGCCGCCAACCGCGAGGCGGCCGATATCATGAAAAATCTCAAGGCCACCGCGGAGTCCAAGACCTCGCGGAACCGCAAGGTCGCGCTCGCGCTGCTGGCCGTGATCCTGGGCGGGGGCGCCGCGACGCTCGCGTACAAGTCCGTGCTGGGCAAGTCGGCGCTCGCGGCCGCCGCGCGGTTCGGGCGCACGCTGCCGGGGCTGCTCAAGCGCGGGGCGGGCATGCTCAGCGGCGCGTACGACAAACTCTGGGGCGCGACCATGGCGGCGTCCAGGCTGGTGGGACGCGTGACAGACCCCATCACGCGGCTGTGGAGCCCCCACCTCCTGAGCAACGCCGAGTACGTCAAGCGGCGCGAACACAACCTGCTCGCGCACCGGTACGGCATGCTCAGCTCCGCGGCGGTGCTCGGCTACGGACTGCTTAAAAAGAAGAACAACAACACCGCGTCGCTAAATGCGTCGCTAAATGCGTCGGCGAATGCGTCGGCGAATGCGTCGGCGAATGCGTCGGCGAATGCGTCGGCGAATGCGTCGGCGTCCAACGCCCGTAACAACGCCGCCGTCGCCGGCAACGGTAACAACCGCAACAACAACGGAAGGGTGTGCAAGTACGGCGTGAGCTCGCGCACGGGGACGTGCCGCCCGAAACCCAAAAAGCGGCGCACCCACAGGCGGTCACGGCGTCGTTCCAGTTCCAGGAGGTAGGTAAAAGCCTTAAGAAGCCGTGTTCTCCAAGGGGGAGCGCATTTACAATGGATCCGAAACCACGGAGCGTCCACATAAAGAGCATCCAGGTAGGTCTTGTGGCCCCGCTGCCGGTTTCTATACTACGCCCCGCCCACCGACACGAGACACGTCGGTTTACCCCCCTGCCGTAGGGCGGCGCGCTCCGGACGCTGTTCGAAGTCCTCCGGGAAATCGTGCACGACGTGTCCCTGTGCTTCGACCCCACCGGCATCAAACTCCTCACCATGGACGGCGCTCGATGCGCGCTGCTGTACATGAAGCTCAACGGGGACTCGTTCGAGGAGTTCCAGTGCAACGGCAAGTTCAACGTGGGCATCAACATGGCCAGCATCTTCAAACTGATCAGGACGTGCGGCTCGCACGACACCGTCACCTTTTACATCGAGCAGGGGAATTCAGATGAGCTGGGCATCACCATTGAAAATTCCGACAAAAACTCCATAACCAACTTCAAATTAAAGTTGCTGGATGTGGACTCCGAGGAAATTTCTATACCGGACGTCGAATTCGATAGCATCGTGACCATGCCGTCCGTGTACTTCCAGCGCATCTGCCGCGACATGCTCAACATCTCCGAGACCATGACGATCAAGTCGCAGGGCAACCAGCTGTGTCTCTCGTGCGACGGCGACTTTGCGCGCCAGGAAACCGTCATCGGCGAGGCGGACGCCGGCATGTCGCTGTCATCGAAATCCGAGAAAAAGATCGAGGGCAGATTTTCCCTAAAGTATCTCTCGCTCTTCTGCAAGGCATCCAACCTCTGCCACACCACCGAAATGTTCCTCAAGGCGTCCTACCCCCTCATCCTCAAGTACGCCGTCGCGTCTCTCGGCGAAATCAAGTTCTGCTTGGCGCCAAAGGTGGACGAATAGGCCGCTGAGGCGCCAGGACCGGGGGGGGGGCGTCGGCGCCGCGACGGTCATCAGCGCGGTCTCGACGCCAAACGTCGCGGCCAGAGCGACGAAGACCGGGCACGCAAAGGGTGGCGGCGGCGGAGGGACCATGGCTGCGCGGGGGCGGGCGCGCGTGTAGTGTAACATACAAAAAAATAGTCGCGCAATGTATGGTACTCAAGTCGCGGGGGGCCGCGGTCGCAGCGGCGGCGGTCGCGGCGGCTCTGGTCGTCGCGGTGGCAGGGGTGTGGGCGTGGAATGCGTGGCAGCGACGCGAACAGCGACGCGAACAGCGACGCGAACAGTTCTCGGCGCCGCCGCTCGGCAAACTCATACAACGAGCGGTGGACCCCTCGCCAGGGTGCGCGTTCTCGCAGTGCATCCAGTGCCGCAGCAACGCGACCCTGCGCCGCACAGCCCTGGGCGTGCCCACCTGCTGTCTCAAAATAAACGAAGACGGCTCCAAGTGCGGTGTCTGCGAGTACCTGGACCCCGCCAGCGGCAAGCCCAAAATCCAAATCGCAGAGAGCTGTCCCAAGGCCGTCCGAAAAATGTTTGCCTAGGCGACCGGTGCTGCGCGCCGCACGCAGCAATGGTGGTGGGGAGGGGAGTCCACCGGCAAGTGATAAGCAGCCCGCTCCGAGCCAGACTCCACTTCTTTTTGTGTTCACGTCAAAAATGGCCGGCGCGTACGACTCGAATTCGTACTTTCACTACCAGCCGCCGCAATTGCCGCTGCCGCCGGTTCAGCACTACTCACACTTTCTCCACCCCCAGCAGCACATCGCACAGCGCGTCGCTCAGCAGACGTTCGAAACGTTCGACGCGTACGAGCCGGAGCCGGTGAACCCCCTGCGCGGCGCCTTGGACGCGGCGGAGCGGCAGAAGGCCAAGGCGGAGAGGCTCAGCGGCACGCTCACGCGGATCCTGGAGCTGGTCGTCGGCGAATCGCGGGGCGGCGGCAGCTCGCCCACGCTGCGGCGGCTGCTGGACGGCCGCGAGGCCGGGCGCAGCGTGATCGAGGACGCGCTGGCCATCGCGGTAGACGACACGCGGGCACGCGAACGCGCCGCGCTGCAGGCCATGGAGACGGCCGCGGCGGCGTGCCGGCATGACTACGGCGACGGCACGGTGGACTACTTTGGCACCAACGGCGGCGGCGATGGCCACGTCGATGGCCACTACGACGACAGCCACCTGCTCGACTGACGGCTTAAGAAACGCGCGGCAGGACCATGAGATTATTCCTGGCGCTCGATTCTAGCATGCTGAGTGCGTATTTCGATGTCAAATCTACAGTTTCAAACACCGGATTTGCAAAAGCCCAGAAGAAAAAGAGCGCGCCGAGGCGAAAGCCGGGCGCGAGCGTCGTCGAGGCCGCCGAGCCCGACGAGACCACGGCGGTCCGTCACGCCAGGGTCAGGGACGGAGACGACGATCTCCGCGGTCTCCTGGCCGCCCAGGAATCGTCGCTGACCAGCGCCGCGAGCAGCAGTCTGATCCGGGGGGGCGCGCAGGCGGACGACATCATCACCGAGGACAAATGGGAGTACCTGTGGAACGACAAGGCCGGAGACGACGGCGACGATCTCGACAACGACGACGACGGCGACGGCGATCGCGAGGCCGAGGAGGAAGACGAGGCGGTGGACTCCCTGACCGCGCTGCCCCCCGAGGGCGCCGACTCCGACTACGGCGCGAGCATGGACCAACCCTGCCACATGGACGCCTCGCCCCTCATGTTCCGGAAATCGCTGGAACGCAAGTTGTCGTGCGCGGGCATCGTCGAGTACGAGGGCCCCAGGCTGACGCTGGAGGACGACGACTTCTGAACGAACCACCAGCGTTCATCTCCCGCAAATTTTGTAGGCGCTCTCACCAATGGTCTCCGCAAAGTCAAAGTCCGCCGCTGCCGCTGCCGCTGCCGAGGAGCAGACACCCGTCGTCGATGCCCCAGTTCCCACCGAGATCGATGTCGTCGAGGACAGCGATGATGCCGTCGACGACTCGGAGTACAGCGACGACGACGACGACGACGACGAGGAGCTCGAGTTCGACCCCATCTCGCAGCTCGCGCAGCTGCTGGTCACCGAGGAGGGCCAGCCCGTGGCAGACATCCTGGTGGGCATCAAGGACGCCCTGGACAAGCACAACAAGATTCTTTTTAAAATTTCCACGCTCCTGGAGGCCAAGTTTGCGTGAAGTTCACACGGAGTACGACGAGTCGGGGGCCTTGGCCGCGCCGCGCAGGGGGGCAAAGTAGGGGTTTGCCAGCAGCAGGGCCGGGGCCAGGGGCGGGATCTGCTCGTTCTGGCGGTCCTCCACGCGCAGCCCGATGGTCGTCAAAAAGTGCATGGTCGAGGGGAACTTGTGGGCCCGCGGCAGGATGCACTTGTACACGCTCTTGAGGAAAAAGTGGGTGTCGTACGACACGTTTGGTCGACCATCCACCCTGTAATTGCCGTTTATGATGCGCTCGTTGCCGAGCAGAGGATTATTGGGGACGTGCACGAAATCGTAGTCCGCCAACGCCACGAACACGGGGAGGCCCCTGACCGTAAAGGTCGCCCCGTTGATGGTGTACGTGTTGACGATACGCTTCCGCGCCCGTTTGACGAGAATGTTATTCGTGGACAGATCGTTGTGGCGGAAACCGGGCAGCAGTTTTTGGAGCGCGGCCAGGGTATAGAGCACTTGGAAAATGATGGAACGCAGCTGCTCCTCGGTGTACCGCCCGCGCGTGAGGTACTTGGTGAGGTCGCTGCTGAAGGCCTCCATGAAGCACACGTTGTTGTAGCGCCGCTGGACCTTGGACAGCTCGCGCAGGCGCTCGTCCAGCATCGGCCGGAACTTGAGCGCAAAGTCTTTGACGTCGAGCGTGCAGTAGACCATCGCGAAGTGGGGGCTCACGCGGTCGAGGAGAGACATCGTGAACCGCCCAAACTCTTTGCCCACAGAGATCGCGTCCTGGCGCTTGGACGCCATCGCGCCCGCGACGTCGCCGCGCGTCGCCTTCTCCGCGAAATCCCGCATCGTGTCGTGCCTGTAAAACAGGATCTTCATCATCACGGACCGCGGGCCCAGCCGCACCTTGAACACGTCGCTGTACTTGCCGCTGCCAACGTGTTGGACGGGGAAGGTCCGTACTCTGGACCCCCCGCTGACGACGTCGCTCAGACCGCCGACCAGCTGACTCGAGGCGTGCTGACTCGAGGCGTGCTGCGTGTCCTTGGGCTTCTTGGCCCGCGCGCCGCTGGCCTTGGCGGCCTGGGAGGCCTTGGCGGCCTGGGAGGCCTTGGCGGCCTGGGAGGCCTTGGCGGCCTGGGAGGCCTTGGCGGCCTGGGTCACCATTATTATTTCTTATTAATGCGCCAGAATAAATTTATTTTCTTAAGGCTCTCGGAAAAAAAACGCGACCACCATCACCATGCAGCCTTCGTTGCCCAGAGCGACCAGGCAGTCGGGGTCGCTGCTGAGTCTGCCCAACGCCCCGCTGCAGCGCGTCGTGGCCTCGCTGCCGTGCGCAACCTGTCCTCGCTGGCGGCGACGAGCCAGCAGGCCAGGAACAACGCGTCGGCTGCCGTCTCCGCCCGCGTCAACCGCGAGCGCCGTTGCTTTCGCCCACGTTGTCGTGAAAGAAGCCGGGGCGCACAGTATTGAACTCACGGTGGGGGACGATAACGTATATCATATGGGACTCTACGTTTAGGCGCTCTGGAGCATGGGATTCTACGTGTGATTCAGACGCGTAAAAAAAATATCTTGGGCGACACTAACTAACGACAAATGCACCACGGCCGCCGCCACTCCACGCGTTCGCTGGTCCGCACCTACGCCCGGGCCGCCGCGCCCGTGGGCGTCACCACCCTGGACGCCGCGATCCCGCAGTCCACGGGCCCCACCACCCTCGAGGCCATGGCGTCCGCGCTCTCGTCGCGCCCCCGTCCCCGGCTCGAGTTTCAGCACCGGTCGCCCACGTTCCGCGGGCTCGGGTTTCAGGTGAACCCGTGCCCCAAGGGGAAGCACCTCGTGCTGCGGACCCGCGGCGCCCGCGCCGGCAAACCCGTGTGCCGCGACAACAAGAAGTACACGACGACGAAGAAGAAGAAGAAGTCGACCACCAAGACCACGACGAAGCGCCGCCGCTCGTCCAAGTCCAAGAAGTAGCTTAAGAACTGCCCGCCGCCCCGCCCGCATGAACGGCTTCCCCAACGACGGCAACGCGTGCTGGTTCAACACCGCGACGCAGGTGCTGCTGCACGTCCCGCAGCTGGCCAACTACGCGCTGTCGGATGCACTGTTCGAAGGAGATCTCTATAAAAAACGTATCAATGCATGCGCCATGGCCTCCGCGTTCGCGGCCTTGACGCGTTCATACTGGAAGACCCCCCCCGCCGCCGCCGACGACGACGACGACGACGATGCCGAACACGTCGTCGTCCAAGTGCCGGTCGCGCTCGCCGCCTTCCGCGCGAGTTTCTCGAAGCTCAAGAAAAGCATGGCGGGGTCCAAGGCGCAGCACGACGCGCACGAAGCGCTGCTGGCGATGATCGAGCACGTGCACGCGGCGCTGACCAAGGGCCCCGCGCCGCCGCCGCCGCCGCCAGCGCTCGAACCCCGCGCCGCGTCCGCGTGGGCCGCGTACACCAAGGGCCAGGGGTACTCGCTGCTCGTCGACATGTTTGCGATGCAGACGCGCGAAGTCATCGATGGCAAAGACGTGTACGACCACAGGTGGGGCGTGTCCCTGCCCGTGGTCGACAGCTTGAGCTCCGTGACGCAGGGACTTCAAAGTATCCACGTCACGCACGCGCCGCGAGTCCTGGTCGTTCACCTCGCGCGCTTCGACGCCTCGGGGACCAAACTCGATCGATTCGTGAATTATACGCTCGACGTCCAGTTTGCATCCAAGAAATACGAGCTCTTTGCCGTTATTTTACACTCCGGATCCGCCAAGGACGGGCATTACACGGCCCTGGTGCAGCACCGTGGCAAGTGGACGTTTGCGAACGATGGCGTGTGCACGCCGATCGGCAACATCAACGACGTCATCCAAAAAGACGCCTACGTGATGCTGTACAAATGCACCAATTATGACGACGAGCGTTTGTAACGCGTTTGTAACGCCCCGGTATTTTGGGCTTGGAACCGTAGACGCGAGGCATGGCACACACCACCCACCGCACCCACAAACACCAGGGCGTCGTCGTCACGGCGGTGTACGGCGCCGAGGACGACGTGTGCACGCTCAAAGAGATATGCGATGCATCAGGTCTCGATCTCGTCGCGTACGACAAGCGAAACGCGTGTGCGCACATGCCGGGGGACGTCGTGTGTTATTCATTGGAAAATACGGGGCGCGAGCAGGGGACGTTCGTGAGGTACGTGCTCGATCATTATGACGATCTCCATGACGTCGTGTACTTTGTGCCCACGCCGCTCGATAAGCATGCACGTCTCCGTCGATTCCTGAACCTCCTGGACCACCCGGACAAAACGGGGTGCGAGGCATGGACGCTCGGGGGTCTCGACGATTTCGTCATACCCTTCCACGACGGCAGGCACCTCGTGCCAGCGGACGTCCGACCATTTAGGGCATGGTACGACGCGTACGTGGGCCCATGGGTGCCGTGGGACCCGGCCGCCCCGGGACCCGCGTACAACGGCATCATGAAATCGTCCCGAGACCGCATCCGCGCGCACCCGCGGGACATGTACGCGTCGCTAGATGCCCAGCTCAGCGTCCACAACGACACCGAGGTCGCGCACTACATGGAACGCGCGATGGGCGCCATTTTCTAAACCACGTTAATCGCGCGCATAATTTGTTACGCAAAGGTCCAGGCGGCGGTGGTCGATCGGGATCGGGCACGGCAGAAAAAACGACCGCACCAACGCCGCGCCCCCCGACCGCATGCTGAAGCTGCTCGACGACTGGAAACAGGCTGCTGGCTTACAGAGCAAATAGCGGCGCAACGTGATCGTCAAATGACAAGTTCTCGCGAATGTTGACCAGCGTTTTTTGGAAGGTCAGCATGTCGTTGGCCTCGTTCTTGTCCAGGCGCTGCATCACCACGGTCCACGTTTTCGAGCGCGAGCACCGCAACGAGCACTCGACCACCGACCCGCGGGGGGGCAGGCGGCCCGCGGTCTTCGGCAAACGGCCCACGGACGCATGGCTTTTTGTAGCGGGGTCCCACACGCCCAGAGCCCCGGCCGCGTCGAGCACCAGGAAATCGACCGTGTGTTTCGACGAGTCCTTGAACTTGAACATGTCCATGTGCCGGCCGTACGAGACCTCGTCGTCCGGCGTGAACACGATGCCGTCGCACGCGAAGAATCCAGAGGCCATGGCCAGGTGAGCGCGCAGCGAATCCGCGCTCCCGGGAACCGACATGTCCACGAAATGCTTGACCCGCACCCGAAGAGGGTCCTCGGGAAAGTCCCTGTACGCGCCCACCAACTTGCGGGCGGCCTCGACGCGCTCCATGAAACGCAGCGTAAACACCGGCACGCCAGACACCCACACCGCGTCAAACACCAGGAACTGCCACCACGCCGCCGCCGCGTCTGCTTCGGGCGAATTCCGCATGTTCAGCGCGACCTCGCCGTCCAGGACCGTGCCCTGGAACGCCGCGCGGGGAAGGCCGCGCAGAGGCAACAGCCACATCGTGAGGCGGCGATCCAAAACGACCGCGACGTTGTGGCCCTTGTACGTGCATGCGAAAAACGCGTGGCGAACGCCGTCGGTTTTTTCGCATGCGTAATACTGTTTTTGTTGCAGCTTGGGAAGGTCTTTGCGCTCCAGAGAAATCGGGTTGGGACCCGGGAATTTAGTCGTGCCCGTCAAGTCGTGCAACTTTTTGAGGATCGCGGTCGCGTCCTCCCCAAGAACGCGGTGCAGCACGTGCGACCCGATGCGTTTGGACGGGTCGGGCTCCGTCTCCAGGTCCTCGCGCGGCGGCGGCGGTGGCGTTGACGACATGGTCTCGAAAAAGAAATTCCATGCGCCCGCGCACAGAGGTCCTTAAGCCACTTACTTACTTACAGGCGGCACTTGTCGCGGAAGATCAGCAGGCTGGCCGCGATCAGCAGCGCGGTGGTGGTCAGGCTGTAGTTCAGGGGCTCCAGCACGACGTTGCTGGTATTATTGGCCGTCCTCTCGCTCCAAATATGGATCGTGGAAACGATCATGAGCACGGTCAGGAAGTAGCCCAGGCCCACGGCGACGCTGACGCCAAACTGCTTCAGGAACGCGACCACCCAACCGGAGCCGCACTTGTGGAACTTGGACGCTCCCCACACCCACGTGCCCATGCCCAGGACAAGCACCGCCGTCCACCCCAGCTTCTGGGCCGTGGTCATCTCCTTGGTCGTTTCGGACTTACCGGTCACCCAGAACGGATCGAAAGCGTCCTCGATCTTGACCTCCCGGGGGGGCGGGCTGGGCTTGGGCTGAGGCTTGGGCTGAGGCTTGGGCTTGGGCGCGACGGGCTTGGCGGGCGGTGGCATCATCATCGCGGGCCCGACCATCACGGGGGCGTACTCCATCGACATCTGTTGTAAACTTGCTCAACATTTTTTTTGACGGCAGACAGGCTTAAGGCGGCTGGAACGGGGTCGGCCGTCACACGCCGTCGCCGCCGCAATGAGGCGGCCCATCCACCCCGCGGCCGCGGCCGTCCTCGCGCGCGAGCAGTGGGCGCAACGCACGCCAGAGTGGTACGCGGTCCGGCAGGGCCTCATCACCGCGTCAGATGCCGCGGCCGCGCTCAAAATCCCGCCGTTCGCGACCTTCAAGGCCTGCCCGCGCGAAGAGTGCCTCGTCAAAAAACTGGACAACCTGCCGTTCTCCAATGTGTTCTGCGCGCACGGCCAAAAGTACGAGGACGAGGCGCTGCGGGCCGCCATGGCCGCGATGGGAGACGTCGCGTACGAGGTCGGGCTCCTGCGCCACCCCACGCTGCCCTGGCTCGCGGCCTCGCCGGACGGCATCACGCACTCCGGCAAGTGCGTCGAAATCAAGTGTCCCATGCGCCGCGACATCGTGCCCGGCCACGTACCGCACCACTACTACCCCCAAATTCAGACGCAGATGGAAGTCACGGGGCTCGAGGAAACGGTCTTCATAGAGTACAAACCGACCAGCGTGACGCGCGGACCCCCGCAACTCTCGATCGTCGTCGTCCAGCGCGATCGCCAATGGTTTGCGCGCCACAAAGACGACCTCTACTCCTTTTGGAGCGAGTACATGGAGCGCAAGAAGACGCACGTCCCCCCGCCCCTGCCCCCGCCGCCAACGTGCGCGGTCGTCGACGATCTGTACGCCGACGCCGACGCTAACCCCGACGCTGACCCCGACGCTGACCCCGACGCTGACCCCGACGCTGACCCCGACGCTGACGCTGACGCGCGCGCTTGTAACGAATGAATGAGTTCATCTTTAAAAATATCAAAAACCTCGACGCTCGCTCGCTCAGCACTCGTAGCGCGTCATGATGCGGGACAGCACGAGCGCCACAGACTTGGGGGGGCGCTCCAAAGACAGCTCCTTCAGCGCGCGCAGAAACGAGCGCCGCCCCATCGCCAGCGCACGCTCGGTCAGGCGCCGCGCCGCGCCGTCGTCGACGATGCCCAGGCGCCGGAGCTGCACGCGGACCAGAAACGCGTCCGAACTTTCTTCGGAGACGCGGGCGCTCACGAAGCTTTCCTCGCCGCCGCGGCTGCTGTCGTAGCTGCTGCCCAGGCTGGCAGTCGGGCTGCGGCTCTCGGCGCCCGCGCGAGGCTCCTCGGGATGCGGCGGCTGCTTGAACAGCTCACGGCACGCGGGCGGCGGCAGCTGCGTGGACCGCAAAATGCCGTGCGCCATCAGGGTCACGCACGTGTTCACGCCGTGCACGTCCGCCAGGACCGCGTGGTGCTGCGCCGCGCCCAGCACAAACAGGCACGACCGCTCGTCCAGGCACATCAGGTTGGCCCACGACGTCTCGCTCAAAAACATGGCCAGCGGCGTGTACCCGCACCGCATCGCGTGGTCGCACAGGCTCTGCAGCATCAGCATGCCCTGCGGCGCGACAAACTTGGCAAACGGCGAGAAAGACGCCCACTGCCGGGTTCGGACCCCCAGCGCGCGCTGAGGGCCGCTCAGGTCCAGAGGAGGCATAGGCATTTTTGCTACTCGTGGCCAGGACGCGGGGCTCTTGAGCGCGGCTCGAGGGGCGACCGCTGCTGCGTGACGCCGGCAGCAATGGAACCGAAAATGGCTTAAGAAAGCCCGGGGCGCGAATATCCCAAGTCTCAAAAATGTCGACCGCCCCCGCCGCCGCCGCAGCAGCCATCGACGCCCCGGCGCTCGCCGCCTCGGCCGCCTACTTCAGCGGTCTCCTGGACGCCACACTCGCGATCAACTTCTCGTGCACGGCCGATGGCGCGCCCAAGTCCATGCGCGTCGTCCTGGTCTGCGACGACGAGCGCGTGATCCGCGAGACGCATGCGGTCTCCGTCCCGACGCGCGAGACCATCGTTCGCCGCCCCAACAAGAAGGACAACTGCGTCGCGCTCTTTGCCAATGGCAATGCCAAGACCCTCCTGGCGTTTGCGGCCGAGAACTGTATCGTCAAGAAGACCCTGGCAGCCGCAGCGCTCCAGGTCCTCGACGCCGAAGACGATGCCGCGCGCACGACCGCGCTCGTCGCCGTCAAGGCCGCGTGGGACGCGCTCACCGCCGACCCCGGCGCGGACGTCGACGCCGCCCTCTCGACCGAGTGGGTCACAGGCTTCTTCGAGGCGCGCGGCACCGTCAACCCCCCCAAGCCCAGGGTCGTCGCCGTCGCCGAGGTCGCTCCCGACACCGACGACGCCGCTGACAACACCGCCGACACCGACGCCGACGCGACGTCCAAGCCCAAGTCCCGCGCCAAGGCCCCGCGCGCCCCCAAGCCCCGTCGCGGCGTCGTCAAGTACGTCCTGCCCAAGCACGAGAAGGCGCTGGTCCCGCTCATCCAGAAGGTCATCGGCGCGGGCAAAATCAAGAAATCGTCGCCGTGCCGTCTCGTGTTCGATGCCTCGGAAATCGAGACGTTTCTAACGGTCGTGGGGCGTCACGTGCGCGCTCGCAGCGCCGATCTCCAGGCCGTCTGAGTTTTTCTGTGCGAGACCTCCCTGGAGGACGTGCGCTCGCGGCGCGACCTCCAGGCCGTCTTTTGTTGGGGTTTGTGTCAGAAGAAGAAGAAGTAAAAAAATCTCATCATACAGTCACACAATGAAATTCAACGTCTACCAACTCGCGGTCCTGGTCATCGCGGTCCTCGTCCTGTGGGGCGCGCCAGCCAGGTGCCGTTAACAAGCGCCCGCGCCAGCGCCGTTCAAGAACGCAGCGTCCGCAGCAGACCGCGCAGTCGGCTGTCGCCGCGACCCCCGCCCGCGGTCAGGGACGCCTCGCGCCAATTCTTGACGTCGCCGCGAAGCACGGACGCGTTCCGGTCGATCGCAATCCGCTCCTGGGCCGCCTGAAGCTGCCGCGCGCGCCGGTTGTACAGCCGCGCCTTCTTGACGTGGTGGCCCGCGCGCCAGCGGTGCCAAAACCCAAACGGACCCAGGCCAGTCATGCGCGCGTGCGCCTGCTGCTTCCGCGCGTGCAGCTGCGCCTTGCGCGCCATCAGGTCCTCCTGCTCCTTCTTGCGGCGCATGGTCAGGTCCCACTCCGTCTGGAAGTAGTGCTTCTTGCGGCCGGCCAGCGTCGTCCCCGTCGCCAGCGCGTCCTGGCCCCACGTCCCGTACTGCCCCGTGCTGAACCGCGTCGACGCCCGGCTGCTGCTGCTGCCGCTGCTGCCGGAGAGCGGCGAGAACCCAGCAGGCGAGAAACCTGCAGAGCTGATGGGAGACCCCCCGCCGTACATGCTGCCGCCGCCGCCGCCCATGTAATCATCCCAAACAATCTTGGGGATCAACACGCCCCGCGGGGCGCCGTGAGCGGCCTCGACGCCCTCCATCGGAACGCCACTCTGGGCCATGTCGTACGCGATCTCCGACGCCTGCGAACCCGCGGGAACCAGGACCGCGCCCGCCCCGAAAACCTCCATGTACCTCCGCTGCTCCCCAAAAGGCTGCCGCCCCACCAACTCCTTGATCACGCCGCTGCCGGGAGGGTAGACGTACACGCCTCCCACGTTTTTCCGGAAGTTGGCCGTGTACCGCTGGTTCGAGCCAGCCACGTTGGCGTTCGTGCCGCTCTGGGATGCAATCTCCATGCCTAGATGAGAGTTGTTGTTCCCGCCGCCCACATTCTGTGCCAGCGTTGAAGACATTGCTTGGGGTGCGTCGAGATATTTTTTTCACTAGCGCTTCCAATTCTTGCCGCACCCCTGGCAAAAGAAAAAACACGTCATGGGCTCGTCCGCGCTCCGAGTCTGCAGCTGGACGTACACCACGTTCCGGGACTTGCACCTGCCGCACTCGTGCGCGCCCTCGTAGCTGCATTCCGGGACCTTGGCCATGCGCCGCAGCTGCTTCTGCGCGATGCGTTCGAACACCGGCGCCCACAACTCCGGGAACATCTCGTACGGCGTCATGTTGGCAAAGGTCTTGATGTGCAGCGCCCGCGAACGCACGCGGTCACCCAGCGCCGCGTTCGTCGGGTGCTTCAAATTGAATGCCAGGCCCAGCGCGCGCGTCGTGTACCGGTACCGGAACGCCCTGCAGCTCCAGTAGCACGGGATGTCGCGCGCCGTCGCCGTCCGGATCGCCCAGTTCCAAAGGCACGTGTCCAGCTGCCGCGCCAGGGCCTCGTCGCCGTCCAGCGCTTTCGTAAACCGCGATACCACGCGCGCGCGGGTCGGCGCGGGGTCCGCGGCGGCAGAGGCCATGGCCCCGGCGCCCGCGTCGTCGTCCTAAGGTCGTTTCAGTCCTCGGCCAGTTTCTTGAGGCGGGCCATGATCGCCGCGTCCGCCAGCTCGCCCTGCACGCCCGCCCAGACGTCGTCCCAGTGCGTGCCGCTCACGGGGTCGGCGCCCCCCAGGCTGTCCCCGATCTTCGCGCCCCCCGCGGCAGTGTCGGCCTTGCGCCCCCCGACACGCAGGACCTCGCGACGGATCTCGCCCCAATCGCGCTGGAAGTAGGGGTCGTACCCGCCGTAGCTCGCCGCGCTGTAGTTCTTCGCGTTCAGGCGCCAGTTGTGGTTCAGCAGCCCCGCCTCCACCAGAATCAGCTGCAAAAAACGGTAGAACGCCCAGAACCCGTAGTTGTGGCTCTTGACGAACTCGTCCTTGCTCACCGACGCCAGCAGGTGCGCGTACTCGTGGAGCAGGGTCGAGACCAGGGGTTTCGAGCCGCAGGAGCCGTGCAGAGACGTCGAGTTGGCGTCGTCGATCAGCTTGTTGCTGCACGCCAGCTTGATCCCGATGCCGCGGCCGTTGGAGACGCCGCCGAACGGCGCCGCGTTGTCCGCATGGTGCACGATCGCAGGCCCGCCGGGCTTCGACGCCATGCCCGATACCGCCGCCGCGAGTCGGGTCCGAGAGCCCGCGGGCATCTTCGAGACCTGCGGAAGCACGCCCAGCAGCAGCTCGCCGGCGTCCACCAGGTACGCCTGCATCTGCATCAGCTGGAACAGCTCGGCGTGGATCATGTACCGGCTGAACTCCTCGGGCGTCGCCGACTTGCCGGCCGCGCGGCGAGCCGCCGTCCAGCGCTCGAGCGACTTGGACGCGGGCGCGGACCGGTTGGCCTGCACCAGGTACACGCGGTCCACGGCCGCCCAATCGAACTTCGCGGCGATGGCGCTGCCCTTGCGCGGGCGCACGGCGATGAGGTCCGCGACGATCCTGGCTTTGTCGACCGCGCTGGAATTTTCGATGCCCCGGACCAGCGTGCCCCGGACGGCGGACAGGTCCAGGGGGGACCGGGTGCTCGGCGGCGGGACCTGGACCTCCGTGAACTGCCGCGCCGCGGAGTCGGCCTTCAGCTCCGCCGCCGCGCCGGGGGTCACGGCGGGCCCGGCCTTGTCGTGGTACACGCCCAGCATCCTGCCCCAGGCGCCCACGCAGTCCGCGTACGTGGCGCACTCCGTCTTGTTGAACTGGCGGTCGCCGTTCAAGTTGTACGCCAAAAGCCGCACGGACCCGTCGGGCAGCCGCGTCGCGCGCGCGTGCCGCCTGCCCGTGCCGCCCACGCTGAACGACATGTCGCACCGGCTGCCGCACCTGTCCTCGGGCAGGAGCAGGTCGAACGTGCTGCCCGGGGCTCTCTTCAGCTTCATCGTCGCGGCAAACTCCTTCATCGCCCACTTGCACCGGAGGTGACACGCGGGAATCGACGTCGTCATGCCCTCGACGCCGCCGCCGTCGCCGAGGGGGGTCGGCGTCGCCAGCACGACGACCACCGCCGCCGCGACCCCCAGCGCGACAAGGACCGCGAGCGATGTCGTGCTCATCCCATGTGCCCACATTTTTATTGGAGCAACGAGGCGCCCAAGGGCACGTCCCAGGTGAAAAAAAATATAAATGTACTGTATGCTTCGGCGTTCAAATTCTAACAATCTCGCAAAACAGCTGGAAGACATGTCGCTGGCATCGCACAGCGTGTCCCTGAGCCCCAACGCAAACCAGGTTCGGGAGGGGCGGAAGCAGGCGGCGCAGCGCAGAAACGAAAATGCTGCCAACGCCGCCGAGAGGCTCCAGCGCTCGCAGAACCGCGCCGCCGAGCGCGCCGCCAAGAGGCTCCAGCGCTCGCAGAGGCAGCCGTACGAAAACTCCAGCGAGTACATAGGGACCATCCTCACACCCGACCCGTCGGCGCGTCCGAACAACAATCAGGTCAGAGAAGGTTTGTGGCAAAGTCGCCGACACGAACCGTTTGAATTTCAGAGTCTGCCCGAACAAGTGAAATCGCTCGTCAGAAGCCACATGAACAACCAAACACTTCGGTCGCTGCACGCAGCACGGGTAGGAGGACCCTTCGCTTCCAGCTATCAAATGCGGCTTTTAAACGAACAATTGGAAGCACTTCGTGGCGCGCATACTCGTCCGAAATTTGTAGCACGCGAGACTATAAAAAAAACACACGAAGCCGTAGAGTTGATTGCTCGTAATAAGCTAAAAAATGCGAAAATAAAGGCTGAAGTGCTGAGTAAATTACCAGATCTGCCAGAAGCCATCAAGGGCGCGATCGAAGTGGCCAAGGAATACGGAACGCGCGCAAATGCTCACCGCCTTCGACGACAAGGATGGTCCAATACTGGTCAATTAGTTTACAAGGCATTCGGCAATCATATACAATTGGTCAAATATTATTATGACAGGGTAAAATCGCCCATAAACAACCAGTTCACCCACGCCTGTTATATGTATGTAGATGTACCCGGATTCTTAAGTTTTGAAATCACATTCGAAAACATGAATGACCGTGGAGATGTAGAAGCCAAAGTAAAAATCGACAGCCGCTACGACGACAACTATCGTCGAGTCATCCAAAATCTCTTACGAGATGATTATGGAATTGCTCTTACGAGGAGATGATTATGGAATTGCTCTTAAAACGTACTAAGGCTTACGTGCGAAACGCCGCATTCATTTTCATACCACCAAAGGCTCGCCGACGCTCACGTAGGTCTCGCGCGCGCGCGCCGAGGCCCGGACCACGTCGGGTCGCAAGAAGGCCCCGCCGAACGAGCCGCGGGGCCCGCGGGGCCACAGGACCACGACCGTGCTGCCCCCGAACCCGAACGTCCCCATGTCCTGGCCCTTCCTGAGGCTGTCGCCGGCGCGCACGTACGATACCACGCTCCCGATAATCGCGGCGCCCACGGCGACAACATACGCCTTCGTGGTCTTCGAAAGAGAAACCTCGTACACGACGCGGTGGTTCTCGGTCAGCGGGTTTTTCGAAGACCGCACGATCAGCGGGTCGACGCTCAGGTACGCCCCGGGCAGGTCGCGAACCGACGTCACTCGTCCCGAAAAAGGCGCGTGGAAATGGTGGTAATCCGCGGGACGCAACCGCACGATCGCCACGCCGTACGTGTCGTCGCTCAAAGCTCGGCCCAGCAGCCGGGAGGCAGACCACAAGCCGCCCTTGACCCAGACCCCGCTCTCCGGGAAGCTGGGGTACGCCACCACCATGCCCGTCGCGGGGCTCACGAACTTCGCAGAGCCGATGCGCAGGCCGCGCTCGCGGCGCTGGAAAAAAGCCTGTAAACTGCCGTACCGGCTCGCGCACGATTCGATGTCGTCTCTCGCAGAGCACAGGCTCGCGCGCGTCGAGTCGATGCCGTACTGCCGGATGAAACTCGCGACCATGCGCGGGTTGCGGCGCTCCGCGTCCAAAGAGCTGAGGCGCGTCACCCACGCGGGGCTCGATATCCAGGACGGCAAAATGCGTTGCAGGTGCAAACTCGCGCGGAGGGCCCAGGATTTGGGCTCGGCTTTGTGACCCATACATCTCCACCAAGATTTTTGTCGGAGACGCGGCCGGGTGCCCCCAAAAAAAACAGGCGCACTGGGTAGAAGGCTGCTGTCCCCCGAAACCCATGGCCATCAATATGGGGACGTCGATCCAGCTGTTCACGGACTCGCCGCAGGACGCGTACCTCACGAAACCCCCGGAAATCTCGGTCTTTGAACCCGCCTGGAAACGGCACACGCCCTTCGCCACGGAAACCAAGGAACAGCTCTTTTTTACAGGCTGCAAGTTCGGGATGACGCCAGCGCGCGCCGCCGTGTCCCGCGACGGCGACCTCCTCGGAGATCTCACGCTCCAAATCACGCTGCCGGTGATCACAGACGCCAGCGGCACGCCGCTGACCGCCGGCGCGGGGCGGACCTGGAAAGACGCCATCGGGTACCTCCTCCTGCGCCGCGCGCGCTTCCGCATCGGCGAGACCCTCGTGCACGACCAGGAACGGCTCTGGTACCACATCTCCGACGCGCTGTTCATGTCGCACGGGCGCAAGGCCGCGCTGGACGCCATGGTCGGCCGAGGCGTGTCGCTCGGCGTGCACCGCGAACACACGCTGTTCGTGCCCCTCAAATTCATGTGCTGCAAAGACCACCGGGGTGCGCAGACGTATCTCCCCCTCGCCGGCCTGACCAACGTCCCCATCTCCGTGGAACTCGAGCTCGAGAGCTTCGCAAACTGCGTGGAGGCAGCCGTCCTTGCCGCGGGAGGCGTCGATCCCGTCAACCTCGGCGCCGTGCTGCTCTGCGACTACGTCCGCCTAGACACGCCGGAGCAAAACGTGTTCCTGGCCGACGACGAAGTGACCCTGCAAATCGAGCAGGTCCAGGACATGGAGGCGCCAGCGTTCGTCCCCACGTCCGACGGCCTCATGATCCTGCCCGCCGTCAAAGTCGATCTCTCCGAACTGAATGTCCCAACCAAACTCCTCGTGGCCGTCGTGTACGATACCAACTACGCCACGCCGTTCGTGTTCGAAGACGACGCCATCGTCGACATGCACGTCGAATTCAATTCTAAAGAACGCTTCGATAAACGACTCGGCGACTACTTCCAGCTCCAGCAACGCTACGACTACCTCGGGAGCAGCAAAGGACGGCCCGCCAAAGACGGCATCCACGCGTACTCCTTCGCGCTCGACGCCTCCACGCAACAAGCATCCGGCGCCGTCAATTTCAGCGCCCTGGAACTCCCGCTCCTCAGAGCCACCCTCAACACCAACGTCGTGTCCTCCGGGACGCGGTTCGTGGTCAAGGTGTTTTCGGTGTCTTACAATTGGCTCGTGTGCAAACAAGGCGCCGCGCAGCTCAAGTACCTTTAGTCGCGCAGGGAATCAAACGCCACCAGCAGCGCGAACGCCGCGATAATCAATAAAATAATGCTCTCGGGTTCGGTCCACATCCATTCCAGGGATTCGGACCAATCCCGGGTCTGCCGGGGGGAGCGGCGGTGCGCCAGGGCGTGGGCGCGGCAGGCGCGGGCGCGTTGCTGCTGCCGCCCGCGGCTCTCGGCGCGCCGGAAGTCGCACACCCGCCGCCAAATGTCGGCGCCTAGCACCTCGCGCACGCCGCGCACGCCGCGGTCCGCGTACACCTGGCGCACGTACGCGCGCAGCCGCGCCTGGGAACTCAGCTCCGGAGACATGCTGTACGTCCTGACGGTCGCGGGGTCGAACGCCTTTTTCAAGGGTTTCGTCACGGGAGGCGTGGGCGGCGCAAACGTGCTCACGCCCCATGCGTCCTGGAGCGTTGCGAAAGACGCGGAAGACGACATGACCACGCGCGGCGCCTTTCTCTAAGCACGCATTTTTTTTCTGGCGGGCCGCCGTGCTCAAATGGTCACGATCTTCTTGCCGCGTCCGCCGCCGCCGCGCCCGCCGCGTCCGCGCCCGCGCCCGCCGCGG
>JACCDP010205537.1_pt1 | contig 32495 bp, 26 predicted proteins | sample 7445841 | NCBI WGS metagenome assembly JACCDP01 (sample SAMN15323441, study PRJNA562643) | freshwater metagenome | isolation source: river surface water | place: USA:Blue River Watershed | collected 2017-08-17 | reverse complement strand
TATGCGGAAAAGGAAAACCATTCCAAAAGCAGGGTCTGACTCCAACGGAGCAGAAGAAGGTAGACCTGCACCAGAAGTGGGCAAAGGAGAGATGGGAATACCTACTCTCCCTCAACAAGTGGACGAGGGTCTCGTAAGGTTCGGAGATATGGTGAAGGCAATGCAGTATCTTACTGACGAGGTCACCAATCTGCGGTACAAACTGCTTCAATACGAACTATGCCAAAAAACAAACCGAAAAAAATAAAGTTCATCATAGTCTCTGACAACCACGGAGATATGGTCGATTGGGAAGCCGCTAAAGCCCTGTTCGACTTCATCCAATGGTATCAGCCGCACGAAATCATCCACGCTGGAGACGGCTTCGATTTCCGCTCCATCCGTGGTGGTGCTAGTGCCAACGAACAGTCGGAGTCTCTTGAGGACGACATCAAGTGGGGAAAGAAATTCCTCCGTCACCTAAAGCCCACCAGATACCTCAAGGGCAACCACTGCGAACGACCAGAGAACATCTTCTATGCTACAACAAATGCTATCGTTAAAGACTACTGCTTCCATCTTATGGAAGACATCGACAACTTTCTTAAGGAGGTTGGTTGCAAGACTATTCTCCCCTACCACGCAGACGAGGGAGTGTTTAGGCTTGGCCCAGTCGCCATCGTTCACGGATATACAGTCAACAGATATTCAGTACAAGAACACGCCGAATTCTACGGAGTTTCTGGAGGGGCTGTCACGATGGGACACCTCCACCGCATCGCCTGTGTCAACGCAAGGAAGCACGGAGGTGTCGTTGGTTTTTGTGGTGGACACTTGTCGAGAAAGCGTGAAATGCGATATGCAAAGAACCGACTGGGAACTAGCGAGTGGGGTACTGGCTGGCTGTGCGGGTATGTGGAAGGTAACAACTGGAAAATCTGGCAAATTCATCGTGTTGGAGAAAAGTTCATCTACCCACAAGAAGCCCGATGAAGAACCTCACAAAGGATGGTCTGGCAGTTTTGATGAACGAGTTGACCTCTATGAAAAGCAGGTATCGGCCTGTGCGGGAGGAGAAGAGGCCGACTGGGTTTTTCTCTACGGCAGAGATTGCGAAACGATACAACATTGCCCATCGTGTTTCGCAAAGATGGGTGTCGGAAAGCCTGTCTCTCGGAGAACTGGAAGTAAAGTTCGTAAGAATAAACACAAACGGAGTGTTCGTAAGAAAAAGCCCAGTCTATAAATTCAAGACCAAAAAAGATGAGAAGAGTTTCAAAAGCAGACATAAAAGAGAACGATGAACTCTACAGGGGGTGCACCTTCCTAGAGCCTAGGGAATGGCTGGACAACGCCATCTCTGGGAAGTGCATCAATACTGGGGGCATCATCTACGACTACGACACCCTCATCGAGGCTTTTATGGCTAAGGACAACCTCACCTACGACCAAGCATCGCAGGTGGTTGACTTCAATACGGAGCGTGGCATACCCTATATGCCTACGCCTCGTCCTGTAGTCCATAAGGAGCCTATCGGCATAGACGATGAGGACTACGATGAGGATGACCTAGATTGACATTTACAACTATGGTGTAATGGTAGCACAGGAGATTTTGATTCTCCTTGTCTAGGTTCAAATCCTAGTAGTTGTGTTCTTTCATAGGGGGCTTCTTTCAACGGCAGGAAACCCGATTTGCATTCGGGCAATGTGAGTTCGACTCTCACCGCCTCCACTTTGCATCTAGTAGCGTAATGGCAACGCACCTGTTTTGGGTACAGGGGATTGGGAGTTCAAGTCTCCCCTAGGTGATTTAGGACTCGTAACTCAATGGTTAGAGTAGCGGCCTTTTAAGCCGTTGGTTCTGGGTTCAAGTCCCAGCGAGTCCATCTTAGCGGGAGTGGCGAAATGGCAGACGCATCGGACTTAAAATCCGCTCTTTGTGGGTTCGACTCCCATCTCCCGCACCTTTCACGGCAGTAACTCAATTGGCAGAGTGTCAGTTTTCCAAACTGGATGTTGCGGGTTCGACCCCCGCTTGCCGTACTTTAGAGGGTTGACAGAGCGGCTTATTGTACCTGTCTTGAAAACAGGCATACCGAAAGGTATCGTGGGTTCAAATCCCACACCCTCTGCTTTGTTGAATGGGCGTGTAACTCAGCGGTTAGAGTGGACTCTTTATAAGGGTTAAGTCGAGGGTTCAATTCCCTCCACGCCTACCAATAACGCACCAGCGTGTCTGTAGGAAACACGATGGCACTTCCGTGCGTGGCTACCAAAGGACAACAACACAACCCCGCCTACAACCACGCTAGGCGTACTCAGTTTGCCGTCCTGCTTCCTTATGTCAAGAGGTATACCAGAGCAACAACGCCTCAAGCAACACGGCACAGGCGACCATAATCGCACCAGCCCTTTTTAAGAAAATTATCGGAGAAAATGCTATTACCAGAACTCCACATACTAATAGTCCTAGACAAGCCAAAGACGCTTGCAGGATTAGTTTGGTTTTACGCTCTTCTTTTAGGTGTCTTTCTGCTTCTTCTCGGACTGCGATTGCTTCTGTTAGCATCTTGTCTTTCTTCTGCACTTCTGCCCATAGTTTATTGGTTTCCTCATCTACCTTAGCGGCTCGCTTCTTGTCTTCCTCTGCGGCCTTAAGGTCTTTCTCCCTTATGATACGCTCGTACTCCTTGATGCGAGCGTCCGTAGGCTTGCTAAGACCGCTCAGTCTTTCGATTTGCCCTCTGACAATTTCTTTAGGCACTCCAGCAGGGATGGTAGGAACGACAGCAGTGAGAGCAGAAGCAGACTCAGAGACGACTTCTTCGACCTTCTCGATGTATTTGTCCTTTTGCTCATTGTTAGAAATTACGACTGGCGGCTCTTCCTTTTTGAAAAAAGCACAACCAGTCAGTGTTATAATAAAAACCAGTAATAGTAGTTTGTTCATTCTGGTAGGGCTTTTTGTAAAAACTTACTACGCAACCAATTGAACAGTTCTGGTGCTAAAGACCCAGACACGGAACATAGGACACTCTTGTAGAATGGGTCTATGTTCATCTGATGCAGGGAGAAGTAGCAGATGATGCCAACGATAGTACCTGCGACTATCTTCCTTATCCAACGAGTCGTATTATACTTCTCGTCAGTAAGAATGAGCCGTGCAAGCATACCAAGCCCACCAAGTATGGCGAATACCCAGCCAGTCTTCTTGAACTCCTCTAACAGATGCTGAAGCGATTGGTCATCATTCATATTGCTTCATCTCCTGCTTGAGGATTTCTTCGACAGCCTCGACTTCGTTGTATGTCTCTGCGAGGAACACAGAGGCAGGGTTGAAGATACGGAGGATGCTCTTGCCCTTGTCTTCTAACTTGATGATGGTGTAGTTAAGCCTGTTACGCAGGATAACCCAGTCTTCGTAAGGTTTGTCTACAGTCACGGAAGACATCTGAACCACATCAAATGTAGTGGCATCGCTTAGGGTCTGCTGTTCTGGGCTTACCTCTGGAGCGGCTTCGCTTCTGACGGCTTGTGCCTGTGATGTGTGGTCATCTCCTTCTTGGACGACAGGCTCATTGGTTGTGGTCTTCTTGCGAGTCCACACCTCGTTTCCGTTCTTGTTGACACCCTTCACAAAGTACTTGGCGATGATGCCTTTCTGCTTAGGCGTGATGACCATAGCCCTCTTGTGCTCTTGTCCGTTCACATCCCACTTGAGGTAGGTCATCTCTCCGTACTGTCCGATGCCTTCCAGTTTGTCTGCCATCAACTGTCTGAAGAACGGCTTGCCCTTGTTCTCCATATACAGGCTGAGAACCTGCTCTGAGAAGAGGTCAAGGTTGCCCCAGTTGTTGAGAAGCGGCCCCTTGGGGTTCATCACAGGAAGCATCTCGTCACCGACTCTGAAGGGGTCAAACTTTGTTTTACCTCCAGAAATCAAGTCGGCTGTTCTCTTGGCTTTGACGACATCGTCCTCAAAGAACCTAATCATAACCTGTGCTTCCGTAAGGTTGTCCGTCTGGGCGAACCTTCTGGTAGGGATGGTATGGACTTCCTGTCCGCTAGGAGTCACGAACTTCTCTCCCTTGAAGAAGATGTTGTATCTGACTTCCTTGCCTTCCATCACCCGCTGGACGAAATAGCGTCCGTCCAGAGTGTCTCTGAAGTTAGGCTTGTTCGGGTTGTCCCAGTCGATTTCAAGTTTGTTGTCCTTTCTTCTGACAGCGTCCGTGATGCGGAGCGTGTCGTCAAGGGACAGCAGGTTGTCCAACGCCATAGGTCTGTCGTTGATGAAGGTCATAGCCTCCTTCTTGTATCTGGCGATTGAAGCGGATGTCTTGAGAGCCTGTTCTAAGATGTGGTTTACTCTGCTCCACTCGTCTCTGACGATGTCATCGTGCTCTCCGAACTGGAACTGGTCTAAGGAAGCCTCGTCAAGGATTTCCTTGTTCTGTTGCTTGTAACGCTTCTTGGTCTCACGAGCGGCCTGTATGTTGCCACGCTCGTTGTCCTTCATCATCTGGTTGATGGTAGGCATATCGAGGTTGAACCGCTGTTCTGGCGGCAGGTTCTCGTACATCTCCTTGATGCCATAGTTACGCTCGATGCCAAACAGTGAGTCTTCGGCGTGTTTGGCGACCTCCTGCTTCCACACATCCATAAAGCCCTGCATTCTCACCAGAGTCTCAATCGGGATATGACCGATGTCGCTTCTTGTAATGAAAGGAGACTTCTTTCTTGCCAGTATCTGTCTGACCTCACGAGGAGTGTTCTCGACTATGCCTTGGTCAATCTGCTTCTGTACATATTCCTCTACAGCAGTCCTAAGTTTTGCTCTTGTCGCTTCACGAGCGTCTAACTTTGCCTGTTCAATTGAACCAGCATTCTTAGGATTGTAGTCTTTAAACTTATCTAAACCGAACTTCTTCTCTGCGTAAGCATAGAGTTTGGCAATGTCATCCTTTGACAGTGTAGTATGTACGCTGTCTCTGTAGTTGAATGTTTCACCCTTAGTGCCTACTTCGACTCTGCCGTTCTTAAGCAGGTACATAGCCTGTTCGATGACCTCGACTGTCTCAAGGCTTCTGTCCACATCGACAGGATTGGACTCCTTCCAAGCGGCGAACTCCTCGTCCGACATCTGCTTTAGTTTCTTGAGAGCCTTCTCTCTGATGGCTACATTGTTGCTGATAAGGTCAAGGGCATCGACCACGAACGAGCGGATGAACCTGTCTCTCTCCGTGGTGTTCTTGAGGTTGTCGAGAAGACCATTGTTGACGGCCTCCTGTTGCTTCATCTGCTCCTCTGGAACCATACTAATCTTGTCCTTAAGCACCCCTCTTGTGACTTCATTTCTGAAGAAGAAGGTAAGCAGGTTAGCGTCAGCCGCAGACATAGGTGCAGAAGGATTACGCTCGTGGAAAGCCTTCTTGGCGTGGGCAAAGTGTATGTAGTCGGCAAGGTACACAGCCCTGTTGGCGTTTCTTGACTCTTGGATTATGAAGTTCTTGACTCCGTTTCCTCCACGAAACTCTGTAGAAGGAAGAGGGTCTCTTCCGCTGACGACACCAGCGTTGGCAGAACCTTGTACTGTAGTAGTGGACAGGTCGTACTGTCTCCAAGAGGAGTTGAACAGGTCTCTGGAAATCTCTGGGAACGAGTATGCGATTAACTGCGTCTGAGGGTCTGCTGGGCTAATCTGAACTCTTGAGTTCGGGAAGCCCTTCAGTCCAAGGTTCTTGGCAAAGTCGTCATAACGCTTGAACAGTTGGACGATATTAGCCTTACGCAGTTTCTCGATTTCTCGGAACTGTGCCCTGTCCTGCTTCATATTCCTCTTGGCGATTGAGTTCTCGTAGTCAAGTTGTCTGTATTCAGCAACAAGACGCTTGAACTCTTGAGGAGCCTTGTCGTCTCCAGCCTTTTTGAGAATATTTTCGTAGCGTTGCTTCAGTGCATCCTTCTGCGTTCTGAGTTTCTTAAGTTCAATCTCAAGTTTTGGCAGTTCCTTAGGCAGTTCTGCTCTGAACTTTCTGAAGAACGGAAACTCGGACTGGATGTCCGTGTTCAAGTCAACCAACTCGATGCCTCTGTGGGCGATATTGAGCCTGTTGGCAACGATGGCAATCTTCTGCATCGTTTCTTCAAGGGCTTCGACAGTCTTCTTCAGTTCGACTCCGTCCTTTCCGATGGTAGAAAGAATTTGTTCGTCCTTCATTATCTGAATGGCCTCGTTGTGGTCGATGCGACCCTGTATGATGTCCTCGTCCAACTGCTTAATCTTGGCTCTGTTTCTCGGGTCATTAGCCCAAGCATAGACATCCTCTCCAAGGTTCTTGGATGTGATGCGGTTTCTAAGGGTATGGCTGATGGAGAAGTCCGTGTTGGCTTGTCCTAACTCAATGCCTAAGATATTCTTGATGCTAATGTCGCCCTGCTTTAAGCCAACATCGTAGTACTCCTTCAGTTGAACAAGTCTCGATTTGAAGGCTTCCGTGTAGTCCTCGATAGAGCGGTAGTCCTCGACACCCTTGCCAAGGACATTGTCCATATCTGGAAGGAACGAACCTTCTCCGTAAGTGACACCCTTGCCTTGAGGTCTGTAGGTTCTGAGTTTGTTGAAGTCGAACTTAGACACGACATCAAAGTCGTGCAGTCTGGCAGAGAGGATGAACTCTCTGTCGGCTGTAAGTTTGATGCCTTTGGCTTGCAGGTATCTTCTAGAAAGGAAGTTAATCTTATCCTTGATGACAGAAAGGTCTTCGTCTTTTCCATAGAGACCTTCGTGCAGTTGCAGGTACTTGTCGTTGATAAGGGCAAACCTGTTGCCGTTTTCCGTGAACGACCTTTGCAGTTCAGCAATCATTCCTACGACATTCTTGTCCTTAGGAACAGCCATCATATACTCTCCAAGGTTCAACTCCTTGGACTTGGCTGAAATTCTGAAGAGCAGTTCCTCAATCCGTTCTGGAGTGAAGCCCTGCATCTTCTGAAGCACACCCATCTCATAGAGTTGCTGTGCCGCCGCAAGGTGCTTGGACTCCGACTCGTCAGCCGCATCCTCAAGCAACTCCAAGTCTTTCTTGATTTGCTCGATGATGGCCTTCTCTTCAAGAGGCTTCTTGCCGCTCAGTCTCTGCTCGTTGTTAATTCTGTTCTTCTCGCCCTTGAAGAACACACGCTGTTTCTTTTCAAGTTCGTTCAACTCAGCCATCAGAGATTTAATCTGAGGGATGACGCTGTCTGGGTGATTACCTTCTGCCAAGATGGCGGCAAGTTTGTTTCTCTGTTGCAGTCTTTCTCCGCTCAAGAACTGGTTGAACTTCTTGAACGAGTCTTCGGCGAACCTTTCAAAGGCCGCATTGGAGTTCCTGCCTTTGTTGATGCCGATTTCAGACAGTATTCTGTTTCTCTCCTTGAGAGATGGGAAACTCCACTGGTCAATCTTAGCGTCGTAGTTCCTGTCGATGGTGAAGGAGAAGCCAAGGTCGCCGTGTCTGAACTTCTGAAGTCTGGTAATCTCTTCTCTGATTTTAACCTTCTCGTCAGTAGTAAGGTCAACCTTCTTGTCTATCTTGTCGGTAGACTTATATCCTTTCTTAAGGTTCTCCCTAAGGCGTTCGGCTTCTGCTTCAAGTTCAGTGATTTTGTTTACATCTGCGAACTTGTTGTTGTCCAAGTACTCCTCAATCTTAGTAAGACGCTTCTGCATAGAGTCCTTTTCGCTTTCACTAAGAGGACGCTTTGCGTTTGCCTTCCCAAGTTCTAACTGAGTCTCAAGTTGCTTGATACGAGCACCAACATCAAAGCCGATGTCGTTGTTCTGCACCTCGTGTGCAACAAAGTAGTCTCCGTTTCTGTAGAGCCTGTATCTTTCGTTCGGAATTTGAGATGTTCCTCTGGTCTGTTTCGCAATCTCAAGGATAAGGTTCTTCATATTACCCTTAACCTCTTGGTACGGCCCTTCAATAAGTTGCTGTGCAGGGATTTCTCCCTCCATAGCCTTTCTTCTTACAATCTGCGTGGCTTCTTGTAAGAACAAGTCAGTCTGTTCTTGGACGAATGAGGCAGGCATTTCGTTGCCTTTCTCGTTGAGAAGAGAGTACTGTCTTCTGAGCAGGATGTTTCCATCCTTGTCATACATAACAAGTTCTGACTTCTTTAAGTTTTCTGTAGAGGCTTCTATTCTCTTGTCTTGGACAAGCGTAAGGCCAGTCTTTTCGGTTACTGTGAAGTTCGTTCCGTCAAAGTTCCAAGCCCTGTTTGCGTTTTCAGTAATAGTACCACTAACAGCGACTTTGAAGCCAGACTTAGAAAGGTCTAACGAGTTCCATCTGACACCATAGAAGCCTTCCTTCTCAAGGAAGTTCAGAGACTCAATGTAGTTACGCTTGATGGACTCTCTGATTTTAGCAACAGTGTCCTTTCCGTTGGTGTCAAAGAATGCGTAGAGTTCAACGCTTCTGGAGATGGCTTCTGGCGTTCCAAGTTCGACCAAGCCTTTAGAAGACTCGTCATACAGTTTTGCTCTGACCTTTTCCAGAACATCTGGGTTGATGTCCTTGATGTGGTAGGCGGTCAAGAAGTCCATTATACGCTGTTTAGCGTCATCGGATATGATGCTCTTGACCTGCTGTTCCTGTCTTCTCCAGATGGCGTAGGCTTCTCCAGCCTGTCCGTCCACATCAAGTCTAGATGTGACGATGTTCTCGTAGGCGTTGACCAGTTCAAGCATTTCCTTTCTGGCATAGCCTCTCTCGGTCTTGATGAGCGTCTTGGCGAACTCAAGGTTACGAGTCATAAACGCCTCCATCAACTTGTTCTTTGCGTACGATGATACAGTAAGGTTGTCGTTACCAACCCTTCCGTTGCCAAGTAGCGTTGCGTCAACGAGGAACACCAACTGACGCTGTCTCTCTGCCATATCGTCTATGAGGCCAGAGATGCCGTTGTTCTCTCTGAGGACACGCTGAATGGCTTCAGTACGGATGGACTCCTTGTTGAACAGAGGAGTACGGATTTCGTCTCTTTCGGCTTTGGTAAGTCTTCTTCCAAGGCCAGTACCCTTCTTTTGAAGTTCAAGTATCTTTGCACCTGCTTCAACTTGTCTGTCCTTCTGCACCAACTCTAAGGTTCTAGTCCAGTTCTTGTGGTTCTTGAGGGTCAAGTACTCCGCTTCCGACATCTCAACCCAGTGACCAAGAGAGGGGATACCTGTTTCGGCAAGGGTCTTAGGGGTAATGCCATACTTGCTTGCGTTCTCTATGAGAGCGGAGTCCGCATTCATAGCCACCTTTGGGATGTATGTCTCTCTTCCGAACGGAGTAAGTTGGCGAGTGTTGAGCGTGTTAAGGCTCTGGATGTACTCGACATAGCCTGTCATAGAGTACTCGGCAATCTGCTCAAGCACCTCAAGAGGGGCATCCTTGAACTTAGACTTAAGCAGGTTTACCACCCTAGGCATCATTACATCCTTGAACCGCTTATATGTCTCCTGCGTAAATACCTTTTCCTTGTTAATATACGCCAAGGCATCGGCGACAATCATCCTGTTGAGTCTGACTTCGTTGTCGATTGTCTTTTCCGTAATCAGTTCGTGTGTGCCACGAGGAACCACTTCTCCGTTTTCGTCTATCTTGTACTTAAGTAGACCGCTCAGTTCATTCGTACCAGCCTTGGCGACCTGTGCCCGATACTTATCGGCAATGGTCTTTGAGGGCTGGAACATAAAGTCGTTAATTCCCTTTACCTGCCTGTTCTCAACGAACCTAGACGGCTCCATAATGGCGACTGTGCTGAAGTCGTGACCGCTAATCGGGTTCGTATTCATATACTCGACTGAGTGTATGCCATACTTGGAAAGAACCTTCTTGCCATTTCTAGTGAAGAGCCACTCGTCAAGGGTAGGCAACGGAGAGGAAACTCCGTCCGTATCCTTGGTGTAAGAGTCGAAAATTCTGTTGTTACCTTCGTCCCTCATTCTGAGGATGTCTTCCATAACCTTGGCGAAAGGCTCGCCAGAAGTCTCAGCGATACGCTGGGCAACCTTCTTGACCGCAGTGTTCAAGTCTGTGCCAAAAGGAATGTCAGAAAGAGTGAGGTGAGACTGGGTATCGATATAACCGACACGCATCTGCTTGTCCTCAAAGAAGCCAGCCTCATTTACATCGGCTGTGAAATGAAGCCATCCGTTCTTGGATGTATACTGGCTACCTCTGATGCTTGGAATGACAGCCTCCATATTAGAAGCCACCTCTCCGTCAACAAAGTCGTAAACCCTAGCCTTATCTCCCTTGACCTGTATTTCTGAGGTAGGTGTTCTAAGGGCATAGACGGCGATATGCTCGCCCTCCTTGTTTCTGTAATGGGTGTTTCTAATTACGCTACCAGTACCAGCAGGAATAATGTGTCCGTTGTTGTCTCTGTTGGAGATGGCAGGAGAGAAGTTGGCCTGTGAACGCTTATATGCCTCGTTGTGGTCATATCTGAAGCCTTCGCCTTCTTCCGCTCTAATCTTGCTCATTCTGTCCACACGGAAGTCCTTGATGACTTGAAGCGTCTCTGGCAGGTTGCCTCTGATTTGAGCCTCAAGTGGCTGGTTCTTGAACCTTCTCTTCGCCAGCATCTCCTTGGTGGGATGGAAGCCGATGACTGCGTTGACGATGTCTCGCTTCAAGGCCGCATCTCTAGCACCACCCTTGCCTCTTGAGAACAGTTTGAGGCCAGCCTCCGCTTGGTTACCAAGGCTGTAGTTGGACATCAGAGCCTTGACGGCTTCTCTCAAGTTCTGCTGTGTGCCGAACAGGTTTCTGACCGCTCTGTAGTGGATTTCTCCGTCATCAATCTTGTTGAAGAAGTAGTCTTCTCTACGCAGGTAAGCGTCCCAGTCGATGACTGTGGCAAGTAGTTTGGCACTCTCCACCTTGAACTTCTGAATTCCGTCAGCATTAGGCTTGCCCTTGGGCTTGGCTACAAATGTGATGTTCAGTTCGATAGGAACAAACCTACGCTGTTCGATGAAGATGCCCTTCTTTCTGCTTCCGTCATCTTGCGTCTTCTCAACTGTAACGACTGTAGACCTAAGGATGTTTGAGATGTCCTCGACTCGTCCAACACGAGAACGCTCAATGATGAGGTTAAGTTCTCTAAGTCTGGAGGCAGTATGAGGGCCAAGGTAACGCTCAAAGAGCGACAACTCTGAGTTCGTGGCAAGACCAGTGATACGGATGCGGGGGTTGCCCTGCCAGACCGACTCCCAGAACTCGCCAGAACGCTCAAGGCTCCATCTACCTGTGCCTGTCTCACGCTCGATAATTCTAGGCTTCTTGCCCTTTGCAGGGCCAAGTTCGCTAAGGTCAGTCGAGACAACGCCAGTCTGAGCCAGTCTCTTTCTGTGCTGTAAGAACCAGCCACGCTCCTTGTTGACATCAATCTTCTCAGAAGGAATGACAGTTGAAGGTTCTTTCTCCTTCTTCTTTACAGTCTTCTTCTTTGCTCTCTGGAACTGAGCGACACGCTCACCAGCGGTATTAAGAACTTCAATCTTAGCACCACGCTTCTCCTGCGGAAGGGCAATCAGTTCATCGACAAGGCCAGAAAGGCGACCAGACATCTGCTTGTCCATCTCCTCTGGAGTCATCGGCTCAAGGGAGCCAGACTCGATGTCCTTCTTTAGCAGGTGGTCAAAGTCGCTGTTAAGCAACATATCCGTGTCTGCGTACTTCTTGTTCTCCACAGCCCATCCGTCATACATCCCCTTGTTCAGTTCCTTGACATAGTGCTTCATCAGACGCTCAAGCATAGGCACTCGCACTCTCTGCTTGGTGTTCTGGTCGATGAGGAACATATCTGGCGTTTCACCCTTAATCAGTTGGACTCCAGCCTCGCTCAAGTCCCTAGCCATTATGTTTCTGTAAGTATCTTTTGCGTTCTCGATTGCGTTTCTAACAAAGCCAAGGTCGCCACCCTTAACAAGGTAGTCGAGCGGCTTTTCTTCGATGAACCTATTCCAGTAAGAAGCGAGGAATTCTTCAAAGAAGCCTGTGATTTCGGTAGGTCTATCTCCTCCCTTGAAACGCTCAATGGCCTCGTTGAACTTCTTGAGGTTTCCAGCCATCGTCTCTGGCTGGTGACCAGCGGTCTCTTTGTCCAAGTTGAAGTACTGGTCTCTGAATTGCTCAAGTATAGAGACTGCTCTATCTTTAGGCATTCTATATAGAGCACCCGGAGCATCTTCAGTTCCGATTAGAGAGTTGAGAGCCTCCTTGGTGAAAGCCTTTCCATATCTCTTGGTAAGAAGAAGTCCGTGGAACGACTCTTCTGATACGGCAGACTTTGCGGCTTTGTCAGCATTGATGAGGATGATGGACTTGTCAGTTCCATCCTTCAAGAATGTGACACCACCAAACTCTGGGTCGGCAAGCATTTGCCGTTCGTACTCTGCCCACTCAACGCTGGTAGACATCTCCTTAATCTTCTTCTCGGTAAGGATAAGGATTTTGTCGTCTCTAAGAAGTCTTTCAGAGGCGGCAATCTGAGACATAAGGCTTAACTGAGCCTTCGTGCCACCCTCCCTGTGGACATTCTCCATAAGACGCATCAAGCCTTCTTGGTTGTTGAAGTCGTAATGGCTGGTAGCCCAGAGGAAATGCTTAACTGTATCACGGACGGCATCGCCGCCAGTAACTGTGTTGTGAAGAACACCAATCTGATTGAACGCAGAACCGATGACAAAGCCTGTTCCAAGTCCGTGGTAGAGACCTTCCTCTCCACCGAACGCAAGACCGAAAGCACCTCCATACATCGAGGAATGAAGACCGACCTTCGTAGACTGGCTTGCCCAGTCAATAAATGGGCTGGCTGTGGTAGACCAGAATGTGGCAACCTTGCGGATAGGAACGCTAGTTGACTCTGCGGCGACACGCTCAGACAGAGACATACCTACAATCTTAGGCTCTTCAGTGGCGAGTTTGGTAGCAAGTTCGCCTACTCTGGCAAGGCCACCAGCAACCTTGGTGATACCCCAAGTACCAGACACATAAGCCCACATAGGGACTTTGACCTTATCTACGCCAAGGGCGTTTTCAGCGGAACGAACAAGACCTTCGTTACCCATAATTCTGCCACCAGCAGTAACAGTATGGTCGTGGCCTGTCATATTCGACAACGCCTCAGTAACTCCTTTGTCGAAACCTGTAATTCTGGCGGCGAGGGTTTCTGACTTGTCTGCCAACTTACCGAAAGCCTCTGACGACTTCTTTAAGGCAAAAGCAGAAGCCTTTGAGAGGTTCTCTCCAAGACCGATAGCCGCAGTAGCACCCCTAAGACCCTTGGCGATTGCGGACTCAACACCAAGATTAGGGATGAGCCAAGAAGGGTCTGCCACATAGGAGACCGCTTGAACGACAGCAGGGTTGGTCAAGTCCAACTCCATACCTCCGACATTCACCTTCGGAGGAACCCAGACACCTTCGTTCTGGTCTTTATGTATCATCTGCTGAACCTTAAGTGCTTCTTGGAACGAAAGGTAAGAGTCCTCCAGCGTGGAGTGGTTGTCGAACAGCAGTTTGCTCAACCAAGAATTCTCATCGTACTTGGCTTGCTCATACATATACAGCCAGTTCTTGGTTCCGACTGCCGCACCTTCGATACCAGAGCCGATGACCTTAGGAACCTTGAGCGTCAGAACATCCTTGCCAAGTTCGACAGTACCGCTGGCAAAATCAGAAGTGGCTTGACCAATAGCGGAGCCGATTTCCTTCCACATCGACAGTTTCTTGGTCGCCATAAAGTCCTTGTACGCCTTGTACTCATCAAGCGTAGGGACATAGCCAAGAGGGCCGTATCTCTTCACCATCTCTGCCACATACTGTCCCTTGAACTCTTCTGGGATTTCAGCAGGTGCAGAAGAGTCCTGCTCCTGTTGGAGCGGAACTTCTGGATTAGAAATAGCCTCGGTAGTCGGGACTCTTAATCCTTGTTCCTTGGCGTATTTTCTAAGTTCGTCTTCACTAGAGTAGGTAAATTCAGACATTATTTTTTGTCGCTGTATTTGTTGTAAATATCGGGGTACTTGTCCTTCATCTTTTCAACAATCTCAGAAATTCTTCTAGAGACTTGTTCTGTGGACATACCATTTCTTAAACCAGACTTTGGAATAACATCAATACCATAGGCAGATGCTTTAGCCGTTGCACTGTCTGCAATAAGGCTTCTCGTAAGTTCAAGTGTTTCGACAGTCTTGTCAACATCTTGAAGATTACGCCAGAAGGTCGGTTGAGCCATCATATCACCAAGACGCTCCGCATCTTTTTCAGTTTCTGTACCTGGGGCAATGAAGTTCTTTCTGAATGTTTCAAGACCTCTTTGGTATGTTGTGTATTCTGTTTCCCACTGAGAGCCAATGAGAGGAAGGTTCTGATACCAACTTTTTTCTTTCCACATCTGCACCATCTTGTCGATGTACTTGTCTGCCTTGGAGATGTCTCTTTCAATTTCAATGACATCCTTTTGTGCCTGTTCTGGGTCAATAATCGGACTTTCTGACATAGGGTCTTGTGCATTCTTTGTTTTAGCACGGAGAACATAGGCTCCAACCTCCTTGCCCTGTCCGACATATTGTCTGAGCCAGTTATTAGCACCCTGTCTCTTCATTCCAGCCTCAGTAGTAGGAGCACGAGTAAGACCTTTACCTTGAAGTTCTGCCTCTGTCGTAGTCTCACCCTTGGGATTAGTATAGAACACATTGCCATCCGCATCTGTCCATCTCTTAAGACCTCCGAACAGGCCAAAGACTTGGTAGGCATCTTCTCTTGTCATCGGGAACGGCTGGTTCCTAGCGGCAAACTGTTTGTAGGCGGTATCGTATGCGTCATCGACCATACGCTGGTCTGTCTTGTAGAGTGTCTGCTTTTTGACACCACCAGCCATAACTTCTTCAGACACAATCTGAACTCCAGTAGGAGCCTTGGCTACAGGCTGTGTGAACTCTTGCTTAACCTTAAGTGAAGCACCTACTTTCTCTTGGAACTGCTTGGTATTGATGTACTTAACAGCCAAATCATACCTCTGCTGGTCAATCTCAACCTCTTTGTTTTGGCCTTTTGCCGACTCGTTCCACTTGAACTGGTGGTCGATAGCCGCCTTGTTCTCTGGGAAGTTGGTGATTAACTGTTCGTAGACCTTCTGAACAAACTGTTTCTTGTTCGTAGAAGCGTTCTTAACGGCAGGAAGTGAAGGGTCAAAAGCCTTGTCGCCAGATAATGCCCTAGCAATTGTCGTGCTATAAGGCACTGCAACAGGCTGGCTTGCCGTCAAGTCTTCAACCTTTAAGTTGTTCTCTTTTAAGAACTTATCGATGTCATCTTGGTATTCGTAGTCTCCGCTAGGAAGTCTAATCGTTCCAGCCCTTGTAGGTGGTGTTGGAACATCAACCTCTACAGTCGGAGAAACCTTCTGTCTTGCATCAATTAATGATTGTTTAGCCTCCTCGGTAAGGACTGCCTTTTCAGCCATCGTAGCACCAGCGGCTTCCTTTCTGACCTGTGCTTGAAGCAACTTAACCTTTTCTGGGCCAAGAATTTTCTCTAACTCAAACTGCTGTCTGGCAAGTTCAAGTCTATCCTGCTCCAGTTTGTCTGACTTCTCTCCACGAGCGACACGCCATTCAAAGTCTCTAAGTTGGAATCTATAGTTTTGTTCTTGTGCTGTAGCACGGAGACCAAACTCTCTTTCAGCAAGACCAAGTTGTGCCCTCTGATAGTCAACACCAGCCTGTTTTACTTTATTCTCAAACTTCAGTTGTTCGTCCTGCTCGTACTTCTGTTGAAGAGTTAAGAACGATGTGAGGTCTGTCGTTGCAAGACCTGCAATACCATCTGGCTGTCCCTGTGACTTCTTCCAAAGGTCTTTTATGTGTGAAGGAGCAGTATCCTTCACCTTCATAGTAACCTCTCCAGTAGCATCATCCTCTGGGCCGTCCTGCTCCATATACTGGTTAAGGACTCCTTGTGCTAGATATGTAGCCTTATCCTTTTCTTCTGCATTCTTTCTGTATTGACCAACTATGTCTCCAACAGCGGCAATACTCTTTCCTAAATTATCCGCAATTTGTGCGGTATAGGGAAGGATGTTTATCTGCTGAACTTGCTCTCCAGTGTATCTAGTAAATGGGCTAGGCATCTTATTTAGTAACAAGGTTCATAAGTGAACGAACAATGGACTTGAGAACTGGTTTATCCGAAATAAACACAGCAAACTTTTCGCCCTCTTCTTCATACAGTTTATCAAGCCATCTTGGAGCATCTGTCTCAAGCCAATCACGGAATATGACCCATTGCGGGTTCGTATCTCCGTAGACCTCACGAGCAACCCAGCACTTTCCTCCAATAGCACTTCCAAGACCTTGGAACGCACCAGCCCACATAGCAGAATTAGCCTGTGCTCTAGCAACGCTTGCTTGAAGTTGATTATTTTGGTTAGCCGCAACAAGGTTGGCGGCGTACTGAGACTCTGGTTGCAGGTACAGAGGGCCAAGATTGGCGTTATACTGCGTTGCCATACCAGCAAGACCCATCGGCGAAAGAGCAGACATACCACTTTGAACGAGAGGAGAGCCATATTGTTGATAGGCGTTTCCAGACATAGTGATATCGTTTCCAAGCACTGTGTTTGCAAACAGTCTAGCCCTATCTTCACGCTGTTGTCCGAGTTGGTATCCACCAAGAACTTCCGCACCAATTGCTCTGTTGGTAGAACCTAAGCCTCTAGCAGAAGCGGCGGCTCTTGCCATCTGTTGAGCCTGTGTCTGCATTTCTGGCGTAAGGCTGGAACCCGCTTGAAGACCAGCCATAGCCTGTGTTCTAGCCAAGTTCTGAAGTTCAGCACCACCGCCAAGGCTCGCCTCGTAGGTTTTTCTTGAACTCTCAGCAATCGGAGTAAGAGCACCAGCGAATGTAGTGCCATATTGAGAGAGCAGGTCTGCACTGTCCCCCATAACTTCTCTGTAGAAAGACTTCAGATTGTCGGCCTGTGCCGTCATCTGTTGCTTCTGCATCTGTTGCCACTGAGGAATGAGGCTTCTTTCTGCCTCCATTATCTTGGGAGCAAGGTCAATCTGAGCACGGATAGTGTCAGTCATTTCCTTGTAGTAATCCCTAGGAGGCGGTGCTTGAACTTTAGTAGAACCCATTAGTTTTTAAGTGTTAGAATTTTGTGTTTATCGAGTTTTTTAACCTTAGAGTTTCTGCAAGCCACTATCTGGCAGTCTGGGTCTGCTTCTATCTCTGGGTATCTGAGCAGTATCTTTTGTATTATCTTTCTTCTTGCATCGGAATTGTCAACCAATGCGTCCATTATATAGAAGTCGTGTATAGGTGGGTAGACAGTAATGTTCTTAAGAATGGTACTTACAGTTGGAGGTTTTTTATACCTTATGATGGGGAAGATTGTTATTACTCCATTCAGTTTACCATTTTCGTAATTACAATACAGGTGCTTGTTCTCGTCTAGCCAAGCCAACCATTCATCCAACCATTCAATGTCAAAAACAGGACGCTTGCTTTTTGCCCTATGCTCTAGGACATACTCGTAGGCATCCTTTGCCTGTTTAGTTGTAAAAGGCCAACTCAACTTAATGTTATGTTAAATGCAGGAAGCGTTATCAGACAGGCTTGAGGTTTTAACTTTCGTAAGCCTAACAGAGTATCTAGGCTCTTCATTAAGACCCCACCAGTTGTAAGTCTTAAGGATAAGTTTAGCACCATTGTCGGCAGATGTAAAAGACTTGGCGTAAGAATGCGTTGCTGTATGACCCCCATATGGAGATGTAGAACCATTAATAGTAGCAAGGAGTGTAGCGTTATTATATACCTTCAGAGAAACTGCTCCATAATCCGCTCTAGTATTTCCGTTCACATATCCAGATGTGGTCTGGACAAGAACTTCATAAATCCAAGTTTCATCTGCTGGAATTGAAGACAGTGTAGGTGTCTGGTATACAAGATTGTCAGCACCAGCACCAGTAGCACCAGAAGCAACACCAACCTTAACATATGTCTTTGTTAAGTTGTCTTGTGTTGTCATCGGCGTTTTGCCGTCAATCGTAAGACTTGTTGCAGTTGTAGAGCCAAGCGTAGAGGTTCCTGTAACTGCAAGAGTCCCAGTAACAGAAGCATTGCCACCAACAGTAGCATTTCCAACGGAGTTTATGCTATTTGCTTCAAAAGCACCACCAATGTCTACCTTGTTTCCTGCCGCAGGTGTAATGTTAATGTCTTGTCCAGCACCTCCAGTAATTGACGATGTGCTGATAGGGAGGTTGGAATTTAATATATCTCCTGCTGTAGCCTTTTTAAGGACACCTCCGTCATTTATAAGCAACTGGTCTGTCAGTGCGACAGTGTTAGAAGTTATGGAAGGCTGTTCTGTAATTGCTCCAACAAGGACTTGGGCAGAGTCCACTAACTGATTAAGTCTTGCGGCATCAACCTGTTGTCCGTTTGTGAATGTGTCACCTTTAGAAATTTGTGGCATAATTATATAGTGCTCCGATTAGTTTTAAGTTGTATATTTGCGTACGAATAAGCCGCACGAATAGAAGGTCTTAAGTTGAATGTCTCGTACTTTAACTGCATACCTGTACCTATCTTTCTTACAGGTACACGCCGAGCAGAGTCTTCAGTCACGGCAGAGCCAAAGTCATCAACTATCGTTGTGATATCTGGATTGAACACTTCTATCGTTGTCTTTATCTGACCACCTGCATCACAGATTATCTCTGTTTCAGCAGTGCTAAACCGCTTGTCTCCAACGCTGTTGAATGTGTATCTCCTAGTTTTTAGAACTCCGTATATCGTGTTAGGGGTAAAAACAGTAGGGTTTAATGTAACTGGCAGGAAGAAAGGAAGAACTGGAGTTCCGATATTCGGGCCATATTCGTCCCACTCCAACTGCTCCATTAAAAAGATACCTTGGTCTGTATCTATGGCATAAAGTCTACGCTGGTTGTCTTTTTTGCCTACTAAAAAATTGATGACATCAAAACCAGCAGGGAATGTGTCAACCGACTCCCAAGCCTTTAAAATGAAGTTGTAGACCAGAATTGCGTTGTTGTCCGTAGAGTTGTCTAAAGGTACGGCAAGATAGTATCTGTTACCCCAGTATGTGGCTACGGCACGATGTGCGTATTGTCTGTTTATACGCTTAACAACATCGTCAATAGGTGCGGAAAGCGGGTCTGCAATCGTCAAAAGGCGAACAGCATCGCTTGAACCAACGGACTGAGGCTGAAGGAAGTACACACCATTGTCTGAAAGGAACAGGACACCTCCGTTTGCTTGGACTACGCTCTTCTTTGCGACACAACCTATGTCCGTGACAAGCGTCTTTATGAAGGAGTTCGTTCCAAGCGGGTCGCTGTCAGCGTATCTTCCAAGTCCAATATTGACATAGAAGATGCTGTTCCGCATCAGAACAAGGAACTCGTTTAGCGTCCAAGGAGACACAGAAACAACCTCATCATTGCTACCCTCATTAAACGAGAATGCATCAAGAGCGTCCCAGTGGTTGTAGTCTAAGTAATTACTTACAGATACTGTGTCTCTGTTTCTATTTACATCTGTGTCAGTATGGTGTCTTCCCATAGCGACCATTCTGTTGCAATAATAGAGCAGACCGATTGAATTAGGAAATTCAACTCCTGTTCCGCTTGAAGCCAACGCAACAATCGTGGTCGTCATATCCCACATAAGAGGACGCTTTGAAAAGCCTCTTGTGATGAACACCCTATCTATAGCGTGGACTACATCGCAACCATCCTGCGTTGTGATGGTTTCTCCTACAGGGAAAGCGTACTTAGATGAGAAGATTTCTGTCTGAGGATTATATGTGTAAAGGCCGTCTGTGACGACAATTATAAATATCTCCTGCCCAGAAGCATTGAAGTAAACCCCGCAACCATACACAGTTTGACCTGCAATGGTTAAGGAGGTCTTTCTTTGTAGCCCCTTTCTTACTGTGGCTACGCCTCTATCCAGTCTGAAGTTCTGAGACTGGCTTACGAACCCTTGCGGCAAAGCGGAGGCGTTGTCACGACTGTTAAGTCCGACAAACGCAATATCTCCGTCCTTTGCGAGTTCAAAAGGCATTACTTGGTGACGATGGAGAAGTAGATTTCTCTGAGTTTTTCAGCCCAGCGAGCACCGACATAAACGCCACCAAGGAAGGTGACAGTAGCGAGGATAATGGTAATCATTTAGGTAGGGAAATAGATTGTGCTTCAAGTTCTGCCTTGAGTTCTGCCTCTGTGGTCTTTGAGATAAGGGTAAGGCTTGTAACGGCCTTGCCTCCGTTCTTGAACTCTTGGTATCCGAGACACTTCTTGTCATCGACAAAGGCTGTCCAACCTTTAGGAATTTGTTTTTCTGTTCGCATAGTGTTATTTCATAATTTATACATTGTAGTAACCGCCAATACCATCCCAATAATATGAGTAGGTTCCGTCATTGGTAATGTAGGTTCCGTAAGGATAATAGAAGTTAGAAGTGTAGTTATAGTATCCACCAGAACCATCCCAGAAGTATCTATCTCCATACCACTCTTGGTAGAAGTAGTTTGCACTTCCATAAGGAATTTCAATCTGAGAGCCAGTAGTATAGTATATACTGTCAAAAATTATAGTACCATAACTGTAATAAGAACCGCTTCCGCTAGTAGTGTAACCGCCATTTCCATCTGCAATGTAATCGGTATTAGTTCCATTCGTGTAGTAGTTACCGCTTGCAGACGGAACTTCACTGGTATTTGATGTGCTTAAGTAAAGATGTCCGTATGAATAGGAAGTAAAGTATACATCAACTGAAAAGTATCCACCAGTACCATCGTGATAAAACTCATAACCATCCCAAGTTCCTGTAGGATAATAAGTTCCGCTTCCTGTGGGAACTTCAAGAGTGTTTCCTCCTGCGTGAACCTCAGTTACTGATGTAATGTAAGTTCCGTAAGCAGTAAACGAGTTTACATAATTTGCGGTAGTAAAGTAACCAGAACCATCGTGAACTACATCTGCAGTATAAGACCCAGAAGTATAATCTACACCATAGAGGTTTATGAAGTATGTTCCACTTGTTGTAGAAAAGCCTATTCCGTAAGCCTTAAAGTTTACATCTCTTATGCTAGACCAGTTTATAATAGAACCTCCAGCCCCATCTGCAATCAAGTCTATAGTAACTGTCTGGTTCGGGTACTCAATAGCCTCATATGTAAAATAACTACCTCCCTGTGCGATTGGATACTCGTATGTGTAGTATGTGTTTATTACTGTTCCATACGGAGGGAAAGCCACAGGAGCATCGTCGTTAAACATAGTAACGCCGCCGTTCCCCCAAGAGAGACCGATAAGACTGAAAAGTCCGTTAAGCATTAAACGGAGCCGACAGCGATATGAGCAACAGAGTCTAAGGTGTCAGAACGGAGCAGGACTGCACCATTGTAGTTTTCGACAGAGATGGTCTGGTTAGGCGGGATAAACAGACCAGCAGTACCAGAGGTATCAAAGATGACCTCAAGGACGGCTGTAGAAGACTTGTTCTGGATGGCAACAAGCGTTCTACGCTCTGGAAGAACTCTAGGAGCAAGAACCTGTGTGAAACTCGTAGGAGAAAGAATGTCCGTATGGGACATCCTTCTAAGGGACGGACTTGAGAATGCGGTTGAGGAGAACATTAGGTGTATGGGTTTATAAATCTAATTTTAGAGAGTTGGTTCTGCTGTCGAGCGATTTTGTCAGTTTCTACAGAAAGCATCTGGTTAGCCTTTGAGTCGAGACCTGCCGCTTCTTGAAGTTGTCCTTCAGACACCAGCCAGTTGGCGGCGGCTCCCCAAGAGCAGTAGTGACCAAAGATGTAAGGTATGCTAATCTTTTGCCACTTTGCACTATGAGTGGTTGGATTTTCGTTTATACCAGCAGTATCTAAGCAAGTATAAAAGTTGCCACTATAAGGTTTTCCAGAAACTGGAACATATGAACCTGTCGATGAACCAGAGTCAAAGTATACTTGAGTTCCGATAGAATAAGTAATCGTAGGGTCGTATAATTCTCCTGTAAGTGTCGGGCACTTGATACGATAATGAAACCATCCATCGGCTAGAATTCTGTTTTGTAGGACAACCTTGGCAGTCGTTCCATCGTCATAAAGTTCGTAACCAAGGTCTGTGACCCTAGTACTTGCTTGTGGGTTCTTGTTAAAAACGCCAAGGACTTCCCCAGCGTCAGAAGGTAAAGTGAACGAAACAACATTGTTCGCATCAATGCTGGTCGTGAATTGTGCGAGTCTGCAAAGGTCGGGCCATTCGTCTTGCTCCCAAGCCTCCCGCAGTCTGGCAGTAATGAAGTCACGGAACTGAGCAAATGTCTCGTCCGTGATGTTGTGTCTGTCGTTGCCGCTGTATTGCAGGGCTTCAAACAGAATTTGTGAGAAGTCGGTTATACGCATCAAACTTGAAAACCATCAGCCGTGAATACAGTTCCCTGCACCACAGTTTTCTTACAATAATTGCGGACAGCGAGTTCGGGATTGTCACGCAGGAATTCTCGCATAAACTGCTTATCCTTCCAGCATTCGTACCCTAGTCGCTGTCCCCAATAGTGATAGGCATCGGCAGGGATTTCAGCAATCTTCCTACCTAAACCTTTGACATCGTGAGCCTCGTGAGTGTGCCCGAAATGGGCAATCTTCTTGGCTTCCGCACGAGCAATGGACTCACGCATTCGCCAGCCGTTGATGAGTTCCCTTTCCATATCCTTGTGGAGATGGGCAGGGATTAACTCAACCAAAGACTGGACGAATGCGTCAGCCACTATTGCTTAGGCAGAGAAGTCGAACTTGGCGAGACCAAGCGGGTTCTTCACGATGCAAGTAGCGATAGCCTCGACCATTCGGGCAGGGCCACCACCATTGTCTTGAAGTTCCTTGACTTGGGCGATGTTGCCTCCGTAGCCGACTCCGACTAAGTCCCAATTCAGCAGGTAACCGCAGAAGTTGTTCTTAAGGAAGAGCGAGGTATGGAGACGGATTGAGCCGAAGTCACCTTCAAAGACATCGATGCTGGACTTGTACACGCTCTGTTCCGACTCTCTGTTGAGGGTGCGGATGACGGAAGCGGGGGCAGTGCCAGTCTGCTTTGTCGTGTAGGTGAGGGCTGTGAAGGCTTGCTTCAGTTTGTAGCCACCAAGGAGGTCGAACTCCTGCGGACGACCAGTCTGCTCGAAAACGGAGGCCAGCATATTCTGGACAACCATTTCGTCAAGATTGGCAGTGCCAACAGTCGAGATGGACGATGTCGGAGTGCGGAACGATGTCGGGACAGGGAGGTAGGTGTCGCCTGTGAAGTCGTTCTTAATCCAAGAGTCGAGACCACGAGTAGCATAGCCCTGTGACGCACCATCATCGGCCTTAGGAAGGTTAGCGGAGCAGAGAGTCTTCTCCATCTTACGCTTCAGCGTTTCAGTAGCCTTAGCCACATTGTTCGACAGTTCGGAACGAACGCCAGCAACCACGGCGATGTCAGTTGTCAGAGGGGAGACACGAGTGCTTTCTCTGAAAATCTGAATGTGGTTGGACAGTTCGTAGCGGTACTGCGTAGCACCATCCTTGACATAGTTCTTGATTTGAGCACCATTCGGGTCAACATCAGTACCATCGACAACGCCAGCCTGTTCAGCGGACACAGTCGGGAGTGAGTCAACCTGCCAGCGGAACAGCGTGTTTCCGGGTTTGGCAACTTTCGGAGCCATCGAGGTGAACGGAGTGGACTTAGCATCCACGAGGGAGATGGTATCAGCGAGGGCTTCCCGCTTACCAGAGACGATATTTCTTTCTGTGAGACTTGCCATAGTAGTATTAGGTTAGTCGAGGAATTTATCCATAACTTTAGCAAGGTCATCAGTTCTGCCAGTCTTGGCGAACTTGGCGTATGCGTTCTGACTGCGGATGTCCTCTTTTTTGACAGTCGGTGCTACGCCACTGGAACGAGGTTGAACAGGTGCTTTCACGACAGGCTTTTGACCTTTGACTGCCGCTTCTCTGGCTCTAACGCCTCTGATATAATCACCAATAACCATCTTGTAGTCTGGGAAACGCTTAATGGATGGGAACGCATTTAAGAACTGTTCAGCAATCTGACGCTCTTTTGCGGTCTTATCCTTCCACCAAGGGTATTCCTTGACTGCAATCTGTTCGACTTGGTCTCTTGCTTGGATGTATTGGAGACGCTTTGGAAGCCCTTCTTCAAGTGCCTTCATTGCGTTCACCTTAATCTGCCTAATCTTGGCAGGGTCATAATACACTTCCTCACCATTCTCCTTAGTCTCTGTGTAACCATCAGCGTTTTCCTCTGCCCAGTTCCGAACCGACCTTGCTTGGGCAATCTCTGCCTCAATTTCTGCAATCGTGTTCAAGTTGGAAAAAGGTTCGTCTGATGACTCTACCGACTTAGGAGTTGCCGTAGTGTTCTTGAGAGCCTCGACTTCTTCCTTCAGTTTGGCGATTTCCGCTTCCGCTTCCTTTCGCTTTGCCGTCAGTTTGTCGATTCTCTTCTGAACGCCACGAGAAACCTCCTCTTGCTCTTCCTCGGACTTTGAATGAACCTCATCGCCTTCAGTGTCAGTTTCAGTGTCCGTTTCCGACTCACTGTCTGTCTGCTGGTCTTGGGGCTGATTACTATCGGCTTCGCCCTCTTCCGTCTGTTCTTCAGCAACATCATCGAACAGAATTGAGTTTAATCTGCTGTTTATATCAGCCGATGTAGGATAGTTGCCATCCTGCGAACTGGTTTCGCTGTTGCCAGCGTCGGATGCGTTCACTTCTCCGTTTTGGGGGTCTGTATTATTCATTAGAATAAGGTCTAAAGTGCCTTGGTTTTTGCAGGGTTTTTACAGACTCCCAGAAACTGTTGTATTTCACTTTACATCTTTTTTACAGATGTCAAGCGAAAGTAAATTATTCGGGTGTTAAGCCAGCCTTAACTCGTGCGGTTTTTCTCTCCTCAAGCAGGAGAGCCTTGAAGTTCGTCAGAGCATCTGCTCGTCCGCATTGGTGTATACGATTTTCTCCAACAACAGTAGGTGATATAGCCCTCTCTGTTTCGGCTTTTATGTTCAAGTCTAACACAAACATAATGTGTTCCCACATCTTATTGTGCTCACTAAAACCAAAAACACTAATATCGTAATCAGTATCCTTCATTTTGTTGAGGGTTTTGTTGTTCTTGTGCCATCTTATCCGACACAGGTGTAACTCCGATACGGCCTATTTGTTTGTTCTGCTGTTGCATCACAGACATCTGGAGGTTCTTCACATAGTTCTGGAGCAGGGCTTGGAACATCGGGTCTTGCTGGGAAGCCTGTTGAGCCTTCATATTCTTGCTCATAATCTGCTGTAAGTACTGCATCTTAGTCTGAGCAGTAGGGTCGTTCTCGACATAGTTGGCCTCATTGCCAAGCATCATCATACCGATTTCAGTCTGAACATCCTTGTACAGTTTCTGGCTGGCGGTGGCTTGGTCTATGACAACAGCCTTTGCGATGTCTGAAGAAACAGCCTCAACTGACAGTCTCACCATCGCATTTCTGTCGATGATGCCTCCTGTGTCTTGAGGAAGGATGTACTGGTTGATGGCTTGGAGTTTCTCAAGCACAAGGTCGCTGTACAGGTTTCTGACATCGAACTTAACTTCAAAGTCGTACTGGGTGTTGATGTCCTCGATGTTTCTAGGAATAGGAAGACCGCAGACACGCTCAATCTCAACAGCGTCCATATACTGAAGCGTCAACTGCAACATCTGGGTATAAATCTCAGACCAAGCAGTAAGCCAGTTGTCCACTGAGTTCTGTTGCAACATCTGGGAAAGTGCTGGAGGCGTGTCTTCTCTGGTAAGACCAAAGTATCCAGCCGCATCTTTCTCAATCTGAGAGACAACGAACTCCGCAATCTGAGGTGAACCCTTAGGCGGCTCCATCCATTTGAAGTCGCCGTTGACATCTGAAACAGGGAGTAGCATCGCTGGCCCGATACGACCAGTACCACCAACACGCCGTTTATACATTAGGGGTGGGACAGTTTCAAACGCAGTGCGGTCACGCATAGCGTCTCTCTGTGCCTTTAGTTCGGCTTGGTCGGTAGAAAGGATATCCGTGATACCACGACTCTCATAGATAGCCTTTCTGATGTACTCCCTGCGAAGCACTACGAAAGGATATTTTCCGTGGGAATATCCTAACTTTCCGTGCTTCAAATGCGTTCTGTCGCTGGCATTGGGCGAGAAGACTGTGTAGTACACGCAAGGTACTCCGTTCTCGTTCAACTGCCTGTAGTAAGCGTAGCAAATTTCGATTAGGTTATTCGTTCTCAACCTGTAGTCTTGGTTGAGTCTGTTAGTCGGGACGATATTAGGGTCTCTATACCAAGTGAACATACCCTTGGTCTTGACCGCTTCTTCAATACCTTCCTCGTCCCATCCGTCCGTGCGTGACATTGCACGAACCTCCAATTCGGTCATAAACACCTTTCTGAACACAACTCTAGCCTTTTGCAGGTCTATCGTTTCTGGCGGGAAGGTGATTTCGTCATACGGCTTTAAAGTCGTGACCTGCGGAAGGTTCTTAAGAATGGTCTCATTATAGATTGTCGTGTAGCCCTGCATTCTGAGGTCTTGCACAATCTTGCGAACCTGCTTCTCCTCATACTCTGGCTTGACGGAAGAAATGATTGAAACCGCAAGGTCTTCCTTATCCTTGTCGATGACGAACTGAGCGACATTGGCTACAGGAGAATCTGGGTTTCCTTGTGCCATTTCTGCCGACATATTGACCAAGTCTGAAAGTGTGAACTTGGTTTCCAGCATACCCATTTCCTGCTCCCATCCGATGTGGACTGCCGACCAGCCGTATTGGTTGGCGTACTGGGCAAAGAGTTCGGCCTCCTTACGCATCTCCTGTTTCATTCGACCAGCCGTAACATACTCCAATAGGCTGGACATAGAACTTGCGTTCTTGGCATCTTCTGGGGTTCTGCCAGAAACGCCTAACTTAGCACCCTTCAGAGAGTTCATCCAAAGAGCGACTTGCTCGTTGATGACCCTATCGATGAGTCTTATTCTGGAGTCAGAAGCACCTTCAAACGGAAGAGCGGGGTCATCCTCATCACGATTTTCGGAAAATTTTTTGCCGTCAGAAGTCTGTCCGTTCCATCGGCAATAACGGATGTCATCGTTGTCGTTTAACTCAGTCGTGTTCGCTCCAAACAGGTAGGAACGGCTTAACTCGTTAATAAGTTCTGGGACATTCGGTTTTTCTGACTCAAGCAAAAGCGGGTCTTGCGTTTCGCTCAATTCGTGGGAAGGTGATTCGTAGTCGTCCATTAGTAGGAAAATGGTGTATTATTAGGATTAATCCGTGTATCGATGAATTCTGGTTGCATTACAACTAAATAACGCAAACAGTCAATTGGGTCTTTTGTTGCCCCTTTGTCTCCATCTGCTCCTGTCCACTCCTTTAGACAGTATATAAGGTTTTTGCAATTTTTTGAAATAAAAAGTTTTGGCTGGTTGAGCGGAGAGATAGGTTCGCCGATGTTATAGGCAAGAAGGTCATTAATCATAGCAACTCCCTGCTCGATGCTAATTCCAGCGGCAGGAGCGAAATACATAGGCTCATCGCCTCCATCCAACAGTTCTATGACGGAAGTTCCTCCATCTCTGCCTACTGCTTGAGTTGCTCCTGCACGAGGGTCAATATAGCGTTCCAGAACCTCTTCCTCGTCTTTTTCCTCAAGGGTTTTTATGAGTTTCTTATAATCGTCAATTCCCATACCCGCTCCGTTGCGTTGTGCCATACCTTCTTTGCCGTCTGGCTTCTCGCTCGGTAAAGCCCATTCGCCGTATGAAATGTCGGGCCACTCTCTGTAGACATACAGATTGCCGTCTTCACCCTTTCTAGCCCAAAGCATAAACCAGTTTCTAGCCCCAGCAGGGTCTGTGACCATATAATTAGTCCCATTTTCTGGAACTGCTGACTCATCCACGATGTGAATTTCTCCAAACCTTGGAAATTGGTTACCGACTGTGTTGTCAGCCCATCCGTAAGCACGAATTTTCTTTTCGTACAGGTTTTTGCCATCCAAAGTCTTTACGAGTTCGTCAAATGGGTTGTAAGGATTGAGTTGAGAGTGAAACCAGATGGTCGAGCCGTTGTTTCTGTGGCAGTCAGCGACAAAAGGCATATGTCCCTTGGGAACTCCACCCACATAAGTAATATTTGGGTCTAAAATTGGGGCAGGTAACCACTTTCTGAACGAGCAACCAGCCACAAACTCCTTAACGACCTGCGAGTAACCAGCAATCGGGGTAAAAGTAATGACCAGTTTGCCTCGGCGTGTGACTAATCGGTATCTGAGCGTCTCCACCCAGTCCATCGGCACAAGTTCATCGCACCAAATAAGGTCACACTCACCACCTTCGATGACATCTCGCTTCTGTGCGTAGTTCATAAACACACATTGAGAGCCGTTCGGCAGGATGAACGACTCTTCTGAGAAGCCGTTCTTCTGAGAATAGGCGATGTTGGTTACTTTTGTCTTCCTACAGTTCTTAAGTTCTGGAGGCATATACTTCCAGACGACATTCTGTTGCATCTGGATGCTGGACTTCTGCGTTGTGTGCAGACACCAGACCATCGCCTTGTCCTTATTGATGAGAGTTTGGATGACACGCTTCGCCATCCACTCGGTTTTACCAGCACGATTGCCGCCAAGTACAAGCAGTTCCTGCTTTTCCTTTATCAAAGCATCGGCTTGCTTCCAGTGGTCTGGCTCAAAGCCGTGACGATAAGGGTCTAACTGCTCCGCAAGTATCTTGTCTTCTCTAAGTTCCAGTATCTCAGCAGTCTTATCAAGCCCAAAACGCTCAACGAGCATTTTGACATCGGGCATCTTGATGACAGGATGCGGAGTAGGCTTGAAAGAAGAGATGTCGCTCACTTAGTTAGTTGGTCGTTCATAACGAACCTAGGCTCGCCGCCATCTGCTGGATAGAGCCATCTTCCTCTGCTCTCCAAGTCAGAACCTCTTCCAAGTTCAATGGGTGGCCCCATTCCTGTAAACTTGGTGAACGGAACTCCGTATGAAAGAGCGGTTTCAACAGGGCCGTGTTGTGCAACGCCCAAGGCATATCCACCAAGACCTAAGCCTTGAAGAGTTCTGTTCACATACGGACTGGCCTTTGCGGCGTATTCACCAATCGCAGGATATTCCTTCAGAAGGTATTGTCCAAATGTAACAGGACTTCTTACAGCCCTTGCAGTCCAAGAAGCCTCTGGTCTTGGAAGTTCTCCAGCAGTAAGTTGAGTTGCAGGAAGTTTTCCTGCTTTAACATCAGCAGGTGTAACAACCACAGTTTTTCTGGCTCCTTCTCCTTCTTGGAAACCTTTGATTTGAATTCTAGGAGTCGTAGCAGTAACACCGAAATTACTTTCCTGTCTGAGGTATTTAATCATCTGCTCGGCTGTCATACGAGCCGCAGTAGCACTTTCTTTTCCCTTAAGAACTCCAAGACCTGTTCCTTCTGGGCCTCCTACAGCCGTGACATTAGAGAGTCTGGTGTAAGGAACTGCTCCTCCCTTTTGTGGCATATTAGCCTTGATGTCCCTAGCACCAGAAAGCGTAAAGCCTTCTTTCGCAAAAGGTTGTCGTCCAGATTTAGTAGCAGGAACTCGGAGTTTTCTGACTGCTTCTTCTTCTGCGGCAATCGCCTCCTTGACGGCAGAAAGGTTTTTGAGATAATTTTTTACAGTGAAACCTGTGGCAACAGCGGCAGAAGCACCAGTAACCATTTCTGGAAGGTAGCCTCTGTTTTTCAGAGACACGACTGTATCAATCGGGCCTTTTGAAGTTTCTTCTGCCTTTTTAAGACCTTGCTGGCCTTGTGAAAAAAGTTCGTTAATATCAGTTGCGTCTGCCATTTTGTTTTAGACCTGTTCGGTATGCGTGTAGCACATTCTCGCTAGGGGTACAGGCTTCAAGGTTAGAAACGGAGTTGTTCTCCTTGTTGCCGTCTTTGTGATTAATCTGTAACTCCGTCAAAGAATGTTCGTTCCAGTATATCAGACCAAAAGTAATTGCAACTAACTTGTGTGCATTTATGTTTATCCTAAACCCATCGTTGTAGAGTTTAAATTGTAGGTAGCCAGACTTTAACTTGGTCGTGCCGACAATCCGCTCTGGAAGCCTTCTGCCGTCACTTGTCACCTTCTCCCTAGCCTTGAGTCGTCCAAGACTGGAAACCTCGTACAGACCAGCAAATTGCTGGATTGGCACAGGTCTCCATTCTTCCTCTTGCGTCATAAAGTGGAGCCACAGGTCGGACTTGAACCGACAGCCATCTGTTTACAAAACAGGAGCACCACCATTATGCTACTGTGGCTTAAAATCATTTTGAAGGCTCGTATCCCTCAAAGAAAAAATCCTGCATATCCACATTTCCGTCTTCCGTCATATACGGAACGACATAGATGCCCTTCTGAGCCTTGTTCTCCTTCACCAGTTTCTGATATTCATCAAAAGATACGACTCCGTTGTGTTCGTAGTCAAGGTTTGGATTATTAGCAACATTCTCCCTAATCTTCTCCATCAACTCGTTGTTAAATCCTTTATACGGCGTAGTGTCAAAGTCTACCTGCATTGTCGGGTCGTCAGTATATGAGTTTCCGAACATAAGGTTCTTAGGGTTTAGTATTTCCTGTATCTTGTCTGGAGGAATACCCATCGCCAGAAGTCTTTCCGCATCCTTTTCTCTTTCGTCTCCAGCAAACATAGGTTGATAGTCCTGCACAACAGCCTCCTGCAACTTCAGAGGCATAAGCGGAACTCCTGCATAGGACATATTCAAGAACCCAGTCTTAGGGTCGTAAGAGTCAATCGTATGACCCTGTTGAGTCTTTTGCCCAACCTTCATCCAGCGACCCCCAAGCGAGAACATCTGCTCCGTTCCAGAGCCGACCATACCGCTCCAAGAAGGAGGTTGAGGAATGTTATATTTCTTTAGAAGTTCGTTATATTCCATAGCGTTTATCTTTGCGATGCGTCAGCATCGCATCGTTTCGATTTTTTACCAAGCCTTGCAACTCCAGTATCTGGCTGAAGTTTTATCTTTTGCAGTGGCACATTTGTGGCGAGCACGGAAAGATTTGCGGCGAGCGGGGTTGTTTTTCTTGATGGACATCTTGGGGTCACCAAAACGCACAATCTTTGCCTTGCCGCCCGAACCCTTGACATAGACGGCTGACTTTTTCGGCCCATTAGGAGTTCTAAAGGGCTTGTTAAGAGTTACTTTACGACCTTTGTAAGTAGCCATTACTTTTTGCAGTTACAATTGCACTTGCCACCCTTTTTATGCATTTCCTTCTTGTTCACGCCGTCATCGGGTGATTGTTTCTGGTATTTAGGCACACCAAGGGTCTTATGCAGGTCATCGCTTGGGTTTGAGGACTTTTTCATTGGCTTTTTCATAGGTTTTGAAATAAGGTAGGCGAACAGTATGTTTTAAGTTCTTAGAGTCAACGACCACATAAGAATGCTTGGGATAGTCTTTGCTATTACGGCAGGAAGTCAAGACTTTGAACCCAATTTGATGTTCGACCATCAGACAGGTCTGGTTTTTGTAGTTATTGACAACAACCTTGCCCACCCATTGCGTATTGTTGACGGATTTGTCAAACTCACCCTTGGTCATAGGACGAAACTCGTTAGCCGCTTCATCCAAAGCATCAATCTGCTTACGAACCTCTAGGTAGTATCGCAAATACTCAACTCCAGCGTCCGTCCAGTACACAGTCCGCAGATGTTCGGGTTTCGTAGAGTCCTCACGATACCAGAGTATGCCCAAGTCGTGCTTCTCCGCAATGGTCTTACGAATAGTCTTAAACTCATCCCTGCTTATGCCGAAATGCTGTACCAAATCCTTCTCCTTGATGTCCATTCCATAACCAAAAACCAAACATTTCCCAAGTCAACCCTTTTGTATCTATACTCTATTCTATCCTCTATACTATCTGTAGGAAATACATTTCACCCCCCTCGGGAAATACACTTCACCCCCCTAGGAAATACATTTCCTCCCCCTTTTTGTCATAAAAACAAACAAAAAACCGACTTTCTACAGTTCCACCTTGACAAACAGATTATAAAACCCCCTAATAACCCCCGCACTTCACAGACTGATATTGCCTTTAGCGTAAAATAGTGTCCGTGTTAATGCGTTAGAGAACGATGACAAAGAAGAGAAGCGTGTCCCCCCCGCCGGGTTGGCAGGGGGAACACTTTCTCTGTAATGCCGTGCTACTTACAACGCATTCTACTTGCCGTTTAGTACACGCACAGCGGCGAGCAACAGCAGCAGCAGGATGAAGCCTTGCACTTACTTGGTCTTCTGGATGAAGGGCTTGAAGAGAGCGGCGAGGTCGG
>JACCDP011275774.1_pt1 | contig 32498 bp, 32 predicted proteins | sample 7445841 | NCBI WGS metagenome assembly JACCDP01 (sample SAMN15323441, study PRJNA562643) | freshwater metagenome | isolation source: river surface water | place: USA:Blue River Watershed | collected 2017-08-17 | reverse complement strand
CTTGGCTGCAGAAAGCCATGTAGACCGGTCTATTGATTCTCCGTTAGACTTTGTATATACCAATGTAATCGGCACCGTTAACTTACTTAATGCTGCTAAAAAACGTTGGGCCGGCGACTATCAAAGCAAAAGATTCTATCATGTATCTACCGATGAGGTATATGGTGCGTTAGGAGAGACAGGCTTCTTTACCGAAGAAACTAAATACGATCCACATTCTCCGTATAGTGCTTCCAAAGCCTCCAGTGATCATTTTGTTAGAGCTTATCATGATACCTATGGTTTGCCTATTGTGGTGAGCAATTGCTCCAACAACTATGGTCCCAATCATTTTCCGGAAAAACTGATTCCGCTTTTTATCAATAATATTATCAACAAAAAACCACTTCCTGTATACGGAGACGGACAATATACGCGCGACTGGTTGTTTGTAAGAGATCATGCCAGCGCTATCGATCTGGTATATCATCAAGGTAAGAATGGCGACACGTACAATATTGGCGGCTTTAACGAATGGAAAAATATTGATCTGGTAAAACTACTCTGTCAGCAAATGGATCAAAAATTGGGCAATGTACCCGGCACCAGTGACCAGCTAATCATTTTTGTGAAAGACCGCCCAGGACACGATCGTCGCTATGCAATAGATGCGACTAAGATCAATAAAGAACTGGGCTGGAAACCCTCGGTTACTTTTGAAGAGGGACTCCAACAAACCATCGACTGGTATTTTGACAATGAAAAATGGCTCAAGCATGTAACCTCCGGTGCTTATCAGCATTATTATGAGAACATGTATGCAGATCGTTAATTCAAGCAATACTCAATGAAAGGCATTATCCTAGCCGGCGGATCCGGCACCAGACTTTATCCCATTACGAAAGCCATCAGTAAACAATTAATGCCCATCTATGATAAGCCTATGATCTATTATCCGCTAAGCACGTTGATGCTGGCGGGTATCAAAGAGATCTTGATCATCACGACACCCGAAGATAACTCGCAGTTCAAACGTTTATTAGGAGACGGCTCACAAGTGGGTTGCCGTTTTGAATATGCCATACAGGAAGTGCCTAATGGGTTAGCGCAAGCTTTTGTGATTGGAGAAAAATTTATCGGAAATGATAAAGTAGCTCTTGTACTCGGTGATAATATTTTTTACGGCTACGGTTTAGGACGACAATTGAAAACATTGAACGAGGTAGAAGGTGGTTATGTTTTTGCGTATCAGGTATCTGATTCGGAGCGTTATGGGGTGGTAGAGTTTGATGCCAACAATACCGCCATCAGTATTGAAGAAAAGCCTGCGAAACCAAAATCAAACTACGCAGTCCCTGGTCTCTATTTTTACGACAACGACGTAGTGAAAATTGCCAAGGAACTGAAACCTTCTGCAAGAGGGGAATATGAGATTACGGATGTGAATAGAGTTTATTTAGCAAAAAAGAAGTTGCAGGTATCGGTGTTAGATAATGGTACTGCCTGGCTGGATACCGGCACTTTTGATTCCCTCAGTGATGCCTCTGAGTTTGTACGCGTAATTGAAAAAAGACAGGGGACTAAGATCGGGTGCATTGAAGAGATTGCGTATCGAAATGGGTTTATCAGCAAAAAGCAATTATTACAACAAGCCGAGGAGTTGAAGAAAAGCGGGTATGGACTTTATTTAAAAAAAGTAGCTGAAGAAAAACGATAGATGAAAATTGCTGTTATTGGAACTGGGTATGTAGGATTAGTAACAGGTACCTGTTTTGCAGAAACGGGGAATAAAGTGGTATGCGTTGATATTGATAAAGCGAAGGTTAACAAGCTTTCCGCAGGTCAAATTACTATTTACGAACCAGGGTTAGAAAAATTATTCTTACGCAATATCAAAGAGGAACGGCTTCGCTTTACCACAGATCTGGCTTCAATAATTGATGAAGTAGAGATGATTTTCTTAGCATTACCTACACCCCCTGGGGCGGATGGCGCTGCTGATTTGAAGTATGTTTTGGGTGTTACTGACGAACTCGGAAAATTGCTTACTACATATAAAGTAATTGTCAATAAAAGCACTGTACCAGTGGGTACTGCTGATAAAGTGAGAGCAGCGATTGCTAAAAACTATCAAGGGGATTTTGATGTAGTGAGCAATCCGGAGTTTTTACGCGAAGGGGTAGCAGTGGATGATTTTATGAAACCCGACCGCGTAGTAATTGGTTCCAACTCAGAGCGCGCTCGTAATTTGATGAGTGAGTTGTACGCCCCATTTGTTCGACAGGGTAATCCGATTCTTTTTATGGATGAACGTTCTTCGGAGCTTACTAAATATGCGGCGAATAGTTTTTTAGCGATGAAAATCTCTTTTATGAATGAGATCGCGCAGCTCTGCGAGCGGATGGGGGCCGATGTAGATATGGTGCGCAGAGGAATCGGCTCTGATGAAAGAATCGGTAAACGATTTTTATTCTCTGGCATCGGCTACGGAGGGTCCTGTTTTCCCAAAGATGTACAGGCGTTGATCCAATCTGCGGATGCTATTGATTATGATTTTAAGATCCTCAAAGCTATTGAAAGAGTGAATGCCAATCAAAAGATTCGCTTAGTGCAAAAAATAAAAGAGCATTACAAAGGGAATTTAAAAGGGAAACGATTTGCACTCTGGGGTTTAGCCTTTAAGCCCAATACCGATGACATACGCGAGGCTCCGGCCCTCTCCATCATTAATGCCTTACTAAAAGAAGGTGCTAGCATTTGTGCCTATGACCCGGAGGCTATGACCAATGTTAAAAACCATTTAGGGGATAGCATTGATTATGGCACCAGCCAGTATAATGCTTTAGAAGGTGCTGATGCTTTGCTCATAGCCACCGAGTGGAGTGAGTTTAGAACACCTGATTTTGAGCGGATGGGAAAACTACTTGCTTCTAAACTCATCTTTGACGGAAGAAATTTATTTGAGGTGGCCAAGATGAAGCAACTGGATTATCAATATATCAGTATTGGAAGGCCCACTGAATTAACATGAGTAGAAAACGTGTTTTAATTACCGGGGCCGCCGGGTTTTTAGGTTCGCATCTTTGCGATCGGTTTATTAACGAAGGCTATGAGGTAATAGGAATGGATAATTTATCTACGGGTAGTTTATCTAATATCGAGCACTTATTCCCTTTACAAGAGTTCTGCTTTTACCATCACGACATTAGCAAGTTTATCCATGTGCCCGGGCCGCTCGATTATATTTTACATTTTGCTTCTCCGGCCAGCCCAAATGATTATTTGCAACTACCCATACAAACCCTGAAAGTGGGATCCTTAGGCACACATAATTGTTTGGGACTCGCCAAGGCCAAAAAAGCCCGAATACTAGTGGCCAGTACTAGTGAGGTGTATGGAGATCCCTTAGTGCATCCGCAGCATGAGGAGTATTGGGGGAATGTAAACCCCGTGGGTCCGCGAGGGGTTTATGATGAGGCAAAGCGATTTCAAGAAGCCATCACCATGGCCTATCATAATTTTCATGGCTTGGAAACCCGGATTGTGCGAATTTTTAATACTTACGGTCCACGGATGAGGCTTAATGACGGGCGAGCCTTGCCCGCATTTATCGGACAAGCATTGAAAGGCGAAAACTTAACAGTTTTTGGGGATGGCACCCAGACTCGGAGTTTTTGTTATGTTTCTGATCTTGTGGAAGGGATTTATCGCTTATTGCTCAGCGAAGAAAGCCGGCCAGTGAATATTGGTAACCCCAACGAAATCAGCCTCTTAGAATTCGCTAAGGAGGTAATTTCGCTGTGTGAAACTCGATCGAAAATTGAATTTAAGCCCCTTCCCCAGGACGATCCTAAACAACGTCAACCCGATATTAGTCTGGCTAAGCTCGTGTTGGGCTGGGAACCGGTCGTATCCAGAAAGGAAGGGCTTGCTTTAACATATACCTATTTTAAAAAACAAGTTGGCGGATTCAATTCAATGAGTATATTTGCTACTCATTATTGAGTCTGTTTTCTGCTTGCAATTGTGACTGACTGTGGCTTTGCCGTCTTTATATTCTCCTCCTTTGATTGATCAGTTATTTTCTGGTAAAATCCGTTTAAAACTACTGGCGCGTTTGTTATTAAACCCCAGCAACCAGGTTTATTTACGCCAATTAGAGCGAGATTTACAGGTAAGTTCCAATACCGTACGATTGGAATTGAATAAGCTTTCTGAAATGAGGCTAATCAATGTAGTGGAAAACGAGGAGAGTAAAATCAAAAAATATATTGCCAATACGGTACACCCGCTTTATTCTAATTTACGCTCCATTATTCTAAAATATGTAGGCGTAGATCAATTAGTGGAAGAGATCTTCTATAAGCTTGGAGAGATTGACGAAGTGTTTTTAACAGGGGAATTTGCCAATGGAGTAGAAACTCCTTTTATTGATTTAGTGTTAGTCGGTAATATAGACCGCGACTATTTAAATAAATTAGTAGAAAGAGCAGAGAAATTACTGAATAAGAAAATTCGAATGGCGATTTATTCTAAAAATGAATTTACTCCATCACTTTTAGAATACATCCAGCATGTTTCTATTTTTAATGGGGGGGGGTCTAAAAGTGAGTAGTGTGGTCCAGAGCAACTTGAGATATTTAGTAACTTATGCAAACATTTATAGTGTTGGTTTTCAGTACTTTTTTGGTTTTTGAGTTTCTTGAAAATCTTCAAAAAATTATCAAAAGTGAGCGTGTTGGTGCGCAGTTCGGTGTGCTTTCTATAAAATTAAACAATGTATTAAAACGTAAAAAATGATTAGCATTTTAAAAAACATATATTTTCACCCATTAAATGAAGGCAGAAGATTCAATGCGCTTGCTAGGTTTGTTTGGTGGCAGATCATCTCCAGAACTTTTAAATATCCTGTTTTGCTGCCATTTACCGAGAAGACACAGTATTTATGCTGGAACGGATTAACAGGACTAACAGGAAATTATTATCTTGGTTTAATGGAAATGGAGGAGATGGCTTTCGTACTTCATTATTTGGACAAGGATGATACGTTTTACGATATTGGTGCAAATGTGGGTGCTTACACAATTTTAGCTGGACTACATGTTGGATGTCAAACGTTTTCATTTGAGCCCCATCCAAAGACATTTTCATATTTGGAAAGAAATATTTCTTTGGGTGTAAGAACAGAGAATATTACTTTATTAAACATTGGATTAAGTAGTAAAGAGGGGAAGATTAAATTCACTAGCGACCAAGATACTGTCAATCATGTTGCTCTGAATGGTGCTGTAAATGTAATTGATGTGCAAATGTCTGTATTGGATGAATTAACTCTCCCCCCCCTTCAGTCATAAAAATAGATGTTGAAGGATTTGAGTGGGAAGTATTGAATGGAGGAAAGTTAACTTTAGAAAATGACAGCTTACAAGCAGTTATAATTGAATTAAATGGATCTGGACAGCGTTATGGTCATAAAGATGATGATATAGACTTTTTACTTAGGGATTTCGGATTTAAGCCCTTCACTTATGATCTATTTAGTAGGGAACTAATTGGCCTAGATAATTACACTAGCCACAATACGATTTATGTACGGGATTTCCTTCAGGTGATGGAAAAATTAAAAAAGGGGAGTTCTGTAAAATTATCGAATGGATTCATTATTTAACCAAACGATTTGATTTAGAGTTGAAACAATTTAAATCAAAAATATATTATGGTCCAGAGCAATGAAGGGTATTTGTTAATAAACGTAAATCATTAGTTCACTGATTTTTAGAATGAAGTAAAATTTATTTTTCAACGTTGATTAGAAAATACTAAAAAAGGTGTTAGCAAGCAGTTTAGTGTGCAGTTCTTATAAAAGTAAATTAGGAGAAGTGCATCTAGTGCATTTTATTACTTACACGCACTACATGTTAAAATGCTTGAAGAGTTCAAAAAAATGCTACTATTTAACTATTGGGCTACAGACCAACCCTAAAATTGATCGATCTTAAAAGAATAAGCCTGTTTAATCTGTAGCAGAGAGGTACATTAAACTTAATATATACTATCATATTGACGAAATGGCTCCCTGTCCTATTTAATCTGAATTAATAGATATTCCTCAAGCATTCAAGATTGATATTCGGCTTATTGGTCAGGGCTGCTTTGAAATGAAGTTTACTGGGAAACAATTTTGCATTGGTAACAAATTAGAAGTTTGTTACAACTCCAGAAAACACAACTATTCAATATCTGGGATGAGAGAAAAAATTAAATCATTTAAATGAAAGTATCAGTAGTAGGAACCGGTTATGTAGGTTTAGTAAGCGGAACTTGTTTTGCCGAAACAGGCAATGATGTAATTTGTGTTGATATTGATCAGCGCAAGATTGATATGTTAAATGGTGGACAGGTTACCATCTTTGAGCCTGGACTTGAGGTCTTGTTCAAACGCAACCTAAAAGAGGGTAGACTGAGATTTACTTCGCTTTTGGAGGAGGCCGTAAAAGATGCACAAGTGATTTTTTTGGCATTGCCTACCCCTCCTGATGAGGGGGGGGCGGCCGATTTAAAATATGTGTTGGGAGTCGCTGACCACTTGGGTAAAATTATGACTGGATATAAAGTAATTGTAGACAAGAGCACGGTTCCTGTGGGTACTGCAGATAAGGTTGAAGAGGCCATACGTGCAAATTATAGTGGTGAGTTTGATGTGGTGAGTAATCCTGAATTCTTGCGTGAAGGGGTTGCGGTAGATGATTTCATGAAGCCCGATCGTGTTGTAATCGGCGCAAAAAACCAGCGAGCCTTTGATTTGATGGATGAGTTATATGCTCCATATTTGAGGCAGGGCAATCCAGTGATACACATGGATACGCGTAGTGCGGAATTGACAAAATATGCAGCGAATAGTTTCTTGGCGACAAAAATATCATTCATGAACGAGATCGCACGTTTGTGCGAATTAATGGGCGCGGATGTTGACATGGTACGGAAGGGTGTGGGAAGTGACCACCGTATTGGAAAACGTTTTTTATTCCCTGGTATCGGCTATGGAGGAAGTTGTTTCCCTAAAGATGTACGAGCCTTGGTTCATAGTGCAGCCGAGGTGAATTATGATTTCAAAATTCTTAAGGCTGTAGAAGAAGTCAACTATCATCAGAAAAAGACCTTGTTGTCGAAGGTAGATTTACATTTTGGGGACATTTCTGGTAAAACCGTGGCTTTGTGGGGATTGGCCTTCAAGCCAAATACCGATGATATTCGCGAAGCACCAGCGTTGGAAATAATCAAAGCTTTGTTACAACGCGGGGCAAAAGTTCAGTGTTATGATCCTGAAGCGATGGAGAATGTTCATGGAATTCTGGGTAATAAAGTAGTTTTTTCTGAAAATATGTATAAAGCATTAGGAGGTGCTGATTTATTGGTTATCGCCACAGAGTGGCCTGAGTTTAGAAAGCCTGATTTTGCCAAAATCGAATTACTTATGAAAGAAAAAGTGATCTTTGATGGACGTAATGTATTTGAAATGGCAACTATGCGCAAAAATGGTTTTACTTATTACAGCATCGGTCGTGAGGATGTCAAATAAATTGGGGGATAAGGAACGGGTATTGATTAAAGGCTCCTCAGTCTTTTGGATAACCCACTTATGCGAATAACACCTTTGGTCTAAGAATTAGCCTTAATAATAGTCGTGTAATACCAGCTAAAAGATTAAAGCAAAACATATAATAGTTTTCTGAAACTGTTCTAAGACTAAAAGTTTTTACTGAGTAGATGATCATTAAAGGCAATTATTCATTAAATACGGTCAACCGTTGAATATCGGCAATCCTAATCTGATTCGCAATATGAATTTGTATAAGTGGTTTTAATTTTTGATGGGGACTAATCTAAAAATCACTCATAAGCCATTTCTCTTGAATGGTTCAATGAAATAACAAACAAATTTTATCAAGGCGTAAATAATTTATTATACGTACCAAAATTAGATTTTGATGATTGCATAGAATAAACCTAAGATTCCTTTAAAGCATTAATGACAAGTGAGTAAAAAAAATGAGTCAAAAACATTACTTATTAAGTATAAATAAATGAAAAAAGCAATTATAACAGGGGTTACTGGACAAGACGGGGCATATTTAGCCGAGTTTCTGCTGAATAAGGGTTATGAAGTTCATGGAATTAAAAGAAGGTCATCTTTATTTAATACGCAGAGAATTGATCATATTTATCAGGACCCACATATGCTAGGCAAACATTTCTATTTACATTATGGTGATTTAACTGATAGCACCAATCTAATTAGGATTATTCAAGAAGTTCAGCCTGATGAAATTTATAATTTGGCTGCGATGAGTCATGTGCATGTAAGCTTTGAGGAACCAGAATATACTGCGAATGCTGATGGTATTGGTACACTTAGAATCTTGGAGGCGGTGCGTTTGTTAGGTTTGACCAAAAAAACAAAAATATACCAAGCCTCTACTTCAGAATTGTATGGTTTGGTACAGGCAGTACCACAATCAGAAACAACCCCTTTTTATCCACGCTCTCCTTATGCTGTTGCTAAACTATATGCATATTGGATTACAGTAAACTATAGAGAGGCATATAACATGTTTGCCTGTAATGGCATATTATTTAATCATGAATCACCGCAAAGAGGTGAAACTTTCGTGACAAGAAAAATTACAAGAGCAACTGCAAAAATCGCTTTAGGTTTGGATAGTTGTTTATACTTGGGAAATTTGGACGCCAAAAGAGACTGGGGGCATGCAAAGGATTATATAGAAGGCATGTACTTGATTTTGCAACAAGAAAAGCCAGAAGATTTTGTTTTAGCAACCGGAATTACTACTAGTATTCGTGATTTTGTTAAAATGAGTTTTGCAGAATTAGGAATAGAATTAGGTTTTAGAGGAAATAATGAAGCAGAAGAAGGGTATATTATAAAAAATAGTAGCGAATACCAATTAGAAGCAGGGAAAGTAGTCGTTAAGGTAGATCCTAAATATTACAGGCCTGCTGAAGTAGACTTATTAATTGGAGATCCAAAAAAAGCTATGAAAAAATTAGGTTGGGGTCCCAAATACGATTTAGCAGCGCTTGTTAAAGAAATGGTGGCAAGTGATATTAATTTGTTCAAAAAAGAATTGCATATTAAGAATAGTAGATTATAAAATGGAGCAAACTAAGAAAATTTATATTGCCGGACACAGAGGAATGGTAGGGTCAGCATTAGAACGCAAGTTATTAAAAGAGGGGTTTAATAATATTATAACAAGGGCCTCTGTCGAATTAGATTTAAGAAATCAAAAAGCAGTAAATGATTTCTTTGAAGAAGAAAAGCCCTCCTATGTAATACTTGCAGCTGCTAAAGTTGGCGGTATACAAGCCAATAACATATATAGAGCTGAATTTATTTACGATAATTTAATGATAGAAGCAAATATTATTCATGCAGCATATTTAAATAAGGTTGACAAGTTACTTTTTTTGGGGTCCTCTTGCATATATCCTAAACTAGCCCCACAACCATTAAAAGAGGAATATTTATTAAGTGGTTATTTGGAAACTACTAATCAACCCTATGCAATTGCTAAAATTGCAGGTGTTGAAATGTGTGACTGTTACCGGGATCAGTACGGATGCAATTTTATTTCTGCAATGCCTACGAATTTGTATGGCACAAATGACGATTACCATCCGGAAAACTCTCATGTGCTTCCGGCTTTAATTAGAAAAATTATACTTGCAAAAAAGAATAATGAACCTAGTGTTACCATTTGGGGAACTGGTTTGCCAAGAAGAGAGTTTTTACATGTAGATGACTTAGCAGAGGCTTGTTTTTTTTTATTAAATAATTATAGCGAAAAAGGGATAGTGAACATCGGATGCGGTAAGGATATTTCTATAAAAGAACTAGCAGAGTTGATTGTTGCTGAAGTTGGCTATGAAGGGAAATTTATTTTTGATACAACAAAGCCAGATGGTACTCCGAGAAAATTAATGGATACTTCTAAAATCAATAATTTAGGTTGGAGCGCTAAATGCGATTTGAGAGATGGAATTATTAAAACAATAAATGAGGTAATTGACCAGTTTTAATTAAAAAAATTATAGCAATTACTTAAAATCTGCCTAGCGCGTGTTTGGATAACTTTTGTGAAATTAGCGTTATAATTGCGTAATAAGGATTGGCAAAACTTTTTTGTAATAGCTGAATTTAATTAACCTTTTTTGCAATTTAGCATGTATTTAAATTTATAATATCAAGTCTCAATCATCATTTCATTAACGATTAGACTAGATGCTGTTTTGTATTCAAAATTCCCATTAAATAATACTAGTGTTGGGGCTAAAATATTTTAGAAAAAAGATTAAAGAGCGAGAAAATCTTAAAAAAACGTTTAATAACATAAGCTGGCTTTTTTTTGATAAGGTCTTGCGATTGGGAGGCGGTTTTTTTATTGGGGTTTGGGTCGCTCGTTACCTTGGCCCTTCTCAATTCGGACTTTACAATTTCACCATTGCTGTAGTAGGTTTATTTGCAGTTCCATCCGGCCTAGGCTTATATAGCATAGTAGTACGAGAACTTATAATTAATCCAGAATCGAAATATGAAACTCTTGGGACTGGGGCATTTTTACAAATGTTTTCTGGATTCATTAGTTATGTTATGCTTTTATTTTTTATATCGTGTATCCGTCCAGGAGATAAGTTTGGCTTTTTATTAATTTCCATATTTGGTATAACTTTGCTTTTTAAGTTTAATGAAATTGCTTTATGCTGGTTTGAGTCGCAGGTTTTATCTAAGTACATTGTATGGGCACAAAGTGCTGCTTTTATTTTCTTTTTTCTAATAAAAGTGTCATTAATTCTATGTAATGCCCGTTTATTATATTTTATAATTGCTTCGGCAGCTGAAGCTTTTTTTTCAGCGCTATTAATAATCATTGTAATGCAACTTAAGGGAGTAAAAGTTGAAAAATTGAGAGCTTCACTTTCATCCTCATATTTCTTATTGCGAGAAAGCTGGCCTTTATTATTAACAAATTTTGCAATAATAATTTATATGAAAATTGATCAAATAATGATTGGTCAAATGCTTGATGATAAGGCCGTGGGTATCTATAGTATTGCCACGAGAATTAGTGAAGTTTGGTATTTTATACCAATGATGGTTGTTTCATCGCTAACGCCTTCAATTATTGCAAGTAAGGCTGTGAATGAAACTCTTTTTAATAAACGAATGCAAATGCTATATGACTTAATGATATGTATTTCGGTGCCTGTTGCTATTTTTTTAACATTTACATCATTCCCTCTAGTTTATTTTATTTTTGGAAGCGACTATAGCGAAGCTGCCGAAATTTTATCTATACACATTTGGACTTCTATTTTTGTGTTTCTTGGAGTAGCTAGCAGTCAGTGGTTTCTAGCAGTTAATAAAAATAAATTATTATTTTGGAGGTCCTTTATCGGAATGATTTTCAATGTGATTTTAAATTATTTTCTCATTCCCAAGCATGGGCCAAAAGGTGCTGCGATAGCTACGCTTATTTCACAAGCTATTGTTGGATTCTTTTTTGATTTAGCTAGTAAAGAAACTAGGGCAATGTTTTTTATGAAGGCTAGAGCACTAAATTTATTTAGGGTTGTTAGTTATTTAAAGTGAAACTATGAGTAGATTATTTACTGTTTACATTTTGTTGCAAAAAAAATCTTTGAAAATTCGATAAATTTTAACTTGCGGTAATTTCTCAGAGCTGGGTATTTAGCTATTTACCTGTTATTATAGATATAGAATCATACATTAGGGTTATTAAAGGTTAGTTCGAAATACAATTTTCCTGTGCTTACCTTACTTTGCGATTATACCCTTTTGCGGTACACCCAGTTTAACACAATGTCCTGGTTACAATGAAATTGGAGTAGTAATTGTTTTATAATATGAAAGGCTGTTTTAGCACATTCTGGGAGGTTATTAATTTATGATTATACTTTAAATAACAAATCCGAACATGCTTTATTTTGTGAAATATTTGCTTCCAAAAATTTTGTATGAATACTAAAAGAATAATTAGTTTAAATTAGTTGATGTTATAATATCCTTGCCGGCTTTTTTCAAAAATTAAAATTTCTTTAAATGAAAAAATGTGTATTAATCACAGGTGTTGCTGGATTGTTGGGTTCTCGAATGGCACAGTGGCTTATAGAGAATTATCCAGATTTCGAAATTATTGGCATTGATGACTTAAGTGGTGGGTATAAAGAAAATATCCCCAAAGAAGTAGTGTTTTATAAATTAAATCTTGTAAGTGATGATATTGAGATTTGCTTTATAAAACATTCAATTCATTATGTATATCACTTTGCAGCTTATGCCGCTGAAGGGTTGTCTCCTTTCATAAGAAGCTTTAATTATGATAACAATTTGAAGGCAACTTCAAGGATTGTAAACTGTTGCATAAAATACAGCATAAATCGTTTAATTTTTACATCAACGCTTGCAGTGTATGGTCATGGACGCGGTGGATTTTTTGATGAGGATCAAATTCCCAAACCAATAGATCCGTATGGAGTTGCCAAATTTGCCTGTGAAATGGACATACAGATAGCGGGAGAACAGCATGGACTTGATTGGTGTATAATTCGTCCTCACAATGTTTATGGTATTAACCAGAATATTTGGGATAAGTATCGAAATGTTCTAGGTATTTGGATGTATCAAAGTCTAAATAATATGCCAATGACTATATATGGTTCTGGAGAGCAAACCAGGGCTTTTAGCTTTATTGATGATTCTCTACCTCCTTTATGGGAAGCTGCTGTTAATCCTAAGGCATCCAAGGAAATAATTAATTTAGGCGGTATTGATGCCATCTCAATTAATGAAGCAAACAATGTTTTAAAAGAAGTTATAGGCTCAAATAATACTATTTATCTTGAGCAGAGACATGAGGTGCTACATTCTATTCCGACTTTTGAAAAGTCAATTAAAATACTCGGCTTTGAGCACAAGACTTCTTTACGGGATGGTTTAAGTAAAATGTGGAGTTGGGCTAAAATTCAGCCGATGCGTGAGAGATTTATTTGGTCTCATTATGAGCTAGAAAAAGGAATTTACTCTTTTTGGAAAACCGTATAATATTCTAAATAAATCAAAACAGATAACCTATGAAAATTTATCGATATTTAAAGATTCTGGTATTGAGTTTGCCCTTTGTAAGGTTTATTTTGAATGGCAATAGTCTTAAAAGGATTGATTTGAAATTATCTATAATTGAGATAGAGAAAATTGACCTAACAGCTTTACAGTATAATCAGCTAGTAAATTGGTTGCGGAATAAAGCAGGTACTTCAAATAAAAAATATTTTAAAGCAAATTTTACTGGCGGCCTTAAATTACAGCAGGTACCTGAGGAGTATGCTAGTTTAATGCAATTTGTAAGATCATTTCAGCCAAAGAGTTATTTAGAAATCGGAATTGGAAATGGTGGTTCATGGTTTCTTATGAGTTATTTTTTGAAGAATTCTTTAGAAATTAGTCATGCAGTTGATAATTTATCGTATGGTAAGCAAATTAATCAACAAAAAGCAGATATAGAGAGCATAAAAAAATATTTATCTTCTTCAATAAGTGATGTTAATTTTTTTCACTCATCTTCTACTAATTTTTTAACAAATTGTGATAATAAGTATAATGTGATTTTTATTGATGGAGACCACTCTTATGAAGGTGTTAAAAGTGATTATGAGTTTTCAAAAAAGCTTTTGCATAAGGAAGGAATGTTTATATTTCATGATGTGAACTCTGATAATTCACCTGGAGTTAAGAAATTGTGGTCAGAACTAAAGCAGGCATATCCATGCTACAAAGAGTTTGTAGAAGGAAGTACATGTGGTATTGGTGTTTTATATAATCTGTCTTATTGATATGAGTAAGAAGTATGTTATAGTTTGCCCAACTCATAAAAGAGCTCTTTCAAAAATTGAAATAAATAATTTGCGGATTACTGAAAAAGTAAACAGTTGTGTTGATAGATATTTTTTACTTCCTAAAGGAACTCCAACTGATTTCTACTCTACAACGTTTCCCTCCTGGGCTATAATTTTTGTAGACGGCAAATATCTGTCATCGAATTTGAGCTACAATAAGTTTTTATTGTCCCATAAGTTTTATGAATTATTTATTTGTTACAAGTTTCTGATAGTTTGCCAAGCTGACGCAATCATTTTAAAAAATATTTCATATTTGCCAGTTCAATATGATTACATCGGTGCTCCTTGGAAAAATTCATGTAAGTTTCTAACTGTAAGTTTATATGTAGGGAATGGTGGTCTTTCTCTTAGGCGAACTTTGAAGTTTTATTATTTGACGAGGGTTTTATTTTTTATCAAGTTTTTTAATGGAAACGAAGATGTTCTTTTTGCATTTATTGGTTTCTTGAAATTGTTGAAAGTGCCCAAATCAGAAATTGCAAAAAACTATTTTGTTGAGACATTCGCTGATAAAGTAAATAATTATAGTGATTACGTGGGCTATCATGCTTTAAACATTTTTAATCCAAACTTAGAGATGAAAATTCATAATGATTTTTTGAATAAAAAGAATAATGAACAATTTTGAAACACCAATACTTCTCGTTACTTTTAATAGACCTGACCTTACTAGATGTATCATTAATGAGCTATCTATTCTAAGACCCAAATTATTATATTTTGTTTCAGATGGCGCGCGCCCCGGAAATGATCAAGATAGAGTAAGTGTTAACGAGACTCGTGAATTATTAAATTTGGTTAATTGGCCTTGTACGATTCACAAATTATTTCGTGTTCAAAATTTAGGTTGTAAGCAATCGGTGAGTCAGGCCATAACCTGGTTTTTTAGCAAAGTTGAGTTTGGCATTATTTTAGAAGATGACTGCTTGCCTTCCTTGTCGTTTTTTTATTACTGCCAAGAACTCCTGCATAAATTTCGCAACAATGCTCATATAGGCTTAATTACTGGGCAATCTCACTATTCAAACTTCGTTAAATTTAATTCTGACTACTCCTATAGTAAGTATGCAACAATTTGGGGATGGGCTTCTTGGAGTAGAGTTTGGAGGAATTACGACGTTGAAATGACTGATTGGCCAATTAATAAAATAAGTGTGCTTCAACAGGTTGGCGGTAATCAAAATCGAAAGTATTGGGAAAAAATATTTAGCCAGGTTTTCAGTGGACGAATTGATACATGGGATTATCAACTGGTTTATTTATTACTTAAAAACAGGCAATTGACTGTTACACCTCGCGTTAATCTTATTAGTAATTTAGGATTTGACTCTCGAGCTACGCATACAAAAGATTCTAATTCCCACTTTTCAAATTTCAATAGAGAAGATTTACAATTTCCATTAATTCATAACAAAAACTATAAGGAAAAATATATTGATGAGTATCTTGAAAAAAATGTTTTTCGAGAATATTCAATTGTTCAAAAAATAATAAAATATTACTTTAATGTCTTTCGAAGGAAAAAATAGTAATAAAATTAAGTCTAAGCATTATGGATTATTATTTGAGTTGTTATTAATTTCGATTTTGATTGGTTCAGTAGCTCCAAGCTATTACAATAAATTTATAATTATTTTTTCTTTTGTACTTCTGTTTATTTTATCTATTAATGCCGTTTCAAAAATTTCACAATTATCGATATTTAATATACTATTTTTCTTGCCAGGTATAATTGTCGTAGCCTTTAATCATCCCTTTGAATTAATTAGATTTTTCCCAGTTCTATATATAATTATTTTTTCCCCTTTTTGTTTTATTAAGATTAATGGGAGAGTTTTGAGGTATACATGTGTAGGGATACTTATATATTTAATTTTTAGTCAGATCCTCATTGCATCTAATAGTGTATTCTGGGTAGAAATTAGAGATAATTTTTACCCAGTTGATAAAAATGTCTTTGAATATGGCGAATTGCCAAATGAAGGTTTTCAGTTTAGAACATTTAGAGCTGGAGGAATATTTTACAATCCCAATGTTTTGGGACTAGTGATATTGTTGATTTATTTAATCTTCCTAAAATTTAACTCAAAATCAAGTTTAATTTTAAATATCATTTTATCAGTATTCTGTTTTTTTTCGCTCATTTTGACGGGTTCAAGAACGGCTATTGCTGGATTAATACTATATTTTTTACTTAACACAATAGTTCCATATTTTTTTAGAATCTTAAAACAGAATAAAGTTAGTATTAGATCATTTTTGTTTTATTGTTCTATTTCTATTTTTTTATTTATATTTCTAATAAGTTTTTATAGCTATATTACTGAAGCGTTTTTCGACAAAACAGATGGTAGTGGGTATATCAAGATAATGATCTTAAAAAACTACTTAACTCAGTCAGATTTATTTTCTTTGTTGATAGGTGGTCATTATGGAACACAATTTGATAATGACTTGGGTAATTGGATTGGATTTTCTGGATTCTTTGGGATTATAGCTTTGTTCATTTTGTATGCAAGACTAATTTATAATAATTCAACAAGAGCTATATCTATCTCAATATTAACAATGGGCATTGGTAATACTACTTTTTTTGGCTTATTAAGTGCTGTAATAATAGTTGTACTGTTGAGTGTAAGAAGCGATTCTTATCTTTTTGCGAATGAGAAGTGAATTTAAAGAGCATATAATCTGGATAGGACCTTTTTATAATAATAGTGCTCATATCTCTATAGCAGATAGTCCAGCTGCACAGAAATGGCAATTGGCATTAATAGATGCGATTTATGCGAGAAATTGTCTTATTAGTATAATTGGTTATTCCCCAAAAAGATTCTTTCCTTTTGGGCCTATAAAATCAAAAATAAAATATTCGCTAAGAAATAATTTTATTTTTGGGTTAGATTTTTTAAATGTTCCTTATTTTAGAAGCATCACTTTGCGTAATTCATTAGTTAATGCACTGACTGATCACGTTGATGGTAAGGTATTAGTCACTTATAATTCGTCTAAATGGCTTGAAGATGCAATGCTTACGCTAAAAAGAAAAAGTGATTTTAAATGGGTATGTATAGTTGCTGATAATGTTGCGCCAATTAATGCTGATGCTTATATTTTTTTATCTTGGGGTTATTACAATCGATTCAACGGGAGTCAACCAAAACTACATTTAGATGGTGCCATTTACAAAAATGAAACATCTTATAATTCAATCACAAAGTCAGATAGTAAAGTTTTAAATTTAATGTATTCTGGAACATTTACAAAATGGGGAGGTCTCGAATGGTTAATAAAAGCCTTTATCAATATTAATGATCCAAACATTAGACTTAAAATATCAGGAAAAGGAGATTTTCGTTACTTCAAGAAATATTATAAACTCGATAAACGTATTCAATTTTTTAATTTTTTAAATGAAAATGATTTATTTAAGGAATATAATTCGACTGATATTTTTATTAATCCTAGACCAATAAGCATATCAGGTAATGAGAATAATTTTCCATCAAAACTTTTTGATTATTTAGCTTTTAATAAACCTGTTATAAGCACACTTACAGATGGTCTATCGCCTATATATAGGAACATATTATTTTTGGTTGAGGATGAAACCGTCGACTCTTTATGTAGCACCTTGAATAAAGTTATTGAAGATTTTAGAATGGGGACGCATAACTATAATCACAGCAATAAAAATAAACTTCTTTCATGGGATGATCAGGCGGCAAGATTTTTAAATTTTATATCTAATTTATATTAGTAGTAAAATGACAGTATACTTTTGGCAGTTAATGGTGTCTCCTCACATTGTGGAATTGGCTTATGAGCTAAGTGAATTAAATGTAAATGTTAAATATTGTGCTGTTCAAAAAGTTTTACCAGAGAGATTAAACCAAGGTTGGGATACGGAAAACAGACTAGCTGAGAATACAATTTTGGTTGCAGATGAAAAAAATATAAAAAAAGTTCTAGACAAAATAGACCACAACACTATTCATATTTGTCAAGGTATCAGGGGAAATGGATTAATTTCTTTAGTGCAGCGTGAGTTGGTCAAGAGAGGGCAAAAATATTGGATTATTATGGAAACGGTTCAAACTAATGCCTTTTCTAATTTTTTCAAGCTTTTAGTTTATAGATCTCTTTTTAAAATGAATAGTTCAAATATTTCTGGAGTATTTGCCATAGGCCGTAGAACGCCTAATTGGTTGATTTCTTCCGGTATTTCTCCGGAAAATGTATATCCTTTTGCATATTTCTTAAGGGATGCTAATTTTAAAAATTTAAGTTTTAATGCTAGTGGCAAAGTAGAAAAATTTCGATTTATATTTATTGGGAGATTAATTAGGTTAAAACGAGTTGATTGGATAATTCACGCACTATCTCGTTTTAAATGTGCAGATTTTGAATTAGTAATTGTAGGTAACGGTGATGAGATGGGTAAACTTCAAAAGCTTGCATTCAAATTGTTAAGATGTCAAGTATCATGGCTGGGTGTTGTTCCTAATACTGAAATTCCATGTTTGTTATCTTCTGCTGATTGTTTAGTTCTTCCTAGTTCGCATGATGGTTGGGGTGCTGTTATTTCCGAGTCATTGCTTATGGGAACACCAGTAGTTTGCTCAGATTCATGTGGAGCTTCAGTAGTAGTTAATTCGACTGGTTTTGGTCGTGTTTTTAATTCTTCTAGTCTAAACGATTTAACTCAAGCCTTAAAAATCCAGTTGGAAAATGGAAAAATAAGTATAGCGGAAAGACTATTTATTATGGAAATGTCAAAGCCTTTAGGTGCAAAATATGGGGCACAATATTTAAAAAAAATTCTATTGAACATCACCCCTCTACCAACTCATCCAATGTTGTCGAAATGATGAATTTATACTGAGCTCTAGTAATTTGCAAAAACTTTAAATCAATTCATAAATTACAAAACCTAAATTGAAAAAGTATTTATTTGATGCGACATACATCAATAACGGTGGAGGTTTAATACTTTTAGATTATCTAATTGAAAAGATTCATATTTCTGACCTTGATGTATTTTATGTATTTGATAAGCGTATTTTAGGACGATATGATTTTATTCCTTTAGAGAAAAGAATATATATCAAATCTAGCTTATATGTTAGATTTCTTTTTTATCTCAGAAAATCAAGATTATTTGATGTAATTTTTAGTTTCAATAATTTACCGCCATTTTATAAGGTTAGGGCAACAAGTATAACATATCTTCATCAAAGATTATTTCTTGAAAAGCAAAAAAACACAAAATTCTTCGTATCGCTATTGCTTAGATTGAAAGGTTATGTTTTGTTTTTGATAAAAAAAAATTCTGACTTGTGGATGGTTCAAACTAATTCAATGAAGAATTTACTGGTTGATTTTGGTGTTTCAGAATCAAAGATTTTAATTTTGCCATTTTTTCCTGAATTGACTCAACTTTATAGAGAAAATCTTATTCGCCCTCGAGTTTTTGGTTTTGTGTATGTTAGTTCTGGCGCCGAACATAAAAATCTCACAAGATTAATTCAAGCTTTTTGTTCTTTTTACAAAAAATATCATATCGGATATCTAATTCTGACCTTGGATCAAATTAAAAATAATTTATTATGTAAAAAAATTATTTCTTTAAATGAAGCTGGTATTCCAATCATTAACAAAGGCAGTATTTCTAATAGTGATGTAATTAAGTTGTATCAGACTTATGAGTATTGTATATATCCTTCTTTGTCTGAGAGTTTTGGTCTCGGCATAATTGAATCAATTGAGTTGGGATGTAAATTACTTGCTGCTGACCTTCCTTACGTTAGTGATATTTGCATTCCAAGTGAATTATTTAATCCACTTGATGTAGATTCAATTTCAGGAGTTATGGAAAAATGTTTAATACATGACGTGGGCTTTTCTAAATTGAAGGTCGATAATAATATCAATAATTTAATTTATATATTTAAAAATGCTTAATAAAAATATTCTCTTAATAACAGGTGGAACTGGTTCTTTTGGAAATGTAGTTTTACAACGCTTTTTGAATAGTCGCTATTTTGCTGAAATTCGAATATTCAGTCGCGATGAAAAAAAACAGGATGACATGAGAAGATATTATAATAATACCAAATTAAAGTTTTATATCGGTGATGTTCGTGATTCCCAAAGTGTGGATAATGTTGTAAAAGGAGTGGATTACATATTTCATGCAGCTGCTTTAAAACAAGTTCCCTCATGTGAATTCTTCCCAATGGAGGCAGTAAAAACTAATGTCATTGGTACGGATAATATTTTGAACGCGGCAGAAAAATATGAGGTTAAAAAGGTTGTTGTTTTGAGTACAGACAAGGCTGCTTACCCGATTAATGCTATGGGAATGTCTAAAGCCATGATGGAAAAAGTAACTATAGCCAAATCAAGAAATCTAGATGATAGTAAAACAATATTTTGTGCGACTAGATATGGAAATGTGATGGCTTCACGTGGTTCGGTTATCCCTTTGTTCATTGATCAAATCAAAGCAGGGAACCCCCTAACTCTTACCGATCCGAACATGACCAGATTTATGATGACTCTAGAAGATGCAGTTGATCTGGTTTTATACGCTTTCGAATATGCTAAGCAAGGGGATCTTTTTGTTCAAAAAGCTCCGGCTGCGACCTTGCAAGTATTAGCAGAGGCCCTTATTGATTTATACCAATCCACGTCAGAGATCAAAGTAATTGGTACACGACACGGGGAGAAATTGTATGAAACGTTGGTAAATAGGGAAGACATGGTAAAAGCGCAAGATATAGGCGATTACTATCGCATTCCTGCCGACAACAGAGATCTAAATTATGAACAATATTTTTCAAAAGGCGAACAACTAATCAATCATAACGATGAATACCACTCTCATAATGCAGTAAGATTGAATGTTGAAGGGATGAAGCAATTACTGCTGAAATTGCCTATGATCAGGAAGGATGTTCTCGGCGAAACACTTACTGAACAATATCATGCTTAATAGATAAAAATGAAGAGTATAGGAATAACGGGTCAGAATGGATTTATTGGTACTCATCTTTACAATACTATAGGGTTGTTGAATCAAAAGTACACCAGAATTAATTTTGATAGGTCTTTTTTCTACGAGAATACCCTTTTAGATAAATTTGTACAAGACTGTGATGTCATAGTGCATTTGGCTGGAATGAATCGACATCAAGATCCTGAGGTTATTTATGAGACCAATATACATCTTGCCGAAAAACTTAATGCATCGATAAAAAGAACCCAGTCCAATCCCCATCTCATTTTTTCCTCATCATCCCAGGAGGATAAAGATAACCTTTACGGTAGGTCAAAGAAAGAAGCAAGATTAAAACTTCAAGCTTGCGTCGAGCAACAGGGAGGTATTTTCACAGGTTTAATCATCCCCAATGTTTTCGGTCCATTTGGAAAGCCTTATTATAACTCAGTGATTGCCACTTTTTCTCACCAACTTAATAATGGTAAGAATCCCAAAATAGATGTGGATGCAGATTTAAGTCTTGTCTATGTGGATGAATTAGTTCGTCAAATTCTTAAAATAATTGATGACCAAACCCAAAGTGAAGCACTAGAAATTCCACATTCAAAATTATGTAAAGTATCCGGAATATTGACTCTGCTGATGATTTTCAAAGAAAAGTATCTAATCCAGCGTAAACTTCCGGAACTCAACTCTGCATTCGAATTAAATTTGTTCAATACTTTTAGATCCTTTATTGATTTGAAGAATCATTTTCCTGCCAAATATCAAGAACATACCGATGATAGGGGAGCCTTTACAGAGTTGATTAGGTCAGAAATTGGGGGACAGGTCTCTTTTTCGACGACTAAGAGCGGTATTACCAGAGGGAATCATTTCCATACCAGAAAAATTGAAAGATTTTCTGTTATCAAAGGTAAAGCACGGATACAATTACGTAAAATTGGAACCCAAGCGATAATAGAATTTGAGTTGGATGGAAATGAACCGGCTTTTGTGGATATGCCGATTTGGTACACACATAATATAACAAACGTTGGGAATGAAGAACTCTACACTGTATTTTGGATTAATGAGCCTTTTGATCCAGCAAATCCGGATACCTACTTTGAAATAGTATAGTATGCTAAAAAAAATAAAGGTAATGACGGTTGTGGGAACTCGACCCGAAATTATAAGACTTTCACGCGTTTTAGCCAAATTAGATCTGTCTCCTGCATTTGAGCATGTATTGGTTCATACAGGTCAGAACTATGATTATGAATTAAATCAGATCTTTTTTGAAGACCTAGACCTACGCAAGCCCGATCATTTTTTAAATGCTGCAGGTAAAACAGCCACTGAAACCATTGGACAAATTTTGATCCATATGGATCCAATTTTAGAAAAAGAGCAGCCCGATGCACTCTTAGTTTTGGGTGATACCAATTCCTGTTTGAGTGCCATTCCGGCCAAAAAACGGCATATCCCAATATTTCATATGGAAGCAGGAAACCGTTGTTTTGATCAGCGGGTTCCTGAAGAGACCAATCGTAAAATTGTTGATCACATTAGTGATATTAACCTGACTTATAGTGCAATTGCACGTGAGTATCTTCTAAGAGAGGGTTTGTCTCCAGATAGGGTGATTAAAACCGGCAGCCCAATGTATGAGGTTTTACACCATTTTATGCCAAAGATTAAATCCTCAGATATTTTAGAAAAGTTAAGTTTAAAAAAGAATAAATACTTTGTGGTTTCAGCACACCGAGAAGAAAATATCAATTCTGGGAAAAGCTTTGAAAACCTATTCAATACATTGAACCAAATGGCAGAACGATATGCTTTGCCCATTATAGTTTCCACCCATCCCCGAACTAGAAATAAAATCAAGGAGAAACAAGTTAAAATCAACCCACTTATCAAGTTAGAAAAACCTTTTGGATTAAATGATTATGTGGCACTTCAGCTAAATTCAAAGGCAGTATTGTCTGATAGCGGTACCATTACTGAAGAATCCTCTATTTTGGATTTTCCGGCTTTAAATATTCGTGAAGCGCATGAGCGGCCAGAAGGAATGGAGGAAGCATCGGTTATGATGGTAGGGCTAAATCCAGAACGTATTTTACAAGGCTTGGAATTACTGGAAAATGAAAACCGCTCAGGCAATAATTATCGTCCTGTGGCTGATTATAGTATGCCAAATGTTTCTGACAAAGTACTCAGAATTATACTTTCTTACACTGATTATACCAAGAGAGTAGTTTGGAAAGAATGAGTTCGAAAAATATATTATTTCTTACTGCAATCAGGATCATCGACCCTGAAGAGAAGGGGATATACACCGATTTAATCCGTAAGTTTCGCGATGAGGGACATCAGATATTTGTTGTTTGCCCGGAAGAACGTAAATATGCTGGTGAAACAAGGCTGGAAACTGTTAAAGGCATAAATATTTTGTACGTTAAGTCGCTCAATCTGCAAAAATCGGGTTTAATTGAGAAAGGTCTAGCAACACTTTCTTTGAGTTGGCTTCTGTTTTGGGCTGTAAAGAAATATTTTGTTCAGTTTAAATTTGATTTGGTTTTATACAGCACTCCTCCAATAACTTATAATTCTACAATCAAGTTTATTAAGGTCAGAGACCGAGCCTTTTCTTATCTTCTCCTCAAGGATATTTTTCCTCAAAATGCTGTGGACTTAGGAATGATTAAGGAAGACAGTTTTGTGCATAGATACTTCAAAAGAATAGAAAGAAAGTTATATGAACTATCCGATGTAATTGGATGTATGTCCGACGCCAATAGGACTTATCTATTGAATCATCATCCATATTTATTGCCCAAAAAAGTCGAAATAAATCCGAATAGTATTGACCTGAAATGGTTAGGTACTGCCAAGGAATTCGATAAAAATTTCAGAAAAAACTGGAATATACCAGAGGATGCCTTAATATGCATTTATGGAGGAAATTTAGGTAAACCTCAGGGCATAAACTTCTTGATTAAAATTTTAGAGCACTATAAAAAAGATAATCGAATTTTCTTTTTCATAGTTGGAGATGGTACCGAGTTTCAAAAACTAAATAATTGGTTTGGTCAGAATGAACCGTTCAATGCCATACTTTTACGCCATTTGCCAAGGAAGGATTTTGATGAGATTGCTTCACATGGTGAGGCTGGATTAATTTTGTTAGATTCACGTTTTACTATTCCTAATTTTCCATCGCGATTACTCTCATATTTAGAAAATAAGATGTCCGTTTGGACTGCCACTGACACCCATACTGATATTGGTGAAATAGTTCGACAAAATGAATTCGGATTCTGGGTTAAAAACGGGGATCTAGATTCCTTTGTTTATGAAGCAGATCAAGAATTAAAAAACAAACAATTAAACTATAAACGTGGCGAAATTGGATATAATTATATGAAAGTAAATTTTGGAATAAATAGATCATATAAGAAGATTCTTTTTCATATAGAATAAATTTGTATGAATATTTTAATTACTTCCGCTGGTCAAAGAGTTTCATTGATTAATGCATTTAAAACTGAATTAAAGCAGATATTTCAGTCCGGATTGGTTATGACTACCGATCTGAACCCTTCTCTTTCTCCAGCTTGTCATATTTCAGATAAATCGTTTAAAGTGTTACCGGTTAATCATAAGGACTATATTCAAAATTTAAAGTCTTTATGCTTGGACAATCAGATCAAAGTTGTTATTCCAACTATTGATACAGAATTACAAATACTGGCTGATAGTAAAACGGAATTTTTGGAAGCTGGTATCAATGTACTTGTTTCTGAGAAAGAATTTGTCTCACAATGTAGGGATAAGAGGCTCTCAAATAAATTTTTTCTATCAAAAAATATAGATATACCAGAACAGTTTAGCCCCGAAAACTATAAATTTCCGGTTTTTATTAAACCAAAAGATGGGAGTTTGAGTAAAGGAATTGCGGTTGTATATAATGAAACAGAGTTAAAGAAGTTAGATATCTATAACGAAAACATAATGATGATGGAATTTATAAATCCATCAACATATTCGGAGTTCACCGTCGATACTTATTATGATCGTTGTTCGGTTTTACAATGTCTAGTGCCACGCAAACGAATTCAGGTTAGGACAGGTGAAGTCAGTAAAGCTGTAACTTTAAAAAATCAAGTATATCATGTTCTAAAAGAAAAATTATCAACTATTAACGGAGCGAGAGGATGTCTTACTATCCAGGTTTTTTACTCCGAAAGTGATAATAAGTTAATTGGAATTGAGATAAATCCAAGATTTGGAGGCGGTTATCCACTAAGCTACCTCGCAGGAGCGAATTACCCAAGGTTTATAATCGATGAATACTTTCTCAATGAAACATTATCTTTCTATGAAGCATGGGAGGATAATTTACTCATGTTGAGATACGATGCAGAAGTAATAATAAATGATTTTAAGGAATAATAAAGCTTCTTTTATTGTACTAGACTTGGACGATACAATTTATAAAGAAGTGGACTTTGTGAAGTCTGGCTTTAGAGCTATCATTCAAAATTATGTCAATGTTCAACATGATCAGGATTTATTGTTTAATGTAATGATGAATGCTTGGCAAGCTGGTCAAAATGCATTTCTTACACTTTTAAATTACTTGAACTTACAACATATCCTAATCGACGAACCCTTGAAAATCTATCATAAACATTCTCCTAATATTGATCTGCCAGAGTCCTCGAAGTTTTTCTTTGAATATGCAAAAGCTATAGGCTTAAAACTAGGACTCATAACCGATGGTAGATCTATTACGCAGAGAAATAAATTAGACTCGCTAGGAATTGCATCTTTTTTTAATGAAATTGTAGTTTCTGAAGAGTTTGGATCCGAGAAACCTGCAATGGCCAATTACAAGATTTTCGAAAATAAATATCCAGAAGAGACTTTCTGTTATATTGGAGACAATACCAGTAAAGATTTTATTGTGCCAGCTACCCTAGGCTGGGAGATGTATTGCATTATCGATGATGGTAGTCATATCCACAAGCAAGATTTAGGCAAATTGCCGTCACAAGTGAAATTATTAAAAGATTTAAAGCAATTATTTGATGTCAAATCATAAAATATGGCTCTCATCCCCACACATGGGAGGCGCAGAAGAAAGGTATGTAAAAGAAGCCTTTGATACCAATTGGGTGGCTCCTTTGGGTCCAAATGTCAATTTGTTTGAAAAGGCAATTTCTGTTGCACTTTCCCCATCTACAGAATTTCATACCGCTGCTTTGACTTCCGGCACAGCCGCCTTACACTTGGCATTACGGATACTAGAGATTCAAACAGGTGATATAGTAATGTTGCAAAGTTTCACATTCTGTGGCACTACCAATCCCGTATCCTATCAGGGTGCTGAAATTGTATTTATTGATTCTGAGCCAGAAACTTGGAACATGTGTCCAGAAGCTTTAGAAAAAGCATTGATCGATAATAAAGATAAGAATGTGAAAGCCATAATGCCAGTTCACTTGTACGGTATGCCAGCCAAAATAGACCAGATTCAGGTTATCGCAGACAAATACAATGTTCCGGTTATTGAAGATGCGGCAGAAGCATTAGGATCTAGTTTTAAAGCACAGGCTTGCGGTACATTTGGATTAATGTCGGCCCTTAGCTTTAATGGAAATAAAATCATCACAACCAGCGGGGGAGGTGCACTAGTCTCAGTGCATAAAAAATATATAGATCAGGCTAGATTTTTAGCTACACAGGCTAGAGACGAAGCCCCTCATTACCAACATTCCCAGATTGGTTACAACTACCGGATGAGTAACATTGTGGCGGGTATTGGCCGTGGACAGATGGAAGTATTAGAAGAACGCGTCAAACAACGCAGAACTAATAACCAACGCTATCGCAAATTTTTCAATGAAATCGAAGGTATAACTTTCCAGACAGAACCCACTGGGGATTATTACAGTAATTACTGGTTAACAGCCATCTTAATTAATCCCGAAAAAACTGGGGGAATAACCAGAGAAGATGTTCGACTAGCTTTAGAGGCTGAAAATATTGAATCACGTCCGCTCTGGAAACCTATGCATATGCAGCCGGTATACCAGGGAACAAAATTTTATGGAGCAGGCGAATGTGAAATACTCTTTGCACAAGGCTTGTGTTTGCCAAGTGGTTCTAACTTAACTGAGCAAGACTTTGATCGAATTTTTTCAGTACTGGCAAAAATCTTTAAAAAGTAAGAATACCTTGTATAAAAGCTTTCTAAAACCACTTTTTGATACAGCAGCTGCATTACTTTTATTGATCCTGTTATCACCCGTAATAGGATTAACCATCTTTATCTTAGCCTTGGCTAACAAAGGAAAAGTCTTTTTCTTGCAAAAGCGACCCGGCTATAATTCAAAACCATTCAAAATCATCAAATTCAAAACCATGCGTGATGCTTTTGATGAAAAAGGTAATCCACTGCCAGATGAGGAACGTTTAACCAAAATTGGTCAGTTTGTTAGGTCTACCTCCCTAGATGAATTACTACAATTGATAAATGTCTTAAAAGGCGATATGAGTTTGGTAGGTCCAAGACCCTTATTGATGCAATATTTGGAGCGTTACAACTCAGAACAGGTACGCCGTCATAAAGTAAAGCCAGGAATTACTGGATGGGCTCAGGTTAACGGGAGGAATGCAATCTCATGGGAAGAAAAATTTCGCTTTGATGTAGAATATTTTGATAAACAGTCCTTCATCTTAGATATAAAAATTCTCTGGATGACTTTTCTAAACGTCATTAAACGTAAAGGTATAAGTGCAGATGGGCATGTAACTATGGATGAGTTCATGGGTTCAAGTAAGTCTTAAAAATTTTATTATTGCTTTCTAATTCAACCCACCACCATGGTGGGTTTTTTATTTATTCAAATTTGAAAAACTATAACAAATGTAAGTACCCCTAAAAAGTGACCTCCTCCCACTAATTCGGACCATTTAAAGTTAGCAATTCCACTAAATTCTAAATTGCCGACCTTCAGGGAAGCTGACTGAGAAAAACTAGTCAAGAGCAAATTATTGATATAAATTGTAAAATATTGTTGGGGTTATAGTGAAAGGTTTTTTAGGACGAGACATTCTTTATTACCTTGTTATATTACTTTTTTAAATACAAAGCAAATGGAAACATTAAAAGGGCTAAAATTAGATGTTAACAGAATTATTTTAGAACTTTTTATGCCAGGCATTTTTTCTGTATTGCCATTATTCTTTTTATTTATAAATAAGTTTCCCATAGCTCGTGCGTATTTTTCACAATCAGAAGGTATGGCATCATTAACGTTGTTTATACTATCATTAACAGCAGGATTAATACTTGAAGATTTAGGGTCCTTATTTGAAGCTCATATTTTGGATTCGATCAATCTAAAAAAATATCCAAATCATCTTAAAGAGTGGGAAGAATATTTAGAATTGAACATTCCAAAGGAATCAGAATTAGTTGCTCAAAGATATTTAAGAACTATTTTATTAAGAATGAAGTTTGAAATGTCTTTTGCTTTTTCATTAATTATTATGATTTTTGGTTTGATCATACTGCAAGTTGAAATTAGATTTTGTGAATCAAGTTGTTCATTTCTTATATGGTGTGTTGCCCTTCCGTTTATTATTACAATTTTCCTTTTAGGTGAGTCCAATTCAAGTTCTGTTTTGTTAATTAATACCAGACAAAAAATTATTAATTCAATAAAAAAATATGTATCGAGATCTCATCACACTAATCCGCCAGAATAATTTAATTACGGTATAAAAATAGGTTTTTCCTGAGCAACATTCTGACAGCAGCGGTTTGCAGTTAATTGTAATTCAAGTAGATATAATTTTAATCTACTTGGTCCACACTAATTAAGCCTTTTTAGAGTTTAAAGTGGAATTTCTAATTTTGTTTGAGTACAATAAGGGTTTTCGTTTAATACTATAGTTATGCGCAAAAAAAGATTGTCAAACGAAGATGTGTTTCAAATTGTTAAACAAATGGGCGAAGGAAAGGATGCGTAAGAATTGGCCAATACCTATAATGTTTCAGTTGCTACTATTTATAATTTTCGTACTCGTTTAAAACGTACGGGAACAATAGTTCCACCTGCTAAAAGAGGTCGTAAGCCGAAAGAGAAAAAAGCAGAACTACCCTCTACGCCTGGAAAAAGAGGCCGCAAGCCTAAAGCCTTGAATGTAGAAGTTGAAAATAAAAAAGTAGAAGCTACAGTTTAAAAAGTGGCTACCTCCGTAAAGATGGAGCAATACAATTTTATAATTAATGGGGTAACGGTAACTGTATCAGGGAAAGCCAAAAACGTACATATTTCGGCAGATGCAATGGTCGTTAATTTCTAATATTTACAGTAGCTTTACGGCTATTTTATAAAAATCTATTAATGAACCAGCCTACAGAAATTCAAGCCCAGGAAGACGAATTAAGTTTAAAAGACCTCATCAAGATTATTAAATCTTGGTTTGAGCTTTTATGGCGGAATATAATCCCCATAGCAATTATTGGTCTGCTTGGGGGAGTGCTAGGATACTACTATGCTAAACTTGCGAAACTTAAGTACAAATCAGAGCTTCGGTTTGTTGTTAAAAGTGAAGGCTCCTCTGGTCTTAGCGGTATGTTAGGAGGCCTAGGATCAGTATTAAGTGGCAGTACAATGGGGTCTCCTTTAGAACGAACTATAGAAATTGCTAGTTCTGATAGAATAGTTGGTTCTGCACTATTGTCTGAAGTGCAAATTGAAGACAAAAAAGAAATTTTAGCCAATAGCTTGATTCGGATTAACAAGTTGCATAAAAATTGGGAAAAAGATAGTCTACTCAATGGCATTAAATTTAATAAACAAGATACATCGATTGAGTCTATGTCCTTCCCTAAGCGAAAAGCAATAAAGATGCTAGAAGCACTCTTGATACCAAAAACTGGGGATGGGATAATAACTAAGTCTTTTGATAAAAAATCCGGAGTTGTTACCTTATCTGCCACTCACGAAAATGAAGATTTTGCAATTGTGTTGACAAAAGAAGTTTTTAATAAGTTGCGCGACTTTTATGTAGAGCAAATGATTTCTTCTGCTGCCAATAATGTGCAAATTCTTCAAAAAAAGGTAGATAGTATCAAGTTTGAACTTGCAAGTGTTCAATCCTCCTACGCTAGGAATACTGACCAGTCTTTCGGTTTGTTATTTCAGGAGGACAAAGTGGAATTAAAAAAACTGGCTGTCAGAGAGCAAATGTTAATGGCTATGTATGGAGAGGCTCAAAAGAATTTAGAGACCTTTAAATTTATGAATGACTCAGCTATACCTACACTCACGGTCATTGATATGCCTTATTCCCCATTAAAAATTATGCAACCTAGTAAGATATTATTTTCAGTCGGTGGTGCCTTTTTGGGGGCATTTTTGACTTTCCTTTACATAGTAATTCGCAGCTGGTACAAAAATCTAATGGCCTCTTAATTAATTTTACGCTTTGTTACAATTTCATGGTATTCTCATTTACGAGGCCTCCTTGCAAAAAGCAATACCGGCAATTGTTGAGGAGTTAAATAATGAGTTTGGCGTTGTTAATCACTCTCGTTGCATTAGTGCCACCGGCGCTCACGGCCTGGTAGAAGCTCAAAAAGATGATTTCCTCAAATCTATCCTTCAACAATTTTATTGGAACCTTCCCGATGGTATGCCTCTTGTTTGGTGGGGCCGTTTGAAGGGTTACTCGCAAATGGATCGTTGTTACGGTCCAGATTTTTTTGCGGCGTTGATGCAAGCTACTTCTTCGATGGAAGTGGCTCATTTTTTTTGTGGAGGTAAACCGGGAGTTGCGGAAGAATTAAAAACTGCCACTGAATTAAAGTGGGGTAATAAAAACGTAGCCGTCACTTACAGTCCGCCATATAGCCCTATGCAAGAGACGGATTGGGCAGAATTGGTCTTAAGAATCAATGAATCCCAAGCTAAGGTTATTTGGATTGGGTTGAGCACCCCAAAACAAGAAAAATTTGCATATGAGTTGTCAATGCGCGTAAAGGTAAAATTTATCATCACGGTGGGGGCAGCTTTTGATTTTCATACGGGTCGTTTGGCGCAAGCTCCTAATTGGATGCAACGTGCCGGATTGGAGTGGTTCTTTCGATTGGTAAAAGAGCCCCGTCGTTTATGGAAACGCTATATAGAAATTGTACCTAAATTCGCGATATTGGCAATGGTTGATTTAGTCAAGCATTACCTGCATAAAAGAGCTTGATATGCGAAAAGTACTGGTTTGTGGAGCCGGAGGGTTCATTGGTGGACATCTGGTTAAAAAACTTAAAAAACAAGGTTGTTGGGTACGTGGGGTGGATATCAGACACCATGAGTTTGCTGTCTCCCCGGCTGATGAATTCATAATAGGTGATTTAACTCGTCAGGAGGTTGTAGAAAAAGTACTAGATCAACCCTTTGACGAAGTATATCAATTAGCGGCCGACATGGGCGGCGCCGGATATATTTTCACTGGAGAAAATGATGCTAACCTAATGTTCAATTCGGCGTCTATTAATCTGAATATTATTCAACAGGCCTATTTAAAGGGGGTGAAGAAAATATTCTATTCTTCCTCTGCCTGTATATATCCCGCTTATAACCAAAAAGACCCCAATAATCCCAATTGCGCGGAGAGTTCTGTGTATCCTGCTGAACCGGATAGTGATTATGGCTGGGAAAAACTATTTAGCGAACGCTTATTTCAAGCCTTCGCTCGTAATCATGGTATGCAAGTTCGAATTGCGCGTTTTCATAATGTATTTGGTCCAGAGGGTACTTGGACAGGTGGAAGAGAAAAAGCCCCGGCTGCAATTTGTCGTAAAGTAGCAGAGGCCGAAGATGGAGGGCAGATGGAGGTTTGGGGAGATGGGTTACAAACCCGCTCCTTCTTATACATCGATGAGTGTCTTGAAGCTGTAGAGCGTTTTATGTATAGCGATTTTGAAGGACCTTTAAATATTGGATCAGAAGAGATGATCGCTTTAAATGACCTGGCTAAAATGGTCATGGAAATTTCTGGTAAGAAGTTAAATATTTACAACAAACCCGTAAGCTATGAAGGAGTACGTGGTCGCCGCTCTGACAATACGCTTATTCGCTCTAAACTAGGATGGGCCCCCTCTCGCCCCTTACGAGAGGGCATGGCTAAAACCTACGAATGGATTGCCGCAGAAGTCGCTAAAACAGTCCCGGTTTAAATTTTTCCTATGCTTCGTGTTGCTATTCTGTTGTTGATTTTCTCTTTTACTATTAATGGTAACCTATTAGCACAACCTGTTTTTGAACGTCATACACACGAAGTAAATAATTACTTGTCTCGTTTAGCGCAAAAGGGGTTAGTGGAGTGGAATGACAATATTAAGCCATTGCGAATGGACTTGATTTTGTCTGCACTTGACTCTTTAACCTTACAAAATCAAAAGCTAAGTTCGACCGAAAAGAAAGAACTCGCTTTTTATCAATCACTTTACAAAACG